>ERZ772867.309-NODE-309-length-70442-cov-5.779704_pt1 | contig 70442 bp, 78 predicted proteins | sample MGYA00511341_ERZ772867 | MGnify/ENA primary metagenome ERZ772867 (study PRJEB29015, sample SAMEA2737707) | human gut metagenome | biome: human gut; feature: human-associated habitat; material: faeces | place: China | collected 2012 ... | reverse complement strand
AGTGGACTGAGGAACACAAACAAAACAAACAATATATTGTGTAATTATATTAAATAAAAGTTATGAAACTTATACTCTTCTACAGCTTTTATGCTGCAGGACAATCAAGTACAAGCAGTGAATCTTCACACAGTGTGATGGAACACTTTTCCAATACACTGAGATCTATTTCCACTTTGATTCGACCGCAGACATCTTGCACCTTGTGTTTGAAGTCTACAAAGCCTTCTACAAATTTGTTGATCCGGTGGGCTGAATGCTCATAAGCGTACCACCGTCCATTCTCTTCAAACAGATAGGCTTGTCGCTCATCTGATGATTCTAGTTGTAGGATGTCTTTTGGTTCCATAATATTATAGTACTGGTTTTATATTTATTAATACATCATTTAGAAAATGATACAGTAATTACTTTTCTGATTTTACCGGTAGTTACATAAAAATCGAAGTCTTTTGTTACTTTGGTTTTATCTATATATATCCACACTGTTTCCACTTTTCTTTGTTCGTCAGAATTAGCCAATCCTCCGGTTGTTCCAGGGTTGAATGTTACGCCTTCAGGTGCATCTACGATGGCCCAACCTTGAAAGACATTGTTCGTCAGAATCTTTAGTTTTGCAAAACAGAGACCTCCATCGTTTACAGTTGATTGAAGTGTGGATGAGTTTACTCCTAAAAAATATTCATCATCGGTTGTAATATCCAAAATGTCTGCTTCTTCTGCATTGAGAGTCATAAGGCGGGCATCAAAAGCTTTATTATCAGGATCTCCTTCCATAACATCAGATTCAGTGCGTCCTAAGAAATTCACATTTTGAAGGGCGAAAACATACTTATAGTTGCGTTTTAGAATTGTAATTTCATCCTTTTCATTCTCTTTTATCATGTCCAAGCGATACCAGCAATCTGTTCCCTTATATCTTCCATGAACTAATATCTGAATCTTATTACTTTCATTATTATTAGTTTCGGCAATATAAACAGAAGCTGTTTTTAGTTTACTATTAATGGAGACAGGATCAGCAGCTACACTTTTTACAGATGTTTGAGTAGGGATTCCTAAAGATTTAACATATCCCTTTGCATTTGTATTCAATACTTTAATACCTAAGAAAGTGAATTCTTCCTCTGTTTGTGTAGAACTATATTGTATTTCTATTTTGGTAAGTGCACGAACTAGTTCCACACTTGTGTCGTACGAGTTGTCTCTATTGATATTTTCAAATTCTACTGTTTCTCCATACATAGGAACATACTTAAGAGTCTGAGCATTATCAAATGTAAGTTTCTGTAATGCAACTTCTTTTTCTGTACCTATATCTAAACTAGATACGTTTTGGTTAGCTACTATTGATAAAATAACCGGATGCTCAGTTTCTTCAATAGCAATATAAAGACGCTTGCCATTAGCGTTATTATATTTTGCTGTAATGTCTATTTTTTCTTTCAGAATATCGTTTTCAAACTCTAATACCCACAATGAGTTTACTTCTGATTCACTGACAACACGTGTAGGAGGCAGTTGCCCGTCAGGAATAGACAAACTAAGCACAACTTGTGCAGTTGCTGTCTCGTTACCTCCTTGGTTGGGACAGTCATCAAGCGCATTGTCTGTTACGCAGGAACTGAGTCCTGCGATTAATAACAGATTGTATAGTATGTTATGAATACGTTTCATATCTTTATTGTTTTAGTTTGTTTTACCTGTAGTAACCTTCTTGGTAGACTGTAATTGTTTTGACTATGCTGCCATCAGATGTTTTTATTGTAATTGTTCCTGTTCGAGATTCTGCAAACCAATTATCGTTATCACTGCACTTTACTGAAATCTTTAGATTTCCATTTCCCGAATTATTTCCTAATGTAATCCAATTCACGTTTTTAGTAATTGTCCATGTTGTATTGGATGTAATAGCGAAATATTGAGTAGCGGCATTTTTGCGTTCAAACTCCATCTCTTTTGGTGAAACATCAAGTTCATATTTTCCAGCTTGAGTTACTGTTATGGCTTTGGTCTCTCCGTTGCCAAAACGTACAGTCAATGTTGTAGAACGCGCATTATTTGATGTATTTGTCTCAGTCGTTCTATAAGTAACGTTCGACGTTCCACCATTATTTAGAGATTCGCTTCTCATTGGTGATATTTCTAACCAACTTACTTTGCCACTAATGATTTCCCAAGAATCATTGATAGCGACAATATTTCCTTTTGCATCATTGTTACTTGCACTTGTAAGATTAATAGGAGAGGTAACAGTATGATCATTAAGATTTAGACCAGCTTGGGTTACTTTTATAGATTTAATAGTTCCTTCTGTATCATTAAATTTAATCTTAATATAAGCTGTTCGCGCGCCTCCAGTATTGGATTGTGTGGCCTTAAATGTCAGCTTTTGTTTACTGCCCGTAGAACCAGCGTCTGGTGTCATTACAAACCAAGTAGCTCCTGGGTCTACAACTTCCCAACTATCCAGAAGGGAGGTTAGCTCTTTTGTTTGAGTACTACCAGCCGTTGCTTCTAAATAAACATCATCTGGCATTTTAATAGCATTTTCCTCTCCCATATCAACCTTGACGTCTCTTACGCAGCGTAGAGCACCGGCATGTTGAGGTTTTGCGTAAAGGTTACTATTATTTCCGCTTTCTTTTAGTTTGTGGAAGTGATTTCCATCAATTGATGAAGATGCTTGTACACCATGTAAGAATAATCCAGCCGGACGGTCGTTACCGTTTACGGTAACAGAAGAATTGGTCCACATAATGCTATTAGTTAGTAGTGAATTCTGATTATCGACTAATGCTAGTTGATTTACATCTCCATCATAAACACCACTTAAAGGCAACCATGTTATTCTGTTATCTTCAGTGCTTTGCTGGTTATTCTTTTTATTAGTATCACTATATTGAGTAATATTAGGTTCACTATCATGTTTATCATATCTTAACCAAAAACCATAAGAACTTTGATCTGTTACTTGCTTATACTTAGTCCAGCCACCTTCTGATCCATTTGTTTGCAACGGCCAAAATTCATTATTGGAATACCAATTGGCGTCTTCACTAGTTGAACTACTTGCACCTGAATATGGTTTCCCTTTGAATATAATAGCAGCTACATTAGGTACACGGTATCCGTAAGGACATGGATCGTATATTGTCTTATTACCGGCATTCGTTTCACCTTTTAGTCCCGTAGCAGTTCCCCAAAGAGATGCATAGTCGATACCTGTAATAATTCCCTTAATTAGGGTGGTGGGTGCTTTGGTCGTTTCCTCAATAGTCATGTTTCCTGATGAATTATGCCAATTATAGCCATAGCTTTCAAGAGGAAGATGAGTGTACATCTGATTGTTAACTTGCTCAGTACTAACTCTCGCTGCTCCAATGAATGGATCTTTACGTCCCCATTGGTAAAGCAGTCCTAATGATGGTACTCCTGGCTTGTTACTCAATGCTCCCATATTGCGATCCATAAATGTATAGCCAGTAGCCCATTTCTGATCTATGGCTGCTAATTCTGTCTCTCCAATATAACCATCTTTGTCTGTATCAATATCTGGACATACCCAGATATGCCATGACCATAATAAGTCATTATAGTTCACGCTACCATCCTGATTCTTACCGAAAGCTCCGATCAACGCATTCCCACCTTTGTAGTTTTGACTATTCAGAGTGTTGCTAGCTTCAATATCAGAATTTTTACAGGCTAAATTAACTTTATATTTAATAGTGCCGCTTTCCATATCTAGCTTAGCTTTACCATTTTCTTCTGCGATTGTAACCAATCCATCAGCTGTCTCCCAAATGATCTTAACATCACCGATGTTCTCTGCTGCGATATAGGGATCTTTTTCTTCTAATGCAACGCCATCGGCTACAAGGCCAACCTCACCATTACCTTTTACAGTAACGATTAATTGTTGTTCCATCTGGTGTCCATCGTCACTTACAATATAGCTGTTAGCAGTACCTTTTCCTCTTTGGCGGATGGTGATAACTTTTTCTAAATTACCACTTTTTACTATTATTGAACCGCGACGTTCACCACCGCTATTCTCAGTAACCTTAATAAGGATTCCTTCTTCTGTTTTCGTATAAGTAATCCAGCTTGATAGACTTTCGGCTTCCCAACCTTCATTATGTGTTGTATTAATAATGAGCGGGCTTGATGAAGCTCCTGCTGTTAATACAAATCCACCTGTACTTACATCCAAAGTATATTGTCCACCAATACCTCTCATCCATTCTGTTGTCCAATCTTTGATTGTTACATCCATGCCAACCACCACATGATCTAAAGCTGGGTCTGGTTCATCTGTACCAGGACGAGTCACATTGTTGATGTTGAATGTATATATATGGTTACGGATTGCATTATAGTACTCACTTCCTTTGTTCCCTTGTTTGAAGTCTACACGGTAATAAGTTTCTTTATCACTTCCCATATAGTAACCGCCTACAACAAGGCACATTGGTTCCTCTGTATTTTTCTGATCAGATTCGGGAACATATATTTTATTTTCAATAGCATAGCTACCACCTTCTTGGCTTTCTGTGAACAATAAGTTATTTTCCGCATTTTCGTTATATCTAGGGAAATAGCTTACGTCTTCAGGGATAGAAGGGTTGGTAATAGTATTTGAGCCTTCCTCATTATGCTGTGGTGCGTACAATGAACCTACTAATCCACTAGTACGGGCATAATATACACGGACGCTTTTCAACTTGAATACTTCTACTCCATCCTTTTTTCTACCTTTTCCATAATTAACGACTACATTAATTTTAGATATGGCACGATACAAATTGACTTCTCCAGTTGCAATGCTGTTTCTTACCGGAGTAATGTCTGTTTCTCCCCACATCGGAAGAGGACGACCGTTAAGGTCCCATATCTCGTTGAATGTATATTTGAGAGACTTCAGTATTTCTTCCTTTGATTGGGCTCCTTTTTCAAAAGCATTGATTTGACCAATAATTTCGTAACCATTCGTCAACTTTTCCAAATTAGTTAAGACTACGATGGTTAATTCTTTAAACTCATCTTCTGTTAAATTGACGTTTGCAACTAATGTATTATTAGTTATATATGATTGGAATTTTCCTAAATACGACTTACTTTCTTTGTCAAAAGCCAAGACGTATATGTCTTTTATTTCGCTTTCACCATCTACTGGAACCTCGTCTGGTCCATAGATTAATCCACGGGTCTTTCCATTGTCTACCGGAACATTAAGTGTTATCTTTATACTGCTTTTACCATCAGTAGGTGATTCATAGATTTCTTCATCCGTACAAGAGAGAACTGTCGCTTGTATAAAGAATAATATGAATATGTAGAAGTACTTTTTCATACTGTTTGTCTTTTAAAGTTCAATATCATTGATTTGGATAATCCAGTCATTTACATCGATTACAGTTTTAATCAGTGCAAGCTTTTCGTCTACAAATATCTTTATTGTATATTCGTCTTCTCGGTCTAGATATTCCTGAAGTGTATAGTTCCGATTTTTATATTTTTCGGCATCTACTTCTTTGAAGTACTCTATGAGGTCTGAACTGTGGAATAAAACTTCTTGTGTTGTTGAGTTTCTTATTGTTAACTCTGGTTTCTGACCTTCTACAAGTCTTGCTATACTCAAATCACTGCTAACCCCATTGTATTCTTTTGCAGGTTCACCAGTTGTGCTAAAAGCATGAGTGGTAACCATCTCTGATTGTATATTGTAGGGCTTGTACGTCAATAGATTATCTTCGAGTAGTGAGTTGTCATAATTCATGTAGCCATTGTCATCATAAATTGCACATTCAAATGTTTTTTCTGTCAATGCTTTTGTTATCGGTCCCCCGGACTGATTGACTTGTGCAACTACGATGTGTATAGTATTGGTGTTTTTTACTAATGACACATTGGTGATCTGCTGTTTTCCGTTACGAGTGGTAACTCCTTTTTTAACTTCGCTGTGCCAAAGTGAATGGAGACTGCTTTCTACAATATATTGTCCCTTTTCCTCTTCAGTGTGGCTTCGAGTGGCTTGTTTGCGTAATGTTTTTACATTTAATTCTTCAATATTTGATTGGTTAGGGTATAACAATGGATATGCAAATGATTCATCATTTAACCCGGCCCATACAATCAAACGATACTGGGAGGGATCTATGTCTACATTCATAACATAATTTCCGTCACCCAATTGTTCACCTTCATCTGTTTTCAGATAAACAAGATTGTTATTTTCATCAAAAGCGTAAAGAGAAACCGTTCTTACTTGTTCTGCAAAAACGTCTACTTCTTCCATATTATAGTCATACTTGAATTTTACACAATATTCGATGTCGCAATCTTCATTGTAATTCAACACTGAATCGCAGGATGTAATTGCACCAGCCAATATTGCAAGTAACAATACTTTGCTTGCTTTTTTCTGTATGGTAGTTAGTGTTCGTTTCATTATCTTTTCTTTTTATGCTTTTGTGGAGAAGCGTATGTTTTGTTTGAATATGATGCTCTACTTTTGATGTAGAAGGAAAAATATTTGGGGAGGAAAGAATCCCTCCCCAAATATGTATAATTAGATTAGAGATCGAAATCGTTAATGTTTACTGTCCAAGGCTCTACGTTAGCATTGATAATCAGATATGTCTTTTTATCTTCCGGTTCTTTAACTGGATCTGGCGTTCCTAAATCACTAATGGTTCTAACAGACAATTTGTACCAGTTGTTGCGGATGATAGATGCTCCTTCAGTTGCATGCAGGATTTCTGCTTCATAGTAGCAACGACCTGATTTATATCTTTTCACTCCATAAGCTTCTTTCAAAACTTGATCATTTGTTTTAAATTCTTCTGGAATTGAAACAGCAGCTGTCAATGTTTCCCAATTTTTGTATGCTGTAACTACTTTAGCAGCACCTTCAAATCTAGCCCAAACATAGAAGTCTGTTGTAATAGCTTCACCGTCGAATAATACTTCTCCTACATAATGAACGCGAGTCGGAGTTTCATTACCGAAGTTTTCATAGCAGTATGTATTGCCAGCTGCAATCCACTTGTAACTGTCGTATGATGCTGTATTATTTTGTGCAATATATGGTTGTAGATAGCTGCTAGTGATAGAAGTACTTGCTTTCAGTGCGTAAGAATCATCAGATAAATTTGAATAAGAATGCTCAGTAATCTTGATAGTGATAGCATCCTTGTTAGTCAGTTCAGAAGTTTCAGAGATAGGATATGCTTTTGTTGCTTCTGTCATTTCATCTAATTTGGCAACAACTCTGCTAACAGTAATAGGAACAGTAACAACTTCTCCATAAGTCAATTTTTGATTCATTGCTGTACCGGTCATGAGGAAACTGTTTGATTCAGCAGCTAAACCAGTTCCAGTCAGGTAATCTAAAGTTGCAGGCAATGATGCTATTTTATTTACTGCCAACGTAGCCAAGTCTGCAGTGCTAAGGCTGGCTATCAATGCATCACTAGGATTAACGAATGCGTAAATATCAGTACCACCAGCACTACCATCTACTTCAAATTGTTCAGTTGAATATTGTGCAACTTTGCCATTGTCAGCAGGCTCTTTTTCCAGTTTCAAATTTTTTGTTACGATACGCTTGTCTCCGCGATCATAGTTAAGTACTACAGTAATATCTGCTGCTTTCCATTCAAATTCTTCGCCTGCGTCTGTACCACCTGCTGTAACAGTTCTGGTTCCTGTTCCTGAATCAGCGAATGTGAAATTGATTTTCATGCTCGCTTTTTCACCTGTTGTTGGTTGAGTACCGTTATCAACGATCTCGTCAATGTCATTGTTGCTACAAGCTGTCATGGCTGCTACTGCCAAACCTGCTAATAATAAATTTTTTACTTTCATTTTCGTTTTGATTTTAATGTGTGATGCAATAATTCTTTTTTATGGTCGCATATACTATATAATATGTATAGCAATGCTGTTTTTTGTTTTTTGATTTTTTGGGGTGAGAGTCATCCGAGAGATGAGGGTCGTTTGTTTTGTTAAACATCAGTTCTTTTGGTTGGAAGTCCCTATTATATGATAAGGAATAAGAGATACTTCCGAGGGGGGCATTCTTTTTGTTTGTTCTTTATAGGCAATGTTACTTTTATTTGTTTGTTACTATACTTGTTTGTTTTAATTCTCTTGTCTTTGGCTAAGGAACCTTTGTCCCTTATCGACATTGCAAAGATATGGGGGAAATGCGAGATTGCTAATCGGTGTTTTTTTCAAATTTTAAGGTGTTTTTGTCAATCTTTGAAATGGTCTTTTTTGATGGGTGAATCAGTCGCTTTTTGAACGATTTTCAGCTCGGATGAATGTTTTGCCACCCTTATTTTGCTTTTACCACCGTTATAAAATCCGATCTTTTTTTATTTTATTTCTTTGTTCTTGGCTAGAATATGCAACTATTTGTGCTGATTGAGCAAATTAGCCCTTCTGTCTTCGACTTTGAATGATTCTGCCATCATCTCAGATTGGGCTTTTAGTGGCAGGTGAATCCACTACATGAGAATAATGGTAATCAATAGCAAGAATGAGTATCAAGAATGGGTGCTGAACAGGGGGAGCCATAGCAGATAGAAAACATTATCTTTGCAAATCGTTGTTTAATCTCATGGAATAAACTAACTTTGTTCATGTTAATTATAAAAAGGTCAGCCAATATGAATCGATTGAAAGGAATACCTTACGGAATATCGGATTTCAACCGGTTGAGGAACGACAATTTTTATTTTGTGGATAAGACCATATACCTGCCTCTTATCGAAAGAATGCCGAGTTATCTTTCCCTTACCCGTCCCCGTCGCTTTGGAAAAAGCCTGTTCCTGAGCATGATGCGTACTTATTATGACCTGTTGCAGCGGGACAACTTCGACAGGTATTTCGGTGATTTGTGGATTGGCGCTCATCCCACTGATCAGAGAAACCACTATCAGGTACTTTATTTCGATTTCTCGAAAGCCGGTTGTTCTGTTCCGGGAGATGGCATGATGGCTAGTTTCAATGAATATTCCAGTCTTGTCATCAATCAGTTCGCAGATGATTACGCTTCTTTCTACGATCCGGATTTCAAGTCGACTGTCGAAAGTATAAGCAGCGCCAAGGCAAAGTTGTCTTATATCGAACTGAAGGCAAAAGCCAAGGGGTATCCCTTATACCTTATTATAGATGAATGCGATAACTTCACGAATGTCATATTGAGCGAACACGGTCAGAAGATGTTTCACGATCTGACACATGCCAGTGGCTTTTATCGTGAATATTTCAAGCAATATAAAGGTATGTTCACCGTATATTCCTGATGGGGGTTAGTCCGGTCACGCTGGATGACCTGTCCAGCGGATACAATATAGACTGGAATATATCGACTGATTCCCGCTTTAATGCTATGATGGGATTCAGTGAAACGGAAGTACGCGAAATGTTTCGGTATTATCAGGAAAACGATGCATTGCCCGGTGATATTGAGGCGATGATAGCGGAAATGAAGCCTTGGTATGATAATTATTGTTTTGCACGAATGAGCTTGGGAGATGATAGAGTTTTTAATTGTGATATGACTTTATATTATTTACGTAGCCAGTTTGATTTTCATCGTTCCCCCGAAGAAATGGTTGACAAAAACATCCGTACCGATTACAGTAAGTTAAAGATGCTTGCCCGTATCGACCATGACAGCGCTCACGAAGGAAGTCGCATGAGTACCATTGAGGAGATAGCGGCGAAAGGAGAGATTTTGGTGAACCTCCATACTTCGTTTCCGGCAGAACGGGTAGCGGATGTCGACAATTTTCGCAGCCTGCTCTATTATTACGGATTGCTCACCATGTGTGGCACACGCGGAGATCGCCTGCGAATGTGCATTCCCAATCATTGTGTGCGTGAGCAATATTTCGGCTTTCTGCGCGAATATTATCAGCAGGCTCATCCGTTAGATCTTTCTCGTTTGAAAGATCAGATAGACGATCTCGCTTACGATGGCGTTTGGAAGCCATTTTTCGAATCCATCGCCTGTGCTTATCGCGAAAACTCCTCCGTTCGTGACGGCATGGAAGGAGAGCGAAATCTGCAAGGCTTCCTCAAAGCCTATCTTGCTCTTGCTTCCTATTATCTGGTAGAACCGGAACTGGAAATGAACTATGGTTACTGCGATTTCTTCCTGTTGCCCGACAAGCAGCGCTATCCGGACATTGAGCACAGCTACATCATCGAACTCAAATACGCTGCCCGCACCGCTACCGATGCGGAACTTGCAATGCAAGCCGACGAAGGGCATCGCCAACTTCTTCAATACAGCGAAGATAAAGTGGCCCGACAATTGGCGTCGAGGACGACTTTTCACCGGTTGCTGATCCAGTTTCGCGGCTGGGACATGGTGCGCTGTGAGGAAGTCTGAAGGATGCCACCTGTTGGGATTCAGCTTGTTCAGCCTTGCCGTATCCCTCTGTTTATCGGCATTTCGGCTGAAAGCACTACCGGGAAATAAAAAATATTGCTTTCAGTGCTTTCAGCCGGGATGTTAAAATTGACTTATCGGCGTACCACCAAATATACATTTCCGTATTCCGTGTGCTTCCGTTCTACTCCTAGTTTTATTAAGACTTGTGCCAGGTGGTTCGGATTGAAACCTCGTAGAGCGGCGGCATTCCGTTTCTTCAGTTCTTTATAAATGTCGGCTGCGGAAAGTTGCAAATATTTCTCTTCTGCCGAGGCATCCATGCGGAAACAACTGAAAAATACATCTTCGGCTGAGCTGGTGCGATAAAAGGGAGCATTGTTCTGTTGAATTTCCCGCTCCGTTTCTTTGCTGAACCAATACGGATGCCCGTCGGCAAGCTCCGCCTTCAGTTGGGCAAAAATCTGTTCGTGCTCGATTCCCTCACAATCTATCGGCTTTTCTACTTCCACACAGAAGAAACGACGGCTGCCTGTCGGATCACTCATCAGATCGAAACGGTTCGAAGTTCCGATAAAAGAAGCGATACGTGGCAAGTCCCGAAAATTACGTTGGTAAGCTTTGCAGACGTGGAGGCTCGACATCTGCATCAGATTTTTCAGAAGCGGCATCTTCTTTTCCGCATATTTGTCGAATTCATCCAGATTGATGAGTCCCATTTCTGATAGAAGCCGTTCTGCCTGTCCTTCTGATGTCAGTTTCAGATTGTCCATATAGTAACGTTGCAGCACTCTGGGCATCAGAGACTTGCAGAAAGTTGACTTCATCCGTCCCTGTTCAGCACTTATCAGGATGGGGGCTACGCTGTTGGCATGGACGCCCGTTTTTCCTGTCCATTGGGCGGCAAGTCCCAGCATCCATGTGTGGAATCCCTTTATCCATAAGGGCAGGGCAGATACACGCCGGGCAAGCGGAGTCAATCGGTCGATGCCGTCCCAGGGAGGCAGTTCGTCCATGTAAAGCCGGAAGGGATGGTACTCTCCGATCTGAGTGGAATAGATGTAGCGGCTCACATCTTTATCCCAGCAGGAGATACCTTCCGCATGAGCTTCCATGCAGAGCGTGTTCAGTTCACGTTTCCCGATGGGACGGAATTCTTTGTTGGTTCCGCTTAATGGGCGAAATTCGGTTTCTTCCGTCAGTCGGTTGTAGCGGAAGTCATAGTTGGCCCGCAAAAAGGAGTTTACCCGCTCCGTCAGGCAGGCGGAACCATTGGAGGGCTGCTGCTTCGCTTCGGGCATAGCGGGGACGGGAGGTTCCGGTGCTGCCGGCAGGGGAGGGGCTTCCGGAGATTTGACTTCAGTGCTGCCGGTAATGGCTGCGGCGTTTGGCATAAATACGTTCTCTGTTTTCCACGCCTTTATCAGCATGGCAATCATTTGGGTTACTTTTTCCATCATATCTGTTGTTTTTTATAAGTTTCGTGCATCAAAGTTACCATCTGAGGATAGGGGTTTGCAAGTGTTTCCGCAAGAATCTTCCAAGTACTTCTGTTTATGAAATAGCGTAGGAAACATTAGGTTTTCCTGCCTTTATGTTATAACTTTGGAGCCGCAAACATCAGAGGCTAATGAAGATTAGCTGAACAGCTATCCTTCATTAGTCAATCGGCTAATCTCCATTAGCCGGGCAGTCATAGTTCGTTAGCCGCTGAAGATGAGGCTTCTTTCATCGGAAGTTTCTATAGGAATAACAGATCAGAAGTACTTATATAAAAGAAAAGCTATGGCTATATTATTTGACTGGTATGAGAATCCGGTATCACCGGACCAACCGAAGAAAAAAAGATTCCATCCTCGTATTGCTTACAATGGTCAGGTCGATACGGACGAAATCAGGAGTAAGATTCAATCCCGCTGCACGCTGAACGAGGTAGATGTGAGGGCAGTGCTGGATGCGCTTTCTCAAGTAATGGGAGAGGAATTGGGCGAAGGACGGCAGATCCATCTGGACGGCATCGGGTATTTTTATCCTACGCTGACTGCTACGGAAGAGATCGCTGCCGATACCCCACGCCGGAATATGAAAATAAAGTTGAAAGCGATCCGCTTTCGCTCGGATCAGAAATTGAAAAACTCAATCGGATTAATTAAGGTAAAGCAGCTGAAGAAGAATTTTCATTCAGCCAAACTGTCGGAAGTGGAAATTGACATGTTGCTGAAGGGATATTTCAGTACACATCAGATGATGCAGCGCAGCGACTTCCAGGCATTGTGCGGCATGTTGCGTTCTACGGCTATGATTCATATCCGGAGAATTTGCCGGGAAGGTAAGTTGCAGAATATTGGTCTGCGCAATCAGCCGATCTATGTGCCTGTCCCCGGATTTTACGGGACATCCAGAGATCAGCCGACGCTCCGGTGATTTTTCGGCTGAAGGGGCTGAAGGCCGGAAGGTGTCTTTTTCGAGGGGTGCTTTCAGCCGCTTTTGCCCGTTGGCAGGCGGTTGTGGAGTGTGGCTGAAGAGGCTGAATCATCTGAATATAAAAAATGCACTGCCTTTTTTGGTGGTGCGTTTTCTTTGTAATAGACTTCTTGTAAGTTCAGCGATAATCCATTCCCTATCCTTTGCGAGTAATCAGCGGAACAGTATTTCAACCAATGAAAACAAGAGATAACGAATAGACAAAAACAAGTATTTTTTTATTATTGATTTATGCCAATGAGACAGCCAATCGGACAGCCTGTTTATTATCTCTTCTTAGGAGTAATGAAGCCGATAGGATTACGCGGCTTGTCTGCCAAAGCCTTTTGTGCCTGTAACTCAGCTAAGGTCTGATTAATAAGTTCTAACTGCATCCGGGTGTCATCGTTGATGTCGTTATAGTCTGCAAATACTTCCTCGATGTACTCCTTTAGTTCCTTGACTTCGCTTTGAAGCTCACGTACTGGGTCGGTCGGCGGGTTTAACAGTAACTGACGAGCCGCAACGAAAGCACGCATTATGCCCATATTTATTTGTATTGCCGTCTTTGAGTTGAGCACACTACTAAGCATTGCTACGCCTAATTCTGTAAACACATAAGGATTCCGGCGAACGCCCATCTTTATAGAATTGGACATCACAATTTGTGATTTCCAAATTTCCGTTTCTTCATCTGTCAACTGAAACATGAAATCCACCGGGAAACGGTCTGTATTGCGTTTCACCGCTTGATTTAAAGCCCGTGTTTCGACTCCATACATTTCTGCTAAATCACGGTCTAGCATCACCTTTTGCCCACGTATGTCGTAAATCTTACTTTGTATTACTTCGAGTTGTTCCATCTTATTCTACTTTGATATTGGTATTCTATCTGCAAAATTATTGATTTATCAGATAAAAGTACTGATAAAATCTGTTTTTTAGTTCGTTGAATGGGAATTTAATGATATAAAAAACGCACTGCCTTCTCAGGTGGTGCGTTCCTGTTTGTTTTTGGGTTTTAAATTATTAATAATAAAATTATTGGGGTAAAAACAAAACTTGTCTGTGTCTTATTATTTTGTGGGATAATTCTTCTTTCTTTTTAATTCTTTCAAGTTTGCGTCAGTCTGAGTAGCAAGACCGGCTGCTTTGGCTGCATTGAAATACTTCTCCGCTGCATCATAGTTGCCTTCCAGCAGAGCGATGACTCCCAGGTTATTCTGTGTTTCTGCTGCTTTCTGATCAGCTTTGGCAAGATGCTTCTTGGCTGCTGTCAGGTCGCCGCCTTTTTGAATCTCCATGGCCCCTGCGTTCAGGTTGGCAATAGGATCGTCCGGGAACATGGTGGCTGCTACTTGGAATGAATGGTTGAACTCTTCGCTTCCCGGCTGGCAACTTTCTGCGATCCGGTAAATTTCCTGCAGGCTCAACAGTTGCGGACGTGTCTTGATAATCTCTTTGGTCTCTTCAAGATTGAATCCGCGCACGGTATAGTTGACCGTGTAATCTGAATGGCGCAAAGCCGGATAACATTCTTCCAATATGTATTTATAGGTTTGCGGACCTGCCAATTGGGCGATTTGACGTTCTTTCTTGTCTATATCCAACGTGGAATCATCCATCAGTTTCAAGATATCGTCTTTCTTCTCCAATGAAGATGCCACGATAAACTTGCGGAATCCGTCCCAGTCTTCGGAAGTATATTCGGAAGTAATCAGTTTCGTATCGAACTTGTAATAACTGGTCACATAATCTACCAATGCCTGTGTACGACCTTTCGCCAGTCGGGTATTGTTGGCATAACTGCCTTCCGGTGACGCATAACCGTGAATTCTTATACTGCTAAGTGTAGTCTTGTCATCATTGCGTACACTGTCAATGGTAGCACGTATTTTGGCCAGCTCTGCTGTGTTACGGCGATACTCCGGATAAATGATAGTCTTGTTGACCGGGAAATCAAGGAAGGCACTTCCTTCGATGGCACGGTGCTTCACGGCTTCTGCCTGTGGGGTGATATAAGAAATGGACGGCTGTATTTGCAGGGGTGAAATGTTCAGACGGGTGATTAATTCACCACCGGTCTCCTCTTGCAGGTCGCAGCAGCCGCATACATCAATATTTAGTTTCATTTCCGCATCGCGCATCCATGCTTCGAACTGAAATTGTTGCCGGTAGTTTACAATCTGCTCTTTGTTATGTTTACGACGGATGGTGCTGTAAATGCTCTCCGGAGTCGGAGTTATATTATTGCGGCGATTTACTATTTCACGTTTGCGTCCGTAAACTACGATAGACGGCAATATCTTGGTACGTCCGTTTGATTCGAGAAATGGAGTGAGTGTAGCTACATGATTGGAGGAGAGTTTCAGATTTTCCTGCATCACGATATCCATATCGATGCTTAGCACATTATTATCTTCATTACGCGTGATAGATTCTTTTTCTATACGCACCTGATCTCTGTAGAGTGTCTGCGCTTTCCCGCCCAATACAGGCAGCAGGCAGAAGAGTATGCATAATATCTTTTTCATATTTGTTTTGTTTTAGAATAAATAGATTAAACTGATAGCAGCTTTTGTAGGACCTACATAGTTTTTATGTCCTTCGCTTACTTTCTCACCGCATGTCTTGCATTCGAACTGCTCGTACTTGACACGTGCATAACCTACACCGATATTTCCTTCCAGATTCCAATGCTTGGCGAGAATCCACTGGTAACCGTAGGAAATGCCTGCACCATAGAAGTGTCCTTTGAAGCGGTGGTCTTCCAGTTCCGGCCAGATGCCCCAGGGCATATTGATGGCGGCAGCCTGATAAACGCCTCCATGTACATGGAATCCCACGAAATGTCCGTTGAACTTGTCGCAGAACCAGTAGCGGAGTTCCGGCTGGATGGCGAGCATCTTCATCATCTTCTGATCTTTGTATTTCCACGGATTATAGTTGGCATACAAGTCCAGAGTTAACTTCTTACTCAGACCGACTTCGGCTCCGAGATTGATCATTTTCATCGCGTCCATTACAAGATTCGTTTTCACTCCGACTACCTGGCTATATAATAAGGTAGAAGCAAACAAGGTAACGAACAAAAATAAGATTCTTTTCTTTTTCATCGCATGATGGGTTTTGTTTGTTGATGCTACAAAAGTAGCTGTTATCTGAATAGACGTTAATTGGTGGATTCATCTTTCTTTTCTTCGCTTGCAATGGAAATTAATAAGTGAAGTGGTAAATCATTCTTTTATAGGTGGTGTATAATTCATGGGTGATAGATGGTATTTTTATCGCCTGTTTTGAATGATTTGCAGATGAGTGGTGTTTTAACACTTGCATATCTTATTCAAACGCTTGAATAAGCTGTATTTCCTTCGTTAAAGAGTGGTAATTCATTCATTTTTCCTTCTAAAAAGTTTTTTCTATTGAATAAAACACCTATGTTTGCAATGTACAAACAAATAAGGAAAGACAAATAAGACAACTTAAGTTTAAAGATTCCCTCCTAAGGAACATGAGCAAATAAACAATAAGAAGTGTAAAATGACCGCGAACTGGCAAACAACAATTCGCAAGCAAGTTAAACAAACAAGTAATAATTAGGAGGAACTAATATGAAATCAATTAAATTCTTTTTCGCATGTGTATTGGCATTAACTTTTGTAGCATGTTCTAATGCTGAAAGTGATAGTTTTGAAGACAACTCTTCAAGCTTTGAATCCATGATATCTTTATATGGTATACAAACTGCAACTACTGATTCAAAAGTAGGCGATGTACCTTCTGTGACTGCAGAAGAAATGGCAAGTGTACTTGAAGCACTTCGTCAGAACGGAAATACGGTTCGTAACTGTGAATCTGAAACTTCCGAAGGATACTACGGTACAGGTAGTGACAGAAAAGAAGTAAAGATGACCGCCGAATATCAGGCCCGTACCAGAAGCGGTGCTTTCGTAGAACAATTCGCATTGTGTGTTTCACTCAACTTTAATATAGATAAAGATGCCGTATACTATATAGGTACTACATATTCTTCTTCAACTGATCTGTTCAACTGGCAAGGTTACGGAGCTTCTTTATCTACCACTGCCGAAGGCAGCAGCGTATTCAGTTCAACTTCTTATCTTTATTTCCGTGTGAGCGACCAGAACAATTGTCTCGTAAAGGTTCCGGTAAACTTTAAAGGCAATTACAACTTTAAAAACAATCAGGGAACTTATAGCTTTACTCTTTCCAAAGCAGCCAATTAAAATACTACACTAATTGATTGATTTTAGGTATTACGTTACAATATATACAACTATATAAGAGGACTCCTTGCGCCGTGCAAGGAGATTCCATCAAACTAAAAGAGGAACCAAACAGCAAACAATAGTATCGCTTTAGTCATTCAGACAATTAAGAAACAAACAATGAGGAGCCCCGCCGATTCTTTTACGGATCGGCGGGCTTTTATTTTATTGTGAATTATTGCTAAAAAACAGTTGTTATACGGTTTGCTAATGATTAAATTATCTATCTTTATCTGCCAATACACATAAACAAAATACAATTAAGATATGAGGAAGTTCTTCTTTCTGTTGCTACTGCTGACGGGTTTTCTCCCGACATACTCTATAGATATCCACTGGGACCTGGAACCGCTAGTCATTAAAAACGGAGTCGGAAATAATACAATTTATCATGTTTGTTACGGAAGCGAAGGCTTTATGTGGTTCTCCACCGATAAGGGAATCTCCCGTTATGACGGCTTCAGATTCCGTGATTATCCCCTTATTATGAGCATCGACTCTCTCTCTGTTCCTCTGCATCAGGCTGTAAAAACGCTGAAGGAAGCTCCCGACGGTTTATATTATGCTTTACTTTATCAGGGAGGAATGACTTGTTTTGACAAAGAGATTGAAAAATATTTGCCTGTACGTTTTGACCGGCCATTGAAACTTAAAGAGATTCATGATTTTTGTTGGTATGACGGAAACTTGTATCTGGCTACTTCGCAAGGATTGTTTGAATCACATCCCATCCGTAAGAAAGAAGGAAAAGATGATTTTGTACTCTGTACATTGAATCCCGAACCTTTGATAAAAGGGAAAGTTGCCAATCTTTGTACGGACGGAAAAACAAATCTGTATTTTTCTGTTGATCGTGAAAAGGTGATGCATTATGATTTTGTAACGAAAAAGAGTGCTCTGATCAGAGAATATAATGTAGTGAACAGACTCTTTTTGCGGCAGGGATATTTGTGGATTTGCAGATTATGGAATGACATTGTATGTTATGACCTTAAAACGCATAAGGAACGGGTGATCTCTCTCGAAGGAGGTGATCAGTCGGATTTCTCCAATTCATATGTCACGGATATGGTGATGAAAGATAAGCAGACATTTTATCTGACTACTTGGGACGGATTATACAAATTGCATTTTGAGAACCAGTATTTGTGTGAGAGTCCGTTTACTTTGACACTATTGACGCAGAATGAGAAAGCATTCCATTCGAGAATTGAAAATAAGATGACCAGTCTGCTATGGGATAATAAACAGCAGATTCTCTGGGTGGGTACCTTTGGTGGCGGAGTGGTGAAATTTGATATCAGCGATAGTATGTATAGCCGGGTGCGGCAGATTTTTAAGTCCAGAGTAGACGGTATAGTTGAAGATTTGAAAGGATATGTCTGGCTGACGGTGACTGACGGGGGCATTATGAGAAGTACTACTCCGATGCTTTCGATGGATACACATTTTGAGCCTTGGAAAAAAGGGCCCGGTTTCTCCGGGCATTACCATATATATAAAGGTAGGAACGGAAATATCTGGCTGGGCAATAATTTCGGAGAAGTAGTCGTTGTCAATCCGCTTACGGAAGGCATAGAAACTTTTCAATTGAAAAACAGCGAAGGCGGGAAAATGGAAACAATTATTCATTGTTTCTGCCTGGACTCCTGGAACCGTTTGTGGGTAGGTACTTCGAATGGATTGATACAGGTTGACCCGAAAACTCACGGATGTAAGAGTATAAGACTGCCCGGTGAAATCAAGAGTGTATTTGCAGTAGCCGAAGATAAGGAAGGTAATGTGTGGATCGGTACAGACAAAGGACTGAAGAGGATTGAAACGACCGGTAACCAGATACGGGTGGAAGGAAACTACGAAAAGGAGAACGGGCTGGAGGAAGCCGGTGTCCGTACCATCTATGTGAATAATTATAATCAGATTTATGCGGCTTATCTGAATGTCGTTGTCCGCATCGACGGAAGAGAAAAAGAAAAAATAGAATCGGTTTATACCTTGCGGAACGGATTGACAAACGGACACGTCAGTTGTATGGTCGATGATCATATCGGAAATACCTGGGCAGGAAACAATGTCGGCGTGATGACAATCAGAAACGGACAGGAAGCTTTCTATAATTATCTGTCAGCGGGAAACTGTAGTGCGGTATGCCGTTTGAATGATGGGCGCTTGCTATGGGCGAATTCGTGGGGACTGATTTTCTTTGATCCGTCTGCTACGAAAGGAGACAGCGGCAAGAAGCATCTGATGCTGACGGACGTGGAAGTCGGCGGAGAAACAGTGCTGGCCGGAGAGAAACGGAACGGGCAGATAATTCTGTCTGTTTCTCCGGAAAGGCAGGAGAAGCTGGCGTTCGCTTCCGATAATAATGATTTTCATTTGTACTTCTCCGACTTGCGCTACGGACTGGCACAGCGCAAAATTGCCTATCGTCTGCTTCCAGTGGATAAAGACTGGAAGATGATACCACTTGCGGAAGGTTTGTGGTTCAATGGATTGTCTGCCGGAAAATATACTTTGCAAGCAAAACTTGTTTTCCCGGATGGAAAAGAGGGAGAGTTGATCGAGATTCCTCTCGTAGTGAAGGGCAAGTGGTATCAGACGATATGGGCTTATATCATATATGGTTTGTTACTGCTCGGATTATCTTATTTCTTCTATGGCTATTTCAGAAAGAGGGATCAGCGTAAACAGATGCATCGCGATCGGGAGATGATATTGAAGGAAAACCTAAACATGGAAAAGTTGAAGCGGGAGCAGAAGAAAGAGATAGAAGCGATGAGGAACCGCTTGCTTATGCTGTTTGTGCAGGAACTGCGTACTCCGTTGTCGCTTATCATCGCTCCGCTGAAGGATTTGCAGAAAGATAACTTTCAGATTTCGAAATTTTCTCTGCAAGTGGCATACCGGAATTCACTTCGTATGGTGGATGCTTGCGACCAGCTAATGTCGGTATATGGACAGGGAGATCTGGAAGAAAAACTGAAGGTTGCTCCGTATTCGGTAGACAAGATGATCGACAGTTCTCTTTTGGGTATCCGAGATCTGTTGAAGGCATACACCATTGATTTTCATTGCGAGAAGAGAATCAAGAAGGAGACGGAATTCTATGTGGATAAAAAGAAGGTCGAATTTATTATTCATAATCTGCTGACGAATGCTTTCACTCATACGCATTATGCAGGAGTCGTTTCCTTATCTGTCTGTGAGATCGTAAGTGACAACAGGCATTATGTCAGTCTGGTAATAGAAGATAATGGAAAAGAAAAAGTGAGAACCGCCGAACAACTGATGAGAGAGGATGAGGGATTGGGGCATGATTTATCAGCTGCACAATTAGGATTCACTATCATGCAGCAGATGGTGGAAGCGCATTTGGGAACGATTGCTCTTGAAAGTGCCGAAGGAAAAGGTACGAAAGTGACGGTGAATCTTCCTGTCGACAGAGCTGTCTTCGAAAATAACCCGAATATTCAGTTTACCGATCCGGAGGAACTGCCGGATGTGGCAGAACCGGCATCGGCTGAAGAACTATCGAAACAGGAGGTGATAATAGAGGATACAGAAGTAAAACAAGATCAGCAATTACCACTTTTTACGGAGGAGACGCCTGAAGAAGCAGCACCCTCTGCAGTGGGTGGAAATAAAAAGACGATATTGATTGTAGAAGACCATAAAGATATCCGCCTCTATCTGAAAGTGCTGTTTGGCAATGAATATAACCTGCTGATGGCAACGAATGGTCAGGAGGGGGTAGATATGGCAACCAAGGAGATGCCCGATTTGATTATCAGTGATGTTATGATGCCGGTTAAAGACGGCTTTGAATGTTGCCGTGAGGTAAAGGAGAATCCGGAAACATGCAGTATTCCTTTTATTATGCTGACAGCGAAGGTGGAGGATGATGACATTATTCGCGGATTAGAGTTGGGTGCGGATGATTATGTGCTGAAACCTTTTACTCCGGGCATTCTGAAAGCGAAAGTCAGTAATCTGATTAACGGTCGCCAGACATTGAAGCAGATGTATACGAAATTGTTCAAGTTGCCGGGAACAGATACGATTGCCGCGAACGAGCAGGAACAGACGGGTGAGGAAGTGAAGACGGAAGATCCGTTTATCACAGCCGTTATCAAAATTGTAGAAGAGAATATTTGCGAGGCGGACTTCAGTGTGAAGAAACTGGCAGCGGAAATGAATATGAGCCAGCCCACTCTCTACCGAAAAGTGAAGCAAAGTACCGACTATACCATTATAGAACTGATCAGAGGTGTACGTATGCGTCGTGCCGGAGTGCTGTTGAAAACGAAACAATATGCGGTGCAGGAAGTGGCCGAAATGGTGGGGTACAATGATATCCCGACGTTCCGCAAACATTTTGTAGATGCATTTGGTACGACTCCTTCGACGTATGAATGAAAAAAATGACTACTTTTGCACTCGAAAACCCTAAAATAAGGAATCGGCGTGCAAAGGTATTTTATTTATTTGGCTTATGATGGAACCAACTATCACGGTTGGCAGATACAACCCAACGGGAGTAGTGTGCAGGAATGCTTGATGAAAGCTTTGTCTACTTTTCTGCGTCGTGATGTGGAAGTGATAGGTGCCGGGCGAACAGACGCGGGGGTGCATGCCTCGCTGATGGTGGCACATTTTGATCAGGAAGAAGTGCTCGATACAGTGACCGTTGCCGACAAGTTGAACCGTCTGTTGCCTCCCGATATTTCTGTCTACCGTATCCGCCGGGTGAAACCGGATGCGCATGCCCGTTTTGATGCGACTGCCCGGACGTATAAGTATTATGTGACGACTGCCAAATATCCTTTCAACCGTCAGTATCGTTGCCGTGTGTACGGGGCATTGGATTATGACCTCATGAATGAGGCGGCACGAACGCTGTTCGAATACATCGATTTTACAAGTTTCAGTAAACTGCATACGGACGTAAAGACCAATATCTGCCACATCTCCCATGCCGAATGGACAAAGATGGAGGGGGAAGATACCACTTGGGTATTTACCATCCGTGCCGACCGCTTTCTCCGTAACATGGTGCGTGCCATCGTAGGAACACTGCTCGAGGTAGGACGCGGCAAACTGACCGTAGAAGGTTTTCGCAAAGTGATAGAACAACGGGACCGTTGCAAAGCCGGAACTTCCGCTCCGGGAAATGCGCTCTTCCTTGTCAACGTGGAATATCCGGAAGAAATACTTAATACCTGATACTTAATACTTATTTCACCATGTGGTTATTATTAGCTTTTCTCTCGGCTACTTTGCTGGGATTTTATGATGTATTCAAGAAACAGTCGTTGAAAGATAATGCGGTGTTGCCTGTATTGTTTTTGAATACGCTTTTCTCCAGTCTGATTTTTCTGCCGTTCATTTTGGTATCGGCATTCGAGCCTGATATCCTTGGGGGAACCATTTTTAATGTTCCCGTTGCAGGGTGGGAGCAGCATAAATATATTATCATCAAGTCGTTTATCGTGCTGTCATCGTGGATATTCGGTTACTTCGGAATGAAGCACCTGCCTATTACCATTGTGGGGCCCATCAATGCTACTCGTCCCGTGATGGTGCTTGTCGGAGCGATGCTGGTATTTGGCGAACGTTTGAATCTTTACCAATGGATCGGAGTAATGCTGGCAGTAGCTTCCTTCTTCATGTTGAGCCGTTCAGGTAAGAAAGAAGGAATCGACTTCAAACATAACAAATGGATTCTCTTTATTGTCTTGGCGGCAGTGATGGGAGCCATCAGCGGACTGTATGACAAGTTTCTGATGAAACAACTGAATCCGATGCTGGTGCAATCGTGGTATAATGTCTACCAGCTCTTTATTATGGGAACCATCGTGTTCCTCCTCTGGTGGCCCAAACGGAAGTCAACGACTCCTTTCCGCTGGGACTGGACCATCATCCTGATCTCCGTTTTCCTTTCGGCAGCGGACTTTGTCTACTTTTATGCACTGAGCTATGACGATTCCATGATTTCCATCGTTTCGATGGTGCGTCGGGGAAGTGTGATTGTGTCTTTCATTTTCGGAGCGCTCTTCTTCCGTGAAAAGAATTTAAAAAGCAAAGCGATTGACCTTATCCTCGTGTTAATCGGAATGATATTCTTATATTTGGGAAGTAAAAGTTGATAAAAGGGACTTGTGGGCTTCTGTAGGGCTGTGAGACGATTTTGTTATACTCCTTAATAGTTAAAATATACCATTTGGTGGCGTATTTCTCTCCCAAAATACTATCTTTGTTTTACAAATGATTTACGAAAATAAAGATAGCTATGGCAACAGTTTCCTGGGTAGTTTTTAAGCATCATAAAAAATCTGACAATACGTATAATCCGAAGATTAGGATTTCCCATAATCGTACCTCATCTTATATCTCTACTTCTATATACACAGAATTAGTTAGATTTAAGAGAAATTCCGCATCAGGTACGATAACCTCTGAAAAAATAAAGGAAGAGTTAGACGGATTGGTTAGAGAATATCGCCAAATAATAAATGAACACCAAGATGTAGTTAATGAGTGCGAAACTTCCAAGGATATAGTTGCAATGATCGAAAGGAGGAAGCAGAGGAAAGAAATAGATTTTATTGAATTTGCTAGAATGTTTATTGAGAAAACACCAAATGAAGGAACAAAAACAGTCAAGACGACTGGTATTAATTCCCTTTGCCATTTTCTTAATCATAAGAATGGTAATGAGAAACTTCTGATAAAAGATTTAACATCACGCTTTTTGCGTGAATATGAGGCATGGTTGAGACAAGAAAGATATATAACCGTTAGGCAAAATAAAACGGCTAAACAAGCATATAAAACAATAAAGAAATCCGCTTTAAATGATACTGGGATACATTCCTATATGGGAATCATTCAATCTGTGTTTAATGCTGCTTTACTTCATTTTAATGACTATGAAAAAGGAGATATCATTATTACCAATGATCCGTTCAAAGTATATACTATACCGGCAGTCTTAGAAGCAAAGAAAAGAGCGGTAGATGTTGATATAATCAGGAAAATCTATAATTACTCTCCAATAAATAAGCGAAAAAGGACTACTATGTTTACTCGTGATATTTATATCTTGTCTTTCCTTTTGGCAGGAATGAATGCGGTTGATATGCTTAATTGTCGAATGGTTAACGGGAGGATAGAGTATGAGCGTCAAAAGACAAAAGATAGAAGAAAGGATAATGCTTTCATTTCCGTGTATGTTCATCCGTTAGCACTTCCGATTATTAATAAGTATCGCGATCTATCCGGGAAGAATTTGTTTGATTTTTACAAAAGATATAGCAATGTGAGAAACTTAACCAAAGGAATACATCGAGGTATGAGATCTTTGTGTGAGGAACTGGGGATAGATTACATTCAATTCTATTCAGCCCGGCACTCTTTTGCTACTATTGCCCGCAATGAGTGTGATATAAGCAAGGATGATATCTCTTTGTGTCTGAACCATTCTTCAGGGAAGACGGTAACGGATACTTATATAAAACAAGACTTTTTGAGAATAGATAAAGTTATAAATAAGGTGGTAGAGTATGTTTTCAAAATAGCTGAGGAGTCGAAATAAGTGATAATATTATGAACTATTGGTATATCTAAGAATTTCAATAGTTCATAATATTAATACTGATATATAGTACTTCATTGGATAATTTCAACATTTAATAAAAAGGGGTGATTGAGCTATAGCAAGGCGTCGCTAACGATATGCTGCTTAACTATCCATAAACTTCTAACTTGCTCTATCTCTATATCAAAATCATCAAATTCCTCACTATTGATAGAATGAGCGATCCAGTATCTGCAAGACAGTGATTGCTCTTTATACCTGCGCAATACTTTAATATGCCCATGGTATTCTCCCGTGTCTTTGTCCTCTATTACTATTCCAAATATATTTCCAAACGGAATCATGTTTGGATTTTCTCTTGGGAGTGTATATCTCTTTAAAGCGACCCAACATCCGGAAGGAAGAGTAGGGGACATAGAACGTCCTACCACTTGAGCGATGCCTTCACAATCTTTACAGTCCGGCAGATACCAGTATCTTGTAATATCTTCTGTAGCATTGATTAACTGCGTTTGCCCAGCTGCAAATCTGAAGCTAACTTGTGGTAGCAAATGGAATCCTCTTTTCTTTGCATCTCGATATTCTTCTTCTGATGTGATTGATATACCAGAAGTTATTGGAATATTAGGGATTTCCTCATTGGGCTTTTTTAGAGGTTCTCCTCGTCCTGTTATAATATAATCAACATTTGCATTTTCATACTCCTCACATATAGCAGCAATTTTATCAATGGATGCATTTTGTATTCCATTTACGATTTTCGATTTTAATGTTTTATCTATTTTAAACTTATCTTTAAGCTCTTGATTGCTGATTTGCAACTCTTCAATAACTTCCACAAAGCGTTGAGAACGTAATTTGTCTTTTTCTTCCATGATGATGATTTTTTATTTGTTGGTTGATAATATATCTACTATATTTGCATCGTAACAAGTTGCAGATGTTACAGAGACAAAGTGGTTAAACTTTCCTCACAAGAGGTTTAATATATGGTATCCGTAGTAGCTGCAACCTATTGCGGATATTTTTATTTGAAATTAATAACAAACGTATAGCAGCAATGAAATCAAAATTGAAGCGGAAGATAAATAGAATAGCCACTCACATAAGGAGAAGATTGATAGCCTATCGATGGCTAAATGGCCATTATGGTAAATGCTATCTATTTGTCCCTTCTGAATTTTGTTTAAAATCCGATTGCGGGTATTTGTCCTCTCATATAGGCAAATACATCCGAAGAAAATGGATAACAGAGTTGATATTGCTGCGGCACGAAGATACACCTCTGTGCGAATCGTGTCCGATGAGAGGCCGAAGACCACCGCCACAAATGCCGCTTGTACAGTCACCAAAGAGCGAAAAAAAATGTATTTCTCTATCTCTAATTCTTTACTTGTTTCTGTAATCATAAAAAATAACAATTATATATGAATAAATTTTTTCCTTCTAAAAACGATAAATTAGGTTAGGCATGCTGCATTGTAGGATTTGCTTCCGCTATATTTGCTTTTTCTGTTATCATTACTGATATAATTATAAAATTACCAAAGAACTAAGATCAAAGAATTATGAATGAAAAATTAAACCTATCTCTCGATCTATGCAATTCTGATGAACAAATCAGAATGAGTTGTTTAAAGTACGCAGTTTACGTTTACGAGGCTCAACATATGATGGGCAACCCTTTGGACTTTGCGCAAGTTTTTTACGATTGGGTTACTTCTCAAGAGGAAAAGCGACCGGAATAGAAAAGCTTATTGTACTTGTAGTGGAATTGGTAGTTTCATTGCCAATTCCAACTCTTGCAATACTAATTTTTAAACCTGCATTAGCTTCATTCTTTCCAGAAACAACTACGCTTAGATTGAAATCTACGTTTCTTACCATTTTCCCATCTTCTGTAATGGAATATATTTCTCCTCTATTAGAAAATCTAGAAGGGCAAACAATCGCCCCACTATTACATTTCTCGCTATTAATTTCGATAACAGCATCTGTGATATCTCCTATCACTTCTTTGATAAATTCTTTTATTTCCATGATTCTATATAATAATGTATAGTTCGGTCTAATAGTTAAATAATGTTTTGGGTAGATAAAATATCAACCTTTATTTTGTGGTTGATATTTTATCTACTATATTTGCAATACAAATATATTTTATACAAATAAAAGCATAAAATTTGGCAGAAACAATAGTAATAATCAAAAATAGGTAAGACAATGAAAAATAGAGATTACGCTTTAGTAAGAAATGGTAAATATAACATGAAAGCCATCATGCAGAGAGCTTGGTTGTATGTACGCCAATATGGTTATTCTCTGAAATCTGCCTTGCGTACTTCTTGGGTGGACGCTCGCCTCAAAATGGATGAATATGTAGCATCATTGAAGCCGAAAGCGATTGAGTCTAAACAGGGAAATGTGCTGAAAGCGTTCTTTGCCGATAAATATACCAATTACGATAGTTCTTGGAGATAAGATATAAATCCGCAAAAAGGTGGTCTTCATAATCCGACATAAGGCTCCTACAATGTTCAGCGCTGATAGTAAGGGAAACCAGTCGGGCGGATTTGGTAACAAGCTTGCGTAGACGTAGAGAATATTCTACGCAAGTACAAATGATTAGTTCTTTGACAAGTTTGTGAAGCGTAAATACAGCTAAAAATATAACCTGTATCTATGAACGTGCAACGAAGCACTAAAAATAGGAGACACTGTTTTTACGGTGGGCATGCTACGATTGGGTAGAAAGCTTTACGAAGATTGTATAGTCCGAAAAATCGTCTTTATCAGTAAGAAAACGGGAGTAGGCGTCCGTACGCTATCTATATACAAGCTCATAGTTATGCGTGAAGCAGGTGATCGAATTACTCTATGAGCACAAAAAATACTGGTATAAAAGTGAAAATTGAACTGAATAATAGTTCTATTTAGAGCCCATAGGAGCTTTTATAACAGAGCCCCAAAATATAGAATGAGGTTTGTCTTTTTTATACGAAGTTTTTCTACTGATCAAAACACTTCTTTCTCTCTTTATGGTAGAAAACACTTTTTTTGATTTACTATTTTTAAATCCTAAAGCTTTTGCATTAAAAGCTAATTCCAGGGCTTTTTCTGGAATAACTTCAATATGGATGCGTCTGATATGGATTAATACAGATTCATATCTAGGTAGTACTTTCCTACATATTGGACATAGTATTTTCATATTGTTTCTTTATTTTTTAATGCAAAAATATTTGTTTTTTTAGAATAAAATCTCGTTTTGTAATATTTAACATATATCCCGCACAGACAGTTTCACTGTTTGCGTGATGTCTTGATCGGATCAAGGTGCGGGAACCAACTAATACTTATATAATATGAAACGTACCCCATTACTAACAATCTGGGCAATATCTCTTGCCATGACAATATTGTTCGCAAATGAATTAAATGTTATTTTTTGGCTTTCTTTTGTCACATTTACATTGTGTTCTCTATATATAGAGAAGAATACTAAAAGACTAGAGAGAGAAGAGTAATTAGCTACTTAAAAACTTTTTGTTTTGTCGTGTTTTTATTTTGTGTTTGTGTGTTCGGGGTGTATTGTCTGTGAAGATAGTGCATCCCTTTTTAAATGGAAAAATGAAAATAATAAAAATATACTTTAAGGAGATATCGTCGTTCGTGAGAATATTGATATCTGTTGTATTTCAATGTAAAGCCCTGTATCTAAAGTGATACAGGCAAACGGGCAATTAGTTTAATGGTTAGAACGTACTCTCACGGGTGAAAAAGAGGTTCGATTCCTTTATTGTCCACAAATTAATATTTAAATATTTGTATTATGAAAGGAATAAAAGGAAAAAAAGGATTTGATAAAAGCAAGGAAAGGATACGTATAGAAGAAAAACTTCTAAAGAAAGAAGACGCTATTAAATTTGGTCATAGCGATGAAATGTTATTAAAAATACGTAGAATCACTATCGAACTGAATAGAAAAGCTAGAGAAGAGAGAATTATTGAAAAGAGACAACTTTTATATAAAGTGGTGAACAATAAAGAAGCCGGATATATTCAGGTTGTCAGAAACTATTAAATTATGGATGCTGTTGTACAATACGCTATAGATCAAGGCCTAAAAGTGGGAATTGAAGCTTTTGAAAAATGGAGGGATGATTTTCTAAACAATCCATCTATAGTAGTACCAAAGTCAAAAGCTGAAAAATACGCAGGTGGTCGAATGGTTCTTGAAAATTTGAGAGAGAGAGGATTTATATCTCCTTATCAGTTTGGAATCGAAGTTGTAACAGATGAAGAAGGTAATATTATTACCAAGCCCAAAGGATACATTTATTATAAGCGATGTGAAATAATGAAGGCTATAGAAAATGGTAATATATTGAAATGCCTTCAAAAACGAAAATAATCTATTGTTTAACTATAATCCCGGAGTAAGGACTCCGTGCGGTATCCAGTCCGCTATTTAAGTTTTGAATTATCCCCGTATGGCTTTGCTGTCCGGGGCTTTTTGATTAACCACTTTAATAATATATAATCATGAAAAAGAAAGTAATTGTAAGAGGAAATTATTCCGGTGTATTTTTTGGAGAGTTAGTAGAAAGAAATGGTAGAGAAGTTAAGCTCGAAAATTGTCGTAGATTATGGTATTGGGACGGTGCTGCTAGCATATCGCAATTAGCGATCAATGGTACGACTAATCCAGGTGAATGTAAATTCACTGTTACGGTTCCAGAGATAGAGATTCTGGATGCAATTGAGATTATTCCGTGCTCAGATAAATCTGTTAAATCTATCGAAAGTGTTTCAGTATGGGCAAGGTGATGGAAGATAGAATAAAACAGTTTCTGAGTATTAGCTCTGGCTCTGGCGATGGCTATGGCTCTGGCTCTGGCTATGGCTCTGGCTCTGGCTCTGGCTCTGGCTATGGCTCTGGCTCTGGCTATGGCTATGGCTATGGCTCTGGCTATGGCTATGGCTCTGGCTATGGCTCTGGCTATGGCTATGGCTATGGCTCTGGCTATGGCTATGGCTCTGGCTCTGGCGATGGCTATGGCTATGACATAAAATCTGTAAATGGGAATACTATTTATATAGTAGATAATATACCTACTATAATTACAAATGTAAAAGGTAACATTGCAAAAGGATTTATCCTCGGTTCCGACTTATCTCTTACTCCTTGTTTTATAGTAAAAGGGAATGATCAGTTTTCTCATGGTAATACTCTACACGAGGCATTTGAATCTTTGCAAGAAAAGCTTTATGATGATAGTACAGAAGAGGAAAGAATTGATAAGTTTAAAGAGCATTTTTCTGACTTTTCAAAAAAATACTCTGCTAAGGAATTATTTATATGGCACAATGTGCTTACTGGGAGCTGTAAAGCTGGGAGAGAGTCTTTTTGTAGGGATAAAGGTATAGATGTAGATAATGATAAGTTTACCGTCTATGAGTTTATAGAACTAACTAGAAATTCGTACGGCGGTGAGGTTATCCGCAAATTATCTTGATTTAATCCCGGTGTCCGTTGATTCGGTATCCGGGAACTATTTTAACCACTTTAAATAATATATGATATGAATTTGGAAAATTATGAAGTGCTTCCCGTTGAAGCGCAAAATGCACAAATTGTACAAGTTGATGCCGTAGAAAGAGCTAACGTAGATTCACAAGTAGCAACAGCTAAACGTTATCCACGAGATATAAGACGTAGTATAGACAACTCGGTTGTAATGGCTACTATGAATCAAGAAACAGCTCAATCATGCAATTATGCCCTTCCTCGTGGCGGTAAACCTATTACCGGCCCATCTGTTCATTTGGCTAAAATAATAGTCTCTAATTGGGGTAATATGCGTACAGAAGCGAAAGTTGTGCAAATAACAGACAAGCAAGTTATCAGCCGTGGGACATGCTGGGATTTGGAAACGAATGTCGCTTCTGCTTTTGAGGTTAGACGTAGTATCATCGGTAAAAATGGACAGCGATTTTCTGAAGACATGATTACAGTTACAGGTAACGCTGCAAACTCAATCGCTTATCGTAATGCCGTATTTGCTGTTATTCCTAAAGCTATAACAGACAGAGTATACTACGCAGCACAAAGATTTATAACAGGTGATTTGTCTGACTCAGATAAACTTTTGAAAGTAAGGACAGGAATTATTAACAATTTCAAAAATAGCTATGGTATAACTGAGGAAGAAGTTGTAAAGATGTGCGGGAAGCAAACAGTAAACCAAATCGGCGCCGATGAAATATCTATGCTAATGGGAACGATCCAGGCATTAAAAGACGGAGATACTACAGTAGATGAATTAATGAAGCCAATACGTGAGAGCAAAGAAGTCATAAATAATAAGATAGCCGATATTGCGGCAAAAGCAGCCGGAGTAGAGGAAACTAAAAAAGAATAATTTAAAGTACCACCATAATGGAAGCTCAACATTCTTTAGAATGGTATCGCAAACGATTAGGCCATGTTACTGGATCACGTGTCGGTGATTTGATGAAATCTGGAAGAAAGAAAGAGGAACTTTTCGGAGATACCGCAAAATCTTATATCTATCAGATGGCAGCTGAAAGAAGCATGAATCCATATTTTGTCAATGATGATAATCTGTTTGAAAAATACCTATTTCAGGTCGGAGTTTCATCAAAGGCCATCGAATGGGGGAATACACAAGAAGCTGCCGCTCGTAAATTGTATAACAGAATGAAAGGTAATAATATGATTGAAACTGGCTTCTGCATTCATCCTAATATTCCTTTCTTTGGTTCTTCCCCTGATGGTTTTTGTTGTAGCGATGACGGAGAGAAAGGAACGTTGGAGATCAAATGCCCCAGCCAAAACACTTTCATGAAATATAAAGAAGAAGTGAAAGACAATGTCGGACTACTTCTTGCTAAACCTGAATATTTCTACCAGTGCCAGTCTCACATGATGGTGACCGGAGCTGAATGGTGCGACTTTGTGGTTTATTGTCCCTTCCAAAGCATCCCTATTCACATCGTGAGAATCTTTCCGGATTATATGAATTTCAAGCTCATAGAGAAGCGAATTCTGATGGCTAATGAAATGATTAAAAAAATGATAGCGTAGCTTATGGATAAAGAAATTAGCGAAATAAACGATTATCTGAACATTACCTGTTCGAATAATCCGATAGAGATTCAAGAAAGAATATCAGTCATAATGGTGTATCTGAACCGATCCGGTGAAATGCTTGCGGATGCAAAGAAGCTGCTTCGAAAGAAGAAATCTACAGAGATTAGTAATACTATCATCTCAATAGCAAAAGAGCAATGCTTATCAGCTAAGGTGCAAAATGCATTGCTTGACAGCATAGCAGAAGACGAAGCATATTTAGTTGATCGGCTTGACCGGCTTAATGCCGCTTGCACACATCAATTAGATGCCTTACGCACTTTGTTGAGCTACGAGAAGGAGGCTATGAGATTAAATAAAACGGGATATTAGGAAGTGCTATTCCAAATAACTGTTATTTGGAAGTTTTGAAATAAAAGTTATGCGAAATGCGTAGAACTAAAGTAATCCATATCTACCTGATCTTCGAGAAGCGGAACTATTATTTCAGTTCGGTAACGGGTATATTTCGCCATTTGTCCGAGGATCAGATAGGAATTAAGCAAAGTACATTATCTCACAATACGGAGAGTACTATCGTCACTGGTAGGGCTATAATCCGCAAGAGTGAGCTATTGAGATAGCTTTGTTAACCTTTTTACCCCAGCCTGCTTGTCTGTGAAGATTGGCGGGCGAACATGGAGATGCGCAGTGGAGTGCTTTTGACTTTCGAGAGGTGCACATGGTAGAAAGTACGGTACGTGAGATATAAGGAGTAATTAACCTTAGAAGTAGCGCAAAAGGATTTAGTCCTTGATTGGGTGTTCGAATCGCCCCGTCTCCACATGAAAATAACAATCACCAAGCAAGAATACCAGACGATAGTCCGGTGCTTGAAAACGTCAGAAATCCTCATTAGAGGGTACAATTTGAGAGATGAAGATATGATTCGTAAAACTAGAAAGAAACTCCAAAGGAGTAAGGAGAAAGGTTGATATGACATTCGAAGAAATGAAAGCCCAGTACTGCGGTAAGAATATCCGCAAGAAGCCAAAACATGAAGAGGATGATTTGCAAAGAGCTTGTGTTTGCTGGTTCGATTTACAATATCCTCAATATAGGCTAAGGTTGCATCATTCTCCTAATGGCGGTAAACGGAATGCTATCGAAGCTGCAAAGTTTAAACAGATGGGAGTACGTGCCGGTTTCCCTGACTTACTTATGTTAATCCCTAACAAGTATTATCCTTTTATGGGAATTGAATTAAAGACTAAGACAGGGAGACAAAGCGATCACCAAAAAGCCTATCAAAAGGAATTTGATAGTATCGGAGCGAAGTATGTTATCGTTCGCTCCTTGGAAGAATTTATCGCTGTAGTAACAGATTATTTGAAATAGGATGAAGTGCCATTATGTATATGATGATGTATCAAAACAGAAAGTGCTAATACCAGGTTGTTGGGAAGTAGTAAGAAGTGACGATATAAGTAGATGTACCTGTGACTGTTCCGATGATATATCTTATGCTCAATTTGAAAGGAAGCTGTATAACAAAGAGATAGATAAACGTAATGAGATTATTAAAGGATTGCGAGAAGATATAGAATATTTAAAATCGGAACTTGATAGGCATATTAAAATGCTAGAAAAATAAGATTTTCATTTGGTATTTTGAAATTTGAGTGTATCTTTGCGGTGAACACGCCAAGTTCATGTATTAGACATTATTTGTAGTAGCTATTTTTGTGGCTATGCTTTGCGTTTATATTGCAAGATATAGGGGCTATCACTCACATGAGTTACTACAATTATGTAATAACTTGGACTTGGCGGTTCGTGAGGCGATAGCCTTTCTTATTTTAATAACTCAAATTTCATCACATGCCAAGTCCAATGAAATTGAGTAGCAATCGAAGTATAGTAAATTGTAGACTCACGTCTGCACACGACACGTGCATCTTATCATTATCTTCTTCAACCGAAGAAATCAAACGTTATTTCAAAACTATTCTGGCTATTTCCAAAATGGAAATAGCCTATCCTGTAAACTTTGATAGTTGCTGGATGTTGTGCTATTCAGCAAAAGATAAGGCTGTACGAGCTTTAAAAGAAAATTTCATAGAAGGCGTTGATTATCAGTTGCTTGCCCAAAATGGTGAGCGAACGAGAGGCGGGCAAAATAAGATTGACTACTATCTCTCCGTCTCCTGCCTTGAATACTTCATCGCCCGCAAGGTTCGTCCTGTATTTGATGTGTATCGTGAAGTGTTCCACAAGACAGCCGAAGTACTACCCAAAGTAGCCAAGTCAAGCGCAGCAGACAAACGAAGAATAGCGGCTCTTGAAAAAGAGCTTGAACGAACAAGGGAAACGCTCCGATGGACTAGAATAATCGAGCGACAGGAAGTAGAGCTAAAGTGTTCATGTTTCCATTATCTCGTTAAAACGAAACAGTACGATAAATGGGAAGAATATAGAAGAACAGGGATAATTAAAAGATAATAGCCATGATTGAAATATTAATCGTGCTTGGTAGCCTATATGTGGGCTACCTCACTTTCCGCAAAAAGGGAGAGAAGTTTTTCTACCAAAGTAAAATCTAAAAATTTAATTATATGAAGACAAATCAAATTATGGTTCGTCCGATGGGAGAGTTTAAGGTAACTCAACGAACAAAGGATGGGTATTTCTGCGCAACTTCATTACTAAAACAATGGAATAGTTCTACCGGAATGAAGAAAGAAGTTAAAGACTATCTTGAAAACCACTCTACGTCAGAATTGATAACTACAATTAAAGAACGTGAGAATTTTACATCGGGGAATTCCCCCTATCTAAAATCGAAGGCGTCACGTGGGGAAAATGCAGGTACATGGATGCACCCAATTCTTTTTATAGATTTTGCTATGTGGATAAATCCATCATTTAAATATGATGTGATTAAGTTTGTTTACGACGAAATGATCCGCTACCGTAATGAAGCCGGAGATGCCTATAGAGAATTAAGCTCCGCTATAATGAAGATAGTTCCAAAAGACTTCATGCCGAAAGCCATGCAAAAAATTGGAGAAGCATTGAACTGGGTTGTATTTAATCAACATGAAAAAATGCTTCGCAATAAATTCGGTGACGAAAAGAAACAACGTGAATTATGTCAGCTTGAAAAGAAGGTTGCAGATTTAATAAATGAAGGCTTTATAACCAGTTTCGACAATTTAATTAGCTATTTGAGAAACCAATATCAAAAGAGGAACTATCCACCTGTGTTTTTAGCATCATAACCAACGGGGCTACCTACCAGTAGCCCTACAACAATATTAATCATGAAAAAGAAATCAGACAAGCAAGTTATCCGCCCAGATACTTGCGCAAAATGCAATAATGGAACTATTGTTCCCACAGCCAAGGGAAATCCACGTGTTGCCTACTGTTTTATACTCAAACGGCGTTTTGTCGCTGATAGTAAGAGAAATTGTATTCATGCGTATTAATTAAACATATTATGGCTGGAAGACCTACAAAGCAGGGAATAGATTATTTCCCTATGGATGTTGGTTTCTTTACAGATGTTAAGATAAGAAAGATATCACGGGCCTGTGGGTCTCAATCTACTTCTATACTTATTTGCCTGCTGTGTAATATCTACAAGGATGAAGGGTATTACATTTTGTGGGACGAAGATTTGCCTTTTGTTATTGCTGACACAGTTGGGGTTTCCGAGGGCGCAGTAAAAGAAGTTTTGATAAAATCATTACAGGTTGGTTTTTTCGATCAGGAACTTTATGAGAAATATAAAATACTCACATCTTCTGGCATTCAAAAGAGATTTCTTCTTGCTACTTATCAACGTAAAGAAACGACTATTATCCCCGAATATTTAATTAATTGTGCAAACAATTCAATTAATTGCACAAATAATTCAATTAATCATAGCGATAATGAACAAAGTAAAAGTAAAGTAAAAGTAAATAGAAAGAAAAGAAAAGAAAAGGAAAATAATAAAGAAACTTCTCCTAACGGAGAAGAAAAGAAAGACGAGCTTTCTTTGTCCCACTCCCAAAAAATTGATTGGGTAGGTTTGATGAATTGGTATAATAGCTTGTTTAGAGATAAGCTTCCGGCTATAAAATCAATGACCGAAACACGGAAGAAAGCAGTAAAAGCACGTATAGCCCAATACGGCAAAGAAAGCATTAGAACTGTATTTAACCTTGTGCTTCAAAGTTCTTTTCTTCTCGGGGGCAATGACCACAACTGGAAATGTGATTTTGATTGGATATTTAAACAAGCTAATTATACAAGGATACTGGAGGGAATTTATAATGGAAAACGAGCTGATACTGCGACAACAAGAAGGGAGTCAGTTAGCCGCCTTAAGCAACTCGCCGGAGCAATACTGCAAGGCGCTGAATCCAAGAAGGATTGAAGACGTGTTTCTTTCCCATGAACCTTTGATTGGGACTATAATTAAGAATCTTGGAGAGACAAAAGCTCGTGCAGCAGTAGTATATCTACTAGCTGACGCATTAGAATTCTTCAATGCAGCAGAAACGATGTCTGATGTCCAAGTTGCAATGACCGTAGATCTGATTATTGAGGAATATGCATACATGAAACTGGACGATATCAAGTTGTGCTTTAAAAATGCTATGAAGATGAAGTATGGCAAGATATATAATCGCATTGACGGTCAAGTTATTATGAGCTGGTTTAAGGAATACAATAAAGAGCGTTGCTCTACCGCTGATAATCAGTCATATAACGAGCATAAAGCTCACAATGCAGAAGAAGCCAAGCCGACGAATGGCTTGTTTTATGAGGAATATCGTGCTGAACTTGAATCAAGAGCTAAAGATGGCGATGAAGAAGCTATAAAGGCTTTGGAGCTTTCCAACAGTATATCTGAAATGCTATGTCAAAGAAAGTTCGTCAAGCAAAAGGAGAATCTTGATAAGTTTTACACGTCAGATAGCAAAAGAAATGTTTAATGTTATAACACATAAATCATGCTAATAGGAACAACAGATCTTAATACGACTCTCAACTTAACGTATGTGTTGACAGATGTCGTAGAAACTCTTCTCCTCGACATGAGAAGTGAAATGAAAAAGCAGGGTTATGATCTGCGTCACGATGCCAAGCACAATTTCAACACGGCGATAGCAGCTATACGCCGGCTGAAACAAGATGTAGACAAGACCCAGTTCTCCACCCAGGAAAACTTCGGAGACGACTCAGACTGTCTCCTTGCCTTCATCAAGATGCTGATAGATCGCTGCGGTGACGACGACAAGAAGATGTTCGCGTTCTACAACTACATCAAAAGTTATCCTTCGCAGCTAGGTCTTGAGCTGTCTGACGAGAAGAGTGTATTTGCGCATATTTTTAATTGATAACAAATCAGAGATGAGTAAGATTATATTTCTCGACTTTGACGGTGTGATAACCACGGTGAAAAGTAACTGGAAGCTTGATAAGGAAAAGATGGAACTGGTTAAGCAAATATGTGATGCGACTGGAGCGAAGATAGTAATATCTTCTTCTTGGAGAAGATATACTTTGGAGCAGACATTAGAACTTATCACAACTAAACAGATTGAGAATGGATTCCAATCTTTTTTATATCCTGAAGATGTTATGGGTATTACTGCAAGAATGTATGCTTTTAAGTCCGGTAATAGAGAAACTCATTATGGATTATACCGAGGAGTTGAGATAGAACAATGGTTGTCAGAGCATAAGGATGTAACCAATTATGTAATTCTTGATGATGATTCAGATATGTTGCTTTCTCAAAAGAAGCATTTCATAAAAACTCATGCTTTACGTGGAATATCCAAGCGTGATGTAAAAAGGGCTATTAATATATTAACTAAAACATGAATAGGTATGAAAGAACCTTTTACTGTAGAACAAGTCAAGAAGATGTATTTTTCGCAATTTGATGAAATTTCTTGGCATATAGAGCATGATAAATTTAAAATTAATTCTATTCGTCGATGCCTTAAGGAAAATGAGAAATGTTATTTGGGTAATTTATTAGAGACAGCTAAACGTTATTTTTCTGGCAGTTTGCGAGATTTCCAAAAATGTGGGATTAATACTGTTGAGATAAAAAAAGAATGGGAGAAAGTGATTGATGAAATCCAAAAAGAAATTGTTAATAATTTATAATTGAATCAGATATGAAACGAGTAGTACAATTACTAATAGAACTTCCTGACGTCGAAGCAACTGAAGAGCAAATAGAAGAGTTTGTAGAGTTTGAAACGGGATTCGGATGTCGGTTAAGTGCTGGCAACCCCTTCAATGGTTTAACCTATGAAGTGGAAGAATGTTATGTTGAAGATAGAGAAGTTATTGACTAATAACCAATAGAGAAAGGAATTAAATGAAGATGCAATCTAAGATAGATTATTCCATAGCCTTACTTCGTAAATGCGAACAGATGGCACTTGATTATGACCCGGAGGATGGCTTTTACTTAGCGTTCTCCGGTGGCAAGGATAGCCAAGTCCTTTATCACCTTGCGAAGATGGCAGGAGTAAAATTTAAGGCTCACATGAACCTTACGAGCATCGATCCACCCGAAGTTATCCGCTTTGTAAAACGGAACTACCCGGATGTGGAATTGATTAAACCAAAGATGTCTATCTATGATATGGCTTTAAAAAAACACTTATTACCTACAAGAACAATCCGTTGGTGTTGCGCTGAATATAAAGAGATGTCCGGTGCTGGCAAGGTTACCTTGATTGGCATTAGAAAAGCAGAAAGCGTCCGGCGCTATAAGCGTGAAGAGATTGAAATAAGCGGTCACAAATTTAGCGGCAACTTCGACCAATTCTCTGAACACAAAGAAAAGATGGTTACTTGCGTGGGAGGAAAGGATAAGATACTTGTTTCTCCGATAATTCACTGGACTGATAGGGACGTATGGCAGTTTTTGAATGGGAATAGCATAGAGCATTGCTCGTTGTATGATGAAGGCTATAAGCGCATCGGATGTATTCTCTGCCCAATGTCTAACTATAAGCAGAAGTTAAAAGATTATCAGCGCTTCCCCCATGTGAAACGTAAATGGATTCAGACCATACAAAAACTCATTGATGCCGGATACATTAATCACAATTTTACCGATGCCGAATTTGGTTTTAATTGGTGGATAAGCGATAAAAGCTTTGACAAATATTACGCGGATGAAGTGTTGCAACAGAAAATAGAGTTTAACGTATAACAAGAATAAGTATGAGCGAAATAGAATATATAGAACAACCCAAAGCGATAGCTAAACTTGTTCATAAGTCGACCCAATCTATTATCCCAGTTTACAAGCCATTAAATTGGTTTCAAAGACTAATGATAAGATGGTGTTTTGGACTTAAATATGAGAGGATTAAATAATAACAAATCAATTATGGGCGAGGTAATAGTAATAAAAATAATTCTTTTACATCTTATTGCTGAAGCGATTGTCTGTTTTTTAGGCATGATTACGATGGATCATACAACCATCCAGAAATATTTGAGAGGTACTCTTTTTATAGTAGTTCTATCCATGATGGTTTCATTAGGGTATGTAATAATTAACCAATAACAATAAGAAAGGAGGAAATATGAAGAATTCTAATAAGAAAGAAATTATACTTGAGTTGGTTTATGACATTCCATCTTTGATAAGAATGCAGGAGTTATCCCTGATAGAGTTAAAGAAGAGTGTTCGTGACCAACGAGTCATAGACTTTCAGGAGGACATTCTAAGAGTCTTAAAGGCTGTCAGTAAAATGGATTTGATAAAATTAGATGAAAATTAATATGAAACAGACATTAGAAGAAGTTGCAAAAGAAAATATCTTGTTTAATCATAGAACGGTTGATCGTACTTTGTCAGGTGGCAACTTGGCGCAATTTGGGATAACGAATTTTATTCAAGGCGCCGAATGGCAAGCAAAGCAATCTCCGTGGATCAGCGTGAAGGATAAGTTACCGGATAATCAAAATATTGTTTTGGTGCGTGACGAATACGGTGGATTCTGTACTGCTTATCTTCACGGCCCAAAGAGTGGATTTATAACTTATGGAGAGGAGGCTTATCGCAAATTCGGAGAGATTACCCATTGGATGCCAATTCCTCCTTTTGAATCAAATGATAACGAATAACTGCGAATCTAATGAATATATAGATTTTACGAAATTTGATACTTTTGATAAAGCAAAAAAGTTCTTTTAGCATTTTGAAGATTGATATATAAATAATAACGGGCGCCCGGCATGCTAGCCGCAGCACCCGTTATATATAATAAGAAAAGTCAGTCCTTTTTTAATGAAGACTAAGTGTTTCCTTCCAGTCTTCCTTTTATCTGTTCTTCGGTGAATCCGAATCCGGCAGCAAACTGTTTGAATTTCTCCTTCTGCTTCTCAGGAAGAAGTGCATACAGGCTTTCAAACGGTGTCGCGCTTTTGATTGCTTTTTTTAATTCTTTTCTTTTCATATGAGTTCCTGTTTTTTATGTTTGCAACAATCGCAGTCACACAGCATCAGCCTTGCCTTTTCGAACATCAGCTGTCCGATCTCCCCTGAAAGGTAGCAGATCTCCTCTCCCCACGGATCGATCCCCAGCGCTGCCGCTATATGCGCTTCCAGATGCTTGCGTTCGTGGTCATAAGAGTTCTGAAACTGTGCGGCGGAAGAGGTGATGCCTATGACCATTACTGTCTGACGTGTGCCGTAATTGGAATAGGTGAGCCCGGTGTCGGGCTTTCCGGCGCTAAGGTTCTCGTATGCGGTCTGTAGATCATCTCCCCGACATCCGATATCATAAAGCCTGCCCATGATCTCATCCGTATAGTAACAGTCCACGGCATAATAGACCTCGACCTTCCAGTCGTATTTGCTTATGTCGAACTGCTGCCGGATCATAGCATCTCATCCCATTCTACCGGTTCACCTGCCCGGCACATCTTTGCATACCACATGCACATTACCATTCCGTCAGGCGCATCAAAATCATCGATGGTGTCCTTGACGTAAAGTGCCAGGCGTGCATCATCCGCAACGGATGATTTCAGATAATCCGCCTTTCCCATGTTGGCTACATACACATAGTCGTAGAGTGTGTTGTTTTCCACCCTTACGCCGTTCTTTGCCAGCAGCTCATCGACTTTATCCTTGCTCAGGGGCTCGATCTTCTCACTCTTTCCTGTTGCGGGATTCATTTTTCGCATAAGCGAGACAGCGAATTCGCACAGCTTCTTATTGAAGTGCCAGCCGTAATTCTTCAGATAGGCCGTCATTTCTCTGGGACGGTCATCATGTATATCAAGAGGTTCCTTTACCTTGCTCATAATGTATTCAAATTAAACGGGATGACGTCTGTCCGCCATCCCGAAGAGTTAAACAATCAGCGGTATCTGGAGTATCTTCCCGTTCCCGGTACTCCACGGCGTTGTCCCATGTCCCCGCCATAACGGTTTCCGTATCCACCGCCACGATTTCCATAGCCGCCGTATCCGCCACGCTGTCCCATGTCGTCATACTCGTCGTCATAGTCATCGTAATCATTACGCTGTCCCATGCCGCCTCTGCTCTCGGAGATCTCCTCGATGCACTGCATGAGCTTGCCTCCATACTTGAGCATCTTCTCAGCGTAGTCGCTCATCTTCTCGACCTTGCTGTCTTCTATTTCGATCATCATCATGTCTGTTGTTTTTTAGAATTGTTACTACTTGCCTTTTCCGCAGGTTTGAGCAGTTCGGCCATCATGGCCTTCAGTTCCGATATTTCCTGCCTGAGGGCTTTATTCTCCGCATCCTGCCGCTGCCTTTCGGCCAGTTCGGGATTGAGAGTTTCCATCATCCGGTTGCATGATTCCACCACCGTGCGGTGATAGTCTATGCTCTTGAGTATTTCCAGGGATCTGGTCCTCATTGCCGTGACCTCGGAATTCATCGACTCCCGTGATCCGGAGATCACCATGTTTCCTCCTCCTGGGAAATTGGCATCCGCGATATCCGCGCCTGCGGGTATCTTCTGAAAAGTGACGGTCTGTTCTCCCACCTTAACGGTGATATCCACCACCATTCTCATGGGCTGTCCGAACATCATCGGCTGTTGTGCCGCCTCGGGCACGGGAGCGGATACTCCCACAACCGATCCCGTCTCAACAAAGGGTGTTCCGTCCTTGTGCAGGATATAGAACTGATTATTTACTCTTAAATTTTGGAAAGGCATATTTTCTTCTCTTTGATAAGGCGGGATTTCTCCCGCCTGTAGTTTATACTACTCCGGTCATTATCTGCAGGGTGTTTGTTGTCCTGTCGAACCAGAATTCATAGACTCCCGTTCCGGGAATATCAGCTACCGTGAGCGCTTCTCCACCGTATTTGGTCACCGCCTGAGTCACCCCGTTCGTTTCAAAGAGTACCGGCAGTGTGCCTGTAGTTCCTGTGGGGATTTCCTGTCTGAGGTCAATGAATATGGTTCCTCTGTACCAGGCGTTGACAAAAGAGTGGTTGGGGAAGGAGAACACCGCATTTTCTGCGGTCACATTCACGCCGGATGTGGCAATTGCCGCCGATCCGCGGCGGTTAACGAATTGAAAGGGAAATGGCATAGTTACCTCCTTTCCCCGGGTCAACCCCAGAATCCGTTACCTGCTCCCAAACCGATACCGTATCCCAATCCGTATTGCGCGGCAACACAGGTCGGTACGCCTACCACCGGACTATACGGAACCTTGGCCACTTCGGGCTGGTTACATTCGATCTTGGCCAGACGTGAGCTCAGGTCGCTCAGCGCAGCGTTGACAGGAGCGATGGTTTGTGCCGATACTTGTGCGAAGTATGCGTTCTGATGTTCCTGTGAAAGCTGGTTAAGCAGCGTGCTGTTTCTCTCGCGCAGGGTGTCGATCTTGTCCAGCAGTGCCTGGTTTTGCATCGCATCCAGCTTGCTGATGATCGCGTTTGTGTTGGTTGTGCCGGCATCACGCAAGGCAAGCGTGTTCTGGTTGGCCGTGTTCACCAGGGTGTTTGTCTGATTGCAGACAGACAGCTGGTTCTCATAGCCCATCTTGGTGATGTTGTTGTTTGTCTCGCAGCAGCACTGACAGATCTGTGACTGGATGGCATTGTTACCCTGCATGATCGCTGTAACGATCTGGTTGGTATTCATGCCCATCTGGTTTCCGATGTTACAGATCTGCATGCCCAGTCCGTTAACGGCTGCCATGACAGCGTCGGAAGAGGTGTTCAGGGCGGTTGCAAGAGACTGGATGTCAAAACCGTTGCGTTGCACGGCCTGCATGATCACAGCGGTATTCGCATCGTTCTGCACGAACGGCACTACGCCTCCCTGACCGTTACCCATCATTCCTCCACGGGCGCCACCGAGGCCTCCCGCGCCACCCCATCCCATCAGGATAAAGAGAAGCAGAATAGCAAACATGTCGTCTCCCCATCCGTTTCCGTTACGGTTGTTTCCACCGCCCATCAGGGCCAGGATGTTGGGGTCTACACCTCGTTGCTGCATCAGAGCCGGAAGCATGGCCAGAACGCCGTTGGTACCGCCTCCTGAGTTTCCCCCTTCGGGGAAAACAAATGTTCTTGATTCACTCATAGTTGTATTTGTATTTGTAGTTCCGGTCACTATTCGACCGTGCTGCAAACATACTCATCTGTGACAAGCTGCTCTAACGGATGTTTCCGACCTGTTTCCGAAGTTTTTCCAAAATAATCCGGACCATTGGCGAAGTGATGTTCCTGCTCATTAGGTACCGCACGCAACGGGATGTCTTGCGGATGCAGGCGGCGATCTGCTCGGGATACATCCCGGCTTCACTCAATAATATAACGATGATGTGTCGAGCATCGGTAGTCTCTGTATCACGTTGTGGACCAAGGATTCTGTCTCTTGGAACTTCCGTCTCCTGCTCTGTCAGAGACAGCACTTTGAAGAAAAATTCACTCTTGCACATAATTTTCTGATTTTTATTCTTACTTTTGTGCACCCCATTACAACAAATGCACATTATTCGCGTTAAGGACTTTGGCCCTCAGCGTGCGGATAATGTGCATTTATCTTTTTGTTTTGTGATGGGGATCAGAAAACGGAAGCGTTGAGGGCTTTTTTATAATTCCCTCCTTATAATTGGATATTTATCTAGAAATCATTACTTTTGTCATTGAGGTAAAAAGTTTTTCAAGATTGTTTTTAATTGTTTTCAGGTATGAAGAAATCCAGAATGAATACTCCGGGACGGAGCTACGTTCACCGTGTATCGTCTATCGTGCGCATCTATGACGAGCATTCCCGTGACGGCCTGTCGAACCGGGAGATCCTAAGGCGCTATATATGGCCGGAGTTCAGGATCTGCGAGCGCACCTTTTACAACATCATCAATGCCAGTGCCGATGACCGTATCATTTCCAAGCAGAAGGAGATGCAGATGAGTCTTTTCTAGAGTTTCTGCGTAACGCGGAAAGTGTATTCCTCGATATCCTCTATCAGTTCTGAGTGGTTATGATTCGTATCGCTGGCGGTACGCCGGAACATATCGAAGAATACGCTGCCGTCGTTTCCCAGGAAGTTATGCAGATGTCTGCTGATCTTCTCCAGCAGACTGAAACGCTCCAGTGTCTGCTGCTGATATTTGCTTCCTTTCCTGGAGGAACCTTTCCAGTCGGTGACTATATGCAGCCTGATGGGAACAGTTGCCGTCTGCGTGGCGGCAGAGAGCATTTGCCATTTGTAAGGCATGAACTCAAGGAATACCGCAGGGCGGGCAAAAGGTTCTTCCTCCTCAATAAAATCCACCTGCTCGTTCCACAGGTCGTAGGTTTTGACAAGGGCCTCTCCCTTATCGTCCGTCAGTCCTTCCAGGTGTTTCTGGAGCTGTAAAAAGAAAAAACTTCTCATGATATTTATAATTAGTCGTTAAATACTTCCTTGATATTTTCCCTGGCTATTTCCTGCAGCAGTTTCTCCAGATCCGGGTGTGTGCCTATGAACTGCCGGCGGGGAATGACAATTTTGCTGCCGACCTTCTTTAAGGCCATTGCCCGGTAAAACTCCGCATCCGAGGACAGCTGCCGGTTTTTCCTGGTCCTGCGCAGTTCTCCTTTCAGAGTATATCCCATTTTGCCCATAGCTTCCCTGTACTTGATCCAGAAATATCCTTTCATCCTTCGGGTAACGGTAATGGTTCCACCTTCGTTGTGTATCCTGGCATAAGGAACGGACGAAGTAAACGCTACTCCCTTGTTGTCTTCCATGATCTCAGCCCGTATGCTTTTGCGGAGCGTTCCTGACTGCTGCAATATTCCCCGAGTCTCATCCTGAGCGTACCGTCTTCTTTTCCACTTCTCGGTAAAGAAAGCCTCCCGCTGGAAGTTCCGGTCGAACTCCTCCTTAGCTTCCGTCTTGATGTCCTTCAGGGTAAGACGGATGTAGCGGTTGATCCGTTGCTGCAGTTCCCTGATCACCTTCTTTGTATCTTTTTCAGCCATTTTCTCCTCCTTTCGCTTGTTTACGCACGATCCTGCATGCCCGGCAGAGCTCATTGTCCGATCCTTTTCCATTGCAATCAGTACATCCCTTTCTCGTATAGGGATTGTATGCCGGAAAAGTGGTCATCTGCCTGCCCGGATTGAAACGCATCATCTCCTGGTATTTACCGGCGGTCGCCTGCGATCCCAGGTTCATGGCCTGTTGTTCGTCACTTTGCGGGTATTTGCTTTTTCTCACCTGCTGTACCACGCATCTGCAGCCGAAACCGTTGGGCGGGAAATACCAGTCCCAGAACTTGCTGGTAATCGGGAGTGTAATCCCTTCCAGCAGCTGATGACTCTTACGTACCCGCTCGTCACCCGCAGTCCGGTATTGTAGATTGTAACGATCCCCATCCTCCTGGAAATCCTTCTCGAAATCTTTCCATTGCGCCGCCATCAGCGCTGCCGCGCCGGCGAAGTTATACTCCGTCTTCAGGTAGGAACCGTTATACGTATTGTTGATCTTTTGGACGTCATTTAAAAACCGTTCAAACGGCTTTTTATTCCCTTTTTCATCCAGCAGGGAAGGAAACGCCTCATTGAGCTCATGAAAGGTCTTGATCCCGCTGAATACATAGTTAGACTCCTTGAGCCGCTCGATGCTCACCTCATCCAGGGGAACTTCCCGGATCGAATAATCCACCGCTCCGTCCAGCAGCGTGGCGGTCTCACGGATAAAGTTCCTCACCTCCTCCTCTTTCAGCATCTCTGGGGAGAACTGCTCCTGCCGGTGCAACCATGCCATCAGCAGGATGAATGCCGCTTCGATGGAAGAGGTGTCGACTTCTACCGTATCATTCTCTTCCTCCTCTTTCTGAGCCAGAGACAGGGAAGCGCTCTCATATACAAGCCTTGCCCTCTCATGCAGCCCCGCATAATCAGCGGGGCCTAGTCGAAAAAAGGCTTTACCAACTGCTGGGTCGTTTCCCTACGTGCCTTGACGGGCATCTGGTACTTCTCAATAATGTATTTCGGGTCCACCTCATAATGATTCATGACCATCGTTTCGTATGCCACCTGCTGTTCTGGAGTATAGGTCACGCTGTCATCCCATTCGAATCTGCATCCCTTCACCGGGAATCCGTGATAAATCATACGTGGGATCAGCTGCCAGTTTACCAGATCCCGTATCATATCGGCATCCTTGTTGATCAGGTTATCCAGCATGTTCTCATGCACCTTCGACTGCGAGAGCGAGGCTCCGTTGTCAACAGTCATGGTCTGTGTCAGTATCGCCTTACTCAGTTCCGAGTTACACCGTTCGATCCGTCTGTCATACACATTATAGGCGTCACCGCGTGTGGATTCCTTGATATCTATCGTGGTCCCTTCTGGAAAGAGTCCGTAGGATGCCGCTCCCATGTTACGCAGCAGCTTCTCCAGCTTGTCAAACTCCTTTGGATCGCGGCTGGTGGTTGTTCCGATGCGCAGCGGTATGCCGAAGATCTCGCCGAACATGTCCCAAAAACTGGCCATGTTTTTCTTCGGGATGGTCTGCAGCGCACATTTGAGATAGAGTCCCAGATCATGTGTGCCTCCGGCCTCCGTTACGTTCCATGACACAGCTCCCGTCCGGTAATCGAATCCCGACTGCCATGTATCGTTCTCGCTGCGGATGATTACGCCGAACTCCGGAATGACATGTGTGCGCGGCACCAGTTTGATGTGGCTGAATACCGGCTTGTCATCCACCATGATCACCGGCCCGAGTTCGATGAGTGAGTTGCCCTGATAGATACTCTCCAGGCTGAGTCTCATCCATACCTTGAACCAGGGAGCTTCGAAAAGTTCCTTGGCGTTATCCATATCGTTTCCATTCCTGTCCGTGATCTTGAATCCCTTGTTCATTACGAATCCCGTCCGCTGTTCGACGCACCCCGTGAGATGTCCGTCCACATCCACATCCGTGTAGATATTATAGAGCTTCGTGCGTCTTGGCTGCTCTACGTTGATGGCCTGCTGCCATGCCCACCGCCATGACTTCAGGTCATTACGTGTGAGGTTTTCCGTCTGCAGCTGCAGTTTGACAGTCATATCCTTTACCCTGCGACGATCCGCCGGACGTGCCAGGTCTATGTTCCCGAACGGGATGTTTCCTTTCTTTTTATTTCCCATGTCTTACCAGATATAATTGTTTCTGACTCCCTCGCCTGTGCGGATGGGATTGTGGTAATCCTCCTCTCCGTTCGGTCCGGTAACGGTCGGAAGGTCAAGCATCACTGCGGAGGACTGTACCGCCTCGAGCCATTCCACCTGCCGGCTGTATTGCTTCTCGTACTTCTCCCAGCTCATCCGGGAGGGCAGACTGAGCACCATCCTGTAGAGCGCTATATCCGTCAGACATCCGACGAGCGCCATGTTTCTCTCATTATCTTCTCTTGCGAAAGCGGCGTTCACGTCATACCTTGCCCTCAGATATCCGGCCGCAAAGTCCATAGCGAACTTCTCCGCCGCTTCCCGGTTCTCCGGCTTGCTCTGCTGAACAATATCCAGGGCATTTTCTCCGATATTGATATAATCCTGATCCGTGATATACATAGTGATATAGTTAAATGATTACCATCTTTTCTGGGGTGGCTCCCTGACCCCAAGACGAGGTGGCAGCGTATCCTGCCGTACCTGTTTCTGCAGCTTGTAGATCGCACCCTCATCTGCGTCCGGAGAATCGTCATGTGCCCGGCTTCCCTGTTCGAAGGAGAGTGTCTGGTCAATGGATGTCTTCATATCGGCATCATCCTTGTACTTGATATTGTACCATACGAATCCTCTTTCCCACAGGGGTGATATGGCTTCGATACGTGCGAACTTGTCGGGCTTCTTGCGGGTGTCCGGCATGATGGGCAGCTGGTATCCTCTCAGGTCTCCTTCCCGTTGGAACTCGTCGAGTATGGTATCCTGCATGAAGTTGGCCTCCATGTAGAAGGATACGGCACAATCCTCCGGAAGTGATTCGTACAGGTCATAGAGCCAGCGCACCATTTCACCTACGCTGCATTGCCGGCAGAAGGCACGTATGCAGTGCAGTTCCCTCGGGGATGCCGTCTTGAGTCCTCTCTGGGGTCGTCCCCACATCTTGCACGCCTTGTAGTCGTTCTTTCCGGTGCTTTTCCAAGAAGGGTCGACATAGACAACGATGCTCTCATAGTATTTCAGCTTGAGCATCCGTCTGTACTTGATCCACCTCTCCTGGAATACGGCTCCTTCGGTGATGGGATTGTTCATGTACTCCTTCTGGAAGGAACGGTATCCCATGAATTCCTCGAGTCCCTTGAGGTATTCGGTTGTATATCTTTCAGGCCACGCGGGATTGCCGTTCTTGTCAAAGGCATTCACCGAGCTGGTATGTACCGTGCGACTGTCGATGATCCTCTGCAGCACGCTGTTCTTGCCGATCAGGTTGCCGACCATGACAAAGCGTCCTCCTTTTCCTCCGAAGCATCCGAAGAGGGCTTCCTTGATCCATTTGGTCATTTCCCGTACACGGGCCTCGCTGCGGCACATCTCGTCATCATCAAGGTCATCCACAACGATATAATCCGGACGCATCTCGCGGAACCGGAGTCCGCGCGGTGACTGTCCTCGTCCTCGTGAGAAGAAGGCGCAGCGGTCTTTGGTGACAAACTCGCCTTCCTGCCAGCAGCCGGCATTGTACTGTTCACCAAAATCCTCGATGATGTACTGGTTGGATTGCAGTTCCATCTGCAAGTCTCCCAGCAGGGCATCGGCATTGTCTTCGCTCTTGCCCACAAGCACCATCACGTGTAGCATGCCGTTGAATTTCAGCCACAGCGGTACACCGATGTCCAGGTGGACGCTCTTGGCATGCCCTCTCGGCCATTTGAATACAGCCCGGCAGTTGGAATTGTTATAAAGATAGCGGGCCGCGTCATTCTGGAACCTGGCGTTAGGACATTCGCAATAATGCTTCAGATAACGCTGACAGAAATAGTTGTAGTCTTTCAGGGCACGGGCAATGTTGCGTTTCTTCTCTTCCGGGGTCTCGATGCGCTTGTCCGATGTCAGCCGTTTGAGTCTCTCGCTCTGCTGTAGCCAGCGCTTATAAGCGTCTTTTCTTTCCTGTTCGGTCATATTACTTCTTTATAAAAAATGGTGAGATAAAGTCATCATGCAGCCTATGGAGTATCATCACTACTTCATCGGGCAGTTCCGGGTATTCTTTTCTGTGTTCCATCAGCCAGTCTTCAAACCGTATGAAGGCTTCCACGTAGTGTATGATATTGGTGCTCTTGTCCATTTTTTCGATAGCGGCGGCCAGCTTTACCAGATCGTCGGCTATCTTCTTTCTTTTCAGGTACTCGTCCGGATTTTCAATGGCGTCATTGACAATGGAGAGGATCTTCTGCGTGATCTCCTCGCGTGTCATGCCATAGCATGCCTTGAGCTCTTTCCATCCCTCCTGGTTGATCCATCGAGAGAGTGTCTGCCGCGCTACTGCGGTAAGTTCGAGGATGCGTTCTACAGGGACGCCCTTCAGGTAGAGCGCCTTCGCCGTTTCTTTGGATTTATGTTCCGTTCTTGCCATACCGGTCGTTTAAAATTTGAGACAAAGATGCGCATCTCCGGGGCGGATAGAAAAAAATGACGTAGCGATTGCATACAATGACGTACGGGCTGCACAGTTGCAGGAAAAGGTTGCATAGTTTTTTTGAAGAGCTTTCTCTCCGGTATAAGTTTGTGACAAAAAACAGATGCAATGGGCGAGAGAATCCGAATATCGAATGAGACATTGAACCAGTATGGTACGTGGGTAAAGACAGATGGTGTCGACCTGTCACAGTACGAGCGCAATCCTATTCTTTTGTGGATGCACCAGAGAGGTGTCATCATCGGAATGATAAAGGACATACGCAGGGAGAACGGTGAGATTACCGGTGAGCCTTATTTCGATGAGGTTCGTGAAGAGTCGAAGCTGGCCAAGCAGCAGTGGGAAAAAGGCACACTGCGGATGGGATCACCCCATTTTGAAATACTGGAAATGTCCGAAGATCCGGCGCTGCTCAAACCCGGGCAGACCTGTCCGACCGTTACCAAGTCCCGTCTGGTGGAATACAGTATGGTGGACATCGGCGGCAATGACGACAATCTTCGCCTGGTCTATGAAGGAAAGGAACTCAAACTCAGCAGGCAGGAGGGTGCGCACAGTCTTCCGCTGCTGAAAAACAATAATCATCCAAAAACATTACCTCAAATGAATGAAGAATTGAAAGCAGTCGCCCTGATGCTGGGCCTCACGGATGCCGCAACGCTGACAGACGTGCAGAAAAAGATCAATGTGGTTCTGGAATATCAGAACGCTAATGCCCGGCTCATCTCCGAGAAGGATAACCTGCAGAAAGAGCTGGACAAGTTGAAGCTCGCGGGTGTCACTACGCTGGTGGATACCGCCATTGCCGAAGGCAAGATCGGTGCCGACAAGAAAGAACATTTCATCACGCTGGGCAAGACGGTAGGAGCCGAATCTCTCAAACTCACCTTTGATGCGATGAACGCGGCCGTGCGTCCCACAGCCATCCTTGCGGGAGGAAAGACGTCTTCCGCCGCTTCCGCAGGCGTCTACGAGAAATGGGAGGATGTACCGGAAGCAGAACTCAAACTGATGCGTTCTGGCGACCCAGAACAGTACAAGCGCCTGTATAAGAAACAGTTTGGAGTGGACTGTCCGCAGCTTGTTTAACCAATAACAATATTAAAAAAAATGAAAAAGAAAAATGTCTTGAAATTTCTGACCGGAACGATGTTTAACGTTGTGATGGGAATTATTCTGGCTTCCATCGTTGGAATCAATCCGGCCTATGGCGCCATATCGGGAGTCGTTATTCCGATGGCCCTTACAAACTTTACACCGGTAGCTGCCGCACTGGAAGGTGTATATACTGAAGTATGGACCGGTGAACTGGTGCGACAGATGGATGCGGGACTGACCGCTTCCTTTCTGGACGGTATCCCTGATTATTCGGCAAAAGTCAACAATGAGATTATCCACCTGGTAGATGTGGGTGGCGATCCTGATGTACTGGTAAATAATACGACTTATCCGATACCGGTTCAGGATCTGGTAGAAGGTGACATCCCTATCGGGCTGGACAAGTTCCAGACCAAGGCTACTCGTGTAACGGATGACCAGCTCTATGCGATCTCTTACGACAAGCTCTCACTGGATATCCAGCGTCATGGAACCGCCATCGACCGTATCCGTTATAAGAAAGCTGCGCATGCGCTGGCTCCATATAGCCATACTGCCAAGACTCCGGTGATCCCTACCAGTGGAGAGGCGGATGCTGCCGGAAGAAAGAAAATGACCCTCAAGGACATTATTGCCCTTAAGCGTGCGCTCGACAATGCGGAGGTACCTGAAGACGGACGTCGCCTGGTGCTCTGCCCGGATCATGTGAACGACCTGCTTGAACAGGACCAGTCGTTCAAGGACAAGTATTACAACTATACCAGCGGCAAGCTGCTTAATATGTTCGGCTTCCAGATCTATACGTTCATCAACTGCCCGTATTTTACCAAAGAGGGAGTCAAGGTACCGTATACTCAGGCACCGGCCGAAACCGACATGAAGGCATCCTTTGTGTTCTATGTACCCCGCATGTTCCGTGCGCAAGGTTCTACGAAGATGTACTACAGCGAAGCTGCGACCAATCCGACCGCTCAGGAGAGCCTGGTAAACTTCCGCCATTACTATATCGTGCTGCCGAAGAAACAGGAAGCGATTGGAGCCATCTACTCGTGGGATGGAACTACAGCACAGAGCAAAGAACAGACAGCACCCGCAGAAAAACGCTGGGCTCAAGTAAGACGTGAAGCAGCTGCCGCTAAAGCAGCCGAGGCAAGGGAAGAAGGTGGGCAATCATCGGAATCCGAGGAAGAAGAAGCCGTGTAATCACCTCTCATTGATTCGTCATGGACTGGAGTACCGTACTTACCCTTTTGCAGGACTGGTTTGCTCCTACAGGGATAGTCGTCATGGCCATCGGATGGTGGCGTGACCGCAGGCTGACGAAGGTCCGTGCGGTCAAGGAAGATGAAGGCGTGTATCACCAGCTGTATGACGACCTGTCCTCGACAACTCTGGAATTAAGTGATCAAATAAGAAAAGTCAATGGAAAGATCATCGTTCTCGAACAGGCGCTACGTAAGTGCCATCAGTGCAGGTATGTTGAGTATTGTCCTGCTGTTATCTTCCTGCGCAGCAAGCAGGGAGAGCCGGACAGCCATCCGCTCGGGGTCTCTTCAGCGGAGCGAAACCGAGGTAATCACCTCCGTGCGGGACCCGATGAGGATGGCGAGCCTGACACTGGAACCCGAGCGCATGAAGATGATCGCAAGCCTCCCTGAAGGTATAGGTGTGCAAAAAAAGGAAAACGGTCTGGATCTCAGGATCGAGTCAGACGGAGAAGGTGGCCTGATGGTCACGGCACAGGCTGAAGGGAAAGAGAAGGTCACCATAGAGAGGAGTCTTACGGAAAATCAGGAAGTCACTGACACGCTGAAGGAAGAAATAACACCTGAACCCTCCTTTTGGGAGCGGGCAAAGATAAAGGTCATAGGAGTATGCCTTGCATGCCTGCTCCTTTTAATAGGAACCAGGTGGCTTAAAAGCAAATTAAAGAACAATTTAAAATCAGATTGATATGGAGAATACTGGAGCTATCTATGGAGTAAGCTCGCTTAAATATAACGGATCGGCACTTGGTCTGATTTCCGAGGACGGCATGCAGCCGGGCGGAGATTCCCCAACCAAGAACCGTATCTGGGCGGCACAGAAACGCAATGCGCCGTTTGCCGTGATCAAGGGTACTCCCGGAACCAAGATGTGGACGTTTACCCTGATTGAGCTGCTGGCCGAAAACATGGTGCAGGTCATGGGCGGAACGGCTGATGGACAGGGCAACTATACCCCTCCGACCGAGGACAAGGATGTTCAGGGTGTGTTTGACATCGGATGTACCACCGGACATACCATCCGCATCTATAACGGGCTGCTTACCTGCAACTTTGCCAACGGCATCAACTTTAGCAATGTACTGGGTATCTCGTGCGAGCTGGAGATGCAGGAGGCGGGTGAAGGCAAGCCTGCCTACAAGATCTTTGCACCCGGTGAAGTACCGCCGTCAAGTGAACTGCCTGATCAGGGATCGTAATGGATAACAAAGCTACACAGCGCCAGGCAGCTGAAATGCTGCTTGACGTTGGCATCCGCATACCGGTGATACCCCGAAGAATCTTTGGCAAACGGAAGGGAAAGTCATCCCTTGTCATGCACCGTCCACCGGCAGGAGCGATCATTAGGATTGCCCTTTGCTACCTGAAACTGGGCGTTACACCGGAAGAGATCAAGGAAATGGAGTATGATGCCCGTCTTAAGTTTATCGCGGAGAAGGGAAAGGCTGTCAGTGAGATCGTTGCCCTGTCTATTTGCACGGGATTTCTCACCGGATGGCTGTTTGTAAAGCCCGTTGCCTGGTATCTTAGATGGCGTGTACATCCTGCCATGCTTACAGCAGCGTTGATACAGCTGCTATCGGGCATAGACGTACAGGCTTTTTGCAATACTATTCCATTGGCAGCCAGGGCGGCAAAGCTGCTCGAACCAATCGGAAGCCACTAGGAGAGGATGAGTTAAAGGGTCGTAATGAAGGTCCCCATAGCATTCTCGGTATCATCGCTCAGTCTATGGAGCGGTTCGGATGTTCGAAGCATTACATTCTCTGGAAGATCAGCTATGCGGAGCTGCTGGTAATGAACATGGATGTCAGCCGGTATATCTCAAAGGAGGAGCTTATCGAAAGGGAAAAGAACCGTCGTCCGGAGACTTTTACTACAGAATATTTTCAAACAAGATTAGGAGGATAAATGGAACCCGTCAGACTGGAAATACTGCTTGATGACAAGACGCTCAAAGGGATGCGCTCGGTGGAGGGTAACCTGGGGAGTATGGGTAAATATACGGAAGCGGTCATTGCTAATCTGGAGTCTCAGCTGAAGGATCTGCAGAAGCGGTTCAAGCAAGCTATGTCCACAGGTGTGAATACCGATGCGCAGATGGCGGAGATCCAGGCTCTTGCCGGTGTTATCGAGCAGCTGAAAACGGAGCTCAAAGACCTGCAGAAGATAGGTAAGGGCAGACTTCTCAAACTTGATATCTCTCCGTATATCACTGCGGAGGTTCAGGCGCTATCTACCGCTGAGCAGAAGGTGAAGGCTATCATCGCTGCCATGCAGCGGGATCTGGACGTTCTCCGGCAGAAATCACTGGAGGCTACCGCTACCGGTTTTATCGATGAACAAGATCAGACGAGGATCAAAACACTGGAAGTCGGCATCCGCTCCCTGACGGCTGAGCTGGATAAGTATACTGCATCCAAGAACAGGTCGAACGGGACTCCTATAATGCAGGACGATCCTGCTCCCAAGCTCAACAATGTGAAGATGAGCATGCAGCAGATTGCCCGTGAGCTGCCTGCCCTCGCTATGGGGCCGCAGATGTTCTTCCTGGCTATCTCCAACAACATCCCCATGTTTACCGATGCATTGGCATCGGCACGAAAGGAATACGAAGCTCTGACTGCCGCAGGAAAGAAAGCCACTCCTGTATGGAAACAGACGCTTTCCTCCCTGTTCTCCTGGCAGACGGCAATGGCTACGGCAATCACTCTTTCTGTCGTATACGGAAAGGAGATCGGGAATTTCTTTTCTCAGATAGTGAAAGGGAAAAATACGCTGACAGATCTTGCCGATGCACAGGTGAAGGTGAATGAAAGCATGGATGCCGCCGATCTTTCAAAAAAAATTATAACCATCCGTTCTTTGCAGGACAGATGGAATGAGCTGGGAGACAACCTTAAGGAAAAGAAAGAGTTTATCAAGGATAATGCTGATGAGTTCAAGAAGCTGGATGTTGCCGTTAATAATGTAAACGATGCTGAGAACCTGTTGGTGGATAACACGGCAGCCTTTATTGAAGCCATGACCTTGAGAGCGGAAGCTGCTGCCGCGTTCAAACTGGCGTCCGAGGAAGCCGAAAAAGCATTAAAGGCACAGATCGAAATAGATAAGAGGAAAGAGAAAGGTCCAAACTTGAAGGACAAAGCGATCTCTTTCCTGTTATTTGATCCCCAATGGGTACCCGGATCATTATCTCAGAAAAAGGACCAGTCCAGAGCGGAAACCGTATGGGAGGCAGGCATCAAGAATCAGGAGGTGATCAAGAAAACGGCGGAAGAGGATGCTGAAACCTATACGTCCATATATAACAAGAAACTTATCGAGGCTGCGAAAAAGCTTAAAGCCGCCGGTATCGATGAATACGAGAAGCCGGATACCGGCAAATCCGCCCGCGACTACCAGGACGAACTGGCTGACGCACGCGTAAAGGCACAGCAGAAACTCGAGGCAGCCCGCATTGCCGTTATGAAGGACGGAATCGAAAAACGACGGAAACTGGCCAAACAGGAACTGGAAGAATCCCTTGCCGGGATCAACAAACAGGAGCGTGACACGCTCAAGAAAATGGAAGAAGCCGAGAAAAAACGGGGTGTCAAAATTACTCCTGAAGAGAAAAAGGCAGTAAAGACCAATGCCCAGCAGCAACGGCTTGTCGCCTACCAGCAATATGCAAAGGAGCTTTATGCAGTTGACAAGGAATTTCAGGAAAAGGATTTGAAGTCTTGGATTGAGTATAACAAGGAATACGGCACCTATCAGCAGAAGCGTGCCGCGATCATGAAAGAATATACCCTGAAGTCCTCCCAGGAAGGGCTGAACGAGGATGACAAGAAACTGCTGGCAAAACAGCGTGACGAGGCATTGTCCGCACTTGACTTTACAGAGCTCAAGAACGTCATCAACTGGGATGTTGTCTTCGGTAACCTGGATCGGGTGACAAAGCAGGAACTCCAGAAGGTAAAAAAACAGATCATAGCCTTTCGTAATAGTCCGGAATTTAAGAAGAGTGCCACTCCCGAACAGATCAAGGTCATCGAGGAAGCCATCGGCAAGATCGACGAGGAGGTCATCAATAAAGGAGGCCTGTTCGGTAATCTGACCGAGTCCATACGCGACTACTCCGAGGCGGTTGGTGAATTGACCGAAGCGCAGAAGGCATATGACGAAGCGGTAAAGAAATATGGGATAGACAGCGCAGAAGCTGAGACTGCCCGCACGAACAAGAACAAGGCGGAAGCCAAGGTCCGTAATACGGAGAACAATCTGGAAACCTCAAAGAATAAGGCAATCAGTAATTTGACTGCCGTTGCCGATGCAATGAACCAGCTTGGAGATGCGGATATGAGTCTGGCATCTTTCGGCAGTGCTGTCGGATCTCTGGTTGACGTGCTATCGGAATCCGGCAGCAAAATTGGAGGGCTTATAGCCTCCATTCTGGCTATTTTTGACCAAATCGCTGAAAAAGGTCTGGTCAATTTTGCCGGGGATATTGTAAAGTCTCTGGGTAACGCAGCTGCGAAAATGTGGGGTGGCCTTGCTAATGTACTGACATTGGGTAAATTCAACATTGGCGGTGCCGACTATTCCGATTATAACGAGATGGTCGACAAGTACAATCGCTTGAATGAAATATGGGACGAACTCATCGACAAGAAGTCGGAATACATTGAGATGTCCTACGGTTCTGAAGCGGCCAAGGCAGGCCAGGAAGCTCTTGATCTTGCCCAGAAAAGCCTCGAATCTTACAAGCGGCTGGGCAAGGAACGACTGAACTCAGGAGGCTCTACTGGTTCCAGTTCTATCGGTGTGCGTATACGCAAAAGTATGAGTCAATACGAGTGGGATCAGTGGGATGAATTTGCCCGCTCCATTGGCTGGGATCCGAATGATATCGGTTACCGGATGAATGAAATCTTCAGCCTGACCGCTGACCAGCTCGAACGGCTCAAAGAAATGGCTCCCGACTTCTGGGCAAAACTCACTGCGGATGAGTCTGTGAAGGAATACCTGGATGCGATCATCGAAGGTGGCGAACGTATCGAGGAAATTGAAAGGAATACCAAGGAGCAGCTGACACAGGTATCTTTTGACAGTATGCGTGATGCCTTTTACGACACACTCCTGGATATGGAGAGTGACGCGGAGGATTTTGCTGATGACTTCAGTACATACCTGCAGAAAGCGATCCTTATGACTAACCTGGCAGACACCTATGACAAGCGTTTGCAGGAGTGGTACGACAAGTTTGCCGAGAGCAACAAGGAAGGCGGCATCAGTGAAGAGGAGTATAAACAACGGAAGGAAGAATGGGACAAGATTGTCGAGGATGCGCTCGCCGAACGCGATGCCCTGAAAGACTTCTTCGGCTGGACTTCCTCTTCTTCCTCCACGCAGGAAGGAAGGGCCGGAACCATTACCTCGATGACGGAGGAGACCGCCGGCAGGCTGGAAGGAATCGGTAATGCCATGCTCGATCATGTGATCAATATCGACAACCTGATCTCCTCTACTCTTGAGATGATGGCAACAGCGATCAGCCGGATAGCGGAGAACTCGGAGTATCTCAAGCATCTTGAAACGATAGACGAAGGCATCATGGACCTGCGTCGTGGTGTAAAAATGAAAGGATAGGATTATGAAAGTAGAAGAAGGACTCTTTTATATCAACGATATCGATATGGCCACATACGGCTGTTTTCTCTGGGAGGAAAACGCGGGCGATCATACCAATTATGACTCCCTGATGAAACCGCCCAAGATGAAGGAGTATACCTCCGTCAGCTATCGTGAACTTGATGGGGAGGAATTGCCCGAAACATTGCTTCCCCGATACGAGGCGCGGGATCTTACCTTGAAGATGGCTATCGTGGCAGATACAAGAACCGGGTGGTTCGGATACTATAATGCCGTAATGGCTTTACTAAAGTCGGGATGGCTGACTATAAGACTTCCGGAAATTGACAGGGTCATGAAGGTCTATATGAAGGAATATACCAAGTACAGCCAGCTTACACTGCTTAAAAATACCGGTCAGCAGATCGCCGGATTTACGGTAACGCTGCGCGAACCGAAACCTTTTTCAAATGAAGATTAAAAACGATTTAAATTGCCTGTAAATGGAACTTGTCATCTACGATAGAGGAGGAAACTTTAAAAAGAAGGTAAGCCCGGATTCTTCATCCCGATGGTCAGAAGAGGTGGCTTCCGAATTCGTGGTGAGTGTCAACTTTACCACCTGGGAGTTCTTTGTCCTGTCAGTGGGTGATTACATCGAAGTAGGCGGCAAACGGTTCTCTGTTAAAAAGGAGTACCGCCCGAAAAAGACCAACACACAGAAATATACCTATAACATCAGCTTCTATGGTCGCGAGCATGACATGCAGGACCTGCTCTTCTGTCGGCTCAACCAGGGGAGTGACGACTTGGAATCCGTATTTGCCTATGACGGGACACCGATGGAGTATCTCCAGAAGCTGGTGGACAACATGAACCGGAATACCGACGGCGTGACCTGGCGGGTCGGTGAAGCCATTACCGCCAGCCGTCAGACAATCAACTTTAACGGCCTCTACTGCTGGGATGCCGCCGCTGAAATAGCACAGGCATTCGAAACGGAGTGGTGGCTGGACGGGGAATATCTGAATCTGGGCAAATGTGAGCGGGGTGAGCGTGTCACGCTCGGCTACATGAAAGGTCTCAAGACTGGTCTTACACAGAGCGAGAACTCGGATTCTGTCAAATGGTTTACCCGTCTGATACCTGTCGGCAGCACCAGGAACATTGATCCGTCGAAATACGGATTCACCCACCTGCAACTACCTTCCCGTGCTACGTATATAGACCTCAATACCCAGCTTGGTCTTAAAGAGCACAGAGAAGAGAGTGCCTTCAGCGATATCTTTCCACACCGGCTGGGAACTGTTTCCTCGGTTCGCTCTGAAGAAAAAACGAACGAGGAGACGGGAGACTATACCGTATACTACATCAAGGATAACGACCTGCCGTTTAATCCGGATGATTATATGATCGGCGGAGAGGTGATCCATATCACCTTCGAATCCGGTGACCTTGAGGGCAGGGAATTCGAATGCAACTGGCATAATGACACGAAGGAGTTTGAGATTATCAATACCTATCCGGATGAAGACACCCAGATACCGGGCGGCAATCTCATTCCGAAGGCGGGCGATACCTATATACTGACCAATATCCGGATGCCGGATGAGTATTACCCGGTGGCCGAGCAGCAATTCAAGCAGGCGGTAGAAAACTATCTTTCCGAGTACAGCCGCGACATCTCGATCTACTCTTCCGATACGGATTATATCTATGTAGACAAGCATGCCGTTCCCCTGCTTCTCGGGCAAAGAGTGCGTCTGGAGGATGAGCAGTATTTTGACGCGGGATATATCGATACCCGCATCACAAGAGTGGAGAGAAAGCTTACCAATCTCTCGGAAGCATCCATCGACTGCTCGGCGGCTGTGAGCACTTCGTGGAAATCCTCCATAGAGTCTTCATTGGATAACCTGCAGTATGTGCTGGGAAGTCAGGCAGAAAAGACTTCCTTGTTTGATATCATCAAGGTCGGAGATGGCAAGCATCCTACGGATTATAACGTATTCTCCGCATTGAAATCCCTGTCAACACTGTTGCGCAAGGATCAGGCTGACTCCACCAATTTCCTTGTTCGGTTTCTGGGAGGGCTGGAAGTGGGCAAGGCCATCGACTCTCTTATTGCCGGCAGCGGTATCATCATGGACAAGAACGGTCGCATTCAGGCCGGCAGCCTTGAACTACGCGATTCACTGACTGTTCTGGAGCTGATCTTCAACCGGCTTTCCGCTCAGGAAGGTGACTATTCATACTCCGAGTCGGGCCTGATTGAAAGCATTGAGGAACTCTCCGAGGGTACCTGCCGCCTGCATCTTCGCAAGCGTCACGATACGGACTTCAATGCTTTTTCCCTTAATGATATCATCTACGGTTCTGTCAATGATCTCCTTGCCGGAGGCGGCAGTTATCGCACCTCCTGGATGCGTGTTGTTGAGACAAATACGACCGATAACTATATCGATGTGGTGATATATCCGGATTCGGAAGTTCCGGGCGGCAAAAATTACCCGCCCGAGAAGCTGATGGCTGTCACCCGCAGAGGTAATACATCCGATGAAGACCGGCAGGGATACTGGTACATCTCATCTTACGAGAAATGTATCTGCATGCTCGATGGTGTGACCAAGCCGATCCTGGAAGAGAACAACTACTCCATCCTGATAGGAAAGATGAAGAACCTCTCCATCTTTGACAATCTGCCTGTCAACTACCGGCAGAGCTATATCTATTGTCGGGGACTTATCCGTCAGGATGACATCCGTGTCGATGTGGAGGGGAAACCGGTCTATGAACTGGTGGACAGAGGCATCTGGCAGGAGGGTGAGAAATACTACTTTGAGGCAAGGAACGAAGTAACCGGACGTAATGAGACCAGTACTGTCTACCATCGTGGCAGCAAGTGGCAATGCCTGAAGACGGGCACCCTACTTGAACCGAAATGGAACTCCACCGACTGGGCATTCCTGGAAGGCAATGGTGAGTTCTCTATCGGTTTCGAAAGCAGCAATGGCTTCAGCTTCTTTTACGGACTGATCGATACGGTGATAGAGACTAAGTTTTACCACGGAACGGTCGATATAACCGGGGATGTGATGAGCACTCCCGGCACGCAGATTACCTGGAGCAGGGATACGGGAATACCGGCAGAGGACAATTCCTGGTCTCCGGTATTCGTAGACGGGCAGAAGAACAAGGTTCACCTTATCTCCTCCGATATGGGATCTGAGTGGCTGAACACCCGCTCGGTGACTTTCCGGGTAGAAGCCGTCATCCCGCAGGGCGAGGAGAATTATTTGCGGGAGTCAGGAGAATTATCATTCAACTTATAATATAGGAGAGCAAGATTATGAAAAATGTAAATGAAGTATCTAAAAATGGCATGAGAGGTGTAATTTCTTTGGGTAGACGATGCAAGGTTAATTACCCTCTTCGTGTGGTCAAGAATCCCCGTGATATCTATGCTACCAGAATAGTGGATAACACGGGGAAAATAAACTATTTAGTCAATGCTAAATAAAACAACATGTCCGCAGTTCTTGCAAATATAAGCGACGCAATCTCTGACAGAAATATCGCCAGGTTCTACTTCATTGCCACGTATCGGGTAGCTAGGCAGATGAATGATATCCCGGTCGATATCAAAACTCTTGTTTTTGCAAATAGGACATTCAAACTCTCCGCATCTGGAGTCAATTTTAGACGTAATGTCTTTTAGTTGTGAATCTGTAAATTTCATAATTAAAAATTTTAAAGACATACAAATATAGTAATAAATAATTTATAATCATATGCAACAGAAAAGAGTAATCAACATTCAGGTCAAGCCGCTGAACGCCAGTTCCGGCATGAAGATTGTAGGTGACGGCTCCTTCCAGCAGAAGTACAGCCGTGATGACAATGCTTTTTATCCTTCGTACTCTGCGATCCTTCCGCTCGTTGTAACGGTGTCGGTGAATCTTCAGGACCCTGACGGGGTGATCGCTGAAGGTCCGGCTACGCTCGACCGTATCGACTGGTATCTGGGCGAATACAAGCCTGCCAACAAGATTGCGGAAGGAAACTCCGATTACGAGATATCCACTTCCGAGGACGGTGTCCCGGTGCTGAAAGTGAAACGTAACACACCGGTTGACGAGCCCTTCCTGCTGATCGGCGAGGCGTTCTACACCAATCCCAAGACCAACCGCCAGGAATCGCGTATCGAGCAGCAGCTGCTCAGCACCATCTACTATGAAGCCTCACTGCTCTCGTTGATGGCCGACTCCCCGACGGAGGTTATCGTAGATCCGACGAAGGTGGATGACAGTGATTCCGCCAACTGGCAGGTACAGGTAAAGGCTGTACTAAAAAGTGGTGAGATAAGACTCTCCGAGGACAACGCCGTATACTGGTGGTATGTCAAGGATGGGCAGTATACCCGTCCGGTTACTACTTCAGATACCTGGCTGGTTACCACGCCTAACGCTGACGGAACCTTCCCCCGCACACTTGTGGTGGACGCTTCCCGTTTCAAGAATATCAAGCTGGAATGCCGTGCCGCCTACAAGGGAGAGGCAGATCCGGCGCCGGCATCACCGACCAATGCCGCCCTGATGGTGCAGTATAATATTCGTGTGGATCTTCCTGTTTTCCAGAATGCCAAGCAGGTACCGATTGCCGGAGCTTACATAACGATCAATGACATCGGGACAGAGAAACTGATCAAGTCCCGTTGCGAGATCACTGCCGGCGGGCGTGTGATCGAGAATCCTGAGAAATACTACAATATCACCTGGAAAGCGACCAATGCCGATGGTACGTCTTCCATCATCGGATATGGCGAATACATCGAAACGACCGTCAAGGCTCTGGGTATCACCTATACGAACCCTGTCGTACTGGAACCGTCCGTCATGCCCAAGATCGGCTCATGGAATGTCGAAGGAAGCGTATACAATGGTATCGGTGCTACTCCTGCCTTCCAGTTCGGAGTGAACCAGATCGCGGACAAGCTGGGTGCCTATCTGGTTAAATGTGAGGATGGAGTAAACGTTGAGATCATCGGAAAGCTCAAGAACAACAACTGGATGCGGTTCGAGGATGGTACTCCTGCGCCGACCACAGTCAACTCGGCTGAAGAAGACAAGGGATACAATATCATGTATGGCTGGACGCAGACGATCCACACCATAGAAAATGCCAAGGTAGGAGATGAAACTGTCGCCCTGTTCGGTGAGGAACCGTTCGAGTATAATGGGCTTCAGTCTGTTCCCATTCCTCCGACCTTGATCTGTCCGGGACTTCCTGCCGTGGTTGATGGCAAGTTCCGTTCCATGTACTTTACGTACCGGGCCGGAGAAGGTGGTAGTAGCGGTTATCTGGGTATCACTTCGTTCAACAGACTTGACAGAACCTATCCGAGAACAGGTCTTAGCCAGTTTACAACCAATGACTATGCTGTAGCCCATAATGCGGATAAAGCCAAAACTGTTCCGTTTGCTCCGCTTATGGACTGGCATCTGCTGAACATCACCAATGCGCTGATGAACAAGTTCGGAACGGTTTATCTGCATGATCCTAAAAAGTTCGGGGCGGGAGTTTCAAGCAACGTTTCTATAGGGAGTAATAACGACTCGTTTATTACCAGAGTATATTATCAATTAAATAAGGGTGATAATACTGTTTTTCAAAGATTATCCGAACAACCTCCATTCTGCACAGATGCAAATGGGACAAAGAAAAATTGGAGTGAGATTATCTCTAAATATTACCCTCGGATGGAATGTTTGGAGATTCAAATGGCGCTCTCTTATGCTGCGGAAAATAATATCCAACCTGGTACCGATTTTTCTTTCGGCGATGCTTCCGTCCGTTATGTGTATGATAACATTCCTGGTACAAAAACACTGCTTGACGGAGAAATGAATGCGAGACTTAGGAAACGCGTGTATTTGGGTAGTATACCCGCCTGGGATGTGTCTGGTAATCCTATAACAGTTAATTCTATTGGAATCTATATTCAAACCTCCGCCGTCTACGGCATGGACCTCGTCTCCGCCGACGTCTTCCAGTATGCAGGGGCGGGCATAGAAAAGGTTATGGAAATTGAGGACGAAACTTCCGGAGGTTCTACCAATCCGATCAAGTGCTATCTCTGCCGTGAACAGGACAAACTGACCTTAAACAAGGATTACGTCAAGGATTCCGGAGAACTGTTTGACTTTCAGGAAAGCCCTGATTACACTTATATCGGAACTCTTCCTTCGGGTAGCGGTTTTTTCACAGACCTGATGCGTGGAACCAGGCTGGGGACTCTGAAGAAAGGGTCACTGGCGGATAATACCGCTTATATAGATCGTAATAACTATACAAGCCAGGCGGTAGGTAAGGTCGTCCGTCTTGGGCACAGAGTGCGTGGTGACGGCGCTTCGTCGGCTGCTTCCGCTCGTTCCGTGTTTGCGTCCTACCAGCTGTCGAATACGGCTGCGCACTTCGCTGGCGGCTTCCAGGTGCGCTTACCCGAAGGGACGGTGAGTGCAACGGCGCAGAACGACAGTGACGAAAGCGCATCCGAGAGTGAGTGAAACGAACGTGCGGGGAGGCTTGTCCTCCCTATCTATAAGGTTCTCCGCGTAGCGTGGTAACGGCAATTCGTCGAATGCTTCCGCTCGTTACGTGAATGCGAACAACCAGCTGTCGAATACGAATGCGAACTACGCTGGCGGCTTACAAATGATAATTTACGCGGGAACCTCGTCGGTAGTACGAAAAAACAAGGACAACCCCTGTATACGAGGAGACAGGGGAATGGGCTGGTAGATATCCGAAAGCCCGTTAATAAAGGCTTCCACTTGGGGGCAGACAAGGAAGATGAAAAGGAAAGGAAATATAATGAGCCGCTTGACGCCTGAGCTGGTACATCAGGCTGTAATCAATGCTTCACGAAAGCATATGTGTAAAAACGAGGTAATTGAATTTTTGCAAGACAAAGAAAATGAACACAGCGTATACAGACAGCTCCTAAAAGGAGAAAACATTAATGTGGAATACAGGTATAAGGAGGTTGTATCTGTTAACGGAAAGAAACGGATCGTTGCTATCAGCTCCTTTCTAAGCAGGGTGATTATGCATACGCTTATGCTGTTGATCAAGAAGGAGTATGCTGCAAGATTATCTGACGACTGTTATAACTGTATAAAAGGGCGGGGAATCAACGCAAGTAGAAAACGGTATGACCCTGTCAGGCAGATCAAAAGGATTATTGGAAGGTATCGCCCGTGGGGATATTTGCAGCTGGATATCCGCAAATGCTATGAGTCGACACGCCCGGAGGTCCTGTTCGCCCGTCATGAAGCGATCTGGAAGGATAAGCGAATACTGCGTTATCTGCAAAGAGTTTCTTTCTGTGATATAGGACTGCCGATTGGTACTCCTTCGTCTCCGATGAACCAGCATATCATGATGATGGCCTTCGACAGGTTTATCCGGCAGGATCTGAAGATCAGACACTATGTAAGGTATGCGGATGATATCATCCTGTTCGGAGATAAGGATAAGCTCCATGAAGCAAAATGGCGTATAGCGAATTATCTCTGGTATAACCTGGGGTACGAACTGAAAAAAGATGCGCATCCTACACCTATGCGTAGTGGAACGGATATTCTGGGCTATGTGTTTCACTGCGGCTATACAAGAGTTAGAAAGAGTATAAAGGAGAGAATGAAAAGGTCATGGCATAATCCCCGTTCCAGATCTTCCTATCTGGGAATACTGAAAGGGGCTGACGCCAAACATTTAAAAAGGGAATTAAATATGAAGCTATCATTTCTGATAACAAATGAAACAAAGGTAAGACGCAGAATGGATTCGCCTTTGATTGACATTGCGGAATTAACAGGAAAAGTATTTGATATCCTGGATTTCGAAGTGCGTGAACCTGACAAGAAGAAGGGGAAAGCATGGATGCGTATGCAAGTCCGCTACGAGGATATGGGCGATGATGGGAAACCAGTCGCAAAGATCCGGCTTGTAAAAGGATTCCATGTGGCTATCTGCGAGTTTCTGAGGAATATGACGCAGTATATCAACAAGACATCAGCCATCAGCGGGATGTCTTACGAGGAGGCCTTTAAGAAGACGCTTCCATTCGAGGATTGCGAGGTCGAGAACCGCAACGGATGGTGCATCAAAGGTACTCTGGAGATCGAAGAATAATATTAACTTTTAAATAGAATCAATTATGAATTACTTATTGGTAAGCAAGGCTCAGCTGATAGAGAAAGGTATCTATCAGGATGCACAGGAACTGAGCGACGGACGTGCGGTCCTTAGCATCAATGCCCTGAAGGTGATCGGCACCGGACTGAAGGATGTCGAGATCATTACGCAGGAAGCGCTGAATGCGTTGTTGCTGGAGGAAAAGAAGAAAAGTAAAACGGTAAAGAAGTAAGGAGGAATAACTATGGCAAGAAAAATAAATGGAAGCTTTCAACTGTTCGCCCTGATGAACGGAGTGAACGTTCGCGCCAGAATGGGCATCATCAATGGCCCGCTACGCCAGGAATACAAGAAGGGGACCAGTATCTGTACTCCGGACTGGGAGACATCGGCCAACAAGCCTCTTGTCTATGCGCATCTTAACCGGGATGATAACGGAGCGGTCCTGATTCCGACTACCGTAGATCTGTTCTACAACGGTGTACAGATTGCCTTCGGCGAGGACGGGCTTAGCACCACCGGAGCTCTGGCCGGTGTGTTTAAAAAGTCTACAAAGACAATCAATATCGGAGGCCGTGACTATTCGAACATGATCGTCTTCGAAATCGTAAAGAATATCGTGCCGGTGTCCAATTACGATAACGACACAATCCTGCTTAAAGGAACGACTGAGGTCGGCGGTCAGACTCTGGCCTTTGACGGAATCTCCGAAACAGTCGAGATTGTCGAGACGGTAGGCAGCTCCACTACTCTTTACCTGGATGGTGATACGGATGTCACTACAGAGTCTCCGACAGCCACGCTCAATGCCCATGTGCTCGTAGATGGTATTACCCCATCTGATCTTTCCGCGTATACGGCGAAGTGGTACAAGGTAAGCGGAGAAACTGCTACGCCGGTAACTGCAGGCGCATGGTCTCTGACGGTAAGCGCATCGGATATCGACGGTACGACTACCTACCGATGTGATCTGCTTCAGAAAGACGGTTCTGCGGTTATCAGCAGCGCATACATCAATGTTACCGACTATACTGATCCCTACCGTGTGAATCTGTATGTGGACGGAATTACAGGGGAACAGATCAAGGAAGGTGAAACGGCGATTTATACCGCCAAGGTGGAGAAGGACGACGGTACGGAAGATGCCACCGCCCAGACCACCTTCACCGTTACGGATAACTCAGGATCGGTTATATCCTCCCTTTCCGGCGTGAAGAAAACGATCAGTGTGACATTCCAGGATGTGATGAATGCCGGTGGTGGTATCTCCGGCTATGTCAGTGCAACGATAACGGCATAAGATAATGGCAAAGAAACTGTCTTCCGCTTCATTTAAAGTAAGCGTCGCTCCCGAGTCCGGAGCTGACGCTGTCACCTACTGGCTCGTTCCTTCCGTAACGCAGGTCAAAAGGAAAGGGGATGGAACGCATCTGCCCGAATATGTCTCCTGCGAAAGCAGGGCCAAATCCGGAGAGGATGCTCCCGTGTCGGGAGTAGGAACCATCAAGTTTGTACTGACCTACCGGACGGGCGGTACATCCTCGGAATTCATCTATTCCTCCCGCATTATCGTGACGTCCGATATGGCAGCAATCTCTTTCAGACTGTATGTAGGTGGTGTACAGATGGACGAGAAGACGGTTCTTGTCGTTGACGACGGACAGGATGGCAAGCCGGGCGATCCTGGCGATCCGGGTGATCCCGGCGCACCGGGAAAAGACGGCACTTTCTTAAAACAGATATTTATTCAGGCGGATACACGTCCGGATGCTCCGACAGGAAGCTCCATTCCGTCAGGATGGGCTGAATATCCGGAATTCGGCGTGCTGACCATTCGCGGGTATGAAGGGGAGTATTATCCCAATGGCGGATACAGACGCTCTCCCAAACTTACTGCGCATAGTGCTTCGTATAGAGACCGTATACTCTTTTCCACGACTAATGCCAATCAGATGATCACCCTTCGTGTGATCGTCTCAAGCGAGGCGTATGATCATGCGTATATCGGGACTCCGGACACCACTCTTGATGTTTCGAACTATTTCGACAGGATGTCGGGTGAGAACGACCGGCTTGTCTCCCAGAAGGTATCGCAACCGGGAGATCACTACATAGAGATTCTGTATGTAAAGGACGGCTCGGTAAACAAAGGCGGGGATATGGTCAAGTATAAGGTCGTACACAGTGATACGGTGTGGGTATCCTCCGCACAGGCTACCTATGACAAGGGTAGTGACAAGTGGGTATACGGAACCTGGTCACGTCCTTCAAAATATCTGGCGGATACACCTGACATGGAGTATATCTTCCGTCGGGAGGAAAGTACTTTCACTCCCGAGTCTGATCCGTTTGTAAAAGGCTTCATTCCTCTTCCTTTCGCATCCGATGAGAATTATCTGGGTGATTTCCTCTCTTCTGCTGCGCAGATTGTGGATGCCATCTATAAGAGTGGAAAGGACTATTATAGATGTATCCGGGCAAGATCTGCCAATTCGGGAATCCTGATCACTGACGAGGATTACTTCAAGTATCTTGTTCCTTTTACCAATAATCCTTTAGGGGTAACCGAAGAATATCCAAGGGAGTATATGTCCTTCCGGAAGAAAGAGAATGGGAAATGGGGGGCATTTTCCGATCCGAAGCTGCATGCCAACTACGCCAAGGGCGAGGACGGACTTCCCGGACCGGCCGGCGAAAGAGGGAGAATGCCATACCCTGCCGGATTCTGGAATGCGGATATCGAGTATACGGCAACGGATGACATCGCTCCGATTGTCTATTACGAGGCCGGATCAACCTACTATGTGATGAGGAGGACGGCAACCATAATCGGTGTGAATCCGATGGAAGATTACCGGGATAATCCTACCACATCATACTGGATACCTTTTGAAAAGTACAAGGCCATATTTACCGAGATCCTGATGGCGAACTTTGCTAAACTGGCAAGCGCGGTGTTTTATGGCGATTATATGTTCTCCCAGCACGGAAAGGATGCTGATGGGAATGATACGACCAACTATGGACTGTTTGATCCGACGAAGATAGGACAGAGTAATTGCCCCTTTACGCCTAACCTGCTTCTTGACCTGTTGCTGGGTAAGTTTATGGGACTGGATGTGGACATTCAGGGCGGAAAGATCGGAGATCTCAAAATAGAGGGGAATCAGTTAAGTGCCGCCAACCCTTCTTCCGGAATAAGAATCGGAACCGGATCGGCAGGAGAGACCGGCTTTGGCAGGTTCCTGCAGCTCGGAGGAGATTATTCCGCTCTGATATCCATGAGACTTGACCGTCAGAATCCTCTTGTTAATGGTTATCGGGGGATAAATATCGAGAGTTATGGAGCCAATAATATTTGTCTGAGTCTGATTGCCAATGCCGGAAGTAAGTTTGCTATAGATTCAGCAGGTCCTCATCATTTTTATCAGCGGTCCGGAGAAGTATGGGATACTCCCGGTGTCCTGTGGGCGGGAAGGATTAGCGCCGATGGTACGATTGAGAGTTCCTGGGGAAATGGCTGTACTATTGACACTCCTGTGTATCACGGACAGGCCGGACTCTACGCATTTAATCATGATCTTAATCATATGCAGTATTTTGTTATAGTGACAGCTGTTCACGGAAACTGGAGTATTGGTGCGGATACGGATAAGAGTACCCATCAGTTTACCGTCCGGACTTTCCACAAAGATCAGGGATATATAGACTCTCCTTTTGAACTCGCCGTGATAGGAAGAAACAGATATAAAGAATATTGATGAAAAGAATAATAGAAAAATATTTGGGCTGGCTGAAGGATAGTAACCGCCCGAAACACATGAAGTGTGGAACGTTAGTGTATACCGTAATGTTATTGCTTTGCTTTATGTTAGGTATCTCTTTGGTTCCGTCGGCTGTGATTGCTTTTGTCGCAACCTGCATAGTTGCTATGTCCGTTGATTACAAGGATAAACTATGGGGAGGAAAATTTGACTGGCTGGATGTAGTTGCTACAATATTGTTGCCGGGAATAATCACCTTTATAGTGGTACTAATCGTTCTGTTGTAATAATAAACCGCCAGCTCATCACGAGTTAGCGGTATTGCTTGCTTTTATTTCATTTAAAGCATATTCAAAGGGGATAAAATGCACATTTTGTTTTGTGTTAATAAAGCTAAACTTAGAACAAAATGTTTTGTGAAAGTGGAACATTTTGTTTTGCCGTTTATATCATAAAATAAAAAATCCGGCACACTCTCTGCAAGGTGCTG
>ERZ772867.304-NODE-304-length-70995-cov-8.014519_pt1 | contig 70995 bp, 54 predicted proteins | sample MGYA00511341_ERZ772867 | MGnify/ENA primary metagenome ERZ772867 (study PRJEB29015, sample SAMEA2737707) | human gut metagenome | biome: human gut; feature: human-associated habitat; material: faeces | place: China | collected 2012 ... | reverse complement strand
GTATGAGGGCATTTCCGCCCGGCAGAACCGCGTGTGCCCTTGTCAATCGACGCAAAGTAAAGAGAATTAACCGCGCCCCGGCAGAAAACCCTTCCGGGGCGCGGTTCTTTCTTGCAATCCGGTGCGAAGTACGCTACTATATCCTTACAAATCATATAAAGGAGAATCATTTATGAGTTTTCAGGAAGCGATCCAATCCGTATTCCAGAAGTACATCTGCTTTTCCGGCCGCGCGCGGCGCAGCGAGTACTGGTACTTCGCGCTGCTCAACTGGGCCGTGAGCGCGGTACTCACGGCGATAGCCCGCAACTTTGACAGCAGCCTTGCTTCGCTGTTTCTCACGCTCTGGAACATCGGCGTGTTCCTGCCGGGACTCGGCGTCTGCTGGCGGCGTCTGCACGACATCGGCCGCAGCGGCGCGTGGTACTTCCTGAACCTCATCCCCCTTGTCGGACAGATCATTCTGCTCATCTGGCTCTGCAAGGACAGCCAGCCCGGCTGGAACCAGTACGGCGACAGCCCCAAGTACCCCACCAACGGCGGCGGATACGGCGGCTACGGACAGGGCGGCTGCGGTCAGAATCCGTATGGCCAGAACAACGGCCAGAATAACGGCGGCTACAACTGGAAGCCCTGACGAGCCCGATATTTTCGCGAAAAGGAAGCGCACCCATCCATGAACTGCATTGACCTGCATATCCACACCACCGCCTCGGACGGCACGGATTCGCCGCGCGCCGCCGTGGAAAAGGCGGCTTCTCTCGGCCTTGCCGCCGTGAGCATCACCGACCACGACAGCGTCTCCGGCGTGCCGGAGGCGATGCGCGCCGGAGCGGAGCTCGGCGTGGAGGTCGTGCCGGGGATCGAGGTATCCTCGGACTACCGCGACAACAACGTCCACATCCTCGGCTACTTCATCGACCCCGCCGCGCCCGAGCTGCGCCCGGTGCTCGACTGGGTGAAGACCGAGCGGGACGAGCGCAACGAGAAGATCGCCGCCATGTTCGAACGCGACGGGTTTGATATCTCCCTCGCGCAGCTGCGCGAGGAATACCCGGATTCCGTGCTTGGCCGCCCGCACTTCTGCGAGCATCTGATGCGCAAGGGCTACATCTCCTCCGTGAAAGAGGGGTTTGAAAAATTCCTCGGCGAGGGCAAGCCGTACTATCTGCCGAAGCGCCGCATCTCCATTGCGAAGGCCGTGGAAACGATCGTCGCCGCGGGCGGCGTGCCGGTGCTGGCGCACCCGATGCAGTACTACTATCCCGAGCCGGAGCTCATCGAGCTGATCGAAACGGCAAAGGCACTCGGCATCCGGGCGCTGGAGGCGTATTACTCCGAGTTCTCCGCCGAGCAGACCGCGTGGCTGCTGCGCGCCGCGGAGAAATACGGCATGGGCGTTTCCGGCGGCAGCGACTACCACGGCACACGCAAAACGCACATCTCCATGGGCACGGGCTGCGGCAATCTCGCAATACCGTATTCGGTGCTTGAGGAGCTCAAAAAGCTGCGATGAAAAATTTCTCCCCTGTGTAAGGTTGCGGCCATAGTGGCCGCTGCGTTAGCCCTGACGGGCCTCGCTGCGCTCGTAGCGGGCGGCCTGCGTCAGCGACTCCGCCTCTTTTTCCAGCAACTCATTCAGGGTTTCTTCTACACTTCCTCGAACAAATTCTTTGAGTTGCCCCTTGATAATTTCCTCGTTCAGCTGTACAATTTTCTCGGACATAGTTTGCTGTCTCCTTTCAGAATGGTGTGAAGTAACTTCATTCTACCAGAGCCTGCAAGCCATGTCTTCTTTTATGCGGTTTTCAATTGGCGCAGCTTAGTGTACATTATCCGTTTCTACGACCAGCTTCTTAAATTCCGGTGTGTATCGTTTGTTCGGTACGCCTTTTGGCATTGAAATGCACCCCATTCCTTAGTACTAAGTATTTTACCATACTTGTCTAACTAATGGGGTGCTGTTCATACATAGGGGACTTTTTCTATTGTCTGTTTTTTCTGGTTTAGTTCACTTCCGACTTCATTTTGCAATGCATCTTCATACCCCTAACGACAGTATCACTTCTCCGGAAATATCAGAGCTTTCCATGCCATTTTTTCAGAATATAAGTATGAGAAACTATCGACGGGATAAAAAGCCAAGCGAAAAGAATACACAGAATCCATACTTCCACCCGGTTGTAGACCGACAGCGCAGCAAAGCAGAGAATCGCCATCGGAACGGAAATATCACTGAGAATGCGATGCGCAACATACCATGTGTCGTTGTCGCTGAGTGTCCACGGTAGACGAAGCCCCATGGGGGCTTTATATGGCAACTTTGCAGCAATAAATCCGATCAGAATGATTATAGTGCTGAAAATGATTGTTATAAGACTTTTACCGATGGAAGCGGAGGCAGTGATACGCCCTTTCTGGATAAACACGGCAAAAACGATAATTCCAACAACCAAAGCTGCCAAAACAACGGCAACAACCCGGACATACGGCGGGCTTTTCTCGCTGTGGACATGAAGGTTGAGGCTTCGTATGTTGGCGTAATACAGAATAAGCGCTGCAATCACAAATGCGCCAAGTAGACCAGCGGCAAAAATCTTGTTGGAGATTGCAACCAGCAGGCCAATAATAGCAAGCGAAGATAGAAAAAGTATATTGCGAATCTTTATGGTGTTCATGAATCAAAGTCTCCTTTTCCACGCAATGGGTCAGAGATTACATATCATGTGTCTGGAGCCACAGTGGTATCCTTCAAATAGTTATAAATGGAGTATCTAGATACCCCCAACTCCTCCGCCACGGCGCTTACGGCCCCGCGAATATAAAAAATGCCATTTGCATTCAGATATTTCACTATCAAACGATTGCGTTCAGTAGCGGAAAGCCCCCGATAGTTGTTGACGCTTAGGAGAGCCTGCTCTATGGAACGATTTATCATATCTCCCACAGTCTCCACCTGTGTTGGCGTTTCAGAAATTCCGACAGCCAAATCATTATCGACTACGGGAATATAGTTTCGTATAAACTGATGAAGCGGGATGGACACATCCATGCTGATATACAACGCGCCGATCAAATCTCCGTTCTTGTTTCGGATAGCGCTTACCACACACTTGAGTGCATGTTCATTTGCATTTCTGGCGTAATACAGGCCAACTATGTTTTTCCCTTCGCGTAATGCTTCGTCGATCAGTGCATCTGTTGGGAAGGAGGGAAGCGGACTCCCTACGGAAATATCGCTCAGTTCCCCATTCTCTTCGGCAATGCACGGGAACAAGCTATCTGTCGCAGCATGAAGCGAAACCGCGCAGTTCGGTCCACTTACGAGAGCGATTCCGTGAAGGATGGTCTTATAGCTGTTGAGAATATCCCAATCCGATTCCGTCAGATAATGCAGCGGGGATACAAGTCGATGCCCTGTATTTGTTTTTTTCATAATATCTTCCCTACGATATGATATTAGGATACATTAATTATACTTAACGACAAGCAGAAAGAAAAGTCAATCACTTATGTAAAATATTTTCATTTTTTGAAGATCTACTTTTTTAAATGGCGAGATGAATGCAGTTGCAGACATCTCGCCACTAGCGTGTAATGGGTTATTCGACGTCAGGCGTCAGGGGCATAATCACTTCTTCAAGAACATCTTCAACATCCTCAAGATGCAGAATCGTATTAATTAGCTTGTCAATGGTTTCATCAGACAGCTTATAGACGCTATAAGGAGCGAGAATCTTGAATTTCTCGATGTAATCTTCTTCGGTAAACTGATTGTAGAGAGACCCGCGGATATGATCAGGATCGCTGAACATTGTAATTACACGTCCATCCGTGGTAGTCAGCTCAATGTCACACGCCCAGGGCTTAATGCCGTCGCGCCGGATCAGCTCCACCTTGGGCATGAAGCTGCGCACAGACTCGCGCGCACGCGCATCCGACCAATAGGAGCTGGGCACAATTTTTCCATCCTCAACAGCTGTGGCAATCATGTACGGCAGGCTGAACTGGCACTCATACTCGTCAGCAGGATTCAGCTTTTCTTCCTGCGGGCCGGCAAGCATTTCCATGCTGACTTCAGGCATATAGAATTTGATATTGGCAATATCATCTTTCTTCAGATTGTATTTCTCCATCAGTTCCCAAATGCCGAAGACCGCCGTTGTGGTCGACTTACACCCGGGGAAGGATTTGGATTCAAGCTGCGTCTGATCCCATTTCGTGCCAAGCCCGTTCCACAGCTCTTCGGGATAAGTTGTCCAACCTGCCATGCCAAGAAAGCCGCGCTGACCGGTGATAACTTCATTGTGAGGTCCGGTAATGCCGCGCAGAGCCATTTCGCAGGCATTGATGGTGTCCTGTGTAACATAGCCGTGGTGAATCTTGACCATGTGGCAAATGGGGTGGAACGCCGCCATATCATGAGGCTGCGTCATGGAGCGGACAATGCCCCATGCGTTCAGGCACTGCTCATAGTTCAGGCCGAGAAGTTTGGCAACGGACGCGGTAGAGCCGAAAATATAGTGACCGTTGGAGCGACCATGGCCGACAGCATAAGTCGGCTTCCATGCGTTGCCAATCTTGATAAGAATTTCCTGGCCGAGAGCAAAAGCAAGTAGGAAATCCTTACCGTTCACTTTTTCCTTCAGGCCAAGCGCGGCAATCAGCGCGGGGAGTGTATGTTCGCTGGTATGCATGGCTTCCAGATGGATGGCCGACCAGTCGGCGGCGCGCGCCATAGGGCCGATCGCCATGCCCGCCTCGGATGCAGGAACCTTGCCGCCATACAGGGGAATGACCATCTCGGGTTTGCCGCCCTTTTCCTTTACCATATCAACGACTGTTTTAATGCCGTCCATACGGGAGCCACCGAGCATGGCCCCAATGGTATCGAGAATGATCCATTTGTCGTATTGAATTACTTCCGGGGGGATATCCTCATAGGTCATTTCCTGAAGCATGCGTGCATAAGTGTGGACGGCATCCTCATTTCCGATGCGTTTAAACTCTTTCAAAATGATACAACTCCTTTACATTTCAGTTAAGAGTGGATAAGAAAATTACATCATGCTAGGCAGCGCCGTGACGATCTGTGGGAAGATAACGCAGATAAACAGACCAAGGGCCTGCAGAAGGACAAAGGGAATAATGGACTTATAAATGTCGACCATGGTAATCTCAGGTGGAACGATAGACTTCATATAGAACAGGTTAAAGCCGAAGGGCGGTGTCAGGTAGCTCATTTCCATGTTCATGACGAAGATGATGCCGTACCAAACGGGATCAAAGCCAAGCATTGTAGCGACGGGCAGGAAAATGGGAGCGGTGAGCATGATAATACCGGTAGGGTCAAGAAGCATGCCGAGCACAAAGAACGTCAGCTGCATAACGATAAAGATCGCCCATTTGCCGCCAAGCCCAAGAAGCAGATTCTGCAGGAAGGAACTGGCGCCCATCGCCTGATACACAGAAGTGAAGCAGGAAGAGGCGAGCATAATCCATACGACCATGGCGGTGGACTTCATGGTGGAGAGCAGCGAACGCTTAAGCCCCGCCCATGTGAGACGGCCCTGGAGGAGAACGATGATCAGGATAGCAAAAGTTCCAAGCGCGGCGGACTCTGTGACGCTCGCAATACCCGCGTAAATGGAGCCAATCACAATAATGATAACGATAATGGGCGGCAGAACGCTCTTGAGCGATTTCAGCTTTTCCTTGGCGCTGACGCGCTCTTCCACTGGGATCGGGGGACCCATGCTGGGGTTGATGGCGCAGCGAATTATAATGTAGATGATAAATAACGCAACCAGCAGTAGGCCGGGGAGAATGCCGCCTATAAACAGCTTGCCAACGGAGGTCTGGGCGATCATACCGTAGACGATCATCATAACGCTTGGCGGTATCAATATACCCAAAGCGCCGCCCGCCTGCAGACAACCGGAAATGATTTTCTTGTCATAACCGTATTTGAGCATACTTGGAACAGCGATAACGCCAAGAGAAATGGTGGCCGTAGCGCTCAAGCCGCTCATCGCAGCAAAAATGGCGGAAATGATCACACTGCCAATAGCCAAACCGCCCTTGAGTCCGCCCATGCATTTCCGCATGGTGCCGTATAATTCTTCCGCTATGCCTGACTCTTGTAGGAGTCCGGCCAGAAGAACAAATAGCGGCAGAGCAACAAGCGTGAAGTTGTTGACGCTGTCCCACATTTTTCCGACGAACATGTAGACGGAGTGAGGGCCCCAGAAAAACCAGGAACAGGCAATAGCAATACCGCCCATGCAGTATGCCAGAGGGAGACCGAGAAGGAGCAGCGTGAGGAGGGAGCCGAAAATCAAAAGGGTTGCAGTTAAGCCGTCCATTTATTTCAACTCCTTTCCAGTGATTGCCATATAAAGATTGCAGATAAAATCCGCTACACCCTGCAGAAGCAGGAGCAGGCAGGAGATAGGCATCCAGATTTTGATAGGCCAAACGATGACCTGCCAGGCTCCAATCGCCCGTTCGCTGCGGACGATAGCCATATTGACGGATTTAAAGCACTGAACCATCATAACGCCGACGAAGGCAAAAAAAGCGATGCTTGTAATGCAGTCGACGACCGCTTTCCAGCGCGGCGTAAATTTGTTGTAAAGCATGTCCATGTTGACATGCCCCTTTTCCAGTTGACACCAGCCGCCAGCCAACAACGCAGGCATGCCAAAGAGCCAAAGACTCATATCATATCCCCATACCGTGGGAGATTTAAAAACATAACGGGAAAGTACCTCAAAAATCATCAACCCTAACAGGAGCAGCAATGTGTAGGACATGAGCTCGCCGCTAAACTTATTGATTTTGCAGATCACGTTCACAATTCCGCGCAACACCTTGGCAACAGGGCCAGACGGCAATGCGGCGGCATTTTCGTTAGTTTCTGCCACAGAATTTCACCTCTCATAATGGAATGCTTCGTAACAAAGTAACGAAGCGCCGAGCCGAAATGAATAGATAATTTAGAATGAAGGACGATGTTTCGACGTCCTTCATTTTATTGAGCAGCGGGAATGTTAAAGGGGACTGATGATCAGTTCCAAGCAAACTCGTTGTTGTACTTGAGATAGAGCAGAAGCTGCTCGTAAATCTGGCCGCAGGCATCGTTGGCCTCGGAGAGCTTCTCAATCTCTTTCAGAGCCAGTTCCTGCATAGTGGCTTTGGCTTCGTCGGACAGCGTGCAGACTTCCAGACCGGCATCGAGCATGAGCTGCTTGGCGTTATATTCGCCCTCGTCCGTGATAAGCACGGATTCGGTGATGCGCTGGGAGAAATACTTGTCCAGAACAGCCTGATACTCCGCGGGCAGAGAATCGTAGGCATCCTTATTAATCATATTAACAGTACCGATGCCGATACCGAACGCGGGCTCGATGATGTAATTGCAGACCTCCTGAAGGCTGGCACCCACCGCGCCTTCGTAAGCGCCCCAGTTGGCGGCATCACAGAGACCGGTCTGAAGAGAAGTGTATATCTCGGAGGAGTTGAGGCTAACGCAGGAAGCGCCGAGCTTCGTAAGAACACTGCCAAGCGGTCCATAGGCCTTAATCTGCAGACCCTTGAAGTCTTTAATTTCGGTAATGGGTTTGGTGCTCAGATAGAGAGCTCGGCCAGTCAGCTCAGGATAGCACACGCAGTTGAGTATCTCTTCGCATTCCTTCTGGAAGATTTCCAGTGCGCCATAGCTTTGCATAAACATCATGCACTCAGCGACATTGAACATAAAGCCGGGGAGAATACCGACCATGTTGGAAGTAGGAACAGAAGCGTACAGAGGATTGAGATAAACGTTGCCCATCTCAATGGTGCCGGTGGAAACAGCGTCGGGAATATTCATGTCGCTGATAATGGCGCCGCCGGCATACTGCGTAATAATCAGGCCGCCGTTGGTTTCTTCCGCAATCTTCTGGCAAAGCTCATTGCGGGCGCGATACATGGCGATGGATTCGTTCTCTGTGGATTGGAATCTCCACCGATATACTTTCGTGGGCTTTTCGGAAACAGTGTTGGTAGTTCCGGCAGTCGGGGTTTCCTCATTGGCGGGGGCACTGGTCTGACCACAGGCTGCTAAAGCAAATACCATAGCGATGGCAAGGATCAGCGCAAGAGCTTTTTTCATTACGTTTTTCCTCCTTCTGATTTTACAGAAAATCTTATTTCAACCTCGTTTATCGAGGTGGAAATACCGAACACAACATGTTGAACAATTTGGAACGACAATCTTCGTCATATTAAACACATTGTTTAAGCGCATTGGTTAATTTGCCACTAAAACAGCAGCTTTCTCCTTGTTGTATGCACCATAAATACCATCTTTCGCGCTTCTTGTCAACAATAATTTGCAGAATTATTCAACTTTTTTTGTAAAACCTATTGACTATTTCAAAAGTCGCGATAAAATGATGCCGTAAACCCCCGCGAGGCATCCGGCGGCTGCCGGACACGGAAATCCAGCCCGACACAGGAGGTCATAATGAAAAAAACAACCGTTTTGAAACGAATGATCGAAAACAACGAGTTCTTTGTTCTGCCCGGCGGCGGCTGCGCGCTGCACGCAAAGATCGCGGAGGCCGTCGGCTTCAAGGTCGCATACATGTCCGGCATGAACGCCTGCGCCACGGTTTTCGGCGTGCCGGACGCCGGTCTGCTCACACTCACGGAGATGGTGGAAAACGCCGGCCGCATGGCGAACGCCGTGAACATTCCCTTGATCGCCGACGCCGACCAGGGCTTCGGCAACGCCATCAACGTCCGCCGCACGGTGCAGGAGTATATCCGCGCAGGCGTCGCGGGCATACATATTGAAGATCAGGTCGCACCCAAGCGCTGCGGCTTTGTGCAGGGAAAGCAGCTCGTATCCATCGAGGAGGCCGCCGGGAAGTACCGCGCTGCCGTAGATGCCAAAAACGAGCTTGACCCCGACTTTGTCATCATCGCCCGCTGCGACGCGCGCACTGCCGCCAACGGCGGTCTCGACGAGGTCGTCCGCCGCCTGCGCGCCTACAAGGAAGCCGGCGTAGACATGCTGTATATGGAAGGCCCCCTTTCCGTAGAGGAGATCCGGCAGGTTCGTGCCGCCGTAGACGGACCTTTCACCGCCACGACGATCGAGCTGCGTCCGATCCCCTCGCTGCAGGAGCACATCGATCTCGGCATGAGCTGCGTGATTGTCCCCTCGCTCGTGTCCCGCGCGGGATACTACGAGAGCTGGGATTTTGCGAAGGAATTCATGGATCGCGGCATGGACGCCTATAACGACATTCTGGAAAAGCGCAAAAACCACCCCATCTTTGAGTTTGAGCTTTTCAAATTCCTCGGCTTCGGTCAGATCCGCGAGCTGGAGGGCAAATACCTTTCCGCGGAGGCCATGGCCAAATACGCAGCCTCCTCCGGCGTTTACAACCCCGATGCGAAATGAACCGAAACACCCGTTTGCAAGTACAGAGATAATAAGAGAGGTGCTGCCATCATGGGAATGACAATGGTCGAAAAGATCCTCGCCGCGCATGCCGGACGCGCCAGGGTCGTCCCCGGTGAATACGTCTGGGCGAAGATTGACGAGACGAACGCCATGTACGATACCTTTGAGGACATCGAAAAGCTCGGCGTTAAATCCGTCTGGGACTGCGACAAGGTCTACTGCGTGAGTGACCACTCCGCGCCCCCGGCCAACATCAGCTCTGCCGAAACGGTCAAGGAGCTGCGCGAATACATTAAAAAATATCATATCAGTAACTGGTACGAATACGGTCGCCATGGCATCGTCCATCAGGTGAATCCGGAAAAGGGCTTCGTTCGCCCCGGTGAGCTGATCGCCATGATCGACTCCCATTCCACGACCTACGGCGCGTTCAACGCCGCCTCCTGCGCCATCTATATGGACGCGGTATATCTGCTCATCAAGGGCGAGCTGTGGTTCAAGGTACCGGAAACGATCAAATTTAACATCACCGGCAAGCTCCCCTCCTGGTGTATGGGCAAAGACGTCATTCTCCGCATCGCCGGAGACTACGGCACGGACGTTGGCCTTTACAAAGCCGCAGAGATCACCGGTCCGGTCATTAAAGATCTCTCACTGGCGGGCCGCTGGACGATCTGCAACATGGCCGCGGAGCTCGGGTGCAAGTTTGCCATCATGGAGGCCGATGAAAAGGTCTACGATTTTCTGAAAGGCCGTACAGACAAGCCCTTTACACCGGTGTTCGCCGACCCCGACGCGAACTACGCCGCCGTCTACGACATCGATGTGACCGGCATGAGCCCGCTGGTCGCTTGTCCTCATGACCCGAGCAACGTGAAGCCCGTGGAAGAAGTGAAAGGCACGCGCTTCGATCAGGCCGTCATCGGTTCCTGCACGAACGGCCGTCTGGAAGATTTTGCGATGGCATGCCGTATCCTGAAGGGACGCAAGGTGCATCCCGATGTCCGGCTGCTGATCATCCCCGCCTCCATGGAGGTCTGGCGCGATGCCATGAAGGCCGGGTATTTCGACATTCTGACGGAAGCGGGCGCACTCGTCTGCCATCCGACCTGCGGCCCCTGCGCGGGGCAGCATCTCGGCGTTCTGGCCGCGGGAGAGGTCTGCCTGTCCACCACGAACCGGAATTTCCAGGGCCGTATGGGCAGCCCGCAGTCTGAAGTGTATTTGGCGAGCCCCGCCACCGTCGCGGCGAGCGCCGTCAACGGCGTCATCACCGATCCGAGAGAGTATCTGGAGGGCTGAATCATGAGTGGATCCAACATTCTTACTGGTCGCGTCTGGAAATTCGGTGACAATATCAGCACCGACCTCATCATGCCGAGCTTCGGCGCGATGAGCAGCCCTAACATGGACCCGCACGAAGCGGCGCTTTTCTGCATGCGCGCCAACCGTCCGGACTGGGCCGAAAAGGTTCGCCCCGGCGATATCGTCATCGCGGGCAAAAACTTTGGCTGTGGCTCGAGCCGTCCCGCCGCCAAAATGCTCAAGGGTCTGGGCATTCAGCTCGTCGTCGCCGAATCGGTCGCGCGAATCTTTTTCCGCAACAGCATCAATCTCGGTATGGCGATTCTCTCCTGCCCCGGCGTCCACGATGCCTTTGAAGAGGGCGAGACGATCGAAGTCAACATGGAGACCGGAGAGATCCGCTCGTTGGACACCGGGCGAACGATCCGTGGTGAGGCGTTGCCCTCCGACAGTCCTCCCGCACAGATCCTCCGCGCCGGCGGTCTGATCCCCATGCTCGAAAAGCAGCTCGCCGCCGAAGACAACGCAAAGTAAGCAACCAGCCGCCAATAATCACATTCACACACAAGGAGGAAAACCATGGACACCATCATTCGCAACGGCAAACTCGTTATCCCCAAGGTGGGCATCGTTGACGGCGACATCGCCATCGAAAACGGCAAAATCGCCGCCATTCTGTCGCCCGGCACGGCATGCGAGGCCGAGACCGTCATCGACGCCTCCGGCAAGTACGTCTTCCCCGGCTGCATCGACCCGCACGTTCATTGGGGCTGCTATCAGGACATGGGCGTTGACACCCGCATGGAAAGCGCCGCTGCTGCCATCGGCGGTTACACCACCTGCCTGCAGTACCGTCGCACCCCCGGCCCGAACTTTGAGCCGCAGTATGTACAGCAGCTGCTCGATGTCATGACCCCCAATAGCTACATTGACTACGGCCTGCAGCTTTTTATCACCAAGCAGGACCACAAAAACACGGTCGATCTTGCCGTGAAGGAAATGGGCGTCAGCTCCTTCAAATTTTTCACGACCGAGCGCAATGTGGATGTGGACATCCGCGGTCTGCGCGATTCCGGCATTCCCGAGCCCTATACCGACGGCTTTATGTACGAAAGCATGCAGGAGCTCGCGAAGTATGACGGCAATGTCGTCGCGAACTTCCACCCCGAAAACATCGAGCTTGTTGAGACCGTTGCACCAAAGGTGAAGGCCGCAGGTGAGATGGGTCTTGCCGCATGGGATCACGTCCGTCCCGAGATTGCCGAGGCCGAGACGGTCTCCCGTCTCTCCTACTTCTCCGAAAAGACCGGCTGCCCGCTCTACTGCGTACACATCAGCTGCGCCGAGGCAGCCGAAAAGATTGCGCAGGGAAAGAAGACGAACCTGCGTCTCTACGGCGAAACGACGCCGCACTATCTTGTGCTGAACACCGACTCCCCCTGTGCCGAGCTTGGCAAGGTCAACCCCCCGCTGCGCGAGGCGCACAACAACGACAAGCTCTGGCAGTATCTCGCGGACGGCACGCTCGACACCGTCGGCTCCGACAACTGCGCCAACGTCCGTGCCGACAAGGCCGGCACGATTTGGGATGCCGCCTGCGGCTTCCACGGAACTGGCACGATGCTCCCCGTCCTCCTCAGCGAGGGCTACCATAAGGGCAAGATCAGTCTGGAGCGCATCGCGGAGGTCACCTCTTACAATGTTGCCAGGATCTTCAACATGCCCGAAAAAGGCAAGCTCCAGCCCGGTACGGACGCCGATCTCGTCATCGTCGATCTCGATAAGGAAAAAGTCGTCAATGCCGCCGATCTGAAGTCCTACTCCGACTTCAGCGTGTTTGAAGGCTGGAATCTCAAGGGATGGCCGGTCATGACTCTTGTCCGCGGCAGCATCGTCGCCAAAGACGGCGAGATCGTCGGCGAACCCCACGGCCAGTATCTCAAACGCAACGCGTTTCTGAGCGTCTGAAATTTCAAACAAAAAATATATAAAAGGAGATCAATCCATGGAACAGATCTGGAAAGACATGCTCACCGAGCACGATAAGAAGTGTCTCGCCAACCAGTCCTCCTTCCAGCCACGCCGCGGTCTGGGCAGCAAGCCTGCGCTCATCGTCATCGACATGCAGAAGGCCGTCATCGGCGACGACATGCCCATCTACGAGCAGCAGGATCGCTATCCCTACGCCTGCGGCAACTTTGCCTGGGCTGCCATCCGCCACATTGAGAAGCTCATTCCCTACTGCCGTGAGCACGGCATCCCCGTGGTCTACTCCAAGCACTGCTACCGCCCCGAGTACGGCTTCGCCGGCCGTCCGGCCAACGATGTCTTCGCCGCCGATAACCCGAACTGCGATATCATCCCGGAGCTCACGCCTGTGATCCCCGGCGACACCGTCGTGGAAAAGCAGGGGCCCAGCGTGTTCTTCTCCACGAACGTAAACAACTCCCTGCGCAGCAAAGGTGTTGACACCGTTCTAATCGTTGGCAACACCACGAGCGGCTGCGCCCGCGCCACCGCTATCGACGCGACCAGCCTGAGCTTCAAGACCGCGCTGATCGAGGAGTGCGTGTTCGACCGTCTGGAAATGGCGCATCGCGCCAACATGTTCGACATTCAGTACAAGTACTGCGACGTTCTTCCCATCGCCGAAGTTTACGAGTATCTGGAAGGTCTGAACAAGTAAGGAGCGCACGGCCATGTCTGGTACGCTTCCTCTGTTTGAAAAATATCCCGCCCTGTCAGGGCTGCCCCATGTCCGTCTGGGCCTCTTCCCGACGCCCGTACAGGAGTTGCACGGTCTCTCCGAGAGCGACAACCGCGTGTTCATCAAGCGTGACGACCTCTCCGGTCTGGAGTACGGCGGCAACAAAGTGCGCAAGCTGGAGTTTGCTTTGGGCGAAGCCAAAGCCAACGGCTGTACGGATGTGATCACCTTCGGCTGCGACGGTTCCAATCATGCTCTCGCCACCGGCATTTACGCCGGCAAGCTCGGCATGCACAGCATTTCCATCCTGCGCACACAGCACAACACCCGCTATCTGCGCAAGAATCTGCTCAAGAGCGCCTTTTACGGCATTGAGCTCCATCACTGTGAAACAAAGCAGGAGATGGACGCGCTGACCGATACGCTCGTTGCCGAGCGCCTTGCAGAAGGAAAAAAAGCACCGTACATCGTTCCGGTTGGCGGTTCGTCGCCGCTCGGCACCGTGGGCTTTGTCAACGCCGCCTTTGAGCTGGCCGGACAGATCGCTGCCGGACAGCTCCCAGAACCCGATTACATCTACGCCGCCGACGGCACCAACGGAACAGTTGCCGGACTGATGATCGGTTTGAAGGCGCTGGGCCTCAAAACGCAGGTGATCCCCGTCCGCGTCAACGACGAAAGCCGCGTCAACGTCGCCGCCATCTCCCAACTCATCGATGACACCGTGGCGTTGCTGCGCGGATACGATCCGTCCTTTCCCGCCGTGCACATTCCTGCGGAGGACATTCCTCTCCTCCATGACTTCTTCGGCAGCGACTACGCGCTCTTCACCGAGGAAGGTGTGGCGGCGCTCCGACGCATGAACGCCATGTTCGGCATCCAGCTGGAGGGGACCTACACCGGCAAAACACTCGCGGCGCTGCTCGCCGCGGCGGAGAAAACGAGTGGCAAGACGTTCCTTTTCTGGAACACACTCAACTCCCGTCCGTCGCCTGACGGGCTGGAGACCATCGATTACCGCACGCTGCCCACCGGCTTCCACAGCTACTTTGAAACACCCGTGCAGCCGCTGGACCGCTGACAAGGAGGATAATCATGAAAGTTATCAGCACCCCCAACGCGCCAGCCGCCATCGGCCCCTATGCGCAGGGCTATATTGCAAACGGCATGGTCTTCACTAGCGGCCAACTTCCCGTCGATCCCGCCGCGGGAACGATGCCGGAGGGCATTGCCGCGCAGGCGGAGCAGAGCTGCAAAAATGTCGGCGCCGTGCTCGCGGCCGGCGGGACCGGGCTCGGCAGCGTGATCAAGACCACCTGCTTCCTCGCAGATATGAACGACTTTGCGGCGTTCAACGAGGTTTACGCCCGCTATTTTATCAACTGCCCGGCCAGAAGCTGCGTTGCAGTGAAAGCGCTTCCCAAAAATGCCCTGTGTGAGATCGAAGCCGTTGCGGAACTCACGCCCTGAGAGTTCTTTTGCAGCCGGGCGTTTTGCGCTTACCTGACCTCCGGCGCAAAACGTCCGGGTTCCTCCGGTAAAATGGCCGCATCCCATACACGCAAAAAGCCCCCGAAGACAGGACTTTTCCTGCCTTCGGGGGCGTCTCTTTTTTCTCTCCACCGGGCCGGCTCTTCCATGAGGCCGTTCTGCGGGGAAGTTTTGCATGGCTTTATTCAGTCGTCGAGGTCTATGTCTCCGCTGACGGTTTCGATCTTGAATGTCCGCGTACCCTCGCTGCCGCTGCGGATGCCGGAGATGTCGCCGCTCACGGTGGTGACCGTGCCGCCGAATTCGTCCGCGTGCAGCAGCTCGCCGGAGATGTCGCCGCTCGTGGAGGTGAACGTAAGGCTCTGCGTATCGACCTCGTCCAGCTCCAGATCGCCGCTTGTCGTGTCGGTCTCGATGCCCGCAGCGGAGATGTCGTCCAGGTCGATATCGCCGCTCGTGGTGTGCAGCGTCAGCACGCCGGTGAGCTCCGCGTTCCGTACGGAAATGCTCCCGCTCACGGACGAAAGGCTCGCGCTCTCCGCCTTCACATCAGAAATATTCATATATCCCGAGGTCGTGCCGGCTGTTATCGTGCCGCCGCGGGTCGTGCTGACAAAAATATTTCCGCTCGTCGTGACGAGCTGTGTCTCCGCGACCTTCAGCTCCGACGCGCTGACTGCGCCGGAAGCGCTCGATGCGCGGAGCGTGAGCTGCGGGCTCACCAGCCCGCTCACATATACATCGCCGGACTGCGTTGCCGCGTCCACCGTGCCGACCCATTTTTCCGGAATGCGGAGGATGACCGCATCATCGTCCGAGACGGCAAGGCGCTGGAAAAGGCCGAGCTTTTTCTCCGTGATGCGAAGCACGCCGCCGTCGAGCACAACGCTCACACGGTCCGGCGTTTTCGCGCCCCGCGCGGCGATCGAGACGGTCTTGTCCGTCGTGGAATAGATGTTCACCTCAAGCTCGCTGAGCTGCACGCTCACGAAGCTGCACTCGCCGGTCTCTGTGTCGGCGGTGGTGAACTCAATTTCATTGTAGGCATAGTTGTTGGGAGAATAGTCCCAGCCGAGCGTCACGCCGACGAACACGCCCGCCACGATGAGCAGCGCGCCGAGAACAAGAAGCAGCTTTTCGCCTTTTTTCATCACGGTTTCTCCTTTATCATCCGAGATCGTTTTTGAGTTCAAAGAGCAGCCGGAGCGCCTCCAGCGGGGAGAGCGTGTTGGGATCGACGGCGCGCAGCCGCTCGGCCACGGCGTCCGCGCCGACGTCGGCGAGACTCACCTGATCGCTCTCGGGCTTTGCCGGGGGCGTCACATTTACCGCCGCGCCCTGCGCGTTGAGCTCCCTGAGATGCGCGTCCGCGGCGCGGATGACGCTCTCCGGCACGCCGGCGAGCTTTGCGACCTCGATGCCGTAGCTCTCGTCGGCGGCGCCGGGTAGGATCTTGCGCAGGAAGAGGAGCTTCCCGTTCTGCCGCTTGGCGCTGATATTATAGTTGCGCACACCGGGGATCGTCCCCTCAAGCGCGGAGAGCTCGTGGTAGTGCGTGGCGAACATCGTCTTTGCGCCGAGCTTTCTCGCATCGGCGCAGTATTCGAGCACCGCGCGGGCGATGGCCATGCCGTCGTAGGTGGACGTGCCGCGCCCGATCTCGTCAAGGATGAGCAGGGAATCGGCGGTCGCGTTCTTCAATATGGATGCGACCTCGCTCATCTCGACCATGAACGTCGACGCGCCGCCCGCAAGGTCGTCGCTCGCGCCGATGCGCGTGAACACGCGGTCGCAGATGCCGACCGTCGCGCTGCGCGCCGGGACGAACGAGCCGATCTGCGCCATGAGCACAATGATCGCCGTCTGGCGCATGTAGGTGCTTTTACCGGCCATGTTCGGGCCCGTCACGATGGCGACGCGGTCGTCGGTGTCGTTCAGGTGCGTGTCGTTCGGCACGAAGAGCGTGTCGCGCTGCATCTGCTCAACGACCGGGTGGCGGCCCTCGGCGATCGTGAGCGTGTGCGATACCTCGATCTCCGGGCAGACATAGTTGTTGCGCACCGCGACCTCGGCAAGCGAGCAGAGCGCGTCGAGCTCCGCGAGCGCCGCGGAGAGCGCCTGCAGCTCGTCCACGCGGTCGCCCACCTGCCGGAGCACGTCGCGGAAGAGATCGTATTCGAGCGTTTCGATCCGCTCGCGGGCGGACGAGATATCGTCCTCCAGCTTTTTGAGCTCCGGGGTAAAGTACCGCTCGCCGTTGACGAGCGTCTGCTTGCGTATGTATTCCTCCGGCAGCTCCACGGCTCCGGCGGAGTTCGGCACGTCGATATAATACCCGAACACCTTGTTGTAGCCGACCTTGAGCTTCTTGATGCCGGTGCGCTCCTTTTCCCGCGCCTCCAGCTCGGCGACGCACTTCGCGCCGTTGTCGCGGATGTTGCGCAGACGGTCTACCTCCTCGCTGTAGCCGGAGCGGAGGATGCCGCCCTCGCGCACGGAGAACGGCGGCTCGTCGCAGATGGCGCGGCGCAAAAGCGCGCAGAGGTTTTCCAGCGGCTCCGTCGCGGCGATGGAGCGGAGCATCCCGCTCTGGTACTTGCCGAGCTGCGCGAAGATCTCCGGCGCGGCGGAGAGGTAATTTCCGAGCGCGAGCATGTCGCGGCCGTTCGCCGCGCCGTACACGGCGCGGGACGTGAGCCGCTGTATATCGCCGACGGTCTTGAGCTTTTCGGCGAGCTCGGCGCGGCCGACGTTATCGCGGAAGAGCTCCTCCACCGCGGCGAGCCGCCGCCGGATCGCCACCGGGGAAAGCAGGGGGCGCTCCACCCAGCTGCGGAGCATGCGCCCTCCCATCGGGGTTTTGGTCTTATCCAGCACCCAGAGAAGGCTGCCGCGCTTTTCGCCGGTGCGCAGGTTTTCCGTCAGCTCGAGATTGCGCCGCGCCGCGGCGTCAAGCTCCATATACCGGCCCCGCGTGAAGATATCCGGCACGCGCAGCTGCGACATGTCGCCGCGCGCCGCGTCCGTGAGATAGGCGAGCAGCGCGCCGAGCGCGAGCGTCGTCATCTCGTCGAGCTCGGGGGCGTTTTCGCCGTACTGATTTGCAATGGCCTTGCGCGCGTTTTCGGGATCGAACCGCCCGGCAGCGGGCTCCACGCGGCTGCCGAGCCGCTTTTCGAGCGTGTCGCGGATGTCGCGGCTGAGCATCGCCTCCGGCGCGAGCACACACTCGCGCGGGCGGAAGCGGGAAATTTCGTTCTGGATGTGCATCGCCGCGTCCGTTTCAAACGACGCCGCGCACACCTCGCCGGTGGACACATCCGCAAAGGCGCACCCGCCCGCCTTGCCGCGCAGCATGACCGCGCCGAGATAGTTCGATTCGCCCTCGCGCAGCATGGAGGTCTCCATGATCGTGCCGGGGGAGATGATGCGCACGATATCGCGCGATACGAGCCCCTTGCAGAGCTTCGGGTCCTCCATCTGCTCGCACACGGCGACCTTGTAGCCCTTGGCGATGAGCTTGGAGATGTACTGCTCCGCGCTGTGGTACGGCACGCCGCACATCGGCGTGCGCTCGTCCTCGGGCTTGCCGCGGTCGCGCGTCGTGAGCGCGAGATTCAGCTCGCGCGCGCCGAGAACGGCGTCATCGTCGAACATCTCGTAAAAATCGCCCAGCCGGTAAAAGAGCAGGCAGTCGGGATGCTCGGCCTTGATGGCGTTATACTGCATTTTCATGGGGGTGGTTTCTGCGGGCAATGTCTTTCTCCCCTTTACTCCGTAATCTCGCCGAAGAGCGCGAATGTATTGCTTGAAACGATGCGTGCGTTGGCCCACGATCCGATGAGCGATTCGTCCCCGCGCAGATGCACGAGCCGTCCCCCGGCGGTGCGCGCCGAGAGCGTATAGTCGCCGTTTTTCGCCGTGCCGTCGATGAGCACGCGGAAAGTCTTCCCCTCCTGCGCGCGGTGCAGCTCGGCGGAGACGCGCCCCGCGCTCTCCACGAGCCGGTCGAAGCGGTTTTGAATGACGGAGCGCGGCGTATCGTCCTCGATCTTCGCCGCCGGGGTACCCGGACGGCGGGAATAGATGAACGTGAACATCGAGTCAAAGCGCACCTTTTCCGTAAGCGCGAGCGTATCGAGAAAATCCTCCTCCGTCTCGCCCGGGAAGCCGACGATCACGTCGGTCGTGAGGACGAGGTCCGGGATGTATTTCCGCGCAAGATCGACCTGCGCGAGATACTTTTCCGCCGTGTAGCCGCGGTTCATGGCGCGCAGGATCCGGTCGCTGCCGGACTGCACGGGCAGATGGATGTGCGGGGCGCACTTTTCGCACTCGGCCATGGCCGCGAAAAGCCGCTCGGTCGCGTCCTTGGGGTGGCTCGTCATAAACCGGATGCGGAAATCGCCCGGAATGGCGTTGACCTTGCGCAGAAGCTCCGCGAAATCCACATCCTCGTCGAGGCCCCGGCCGTAGGAGTTCACGTTCTGGCCGAGGAGCGTAATATCCTTATACCCGGCGGCGACGAGCGCTTCGGCCTCGCGCACGACGTCCTCACTGCGGCGGGAGCGCTCGCGCCCGCGGACGTAGGGGACGATGCAGTATGAGCAGAAGTTGTTGCACCCATTCATGATGGAGAGCCACGCCTTCACGCTGCCTTCCCGCTCGCGGGGGAGTCCTTCGGCAATGGATTCGGTGCTCTCGGCATCGAACACGCGGCCCTTCGCGCCGGAGAGACCGTGGACCTGCAGCGTTCTCTCAAAAAGCTCCGGGAAGCGCCAGAGCTCGTGCGGGCCGAAGCAGAGATCGACCATGCGGTACGACTTTTTCACCTGCTCGCGGATCTCCTCACTCTGCGCCATGCAGCCGCAGAGAATCACGATGCGTTCCGGGTGGACGCGCTTTAAATGCGTGAGCGCGCCGACGTTGCCGAACACGCGCATCGTCGCGTGCTCGCGCACGGCGCAGGTGTTCACGGCGATGACATCCGCCTTGTCCTCGTCGTCGGTCATCGTATAGCCCATGCTGCGGAGATAACCGCGCAGCACCTCGCTGTCGGACTCGTTCTGCTGGCAGCCGTAGGTGTCTACCATGGCGAAGCGCTCGCCGCTGCCGAGGGCGGAGCGGACGCGCGCGCATATCTCTTTCTGCCGTTCGATCTCCTGCGCGGAGACCTCGGTTCTCTCGTAGGGCATAGATCTATTTCCTTTCGCTGTGTGCTGTAAATCCGGGAGGAAACCCCGCAGTCCCGGCGCTTTGCGCCGCGGCAGCTCCCCTGTTAGGCGGACGGCAAAACCGAAGGTTTTGACGGAAGGGTTTTTCCCTTGTAATAGAGTATTTTAACATTTTGCTCTGGATTCCGCAACGGCTTTGCTTTATAATCAGAATGAAATATTATCGATTCCCATTCTGGAGGTACATATATCATGCCGGTCATCCACGTCCTTTCGCCGCACGTCGCCGACCTTATCGCCGCGGGCGAGGTCGTTGAGCGCCCCGCCTCGGCGGTCAAGGAGCTTTTGGAAAACGCGGTGGACGCCGGAGCGCGCACCGTCGTGCTTGAGCTCCGCGCCGGAGGGCGGGACTATATCCGCGTCACAGACGACGGCGTCGGCATGGCGCCGGAGGACGCGGGCGTGTGCTTTCTGCGCCACGCGACGAGCAAGCTCTCGGACGAGCGCGGGCTCGAGGCCATCGGCACGCTCGGCTTTCGCGGCGAAGCTCTCGCGGCGATCAGCGCCGTTTCGCGCATCACGCTCACGACGCGCCGCCGCGGCGCGGCCATGGGCGTGCGCGTGGAGGTGGAGGCCGGGGAGATCGTCTCCATGGAGGAGACCGGCTGCCCGGAGGGTACGACAATCACCGTGCGCAATCTTTTCTACAACACCCCCGCGCGGCAGAAGTTTCTCGGCACCGACCGGAGCGAGAGCGCCGCGTGCGTGCAGAGCGCGCTGCGCACGGCGCTCGGCCGTCCGGACGTGAGCTTTCGCTGCCTGCGCGACGGGCAGGAGGATTTTTTCTCCCCCGGCGACGGCACGGCGAAGAGCGCCGTATATGCGCTGCTCGGGCGCGACGCCGCGGCGGGACTGCTGCCGGTGGAGACCGAAAGCGACGGCGTCACGGTAAAGGGCTTCGTTTCCGCGCCCGGTTACTGCCGCGGCAACCGCGGCGCGCAGTACTTCTTCTGCAACGGCCGCCCCATCCGCTCGCGCGCTTTGCAGGCCGCGCTGGAGCAGGCATACAAAAATACCGCCATGGTCGGCAAGTTCCCCGGGTGCGTGCTCTATATCACGCTGCCCAACGGTCTTGTGGACGTGAACGTCCATCCGACGAAGGCGGAGGTAAAGTTCGCAAAAGAAAAGCCCGTTTTTGACGGCGTTTACTACGGCACGCTTGCCGCGCTCGGCCAGAAGAGCGCGCCGCAGACGATGTCGAACGCGCCTTTTGCCCCGGAACCGAAGAGCGCCGCGCCCGTTTCTTCCCCGGCCCGTCCCGCTCCGGCCGCCGCGAGCGCGCCGCGCAAGGACTTCTTCCGCACGATGGACGCGGACACGTTCCGGCAGACATACTCCGCCGCGCCCGCCCGTCCGGCGGGTACATCCGGCGTGCGCGACAGCGCGCCCTACCGCGCCGCTTCCCCCGCCGCGCCGAAACCGGTCTCTTCCGCGCCGGTCTCCGTACCGGTGCGCACCTATACGCCGGACATTCCGTCCGTGAGCGCGCCGCGCTCCCCCGTCCCCGCGCCGGAAGCGCCGGTCTCCCCGGCCGTTCCCGCCGCGCCGGTCGAAAAGAGCCTTCCCGCCCCGGAAACGGCGGCGGAGACCGTGCCGGAGCAGACGGTGCTGGACGAGGCCTTCCGCGCCGAGCCCGTGCGCTACATCGGCGAGGCGCTGAACGTTTACATTCTGCTCGAGCAGGGCGACAAGATGCTGCTCATCGACAAGCACGCCGCGCACGAGCGCATCCTCTTTGACAAAATGCGCCTGAACGAAAAGCCCCTCATGCCGCAGGAGCTTCTGGAGCCCCAGCCGTTCAACACCGATCCAGACGGCGCGGCGCTTCTCGAGGCGAACGCCGCGCTTCTCGCGCGGCTCGGCTTTGAGCTGGATGCGTTCGGCGATACCGCGTTCCTCATCCGCGCCGTGCCCGCGCAGCTCGACGCCGCCTCCGCCGTGCCGCTGCTCGAAGAGCTGTTGGAAAAGCTGCGGGAGGGCCGGTCGCTCTCGTCCTCGGACGTGTGGGAGCGGCTCGCCGCCACGGTCGCGTGCAAGGCCGCGATCAAGGGCGGCTGGGTCACGGAGCGGGAGGAACTTCTGGCTCTCGCGGAAAAGGTGCTCGCCGGAGAGGTGACGCACTGTCCGCACGGCCGCCCGGTGATGACGGTGTTCACACGCGCCGAGCTCGACAAGCGCTTCGGGAGGATCGTGTGACGTGTACCGCGATCTGACGCGGGGGAGTATTCTCCGCTCGCTTCTTCTCTTCGCGCTGCCGATGCTCGCCGGGGACATTCTCCAGCAGCTTTACAACATCGCCGATACGCTCATCGTTTCGCGCGCCATCGGGCGTGACGCGCTCGCCGCCGTGGGGAGCGCGTATACGCTTATGATCTTCCTCACGTCGATACTGCTGGGGCTTTCGATGGGCGCGGGCGCGCTTTTCTCCATCTGCCGCGGGCGCGGCGACGAAAGCGGTCTCCGGCAGAGCATCGTCCACGCGTTCGGTCTCATCGGCGTATGTACGCTCCTCCTCACGGCGCTCGCCTATGCGCTGCTGCCCGCCCTTCTGCGGCTTTTGCAGGTGCCGGAGAGCGTTTCCCCGCTCATGCGGACGTACCTTGCCGTGATCTTCGCCGGTATCCCGGCGACGTTTCTTTATAACTTTTTTGCCTGTCTCCTGCGCTCGGTCGGCAACAGCATGACGCCGCTCGTCTTTTCCGGCATTTCGGCGCTCGGCAACGTGGCGCTCGATCTGCTGTTCGTGCTCGTTTTCCCGTGGGGCGTGGCGGGCGCGGCGTGGGCGACGGTCATCGCGCAGTACTTCTCCGGGCTGGGACTTGCCGTTTTCACGCTGCGGCGCTGCCCCGATCTGCTGCCGAAGAGGGAAGAGCTGCGCTTTGACGCGGCGCTTCTGCGCGAGATCTTCTCGCTCTCCTCGCTCACCTGCGTGCAGCAGTCGGTGATGAATTTCGGCATACTGATGATCCAGGGGCTTGTGAACTCGTTCGGGGAGATCGTCATGGCGGCGTTCGCCGCGGCGGTGAAGATCGAATCGTTCGCGTATATGCCGGCGCAGGATTTCAGCAACGCCTTTTCCACGTTTGTCGCGCAGAACTTCGGCGCGCGGCAGACCGGGCGCATCCGCGCCGGGATCCGGCGCTCGTTTGCGCTCGTGCTCGGCTTCTGCGCGGTCGTTTCCGCGGCGGTGCTGCTTTTCGCTTCGCCGCTCATGCGCCTTTTCATCCCCGCGACCGACACGGAAGTCATCCGTGAGGGCGTTTACTATCTCCGGTGCGTCGCGCCGTTCTACTTCGGCATCGGGTTTCTGTTTCTCTTCTACGCGCTCTACCGCGCGGTGAAAAAGCCCGCGATGTCCGTGGTGCTGACGGTCGTTTCGCTCGGCACGCGCGTCGCGCTCGCGTATCTCACGGCAGGGACGCTCGGCGTCGCCGGCATCTGGGCCGCGATCCCCATCGGGTGGGTGCTCGCCGATATCGCCGGTGCGGTGTATTACTTCCGGAAACGCAAGGCGCTGCTGCCGGAAACGGGGCAATAAAAAAGCCTCCCTCGAAGGAGGCAGGCTTAATAAAGCATTATTTATTATAATAGAGTATCCCGAGGCACCCCGGCCCGCAGTGGCCGGAGATGGTGCTGCCGGCGAGCGTGTGGTGGATCTCCTCAAAGCCGCCGTACTCGCGCAGGAGCTTTTCGACAGTCTCCACGATCTCCATGTCCACGCCGGAGTCGGTGATGAACACGCGCTTCTTGTCGAAATCGTCGTGATCCTTGATACGGTCGGTCACATAGCTCTCGATCGCCTTGGCGAGCGTGCCGCGGTACTTTTTCGCAACGCTCATCTTGCCCTCGTGCACCTCGATGCAGGGCTTGAGCTTCAAAAGATTCGCGCCCAGCGCCGCGACGGTCGAGCACCGGCCGCCCTTGCGCAGATATTCGAGCGTGTCGATCACGAAGCTGACGTTCAGCTTCTCCCGGCGCTCGTCAAGGATCGCCTGGATCTCCTCGCCGGACTTGCCCTCGCGGGCGAGCAGCGCGCCGTCGATCACGAGATGGCCGATGCCGGTGGAGAGATTGCGCGAATCGACAACGAACACGCGCCCCGGAAATTCCTCTGCGGCATCGCACGCGTTCTGGAAGCAGGCGGACATATCCGAGGAGATCGTGAAATGCACGATCTGGTCGTGGGTTCGGAGCTCCTCGCCGAAGAAATCGAGATAGTCGGCAATGGACACCGCCGCCGTGCCGCAGAGCTTTCCCGTGCGGCTCGTATACGCGAAAATGTCCTCGCGCGTGCACTCGATCCCGTCGCGCAGCGCGCGGTCGTCCATGAGGATATAGAGCGGCGCGATCTTTACGTCGTACTGCTCGATCAGCTCGCTCGTAAGATCGCAGGTGCTGTCGGCAGAAATTCGGATCTTCATTGGCATTTACGGTCTCCCTTTCCAAAATAGTTCACATAGAGTTAACACGATGCTAAGGATTATAGCAGAGGTGTAATTATTTGTCTATGAACAATCGTACAGTCATTGTCATCACAGGGCCCACGGCTTCGGGCAAAACGTCGCTCGGCGTAAGTCTTGCGCTCGCTCTCGGCACCGAAGTCGTGAGCGCGGACTCGATGCAGCTCTACCGCGGCATGGACATCGGCTCTGCCAAGCCCACGCGGGAAGAAATGCGCGGCGTGCCGCACCATATGATCGACGTGGCCGATCCCGCCGAGGACTACAGCGTCAGCCGCTGGGTCGAAAACGCAGCGGCGTGCTGTGACGCGCTGCTTGCCGGGGGCAAAACGCCCGTCATCGTCGGCGGGACGGGGCTTTATATCGAGTCTCTTCTCTCCGGACGGGATTTTTCCGCCGCGCCCGGCGATTCCGGCGTGCGTGAAGCGCTCGTCGCGGAGTATGACGCGCTCGGCGGCGCGGCGTTCCGGGAAAAGCTGCGGCTGGTCGATCCCGAGCGGGCGGAAAAGCTCGCGCCGGGCGACAAGAAGCGGCTCGTGCGCGCGATGGAGGTATATACGCTCACCGGCGAGACGATCACCGCGCACGACGCCCGTACAAAGGCTCTCCCGCCGCGGTATGCTTCCCGCCGCTTTGCGCTCACGTGGAACGAGCGGGAAACGCTCTATGCGCGCATCCGGCAGCGCGTGGACGAGATGGTCGCCGCGGGGCTTTTTGAAGAAGTGGAGCGTCTGCTCGGCGCCGGGCTTTCGGATTCCTGCACCGCGATGCAGGCCATCGGCTACAAGGAGATCGCCGCGGCGCTCCGGGGCGAATGCTCGCCGGAGGACGCCATCGAGACCGTCAAGCGCGAATCCTGCCGCTATGCCAAGCGCCAGCTCACCTGGCTGCGGCGCGACAGGGATCTTGTATGGCTGCCGCGGGAGGAATACCCGACGGAGGACGATCTTCTCGCCGCCGTCCTCAAAAATTAGCGCAACCGCCGGAAGACGGTCTGACACGCTTCGACCGGCTTTTTAATCGGCTCTCTTTACAATGATAGAACACACGCCCAAGCGTGTGAATACTTATCACAAAGCCGGAGACCCCGGCGAAAGGGAGCTTTTATCATGCAAAAAACACAGAATCTGCAGGACCTTTTCCTCAACCAGACCCGCAAAGACAGACAGAGCGTGACGCTCTTTCTCATGAACGGCTTTCAGATGCGCGGGATCGTGCGCGGATTTGACAGCTTCACGGTCGTGCTCGAGACCGACGGAAAGCAGCAGCTCATCTACAAGCACGCGATCTCCACGCTCGTCCCGTCGCAGTCGGTCGATATGACCGGCGGCACGAATACATAAGAGCGCGTGAAGCGCTCGGAGCTGCCGCTGCTGTTTCCCGGCATCGTTCTGCTGCTCGCGGCGGCGGCATATGCCCTGCTCTTTTTCACCTCCCGCGCGGAGGATGTGCCCTCGGCGGTGTGCACCGCCGCGCTCTGGCAGGATACGCTTTCGCTCAAGGGCGTCGTTTCCCGCGGTGAAACGCCCGTTTCCGCGCCGGAAGGCGCGGTGTACCCGCTCGTTCCGGACGGAGAGCGCGTCGCGGCGGGGGCGCCGGTCGCGCTTGCGGGGGGAACCGGGGCGGAGCTTTTCCGCGCCGCGCTCCTTCTGCGCGTGCGCGCGGAGCTCGCCTCCGATACGCTGCCCGTGCCGGGCGGACAGGCTCTGCGCTCGCTTTCCGAAGCGCTCGCCCGGCGGGACTTTTCCGCGCTCGGCGCAGCCTTGCCGGAGGCGCGCCGTTCGTTCGGCTATGCCGCGACGGGCGGCAACGCTCTCCGGCAGGAGGAGGAAGCGCTCCTTTCCTCCGGAGCGGAAGAGACGCTCGTCCGCGCCCCGCGCGCGGGATATTTCTCCGCGCACGGGGCGGACGGCATGATGACCGTCGTCTCCGGCAGCGGCTGGACGTTCACTGCGCCGCTCAACGAAAAGACCGCGGCGCGTCTGCCGGACGGCGGCAGCGCCGTGCTTCTTCTGCCGGACGAAACGCGCGTTACCGCCGCGGTGCGCATAACGGACGCCGGGGAAGCCGTTTTCTCCTGCGGCACGCACCTCGAAAGCGTTCTTTCCCTGAACGAATGCACGCTTGCGGTGCTTCTGGCCGAATGGGAGGGCTATTCGGTGCCGGAGTCGGCCATTCTGCCGGGCGAGGACGGCGAGACCGTCTGCCGTGTGTCCGGCCCGGTGCGGGAATACGTCCCGGTCACGGTGCTCGCGCGGCGCGGCGGCGCGGCGCTCATCGCATCACCGATGCTGCGCGGCGGCATGAGCGTGCTGCTTTTCCCCGCGGCGGACAGCGCGCCGTCTTAAAAGTAGAGTACCCTTTTTCCTTTTAAATACGTTTCGGGAGGACAGAAAGATATGAGCATCACCGAAAATGTGCGCATGGCCCGGCAGAAGATCAACGCCGCCGCCGAGAGCGCCGGCCGCTCCGGCAGCGAGGTGCGCCTTCTCGCCGCAACGAAGATGAACGGCCCGGAGGCCGTGCAGGAGGCGATCCGCGCCGGCGTGGACATCTGCGCGGAAAACCGCGTGCAGGAGTTTCTTTCCAAAAATGCTGTGAACGCCTATGCCCCCTGCTGCGTCCATTTCATAGGGCATTTGCAGAAAAACAAGGTGAAATACCTCGTCGGCGCGGTGGAGCTGATCCACTCGGTCGATTCTCCGGAGCTGATGGACGCGATCTCGCGCCGCGCCGTCTCGCTCGGCATCGTGCAGGATGTGCTGCTGGAGGTGAACATCGGCGGCGAGGCGTCCAAAAGCGGCGTTTCGCCCGACGGGCTCGAGGCTCTTCTCGCCCATGCCGCGCTCTGCCCCGGCCTTCGCGTGAAAGGATTGATGACGATCCCGCCCGCCGTGAGCGCCGGAGAAGAAAATCGTTGGTATTTCCGACGAATGTATGAGCTTTTTGTTGACATCCGCCGGAAAACATACGATAATGTAACAATGGCTGAGCTGTCGATGGGTATGAGCGGTGACTACGAGGAAGCCGTGCGCTGCGGCGCGACCATCGTCCGTCTGGGAACGGCGCTGTTCGGCCCCCGGAATTACGATTTGCAGGAGGCGCCCCCGTATGGGACTATTGGATGAGCTGAAAAAACTGACGAAACCCTACGACGACGAGGACTATCTCGAAGAAGATCTCGCCGAGCCGGTACGCGCGCCGGGCCGCGCGGCGGACGCGCGCTCCTACGCGTCCTACGCCGAAGCGCCGCGCAGCGCCGAGCCCGTGCAGCCGACCCGCCGGCCGTATGTATTCTCCAACCAGCGCGCCGCGCGGCAGCAGCAGGCCGCCGACCCCTACGCGCAGCAGGATTACGGCTACGCTCAGCAGGGGTATGCCCAGCAGGGCTACGCGCCCGACCCCTATGCCCGCAGCGGCTATGCGCCCGATCCCTATGCCCAGCAGGGGTATGCCGCGCCCACCCGTCCGCAGAGCGGCGGCGCGCAGCCGAAGCTGCTGCTCGTGCACCCCGACCGCTTTGAGCAGGCCGCGGACATTGCTGACCGCATTGCCGAGCGCAACGCGATCGTGCTCAATCTGGAGACCGCGCCGAAGGAACTGACCCGCCGCATGCTCGACTTTCTCTCGGGCGTTACCTATGCGCTCGGCGGAAAGGTCAAGAAGGTCTCCGGCAGCACCTACATCATCACCCCCGCGGGGATGGACTTCATGGGCGACACCGGCAACGCCGTCGAATCCCGCGAAAAGTACTTTTAATCAAGCGTTCCCGCGCCTCACGGCGCTGACGGATAGAAAACAGAATCCGGAAAGGAGTAGAAAGATATGATCACTGCCCAGGACATCCGCGAAAAATGTTTTGAGAAGGCCCGCATCGGCGGGTACGCCATGGACGAGGTCGATGATTTTCTCGACGAGCTCGCCAATGACGCCGCTGCCTCCCAGAAGGAGATCGCCACGCTCAACGCGAAGATGAAATACCTTGCCGACAAGATCCGCGAGTATCAGGGCTCGGAGGAGGCCATGAACATGGCGCTCGTCTCCGCGCAGAAGCTCGCCAAGAACATCGAAGAGGACGCCCGCGCCAAGGCGGAAGCCCTCGTCGCCTCCGCGCAGAAGGAAGCCGACGATATCCTCGCCGCCGCCAAGGCCGAGTCTGACCGCACCATCGGCGCGATCGAGGCCAACCGCAAGGCCGAGGAGCTGCGCTGCGAGAAGGCGCGCGCCGCCGCCGCGGAATACATCCAGAAGGTCCGCATGCTGCTCGACCGCGAGCAGACCTTCCTTACCACGCTCGCCGAGGCCGACCTCACCGGCGCCGTCGTGACGCCTGCGCCCGCCGAGAAGAAGGCCATTGCCGCCCCCGCGGAAGCGGCCGAGAGCGAGACCGTTGAGGAGGAAGTCCTCCCCGCCGCCGAGCCGGAAGCCGAACCCGAAGCCGAGCCGGAAACGGAGGAGGAGTCTCCCCTCTACCCGGACGCCGAGGACGAGCAGGACTACGTCAAGGCGTTTGAAAACGCTGTCTATCAGAAGCCCGAGGATTCCGACACGGACGCCCCGGAGATCAAATTCTGATTTTTAAAGAAAAAACCCACAGGGCGGGGCTCGATCGGCCCCGCTCTGTCAGCGAATGGAGAGAATTGCACAGCTATGGACTACAATGCCACCGTAAATCTGCCGAAAACCGCTTTTCCCATGCGTGCCGGTCTGCCCGCGCGTGAGCCGGGCATGCTCAAATCCTGGTACGACATGGATCTTTACCACGAGACCCTCCGCCGCAACGAGGGCAAGCCCCTCTTCATTCTGCACGACGGCCCTCCGTTCTCGAACGGTAATCTGCACATGGGCCACGCGCTGAACAAGTGCCTGAAGGACTTCATCTGCCGCTATAAATCCATGACCGGCTATAAGGTCCCCTATACCCCCGGCTGGGACAACCACGGCATGCCCATCGAGTCCGCCATCATCAAGGAGCAGCGGCTCAACCGCAAGGCCATGAGCGTGAGCGAGTTCCGCTCCGCCTGCCACCGCTATGCCGAAAAGTACGTCGGCATCCAGCGCGAGGGCTTCCAGCGTCTCGGCGTGCTGGGCGACTGGGATCATCCGTATCTCACCATGGACCCGAAGTTTGAGGCCGAAGAGGTCAAGGTGTTCGGGAAGATGTACGAAAAGGGCTATATCTACAAGGGTCTCAAGCCCGTGTACTGGTGCCCGAGCGACGAGACTGCTCTCGCCGAGGCGGAGATCGAGTATCAGGACGATCCCTGTACCACGGTGTATGTCAAGTTCCCGATGCACGACGATCTCGGAAAGCTCTCCCACGTCGACCACAGCAAGCTCTATTTCCTCATCTGGACAACGACGATCTGGACGCTGCCGGGCAACCTCGGCATCAGCCTGCATCCGAGAGAGAGCTACGCGCTCGTGAAGGCCGATAACGGCGAGATCTACATCGTTGCCGAAGCGCTCGCCGAGAAGGTCATGCGCGTCGGCGGCATTGAGAAGTACGAAATTCTTGAAACGCACCCCGGCTCGTTCTTTGAGAACATGCTCGCCGATCACCCGTTCCTGCCGAAAACGTCCCGCCTGCTCAACGCCGAGTATGTCACGATGGACTCCGGCACGGGCTGCGTCCACACCGCGCCCGGCTTCGGCGCGGACGACTATCAGACCTGCCGCCGCTACGGCATGGATATGATCGTCCCCGTGGACGACCAGGGCCGCCACACCGACTACGCCGGCAAATACGCCGGCATGAAGACCGAGGAATCCAACCCGGTCATTCTCGAGGATATGCGCGAGAGCGGCATGCTCTTTGCGAGCGAGGATATCGTCCACAGCTACCCGCACTGCTGGCGCTGCCACAAGCCCATCATCTTCCGCGCCACGCCGCAGTGGTTCTGCTCGGTCGATACGTTCAAGGACGACGCCTGCGCCGCCGCGGACAAGGTCATCTGGCATCCCGGCTGGGGCCACGACCGTATGCTCTCCATGATCCGCGAGCGCGCCGACTGGTGCATCTCCCGCCAGCGCCGCTGGGGTCTGCCCATCCCGGTATTTTACTGCGCCGACTGCGGCAAGCCCGTGTGCACCCCGGAGACCATCGAAAAGGTCTCCCGTCTCTTCGGCGAGCACGGCTCGAACATCTGGTTCGACGCCGAGGCGAAGGAGCTCCTGCCGGACGGCTTCACCTGCCCGCACTGCGGCGGCAGCACCGGCTTCACCAAGGAGACCGATACGCTTGACGGCTGGTTTGACTCCGGCAGCACCCACATCGCCTCCATGCTGCTCGACGCCCCCGGCGTATGGCCGGCGGACGTGTATCTTGAGGGCGGCGATCAGTACCGCGGCTGGTTCCAGTCGTCGCTGCTGACCGGCGTTGCGGTGCGCGGCGACGCGCCCTACCGCGAGGTGCTCACCCACGGCTGGACCGTGGACGGCGAAGGCCGCGTCATGCATAAATCCCTCGGCAACGGCATTGCCCCGGGCGACATCATCCCCAAGTACGGCGCGGACATCATCCGTCTCTGGGCGGCGAGCGCCGACTATACGCAGGACATGCGCTGCTCGGACAACATCTTCAAGCAGCTCTCCGATAAGTATCTCAAGATCCGCAATACCGCGCGCTACATTCTCGGCAACCTCGACGGGTTCGATCCCGCCGAGAGCGTCGCCTTTGCGGACATGCTGCCGCTCGACAAGTGGGCCGTCAGCCGTCTGCAGGATCTCATCGAGCGCGTCCGCACCGCTTACGACAACTACGAGTTCCACACCGCCACTTACGCCATCCACAACTTCTGCGTGGTGGAAATGTCGAACTTCTATCTGGACGTTATCAAGGACCGCCTCTACTGCGACAGCCGCGAGAGTCTTTCCCGCCGCAGCGCCCAGACCGCGATCTACCAGGTGCTCGACGCGATGACCCGCCTGCTCGCCCCGGTGCTGTGCTTCACCGCCGACGAGATCTGGCTCGCCATGCCGCACACCGAAGCCGAGGACGCGCGCGCCGTCGCGCTCAACGATATGCCGGAGGCGAACGCCGCGCTCCGTCTCTCCGAGAGCGAGGAAGCGCACTGGAGCAAGGTCATGCGCGTGCGCGCCGACGTGAACAAGGCGCTCGAGCTTGCCCGCGCGGAAAAGCTCATCGGCAAGCCGCTGGACGCGCGCGTGACGCTCTATGTGTCTGAGGCCGCGTCCGAGCCGTTCGCGGAGCTGGAGAGCGAGGATCTCGCGCCGCTTTGCATCGTGTCCGAGCTGAAGATCGTCCACGGCGCCGGGGAAGGCGTCCGCGGCGAGAACTTCGACGGGCTCACCGTCCACGTCGAGCCGAGCGCTCTGCCGCGCTGCGCGCGCTGCTGGACGCGCTCTGCGACCGTCGGCACGAACGAAAAGCACCCGACGCTCTGCGCAAGATGCGCCAGCGTTGTAGGCTGACGCCTTCAAGCAAACCCCTCAGTCAGCCTTCGGCTGACAGCCCCGCCCCCCTCTCTGTCGCCTGCGGCGACATCTCTCCCCGCCGGGGAGAGTCTACCCCTGTTAGAGAAGCCAAGAAAGTTCGCGGGAAACCGGCTTGCCTCCCCTAACAGGGGAGGTGGCACGGCGCAGCCGTGACGGAGGGGTTTCCCCCGTTCTCCCCGCAATTTCTTTCCCATAGAGAAAGGAGAATTTGATTCATGGTTTACGGTATCATTGCTCTTCTGGCTCTGCTGGTCGATCAGTTCCTCAAGTTCTGGACGGTGTCCAACGTTGCGCTGAACACCGGCATCCGACCGCTGATCCCCGGCTTTCTCCACATCACTTACATCAAAAACTTCGGCGCGGCCTTCGGCGTGATGTCCAGCTTCGGCGCGCTGCGCTGGATCCTGCTCATCCTTCTGATCGCGTTCACCGCGCTCATGGTGTTCGCCTTCATCAAGGGCTATTTCCGCACCGGCCTCACGAAGGTCTCCGGCGCGCTGCTGCTCGCCGGTCTCCTCGGCAACGGACTCGACCGCGCGATCTACGGCTATGTGCCCGACATTTTCGAGCTTGAGCTCTTCAAGTTCCCCATCTTCAATCTGGCGGATGTGCTTGTGCTCATCGGCGGCATTCTCTTCGCCGTGGCGATTTTGACCGGCGGACTCCGCCGCGCGGATGAGTTTGACGACTATGAAGAGGAAGAAGCGCCCGTCCGTCCTGCCCACCGCCGCGAGTATGACGACGAGCCGGCCGCCCGCCGCGCACCGCGCACCGCGGAGGAAGCTCCCGTGCGCCGCACCGCGCCGCGTCCCGCTGCCCCCGCGACCGCAGCGCCTTCGGCCCGCGGCACCGCCGCGCCCTCTCCGGCGCGTCAGCGCGCCGCCGGAAACGGCATTCCGGCGACACCGCCGCACACAAAGCGCGTCATTGACGAGAACAGCGTCCCCGTGCCGGTCCGTCCGGCAGCGCGTCCCGCCGCAGCGGTGCAGCGCACCGCGGAAACGTCGCGCACCGCCGCCGAGCCCGTCCGCCGCGCGGCGGCTCCCGCCGCGCCGGTAACGCGCGCCGATCTTGCCGCGCAGAACGAAGCCACGGTGCGCACCGTGGCGCGTCCGGCCGCCGCGAGGCCCGCCGCGCCCAAGGCCGCCCCGACGGCGGCAGCTCCCGCTCCCGTAAGAGAGACGCCGAAGGCTGCCCCCGCTCCCGCGAAGGAAGCGCCGAAGGCTGCTTCGGCGGAAGAGTTTGATCTCGACTCCATTCTCGCGGAGTTCAAATGAAAATCACAACCGTACAGGCGCAGGAGAGCGGCGAGAGAATCGACGCTCTCCTTGCGCATTCGGGCTACACCCGCTCCGCCGCCGCGCGGCTCATCGCCGCCGGGCAGGTGACAAGAGAGGGAAAATCCGTCAAGAAAAGCGAGCTCACCCGCGCGGGGGACGTGTTTCTCGTCGCCGAGGATGATACGCCCGCCCCGGCGAGCGCCGCGGCGCAGGATATCCCGCTCGACATTGTTTACGAGGACGCGGATCTCATCGTGGTGAACAAGCCGCGCGGTCTCGTTGTGCATCCCGCGCCCGGCCACCCGGACGGGACGCTCGTCAACGCCCTGCTGCACCACTGCGGCGATTCACTCTCCGGCATCGGCGGAGAGATGCGCCCCGGCATCGTCCACCGCATCGACCGCGACACGAGCGGCCTTCTGATCGTGGCAAAAAACGATTTCGCCCATCAGTCGCTCTCGGCGCAGCTCGCCGACCGGAGCCTTTCGCGCGTGTACGAGGCCGTGGTCCACGGCGGCTTCCGCGCCGATTCCGGCACGGTGAACGCCCCCATCGGCCGCCACCCGGTCGATCGAAAGCGCATGGCCGTTACGGAGAAAAACTCCCGCCACGCCGTGACGCACTGGGAGGTCATCGAGCGGTACGCCGGCTTTACGCACATCCGCTGCAAGCTCGAGACCGGGCGCACGCACCAGATCCGCGTCCACATGGCGCACATCGGCCACCCGCTGCTCGGCGACATGGTCTACGGCGCGGGAAAGCCGGAAAAGGGTCTGGAAGGGCAGTGTCTCCACGCGCGGACGCTCAAATTTATCCACCCGCGCACCGGAGAGCACATGGAGCTCACGTCGCCGCTGCCGGAATATTTTACGGCTGTGCTCGCGCGGCTCGGCCCGCCGCTGGATAACCAATAAAAAAACCGCCCCGCACGAGCCGTGCGCCGGGCGATAAAGAGAGGGAAAGGCTATGCAATACGATGTCCTTGTCGTGGGCGCCGGCGTTGTCGGCTGCGCCACGGCGATGGAGCTGGGCAAATACTCGCTGCGCGCCGCCGTGGTCGAGGCGGGCGAGGATGTATGCACCGGCACGTCCAAAGCAAACTCCGCCATTGTCCACGCGGGCTTTGACGCCCGCCCCGGCTCGCTCATGGCGCGGTTCAACGTGGAGGGAAGCCACGCGATGCCGCGGCTCTGCGAGCGGCTGCAAATTCCGTTCCGCCGCTGCGGGGCGCTCGTGCTGTGCTTTAACGAGGCCGACCGCCCGGGACTCGAGGAGCTTTTGCTCCGCGGCGTGAAAAACGGCGTGCACGGTCTTCGCATCGTGGAGCGCGAGGAGCTGCACGAGCTTGAGCCGAACGTCTCCCCTGAGGCCGTCGCCGCGCTCTATGCGCCCACGAGCGGCATCGTCTGCCCCTTTGAGCTCACCTGCGCCATGGCGGAAAACGCCGTGCGCAACGGCGTGGAGTTCTTCTTCGATACCCGCGTGGAGAACATTGCCCGCGAGGGCGGGCTCTGGAAGCTTGAGACCGCGAAGGGGAGCTTTGAGGCCCCGGTCGTCATCAACGCCGCGGGACTGCACAGCGCCGAGCTCAACAACATGGTGTCCGATAAAAAGATCACGATCACGCCGCGCAAGGGCGAATATATGCTGCTCGACAAAAAGGTCGGCGGCATGCTCTCACGCACCGTGTTCCAGCTGCCCACCAAAATGGGCAAGGGCGTTCTCGTGACGCCGACCGTCCACGGCAATCTCCTCATGGGCCCGACCGCCGTGGATGTGGAAGATCCCGAAGCGACGAACACGACCGCCGCGGGTCTCGAGAGCGTCATGCAGCGGGCGAGAAAGAGCGTCCCCTCGCTTCCCGGCAACCGCACGATCACGAGCTTCGCCGGCCTTCGCGCGCATGTGGAGAAGGACGAGCACGATTTCATTATCGGCGAGGCCGAGGGCGCGCCGGGCTTTTTGAACGCCGTCGGCATTGAGTCGCCCGGTCTCTCCGCCGCGCCCGCCATCGGCGCGTTTCTCGCCGAGAGCGCGGCATATCTCGTTTCCGCCCCGGCAAACAAGAAATACGATTCCACCCGTCCGGAGGTCTGCCGCCCGAACGAGATGACCGTGGAGGAGCGCGCCGCGTTCGTCGCGGAGCACCCGCTCTACGGCAATATCGTCTGCCGCTGCGAGCAGGTGACCGAGGGCGAGATCGTAGACGCCATCCACCGCGTTCCCGGCGCGCGCAGTCTTGACGGAGTGAAGCGCCGCACCCGCGCCGGCATGGGCCGCTGTCAGGCGGGCTTCTGCTCGCCGCGCGTGCTGGAGATCCTCTCGCGTGAGCTCGGCGTGCCGCAGGAGCAGCTCACGAAGAGCGGCGGCGCATCGTTCCCGATCGTCGGCAAAACGAGAAAGGACGGCGAAAACGCATGAATACCTACGATATCATTATCATCGGCGCCGGCCCTGCCGGTCTCGCCGCCGCCATCGCCGCGAAGGAAGCGGGCGTGGACGATGTGCTCGTCATCGAGCGCGACAGCGTCCCCGGCGGCATTTTGAACCAGTGCATCCACAACGGCTTCGGTCTGCACACGTTCCGCGAGGAGCTGACCGGCCCCGAGTACGCCGCGCGGTTTCTGCGCCGCGCCGAGGAGCTGGGCGTTGCCATCCGTCTTTCGACGATGGTGCTCTCGCTCACGAACGAGCGCGTGCTCACCGTTACGAGCCGCGAACGCGGCGTGGAGCAGCTTCGCGGCCGCGCCGTCATTCTTGCGATGGGCTGCCGCGAGCGGCCCCGCGGAGCGCTGAACATCCCCGGCTACCGTCCGGCGGGCATCTATTCCGCCGGTACGGCGCAGCGGCTCGTGAATCTTGAGGGCTTCATGCCCGGACGCGAGGTCGTCATTCTCGGCAGCGGCGACATCGGCCTCATCATGGCGCGCCGCATGACGCTTGAGGGCGCGCACGTCAAGTGCGTGGCCGAGCTTCTGCCGTACTCCGGCGGACTCAAGCGCAACATCGTGCAGTGCCTTCACGACTACGATATCCCGCTCCTTCTGAGCCACACCGTTGTGGATATCCACGGCAGGGAACGGCTCGAGGGCGTCACGCTCGCCGAGGTCGGCCCCGACCGCAAGCCGGTGCCGGGTTCGGAGAAGTATATCCCGTGCGACACACTTCTGCTCTCCGTCGGCCTTCTGCCGGAGAACGAGCTTTCCGAGGGCGCGGAGGTGACGCTCGACCGCGTGACCGGCGGCCCGGCGGTGAACGAATCGCTGGAAACGAACGTGCCCGGCATTTTCGCCTGCGGCAACGTGCTGCACGTCCATGATCTCGTGGACTATGTGTCCGAAGAGGCCGCGCGCGCCGGGAGAGCCGCGGCGAAATATGTCCGCGGCGGCACGCCGAAGAGTGCGCGCGTGGTGAAGCTCACCGGGCGCGACGGCGTGCGCTACACCGTGCCGCAGACCGTCCGCCCCGCCGCGATGGGCGAGAGCGTCGTCGTCCGCTTCCGCGTGGCGAATCCGTATTACGGCAAGTATCTCTCCTGCTATGTGGACGGCGAGCGCATTTCCCACCGCAAAAAGCAGATCATGGCGCCCGGCGAGATGGAGTCGTTCACGCTCACGCGCGAAGCTCTCGGCGAGAGTGCGCAGGAAGTCGTATTCTGTGTGGAGGAGGAGTAAATCATGGACCTGACATGCATCCGCTGCCCGATGGGCTGCGCCATCCACGTGGAAATGGAAAACGGACAGGTCGTTTCCGTCACGGGCAACACCTGCCCGCGCGGGGCGGAGTACGCGAAGAGCGAGGCCACGGCGCCTGTGCGCACCGTGACGAGCACCGTGCGTGCTCTTGGCGGCGTGCGCCCGGTCGTCGCGGTGAAGACCGTGCCGGACGTGCCGAAGGGCAAGATCTTTGCCGTGATGGACGCCGTCCGCGCGCTGGAGGTCAAAGCGCCGGTACACATCGGCGATATTCTCTGCGAGAACATCGCGGACACCGGCTCGAATCTCGTCGCCGCCGCCGACCTCGATGCGGAATAAGAAATATAAGACTAAAAATCGGAGCCACTGCATTTGCAGTGGCTCCGATTTCTTCATTCTTCGGTTTTGCTCTGCGGCGCGGAGAGGTAGGGGTCGGGTTTCAGGAGGCGTTTCCAGTAGCCGTCGAGCAGATACAGCGGCCCGAGGCTCGCGTGGCAGAGCAGGCGGTCCTTGGCGGAAAGCGTCGTGACCGGCGCTTCGGAATACTTATAAAACATGCTGTCGTGCCCGACGCACAGGCCGAGCGCGATGTTCAGCTCCGTCTTTTCCCCGTTGAGCACGAGCGCCTGCAAGACGGGATTGCAGATGTTCTGCCCGACCTCGAGACAGCGCTCCGGGATGCCGAGCTCGGTCTTGTTCACCGTGCCGCATTTGCACGCGATGCCCGTGACCTCATATCCCTGCGCGCGCAGGACGCGCGCGAGCGCGTTTGCCTCATGGATCAGCCCCGCGCAGGTGGCGATGCCGATCTTCTTCACGCCGAGAAGCTGCGCGAAGTGCATCGTTTCCTCGATGCGGCTTTTCGTGCCGTAGCCGTCACGCTCGTTGACCGCCGCGGCGACGGAAAAGGCGTTTTCCTCGCCCTTTAAAATTTCCAGTGAGCGCTCGAGCAGCGCCTCGTCCAGATGCTCCGTCCGGCAGAACGGCGGGAACTGCCCGCCCTTGCCGCGGCAGGCGGCGCTGCCGCAGTCGATGCAGGAACGATTTTCGTTGTCCATATCGGCGGCCTCCTTACTTTGCCTCGGCCCGGCGCTTTTCAAGCTCGGCGCACACCTCGGCGTATTTGTCTTCATCGAGAATGTAGTGTTTTTTATAGAGCACATAGCTTGCGTACATGAGCACGAACGGCAGCACCGTCAAGCACAGCAGCAGCCCGCGGGACTGACCCGGCTGGATGGAGGAGACGATCGTATCGATCTGCGCGAGCTTTTCGGCTTCGGCGATCTCGCCGAGCGAGGCCGCGCGCTCAAGCGCGGAGATCCGGTTGGTGTAGCCTGTGACGCCGAAGATGAGATACGTCGCGGACGTGACCGCCACGACGATGGCGGAGGCGAGCTTCGTGAAGAACGGGCGCAGGGAGGTGATGATCGCCTCGTCGCGCTCGCCGCGGAGATATTCGTTATACTCCACGGTGTTGATGAGCGAGATCATCATAATGAGATAGAACCCGTACTGACCGAGGTTTGCGACCATGTAGCCCACGGTGAGGATCCAGAACTTCACCATACCGCCGGAGAGCGCCAGCCCGGAGACGATCATAACGGCGTAGCCGATGACCGAGAGCAGCATGAGCTTATCCATCATCTGCTTGCGGCGGAAGCGCTTGGCGAGCATCGGATAGAAGATCATAAGAAGCGCCGTCGCCGCGAGACCGACGGTGTTGAAGAGCGAATACAGCCCGCCCTCATACCCGAAGGCGAAGTACACATACGTTGAGCCGAGACCGCCCATAACGATGTCGTTTCCGATCTGCTGCAGCAGGAACACGAGCGAGATCCAGAGGATCTGCGGGTTGCCGGTGATGGTGTTCCAGATCTTTTTGAAGCTGACGGGCGGGACTTCCTTCGTATTGTAATCCCGGCGCTCACGCACGCCGAAGATCGTCGCGCACAGGAAGAGCGGCGCGAGGATGCAGATGACGAGCGCGACACGGCCGTAGGCCGTTGCGGTGCTGCCGCCGAGCGTGCCGCTGCCGGTGGTGAGCATGGGGATGAGGATGGAGGCGATCACACCGCCGATGCCGGCGAAGAGGTTCGTCCGGGACGTGAGCGAATTGCGCACATGCGGATCGGAGCTGAGCGCCGACACCATGCCCCAGTAGGAGATGTCGTGCATCGTGTAGGTGATCGAATAGAGGAAATAGATCACGCCGAAAAACGCGATGAAGCTCCAGCCCTGCAGGCTCGTGTTGAACGCGAGATACACAACGACGGACGTGGAGAGGATGCCGATCACGAGCCACGGCTTGAACTTGCCGTAGCGCGAGCGGGTGCGCTCGATGATGTTGCCCATGACGGGGTCGTTGAGCGCGTCGAACACACGCGCGCCGACCATGATTGCCGTCACCGCGCCGAGCTGCGCGGCGGTGAGATGGCGCGTAAACAGGATATATGTGAAAATAAAGTTGGTGAACAGGTTATAAATCATATCCCGTCCGACCGTGCCGAGGGGGAACATCCAGAGATTGCGTTTATCCGATGTCACGTTTTTCATGTCTCTTCCTCTTTCTCCCGTACCGTGCGGTATTCCGGCGTGTTCAGCGCTCGTTATCGCGGATCTTGCCGAGCGCGCCGCCGGGGTGGCGGCGGACATACTGCGCGGGCGTCTGCGCGACGTCCGCCTGCAATATGGCGGAGAGCGCCTGCAGCACGAACATCTCCGCGAGCACGGAGTTGCGCGGCGCGCGGTTGAGCGGGCCGCCCTCTTCGTCTACATGCGCGAGCAGCAGCGCGTCGCTCTCCTTTGCGAGCCAGCTTTCCGCATTGCCGGTGATGCCGATGACGCGGCAGCCGTTGTTCTTCACGGCGAGCACCGTGGCCTTGAGCTCCACCGTCTCGCCGGAGTTGGAGATGGCAATGACAACGTCGCCTTCCTCCAGCTGGCCGCAGGAGCCATGCACCGCCTCCGTGCCGTGGAGGAAGTAGGACGGCGTGCCGGTGGAAGAGAGGAGCGAGGCTCCGTACCCCGCCACATGGCCGGGCTTTCCGATGCCGGTCACATGGACACGGTGTCCCGCGGCGCGGCATTCCTCAATGAGCGCGACCGCGTCTTCATATGCCTCCGGCGTCTGCTGCGCGAGAAACGCGCAGAATTCCTTTTCCGCGGACGCGGTCAGATGCGCGAGCGCGGTTTTCCCTTCGTTTTTCATTTGCTTTCCTCCTCCAACTGTGCCAAAAGGTCGTAATCCATATCCTCATAGCCGCGCTCGCGCAGCAGCGCCGTTACCTCCGCGAGCGTCGGGAGGCTCGGGATCGCACCGGGACGCGAAACGGTGATGGCCGCGGCGTGGCTCGCAAACGCCAGCGCCTGCCGCGCCGGAAGCCCCGCACACCAGAGCGTGCTGAACGACGCAACGAATGAATCGCCCGCCGCCGTGGTGTCCGCCACAACGGGCATTTTCACGCTCTGCACGCGCGCGACGCCGTCTTTGTTCACCGCAACGGAGCCGTTCCCGCCAAGCGTCACAATGAGATTCTCCACGCCCTTTTCGCGGAAAATATCCGCCACGGCGCGCAGATCGTCCTCGTTCGCGCCCGCATCGTCCACGCGGATGGGATGCCCCGCCATCGCGGCGGCCTCGTGTTCGTTCGGGGAGAAGAACGTGGCGCAGCGGAAGAGCTCCGGCGAAACGGGCGCGGCGGGAGCGGGGTTCACCATGACCGGCACGCCGGCCTCGTGCGCCCAGCGCGCCACGGCCTCGTTGATGAACATCGGCAGCTCGAACTGCAGCATGACGAGATCGTAATTCTTTACCTCGTCCCTGATCCAGGAAATCTCCTCCACGGTCATCGCGCCGTTCGCGCCGGGGCAGACGACGATGCGGTTGTGCGCGCCGGTTTCGGTGATCTCGAGCGTGATGGCAGAAACGCCGGTCGGATTTTCGGCGTCCACAACGACGCGGGACACATCCACACCGGAGGCGGCCGCCGCCGCGACGGTCTCGCGGCCATAGGCGTCGTTACCGACACGGCCGACCATCGTGACGTTCGCGCCGAGGCGCGCGCACTGCACAGCCTGATTCGCGCCCTTTCCGCCCGGAGCCGTCCGGAAGTTGAGACCGATCACGGTCTCGCCGCGGTTTGGAGCCTGCTTCGTGGAGGCGATCAGGTCCATGACGAAGATACCAACAACAAGAATGCGGGGCTTGCGGATCATAGCGACACTCCCTTTTGTAGTTTATTTCTGTCCGTAGTAGGCGTTCGCGCCGTGCTTACGGAAATAGTGCTTGTCCTGAATGCACTGCGCCGCGGGGACGGCGGCGGGATCGAAGAGCCGCGTGAGCAGCGCCATATGCGCGCACTCGTCGAGCACGAGCGCGTTTTCCACGGCCTTTTCCGGCGTCTTGCCCCAGGTGAACGGGCCGTGGCTCTTCACGAGCACCGCCGGAACCGCCAGCGGATCAATGCCCCGAGCGCGGAACGTCTCGGCGATGACGAGGCCGGTGTTGCGCTCGTAGGCTTCCTCGATCTCCTCCGCCGTAAGCTCCCGGGCACAGGGGACGGCGCCGTAGAAGTAGTCGGCGTGGGTCGTGCCGTAACAGGGGAGATCCAGCCCCGCCTGCGCCGCGGCGACGGCGTAGCGCGAATGGGTGTGAACCGCGCCGCCGATGCCGGGGAAGGCATCGTAAAGCGCGAGATGCGTCGCAAGGTCGGTGGACGGGCGGAGATCGCCTTCCACAATGTTGCCCGCGCGGTCCGTGACGACCATATCGCCGGCCTTCATATTGTCATACGATACGCCGCTCGGCTTGATGACAACGTATTTTCCGTCCTCCGAGAGGGCGGAGACGTTGCCCCATGTGAGCACGACGAGGCCGTATTTTACCAGCTGGAGATTCTGTTCGCAGACTCTTTCCTTCAGCTTTTCAAGCATGATGTTCCTCCATAAACCGCTGCATATCCGGCCAGAGGGCGTTCAGGCACTCGATGGTTTTGAGATACAGCGCGTATTTTTCCTCGTAGACCTTTGCGGCGTCCGGCCGGGGCAGAACGCGGCTCACGCTCCGGCACATGTGCGCCGCGGCATCCGCGGCGTCTTTATAATCGCCGAGCGCCGCCGCGACCGCCACGCAGCAGCCGAGCGCGCCGGTCTCCTCCGCGGAAACGGTCTCGACGGGCATATTCATCACGTCCGCGAACATCTGCGTCCACACCTTTGAACGCGCCGCGCCTCCGGCGAGACGGATCGTCCCGCTCCGGTCGGGCCGCGAGCGCATCAGGCGGTCGAGATGGTACCGGTGCGAGAATGTGATGCCCTCGTACACCGCGCGGGCCATCTCCCGCCGCGAGTGCGAGGCGTTCAGCCCGACGAACGCTGCGCGGGCGCGCGGATCAACGTTGCTCGCCGTCAGAAACGGCAGGAACACCGGCACAAAATCGCCGGGCGCAAACGAATCGACCCAGTCGTTCAGAATATCGTAAATGCTCTTTCCCGCCGTCTTCGCCTCGGCCTTGAGCTCGGGCAGGAGCCGGTCGATGAACCACTGGTTGTTGCCCGCGGAGGTGGGGCTCGATTCCTCGATGAGATAGTACCCCGGCAGGCAGAAGAGGGAATTCATAAGCACCGAACCGTCCGTGATGGGCGCGCGGCGCGGATATTCGTTGATGCTCCACGTTCCGGCGATCATGCAGATGTTCGTCTCGTCCGTGACGTTCACGGCGAGAGCGCAGGCGTCGATATCGAACATACCGCCGATGACCGGTGTGCCGGGCAGCAATCCCGTGAGCGCGGCGGCTTCCGGCGTAATATGCCCTGCGATATCAAGCGAGGCGCAGAGCGGCGGCAGCGCGTCCCACACGCTCTCAATGCCGAAGAGAGAGAGGAGCTCCTTCGAGAAGCTCTTCGTATGCAGGTCCATGAGTCCGCTGCCGGAATAATCGGTGATCTCGGCGCGCGCCTCGCCGGTCAGCCGGAAGCGCACATAGTCTTTGCACTCAAACACCCAGCGGATGTTTTTCATCGTCTCCGGCTCGTTATCGCGCAGCCATGCGAGCAGGCTCACCGGCTGGCACGCCATGACGTGCTGGCAGGAGAAGGCGAATGCCCGTTCCTCCGTGCCATCCTTGCGCCATTCGACCGGGTATTTCCACGCGCGGTTGTCCGCCGAGAGAATGCCGCGGCGCGCGCTCTTGCCGTCTTTGCCCCAGAGATACAGCCCCTTGCCGTGGCCGCAGAGCCCGACGCCCGCGATCTCTTCGGCGCGCACGCCGCTCTTTTCGAGCACGCCGCGGATGACGGCGCAGTTATCGCGCCACATGTCCTCCATGTCGCGCTCGACAAAGCCGGGCGCGGGCGTGAGCGCGGCGGTGGCGACGCTCTCCACGGCCACCTGCGTGCCGTCCGGGGTAAAAAGGGCTGCCTTCGTGTTCGTGCCGCCGTTGTCCAATCCAAGGTAATAGCGCATAATCTTCCTCCGCAGCCGCGGTCCCGCCGCGGCTTCACTTTATTTTATATCATACCGCGTTCTGCCCATGGCCGCAAGGGTTTCCTTGCCTCTTTTCCGGCAGAAGCGCCAAAAGAGCTGACGCGGGCAAAAAATGTCCCCCCGAGAATTTCGGGAGGACATTTTCGGTATTCCTGCCGCTCGCTTTACCGGAGCGTGCCGTTCGGCACGTCCAGCACGAGATCCGACATGGCAAAGCTGGCGCAGGGATGGATGTACCCAAACGCAACGTCTGCGCGGCGGCGGCCGTCGGTGCGCGCGGGGACATACACGCTGCCGGAGAGCAGGCGCGAGCGGCACCAGCCGCACTCACCGCTGCGGCAGCGTTCCGGCACGCAGATCCCGGCGCGCTCGGCGGCGACGAGCACCGGCTCATCGGCGGAGACGGGGATCTCGTATTCCTTTCCGCACTGGATGAGCTTCATTTTAAACGTTTTGCCTCGAATACCGGCGGGATAATCCGGCTGATCCCACGGATTTTTGATCGCGCCGAAAAGCTCGCGGCGCACGTACTTGCGGCGCAGGCCGAGCGGCTCGATCTGGGTATCAAGGTAATTGTACATCCCCTGCGGGCCGCATAGGAAGATGCTGTACTCCGCGCCGCCGTATTTTTTGATGAGCTCTGCGGTGATGAAGCCGTGCTCGTAGCCTTCCTTTTCCTCGTCGGAGAGAACGTGGACGACATGCACCTTATCGCACGCCGCGGCGACCTCCTCCAGCTCCTTTTTATAGACGATGCCCGCCTCGGTGCGCGAGCCGTAAATTATGGTGAGATCAAAATCCTCCAGACCGTCGCGCAGGGCGCGGGCCATGGCCATGAACGGCGTGATGCCGACGCCGCCGGCGAGCGCCACGACCTTCTTCGCGTCGCGCAGGCGCTCATAGTAGAGCTGGCCCTGCGGCCCGGAGATCGTGACCTTCTGCCCGACCTGCCACGTATCCTGTACCCACGGGGAAACAAAGCCGTTCGGGTCGCGCCGCACGGCGATGTTGTATTCTCCGCGCTTCGCCCATGCAGGGCTGCCGCTGAGCGAGTAGGCGCGGGTCGTGACCGTTTCGCCGATGTGCGCGGTCACGCTCACGTACTGTCCGGCGCGGAACGGCGCGAGCGGCGCGCCGTCCTCGGACTTGAGCACGATAGTCTTGACGTCCGGACCGTTGGGCCGGATCTCCGCAACGACGACACGCTGCATCTCGGGATGACGGACCTTCGCCTTTTCGTTCGTCGTGAACGTTTTGGGCAGAGGCGTCGCCGGGGCCGCCTGGATCGCCGCCTCGCGGACCTTGGGCATATTCTTGAACCGGAGCATGTCGAGCGCCCCGATCAGCTTCACTTTATAGTTGCAGTTTGCCGCCATGTCACTCAAGCCTCCTCTGCTTTCATTTCGGCAAGGGTCTTTTTTGCGAGCGTGTCGCCGCTGAAGATCGCGGAGTTGTAGCCGTCGCCGCGGATGGACGCCGCGCCGACGAACTTCAGCCCCTTGACCGGGAACTCGGTGCCCATCATCATCATGCGCGGCATCATATTGTCCCAGTCCTTCAGCTCAAAGCCGTACGCCGAGCCCTCCGGAGTATTTACATAGTTGCACATCGTCCACGGCGTCGCGATCTCGATCTCTTCGATGTACGGCGTGACGGTGATGCCGGTGCGCTCTTCAAAGAGCCGGATGAGTTTTTCGGCAAAGTCGGTCTTGGTCTTTACGTAGTCGTCCTGCTCCACGTCCGCCCAGACGTCGGCCATGAACGTGCTCGTGAGCGACATTACGCACGTCCCCTCCGGCGAGAACGCCGGGTTCACAACGTTGTAGCAGACCATGACCTGGTTGCAGTTGGTCTCCATGCGCTTGCCCGTCTCATACTCCTTCGCGCTGTCCGCCGAGGTCGGAAGGAAGATCGTATAGTCGTGAATGCCGATCTCCTCCGCCGATCTGTCCAGCCCGAGATACACGACGAACATGCGCGCCGAATAGGTGCGCGCGTTGCCGAGCTTCACCATACGCTCGGGCACGACCTCCGGGGGACACATCGCGGCGTAAACCATGTTCTGATTCATGTTGCAGAGGATATGGCGCGTTTCCACCTCGCCGCACGTCGTTTTCACGCCGCGGACGGCCTTATTCTCATCAAAGAGGATCTCCGTGGCGGTGCAGTTCATCCATATCTCGCCGCCCATCTTCCGGAAGCATTCGAGAAGGCCGGTCGTCAGCTCGTTGCTCGTCTTATCCGGGATCCATGCGCCGTGGTTGACGTACAGCCAGAGCATATTCACGTATTGCAGGAAGGAGAGGTGGTCCATATCCACGCCGAGATAGCCCCAGTAGGTCCCCATGATGTCCTGCGCGAGCTTCGGCATTTTCATGGCGCGGAACACCTCGTTCACCGTGTAGCTGCCGAGACGCAGGAAGTTGGGGAAGTGCTCCTGCATGTATTTCGGGTCGGTCTTTCCCGCGACGCTGAGCGAATAGTCGCCCGCTTCGTGGAACTCGGTGCCGAGATCAAAAAGGTCCTGGATCGACTTGCGGCAGCCGGGAACGAGCCGCTCCATTTCGTTGACAAATTCCTTCACGGTGCAGGGAAGCGTCGCGTCGATGTGGGTCTTGCCGTCGGAGGCGGTGGTGATCACGCGGAAGTTGTCCGGTACCATGTGCCACGGGATATCCAGCCCGAACTCCTCACACGTTTTGCGGCAGCCGCCGGGATTTTCCTTGCTGCCCCATTCGCAGATCTCGTGCAGCGCGGTCTCAAACTCAAAGCGTCCCCGGCGGAAGCTCGAAGCGCAGCCGCCCGGAAGGTTGTGCCGCTCGACAAGAAGCGTCTTTTTGCCGCCCTTCGCCATCCGGCAGGCCGCCGCGAGACCGCCGTTGCCCGCGCCGATGACTACGGCATCGTATTTTTGCATGGTCTTGTCCTCCTTACTTATTTTCGCGCTTGCCCTTTCGTGGTATTACCACGCGATTTCACTTATAAGAATATATACCGCACCGTCCGTTCGTCAAGCGCCGCCAGGAGATTTCATCGGTTTACAAAAATCCGGCGATTGACTTTTGCGTATATTGCGGGTAAACTTGAAATAAATAAACGTGGTATTTCCACGTGCATCCACCGGAGGAAACGGCTATGGGCTACAGCAAGATCACCGCGCTTTCGCTGACCGATCTTTTCGTGCAGCAGATCGAAAACATGATCCTCTCCGGCGAGCTTGCCTTCGGCGAACAGCTGCCCCCGGCGCGTGAGCTGGCGGCGAAGATGGGCGTTTCGCGCACCGTCGTAACGGCCGGGCTGGTAGAGCTCGAAAAGCTCGGCTTTGTGGAGATCAAAGCCCGGCAGGGCGTGTACGTCTGCGATTACCGGCGGCGCGGCACGATGGAAACGCTCGTGGCGATCATGCGCTACAACGGCGGCGCGCTGCGCCAGAACGAGGTGCGCTCCCTGCTCGAAACGCGCGACGCGATGGAGTGTATGTGCATGCGTCTCGTCGTCGAGCGCTCGGACACCGCATCGCTCGAAGCGCTCGCGCCGGTTTTGGAGAGCATCCGCACCGCGCGCGACAGCGACGAGGCCGCGGAGAACGTTTTCCTTTTCCACCACGAACTCGCGGTGCTCTCCGGCAACGTGCTCATGCCGCTTTTATACCACTCCTTCCGCCCGCAGAGCGTGTATCTCTGGACGATCGACTGCAAGCGCAGCGGCATACAGAAAATGTATGAATCGAAGCTCGCGCTCTATACCGCCCTTTTGAACGGTGACGCGCCCACAGCGGTACGTCTTACCCACGAACGCATCGCCCGCGCCATCGAAGCGCTGCCCCTCTTCGGCGCATAAAAATGTTCCCCGCTTTCCTTCCGGGAAAGCGGGGAACATTTACACAGGGGAGGTTTTTCATCGCAGCTTTCTGAGCTCCTCAAGCCCTGAGTACGGTATCGCGAGATTGCCGCAGCCCGTGCCCATGGAGATGTGCGTTTTGCGTGTGCCGCGGCAGTCGCTGCCGCCGGAAATGCCCATGCCGTATGTTCCCGCGGCGGATGGCTGCATTCATATCTTCTTTATATGGTCTCCCTATTTTGTCCAACATTTTTGCTATTATATTTCAAAAAAGTACAGAATGTTTATTTTTTCTATTGCGAACAGGCGGTTTGGGGCGTATAGTGGGCAGGTACGTCTTTTTGGGGGAGGAATCATCGTGTTTTCTTCGTTTTTTGCCGGAGTAAAGAGAGAGTTTTCCGGCTACAACGCCGCGAAGCTGGTGAAGGACATTCTCGCCGGTCTCACGGTGTGCGCCGTGGCGCTGCCGCTCGCGCTCGCGTTCGGCGTTTCGTCCGGCGCTTCCGCCGCGGCGGGCCTTGTTACGGCCATCGTCGCCGGTATCGTGATCGCGCTGCTCGGCGGCGCGTCGTTCCAGATCTCCGGTCCGACCGGCGCTATGAGCGCCGTGCTCGTCGGCATCGTGGCGGCGCATGGGCTGCAGGGCGTGTTCTTCGCGTGCTTTGCCGCCGGTGTATTGCTGCTCATCGCCGGTGTGCTGCGGCTGGGGCGGCTCATCAGCTTCATCCCGATGCCCGTCATTATGGGCTTTACGTCCGGCATTGCGATCATCATCGCGCTCGGCCAGATCGACAATTTCTTCGGCACGACGTCCGAGGGCCTGACGAACATAGAAAAGCTGCTCTCCTACGGGCGGCTCGGGTTCCATGTGAACTGGCAGGCGGCGCTCATCGGGCTGCTCGTCGTGGCGGTCATGGTCGTATGGCCGAAAAAGTGGGGCGCGCGCGTCCCTGGCTCGCTCGTCGGCATCATCGCGGCCGCCGTCGTCGCGGGCGTGTTCCATATGGATTCTCTCGCCACCGTCGGCGACATTCCCCGCACGCTGCTGCTCGCCGACCGGCTGGATCTTTCGTCGCTCAGCTTCTCGATGGTCAAAGACCTGCTCTCGCCCATCGTGACGATCGCGGCGCTCGGCATGATCGAGAGCCTTCTGTGCGGCGCTTCCGCCTCGCGCATGAAGGGTGAGGAATTCAATGCCGATCAAGAGCTGATCGCGCAGGGCGTCGGCAACATTCTGCTGCCGCTCTTCGGCGGCGTGCCCGCTACGGCAGCGATCGCCCGCACGAGCGTGGCGGTCAAGTCCGGCCAGCAGACCCGGCTGACGAGCGTTTTTCACTCGGTGTTTCTGCTCGCGTCCATGTTCCTGCTCGGCGGCGTGATGGCGCGGCTACCGCTCTCGGCGCTCGCGGGCGTGCTCATGGTCACGGCATGGCGCATGAACGACTGGGCGGGCATCCGCTATGTGTTCCGCCACAAATTCAAATCCGGCATCAGCCAGTTTCTGCTCACGATGATCGCAACGGTCGTGTTCGATCTCACGGTCGCCATCCTGCTCGGCGTTGTCTACTCCGCCATTTTGTATATGGCCAAGTCCAGTCAGATCCGCGTGAGCTTTTCGGCCATCGACACGAACAAGCTCCGCGCCATCGACGGCAAGCCGCCGATCCTCGAATCGGCGGGCGTGGCGTATGTGACGGGCGCGCTGTTCTTCGGCGCAGTGGACGAGTTCAACCACCGTATGGCGGAGATGCCCGCCTACGACCACGTGATCCTCTCGATGCGCGGCATGCCGAGCGTGGACGTGTCCGGCGCACAGGCGATCCTCGAGCTGTGCCAGAGCCTTCTCGCACAGGGCAAGACCGTGGCCTGCTGCGGCATGAGCGAAAACGTCCGGCGGTACTTTGACCGCGCCGGGATCACCGAAGTCCTCGGCGAGAGCGCGTATTTCTGGAGCGCTGACCAGGCGATCCTCGATCTGCTGGACGCGGAGATCGCGGAATAAACGGTATAAACGAATGGAGCCGCGGGGGAAAAATTCCTCCGCGGCTCCGCTTTTTTGTTATTCGTCCTTTTCCGTTTCGGCGGCGCGGATGCGGAGGTACATGTCCTGCATCTGGCGGTCGATGTCGGCGATCTTGCCGGAGACGGCGAGCATTTCCTCGTTGATGCCCTCCGGCAGGCGGGATTTGTCGGCCTTATACCGGATATCGTGCTCAAGGCTCGCCCAGAAGTCCATAGCGATCGTGCGGATCTGGATCTCGGCCACGACGTACTCCGTCCGGTCGGAGAGATACACCGGCACACGGATATCGAGATGGAGCGAGCGGTAGCCGTTATAATTCGGCGTTTTGATATAGTCCTGCCGCTTGACGATCTCAATATCCTTCTGCCGCTCGAGCATTTCGGCAACGCGGTAGACATCGTCGATGTAGCTGCACACCACGCGCACGCCCGCGATGTCGTTCACATGCTCGCGCGCCGTCTCGATGGAGACCGGCAGGCCCTTTTTCATCAGCTTCGCGGCGATGCTCTCCGGCGTTTTCACGCGGCTTTCGATGTGGTGGATCGGGTTGCGCGCATAGAGGACGCTGAATTCGTCGTTTAGAATTTCAAATTTCAGCGTGAGCTGGCGCGCGGCGGCCTCGTAAAGATTGCGCATCACGAGAAATTCGCGCAGCTTGCCCTGCAGCTCCGGTTTTTTTTCGGCGTCGTTCATGGTTTCTCCTTTGCATTGACCGCGGCGGCGGGGAACCTCTCCGTCTTTTGCCTTCGGCAAAATCCACCTTCCCTATTAGGGGAGGCAAGTGGGGCATCCGAAAACTATCTTGGCCCCCCTAACAGGGGGGCTGGCAGCCGCAGGCTGACTGAGGGGTTTTCTCACTTCCTGTATTGAGTATACCACATCCCCCGCAATACGCACAAGCGGCGGGAACTTTTTTCCTATGCCGCGCGTCCAAAGGATAGAAGCACTCTCAAAGGAGGAAACATTATGAAACGCCTTATCGCCCTTTTGCTTGCGCTTTCTGCGCTCTTCTCCCTTGCCGCGTGCGGCGGCACAAACGCCTTTGCTCTTGCCGAGGCGACCTACCCGGAAAGCGCGCCGTATCCGAACGAAGCGAAGTACTCCGGCGCGAAGTACGAAGCGGCGTACGATGCCTGGAGCGCCGACCGCCGGGCACGGAACACCGCGGCCTCGTCGGTCGATGGCGCGCTCGACGATTATGTCCGCGCGGCGCTGCCCGCGCTGCTCTCGGGCGCGGACGGCAAAAACGCCGTGTGCTCGCCGGTGAACGTGTATATGGCGCTCTCGATGCTCGCGGAGGTCACGGACGGGGACACTCGCGCGCAGATCCTCTCCCTGCTCGGCGCGGACAGCATTGAGTCCCTGCGCAAGACCGCCGGGAACGTCTGGGCGGCCAACTACCAGAACGACGGCGCGGTGACGAGCATCCTTGCCGACTCGCTCTGGCTCTCCGACAGCATGGACTACAATTCCAACACCCTCGCGCGCCTCGCGGACAGCTACTATGCCTCCGCCTACCGCGGCGAGATGGGCTCCGAGGCGTTCAACGAAGCGCTCCGCCGCTGGATCAACGAGCAGACGGGCGGCCTTTTGAAGGACAGCGCCGACGGTCTTTCGCTCGCGCCGGATACGGTGATTGCGCTCGCCTCGACCATATACTTCCGCGCGAAGTGGGGCAGCGAGTTTTCAAAGAGCGCCACGACGGACGGCGTATTCCACGCGCCGGACGGCGACGTGACGCACAAATTCATGCACGAAACCATGGAGAGCACGTACTACGCCGCCGATAACTTTGCCGCCGTCGGCAAATATCTCGAGGGCAGCGGCACGATGTGGTTCCTGCTGCCGGACGAGGGCGTGACGCCGGAGGCGCTGCTCTCCGACGGCAGCGCGGTCGATTTCTTTCTCTCGCCGGAGAGCGCCGAGAGCAAGTATATGACCATTGATCTCTCCGTGCCGAAATTTGACGTTTCCGCTGATACCGACCTTTCCGGCGCGCTGCGCGCGCTCGGCGTGACGGATGTGTTTGACGCGGGCAAGGCCGACTTCTCCCCGCTCACCGACTATGCCGACAGCATTTTCCTTTCACAGGCCAAGCACGCCGCGCGCGTCACCATTGACGAGGAGGGCGTTGTTGCGGCGGCCTACACCGTGATGGTCGCGTGCGGAGCCGCCTTGCCGCCGGATGAGCGTGTCGAGTTCACGCTCGACCGGCCGTTCCTCTTCGCCGTCACCGGCGAGAGCGGCGAGATCCTCTTCGCGGGGATCGTGAACATGCCGGCATGACAGGGCAGAGGCCCATTTTAAAATTATAAACGTATGCCCGCCCGTGAGGACAACTCACGGGCGGGCATCTTTTCGTTTCCGCTCAAATAATATAATCGTATCCGCCGGGATCGTTGTGCATCAGATCGGCGAGCGAGAACTTATCCAGATAATCGTTGATGACTTTGTCCAGCCCCTTCCACAGGGAAAGCGTGCGGCATTCCGCCGCGCGGGAGCACGCCGCCGCGCCGGGCTCCAGACAGGAGACGGGCGCCAGCGAATCCTCCGTCATACGCAGAATGTCCCCAACCGTATATTGCTCCGGCGCTTTTGTCAGGCGGTATCCGCCGCCCTTTCCCCGCACGCCGGTCAGCAGCTTTGCTCTCACGAGCAGCTTGATGATGTTCTCCAGATACTTTTCGGAGATATTCTGCCGTGCCGCGATCATCTTCAGAGGAATGAATCCGTCCGTCGAATGCTCGGCCAGATCGACCATGACCCGAAGCGCGTACCGCCCTTTGGTTGAGATCAGCATTTTCCGTTCCTCCCTTGTGTATAAATCCTATTATATAGCAGGGAAGTAGGTAAATCAACAAAAAATCTTCCTTTTACTATTGACAAATGCGCGGCGGCGATTTATAATCCGCACAAACCTACAAGAAAGGTTGGTATTGAAATGCGCTTTTCCATGGCCCTCCGATGTTGCCGGGCACCTATGCACACCGGAACACCCGATAACAACATAAAATATTCAGGAGGAACGATCCATGCGTAAGATCTATACATCTGCCGACCAGCTGATCGGCAAGACTCCGCTGCTGGAGCTGGTACATATTGAAAAGTCCGAAGGTCTGGAGGCCAGGGTGCTGGGCAAGCTGGAGTACTTCAACCCCGCCGGAAGCGTAAAGGACCGCATCGCCAAGGCGATGATCGACGACGCGGAGCAGAAGGGCCTGCTGAAGCCCGGCTCCGTGATTATTGAGCCGACCTCCGGCAACACGGGCATCGGTCTGGCTTCCGTGGCCGCCGCCCGCGGCTACCGCATCATCATCGTCATGCCGGAGACCATGAGCGTGGAGCGCCGCCAGCTGATGAAGGCCTACGGCGCGGAGCTCGTGCTCACCGAGGGAGCCAAGGGCATGAAGGGCGCGATCGCCAAGGCGGACGAGCTTTCCAGGGAGATCCCGAACAGCTTTATCCCCGGCCAGTTTGTGAACCCGGCCAACCCCGCCGTTCACCGCGCGACCACCGGCCCGGAGATCTGGGAGGACACCGACGGCAAGGTGGACATCTTTGTGGCGGGCGTCGGCACGGGCGGCACGGTCACCGGCGTCGGCGAATATCTGAAGAGCCGGAACCCCCATGTGAAGATCGTTGCCGTGGAGCCGGCCTCCTCCCCCGTTCTGAGCAAGGGCGTGGCCGGAAGCCACAAGATCCAGGGCATCGGCGCCGGCTTTGTCCCCGACGTGCTGGACACGAAGGTTTATGATGAGGTCATTCCCGTAGAGAACGAGGACGCCTTCGCCGCCGGACGTCTGGTAGGCCGGAAGGAGGGCGTGCTGGTGGGCATTTCCTCCGGCGCCGCCGTGTGGGCCGCGATCGAGCTGGCGAAGCGGCCGGAGAACAAGGGCAAGACCATCGTCGCCCTGCTGCCGGATACCGGCGACCGCTATCTCTCCACGCCGCTGTTCGCGGACTGAGAAATACAACGCAGGGAGGCTGCCTTCCACAGCAGTCTCCCTTTTACTTTCCGAAAGGCGCGATATCCAGATATTCCCGACACCGGAGCACGAAACGGAAAAGGTGCTCTATGCCGCCGACGAGCTGACCGGGCTGCTCGGCGCGGCCATGCCGGGCCGGGAGCCGGACACGCTGATCGCCCGGACTCTCCGCGCGATGCAGGAGAGCGCAGCCACGGCATGACGCAATAAAGTTGTCAACGGGGACGTTTCCCGTTGACAGCTTTTTTTGCGGAAAGTTTTTTCATAGGAAGATCCCCGGCGGGGATGCCCGCCGGGGATCGTTTTGCTTATGGGGTTTGGGACGTTCGTCCCGCGAGGTCTCAGAGCACGTTGTTCAGCACATAGCACTCCTTATACGCCTGTCTCTCGTTATACACGAAGTCGTAGGTGTACGGGCAGAGGTTGGTGACGCTGAGGATGTTGAGATCCTCGTTGAAGGTGAGCTGCGTGAAGTAGCCCGCCTTGGCCGCCGCTTCGATGTCCGAGTTGATGGCGATCACCTTGCGCTCGCCGTAATAGAACTCGTAGTGGCTGGAGTAGCCGCCGCTGCTGCTGAGGACCATGCGCACGTTGGAGCACGCCTTGACGACGTTCTTCTCCAGATCGAGAGCGCGCTCGTCGATCTTATCGGGCTTTCTCATATCCTCGAGCAGGTAGTTGTTCACGAGCAGGATACCGGAGGCGTCCTTGTCGGAGTTGAACTTCTCGCGCGCCCACTTGTAGCCCTCTTCGGTCATGGCGTCCGCGCCGAGACCGACGAGGATGACGCTCTTCTCGCCGATGTTGAAGCGGCGGACGAAGCCCTTGCCGTTTTCAAAGAGGTCTTCCTCCTTGAAGTCCTCGCGGACCGGCTGCTGCAGGAACAGGCTGCCGGAGGCGGCTTCCTTCTCTGCGGCGATCATGAGAACGTCCACTTCCTCATCGTCATAGAGCGGCTGCATCGCGTTGTTGAACACATCCCACTGGCTCTGCGCTCCGGCGTCCGCCACAACGTTGCCGCTGTGGAGCACGAGGGAGATGTCCGAGCGGTCGATGTAATTTGCCATGGAGGTGAAGTAGCGGTTCGGAGAATCGCCGGTGAGCATCTGGTCGGTGTCGAACATCCACGCGACGGTGTAGCGCACGGTATAGATGCGCATGCTGCCGTCGATGACGACGAACTTCACGCTGGTGAAGTTATCGTTCGCCGCGGAGAATTCCTCATCCTTCAGATTCATCACATAATCGCCGGGGCGGACCTCGCTGATGGTGGCGTCACCGGTGAAGCGGATGTCGTCCTCGGTGAAGAACGGCACGGTCGCTTCCAAGGTATACCCTTCAACGGTGTGGATCTTGCCGTCATAGCGGAAGAGACCGGTGTTGCCGGTGACAGTAACGACGACCTCGCCCTCGAACGGCGTGATCTCCAGCGTGCCGGGCTGGTAGGTAAGCACATAGTTGCGCGTCACGTCCTTGCCGTCGGCATCCACGATGATGGCGTCGTGCAGGTCGATCTTATCCTCGTAGCGGCCCACGTTGCGCGCGGTGAAGTCGCTCTTCACGCTGCGGACGCTGTGGCCCTCGGCAAGGTTGGTCGCGATGTGGCCGACATAGCCGTGGTAATCGCCGTCGAACATCACGGTGCTGTCATCCGCGCGGAGCGTTACCGGGCTTCCCGGATTCTCGCCGCGGCGCGTGATGACGAGCTCGCCGTCCTCGATCACGAATTCCACGTTCGTGAAGTTGCCGCTGGTGTTCCTGAAGTCTCCGGACTTGATGCCGACGGGGTAGGTGCCGGCGTCGGTGCCCTTCGCTGTCCACGCATCGGTCGGTGTCTCGGCGACGTTCGCAACGTCGTAGAGAGCGTGATCGGAAACTATGGACGCATAGCCCGTGACGGAGTGCTCCTTGCCGTCATACTCGACGGTGTCGGCGTTCTCGGTGATGGTGACGGTGACCTTGTCGGTGATCGGGTCGATCTTGAGCCAGCCGTCGGTCACGGCGATCCTGATGTTGCTGTAGTTATTCGATTCCGCGGTGAAGTCGTCCGCCGTCAGCCCCATGTAGTAGGTGCCGGCGTTCGTGCCGCTGGCCTTCGCCTCGGTTCCGGCCTTCGGCGTCACGGTGATGGGCAGGCCGTTCACGTCCACCGTGTAGCCCTCGACGGAGTGCTCGGTGCCGTCGTAAACGACGGTCTTCGTATTGCCGGTGACGGTGACGACGACCTCGGTGTCGTCCGTCGTGATGGTAAGAGCACCGTCCACGATCACGAACTCGACGTTCGCGAAGTTTTTACTGGTGTTCTTAAAGTCTCCGGAAACGATGCCCACCGGGTACTCGCCCGCTTCCGTACCCTTCGCCGTCCACGCCGCGGTCGGCGTTTCGGCGACATTGGCGATGTCGTAGAGGGCGTTGTCGGCGGTCATGGTCTCGTAGCCCGTGATGGAGTGCTCCGCGGCGTCATAGGTGACGTTGTCGGACTTCTCCACGACGGTGACGGTGACCTTATCGGTGACCGGGGTGATCTCCAGCTCGCCGTCCACGATCACGAACGCGACGTTCGTGAAGTTGACGCTCGTGTTCTTGAAGTCTCCGGACTTGATGCCGACCTGGTACTTGCCGGCGTTCGTTCCCTTCGCCGTCCAAGCGTCGGTCGGCGTTTCGGCGACGTCCGCGGTGTTATAGAGCGCGTTGTCCGCCGCCATGGTCTCGTAGCCGGTGACGGAGTGCTCCTGCCCGTCGTAGACGACGGAATCGGAATTCTCGGTCACGGTGACGGTGACCTTGTCGCTGACGGGATTGATCTTCAGCCAGCCGTCCGTCACTTTGATAACGACGGTCTCATAGTTCGGGGAAGTCGCGGTGAAGTCCGCGGCGGTGAGACCCATCGGGTAGGTGTCGGCGTCCGTGCCGGCGGCGACGGCCTTGCCGACGAGCGTTACATCCGCATTGGCGGGGTTGCTCGTGACGGTGTAGCCCTCGACGGACTGCTCCTCGCCGTTGTAAGTGACGGTCTTCGTGTTGCCCGCGATCTTCACGACGATGCTCTCCGCCGGGGCGATCTTCAGCGCACCGTCCACGATCACGAACTCGACGTTCGTAAAGTTGCCGCTGGTGTTCTCAAAGTCGTCCGCTTTGATGCCCACCGGGTATTCGCCGACATCCGTTCCCTTCGCCGTCCACGCCTCGGTCGAGGTCTCGGCGACGTTCTTCTTCACGTCGTAGAGCACGTTATCCGCGGTCATGGACTTGTAGCCCGTGACGGAGTGCTCCTTCGTGTCGTAAATGACCGTATCGGCGTTCTCGGTGATGGTGACGGTGACCTTGTCGCTGACGGGGTCGATCTTCAGCGTGCCGTCCACGATCACGAACTCGACGTTCGTGAAGTTTTTGCTGGTGTTCCTGAAGTCGCCGGAGACGATGCCGACCGGGTATTCGCCCGCGTCGGTCCCCTTCGCCGTCCACGCCTTGGTCGGCTTCTCGGCGACGTTCTTCTCCACGTCGTAGAGCGTGTTGTCCGCGGTCATGGACTTGTAGCCGGTGACGGAGTGCTCCGTGCCGTCATAGGTAACGGCGGCGGAGTTCTCGGTGACGGTCACGGTGACCTTATCGGCGATCGGATCGATCTTGAGCCAGCCGTCCGTCACTTCGATGGTGATTTTCTTGTAGTTCGGGGAAGTCGCGGTAAAGTCGGAGGACTTGAGCCCCATCGGGTAGGTATTCGCGTCCGTGCCGGAGGCGACGGCCTCGCCGACGAGCGTCACGGTCGCGTCCGCAGGATTGCTCGTGACGGTGTAGCCCTCGACGGTCTGCTCGGTGCCGTCATAGATGACGGTCTTCGTGCTGCCCGCGATCTTCACAACGATGTTTTCCGCCGGAGTGATGTTCAGCGCGCCGTCCACGACCACGAACTCGACGTTCGTGAAGTTGACGCTCGTGTTCTCAAAGTCGCCGGAGACGATGCCCACCGGGTACTCGCCGACATCCGTTCCCTTCGCCGTCCACGCCGCGGTCTGCGTTTCGGCGACGTTCTTCTTCACGTCGTAGAGCGCGTTGTTGGCCGTCATGGTCTCGTAGCCGGTGATGGAATGCTCGTTCGTATCGTATACGACGGTATCGGACTTCTCGGTGACGGTAACGGTGACCTTATCGGTGATCGGGTTGATCTTCAGATAGCCGTCCGTCACTTCCACGTGGACCTTCTCGTAGTTCGGGGAAGTCGCGGTGAAGTCGGCGGCGGAGAGACCCATCGGGTAGGTGTTCGCGTCCGTGCCGGAAGCGATGGCCTTGCCGACGAGCGTTACGGTCGCGTTCGCCGGGTTGCTAGTGACGGTGTAGCCCTCGACGGTCTGTTCCTTGCCGTTGTAGGTGACGGTCTTCGTGTGGCCCTCGATCTTCACAACGGCGACGCTCGCCGGGGTGATGACCAGATCGCCGTCCACGATCACGAACTCGACGTTCGTGAAGTTGCCGCTCTTGTTCTCAAAGTCGGCCGCTTTGATGCCGACATGGTATGTACCGACATACTTTCCCTTCGCCGTCCACGCCTCGGTCGGCGTTTCGGCGACATCCGCGATGTTATACAGGGCGTTGTCCGCCGTCATGGACTTGTAGCCCGTGACGGAGTGCTCCTGCCCGTCATAGGTGACGGTGTCGGATTTCTCGACGACCGTAACGGTGACCTTGTCGGTGACCGGCGTGATGGTAAGCGCGCCGTCCACGATCACGAACTCAACGTTCGTGAAGTTGGCGCTGGTGTTCTTAAAGTCGGATGCTTTGATGCCCACCGGGTATTCACCCGCGTTCGTTCCCTTCGCCGTCCAGGCGTCGGTCGTCGTTTCGACAACGTTCGCGGTGTTATAGAGGTCGTTATCCGCGGTCATGGACTCGTAACCGGTGACGGAGTGCTCCTTCCCGTCATACACGGCGGAGCCGGACTTCTCGGTGACGGTGACGGTGACCTTGCCGGTGAACGGCGTGATGGTGAGCGTGCCGTCCACGATCACGAACCGGACGTTCGTGAAGCTGGTGTTCGTGTTCTCAAAGTCCGCCGCCGTGATGCCGACAGGGTACTCGCCGACGTTCTTGCCCTTCGCCGTCCACGCCTCGGTCTCGGTCGCGCGGACGCTGGTGGTCACGTCGTACAGCGGGTCGCTGGAGGTCATGGACACATAGCCCTTGATGGAGTGCTCCTTCCCGTCGTAATCAACGGTGCCGGAGACCTCGGTAACGGTGACGACGACCTCGTCGGTGACTTCGGTGATCGTCAGCGTGCCGGGCCGGTAGGTGATCTCATAGTTTGCGGTGACGTCCGCGCCGTTCGCGTCCACGATGACCGCGCCGCTCGGAACGAGCTTGTTCGGGTACTCGCCCACGGCGGTCTCGGTGCCGTCGATGGCAACGGTCTGCACGCTGTGGCCCTCGGCCAGATTCGTGATGGTGTAGCTCGTGCCGGCCTCGATCGCTCCCGCGGCGTTCCGCTTCGCGCCGTGCGGCTGGCCGTCATAGACGGCGGTGTTGTCCGCTGCCGTGAGGACGACCTTCATTTCGCCCGCGCCGCGCCGCGTGATCTTCAGCGCGCCCGGAACGAGCGTGATGGTCTTGTACTGGTCGTTCGTCTGCGTGCCGGAGGCATTCTTGATGACGACGGCGGTGACGACGTTGTTGTCGTCCGCGCTGTCGGCAACGTTTGTTACCGTGCCTTCGACCGCTGCGCTCACAACGTCGCCGGTCGGCAGCGTCACGGTCTTGCCCGCGGCGGCAGTGTAGTTCTGGCCGTCATAGGAGACGGTGTAGCCGCCGTCGGAATGCGGCTGGCCGTCATACTCCCAGGTGTGGCTGTTCGCCGTGACGGTGATGACCTTTTCGCTCTGCGTGACGGTCAGCGTGCCGTCCGCATAGGTGATGGTGTAGTTCTTGGCCAGCGTGTTGCTCTTCAGCTTGTGGCCGGTGATGGTGTTGGCGCTGCTGCCGACAGCCGTCTGGCTGCCCTCGACCGTGACGCCCGCAAGACCCTCTTCGCCCACGAAGCTGCCGCTGCTGATGGTGTAGCCTCTGTCGGTGAGCGGCGTGCCGTCGTACGCCTTGGCGGCGCTGTTCGCCGTCAGCTCGATCGCCACCGGCGTGACGGTGAGCGTGCCGATGACGGGCTTGCCGAAGGTGTAGTTGGCGGTCACGTCCGCGCCGTCCGAAATGCGCTCCACACGGTAGGACTTATATTCGTTACGCTTGGTGCCCACGTCGGTCAGACCGGCGTCGGCCGGGAACTCCACGACCAGCCGGTCGCCTTCCGCCAGCGTTCCGGTATGCGTGGTCTGGTCGTCCAGCAGCTTTTTGCCGTTATACTCTCTGCTTCTGGACGCCGTGGTGATGACGATAGCGTTCGAGCTCTGCGTGATGGAGAGCTTGCCGGGGATCTCGGTGATATCGTAGTTCGCCTCGCGGAAGGCCGCGCCCGTCGTATAGGTGATGGTATTTTCGACCGTGCCGTCGGACACATAAGTCACGCTGCCGGTGGCCGTGATGCCGGTCACCTCGCCGGAGACGAAGCCGTCACCCGTGACGGAAACGTCCGGGCGGGTCAGCGGCATGCCGTCGTATTCCTTGCTCGCGGTCTCGGACGTGAGCTTCACGGTGCGCGGCAGGATGGTCAGCTTGCCGTCCACACTGTCGGTAAAGGTGTAGTTGCCCGTAACGTCTGCGCCGCCGCGCATGACCTTATAGCTCTTGACGACGTTCTTGCCCTCGTCGCCCACGTTCGTGGCGCTGCCCTCAACGACAGCCGTCAGCACGTCGCCGCGCACCAGCACACCTTCGGTGCAGCTGAAGCCGTTGTTCGTGAGCGGCGTTCCGTCGTACTTTTTGCTGCCACTCGCCGCGGTGACGGTGATGGTCTTTTCGGAGATGGGGGAGATGGTGAGAGCGCCGTCCACAACGGTGAACACGACGTTCGTAAAGTTCTTGCTCGTATTCGCGAAGTCTCCGGAGACGATGCCCACCGGGTACTCGCCTACGTCCACGCCCTTCGCCGTCCACGCCGCGGTCTGCGTTTCGGCGACGTTCTTCTTCACGTCGTAGAGCGCGTTGTTGGCCGTCATGGTCTCGTAGCCGGTGATGGAATGCTCGTTCGTATCGTATACGACGGTATCGGACTTCTCGGTGACGGTAACGGTGACCTTATCGGTGATCGGGTTGATCTTCAGATAGCCGTCCGTCACTTCCACGTGGACCTTCTCGTAGTTCGGGGAAGTCGCGGTGAAGTCGGCGGCGGAGAGACCCATCGGGTAGGTGTTCGCGTCCGTGCCGGAAGCGATGGCCTTGCCGACGAGCGTTACGGTCGCGTTCGCCGGGTTGCTAGTGACGGTGTAGCCCTCGACGGTCTGTTCCTTGCCGTTGTAGGTGACGGTCTTCGTGTGGCCCTCGATCTTCACAACGGCGACGCTCGCCGGGGTGATGACCAGATCGCCGTCCACGATCACGAACTCGACGTTCGTGAAGTTGCCGCTGGTGTTCTTAAAGTCACTGGGTTCGATGCCGACATGGTAGGTGCCGACATACGTTCCCTTCGCCGTCCACGCCTCGGTCGAGGTCTCGGCGACATCCGCGATGTTATACAGGGTGTTGTCCGCCGTCATGGACTTGTAGCCCGTGACGGAGTGCTCCTGTCCGTTATAGGTGACGGTGTCGGATTTCTCAGTGACGGTGACGGTAACTTTATCGGTGATCGGCGTGATCTCCAGATAGCCGTCCACTACAACGACCTTGATGTTGCTGTAGTTCTGGGACGTGACCGTGAAGTTATCCTTCGTCAGACCCATTTCGTACTTGCCGGCGTTCGTGCCCTTCGCTTCCGCCTTGGAGCCTTCCTTCAGCGCGACGGTAATGGTCTTCTCGCCGACGTCCGTCGTGTAGCCCGTGACGGACTGCTCGCTGCCGTTATAGACCAGGGTGTTATGGTTGCCGGTGATGGTGACAGTCACTTCGTCGGTGTTCGGCGTGATCGTCAGCGTGCCGGGCTGATAGGTCGGCAGTTCATAGTAGCCGCCGGGCAGCTCGCCGCCCTTGAACCGGACGGTGGTCGTATCGATGACGTTCTGCACGCTGCCGACATTGGTGATGGTGCTCTCCTTCGTCATGGAGAGGGTGATATCCTTCTTCTGATCGCCGTTGACAAGGCCCTCGACCTTGAAGTCCGGCTGCGTGAGCGGCTGGGCGTTGTAGGCTCTGCTCGCGCTCTCTGCGGTGATCGTCAGAGGAACGGTGTAATAAACGGTGATGACGTTCCCCGCCGCTTTCATTTCCAGCGACTGGCTGGGGGAGTAGCTGTTCACATGCGCCGACGTATATTCCGCACCCAGCGCGGTCGAGGCGCTCGCCGTCAGCGTATCGCCGATCGTCATGGTGCCGGTCTGGTCGGGAGCGACCTTCACTTCCGTGCCCTTGAGGTAATGGTGGATGGTGTACTCCGCAGTGTTGCGCTTGAAGTACAGCTTCAGCGTCAGCGAGCCGTCCGCGGCCACGATGCCGGACTCGAGGTTGTTCGTGTTGCCCTCATCGTACACGTACGTGGGCGCGCCGTATGCCTTGTCTGTATTGGTGACGGAAACGGTGGCGTCCGTCGTGCCGGTGCGCGGCTCAGTCTTTGCGAGCGTGTAGGTACTGTCGGTCTGCTCGCAGTAGAACTCGACCTTATAGGCAGTATCGTTGTTCGCCTTCCACTGCGCGTAGAGGACGTTCGAGTCGATGCGGGTCACGCGGGCAGAAGCGCCGAGCGCAAAGCCCGTGCCGCTGCCGTCTGCGGCGGTGTTCCAGCCGGTGAGGGTGTAGCCCGGGCGGGTGAAGATCGCGCCCTTGAGTTTCACCTTGCTGTTGTTGGGGATCTGTTCCTCCGTCACGGCGCTCTCCGTGCCGCCGTTCGGCATATACACGAGAGAGAGGACGCCCTCGGTATCGCCCCAGACGGCATGGAGCGTGACGCTCGCGTCCATGCGCAGCTTGTCGTTGGGCTGGTACTTGACCGCCCCGTCCGCCGTCTCTGCCCAGCCGAGGAACACCTTGCCCTCGGGAACGGGGAAGGTGTTGGCCCGCACGTCGGCGTACGTGCCGGGCGCATACTGCTTCGTATCCTCAACGGAGGTGCTGCCGTCGGTATACGTTACGGTGTAGCTGTTCTTATTGGTATAGTAGGGGTAGAGCTCGATGTTGTTATAAATTTTGGTGCCGAAGTTGAAGGGGATGTAGGTATCGCCTTGCTTGGTCGCCCAGCTGACGAACGTCCAGCCCTCGCCTGCCGGCTTCTGCGGCGTGGGGAGATTTTTCTCGTTGATGGTGCCGCCGTAGGGGATGGTGAGATTCTCCTGTCCGCCGGTGCCTTCCATGGTGATGTAGGCAACGCCGCTTACCGTGGGCGCTGCCCAGTGGGCGTATACCGTGATATTCTGCGGGCCCATCGTGCCGGAGAAGCTGTGGATATGCTGTCCGGCAGGGTCGTCGTACCAGCCGAGGAAGATGTAGTTCTCCTTGCCGACGGGCGGCGTCGGCGCGGCCTTGTTCGCCGAGGCGGGGATGGCCTGCTCGTAGAGAACGCTCTCGCGGTAAGAGGTGACCTCGCTGCCGCCGTTCATGTATATAATATTGTAGGTGTTGCGGGTGTAATAGAATTTGGCGTTGTCGTAATCTGCTTTTATTTTCGTGCTGACGCCGGAGTTGAATGTGAAGCCGGTGATGGGGTACTGGTCCTCGCTAGTGACCGTGTAGCCGGTGCCGGGGGAAGTATCGGAATGATGCAGCTTGTAGGACTTGCCGCCGACAGTGGTCGTCCCGCTCTCGCCGGGCAGGACTTCGACATAATAGTGTGCCGATTCCGAGCCGTAGCCGGTCTTCGGCCCATAGAATGTGGCGCCGTTCAGCGGCATGGTATCGATGTTGACCTGATAGGGGCCGCTGCCATTCTTCTGCGTTGCCCACGTGCTGCTCCCGTCGTAGGTGGGCCACTTATCGCCGATGGCCGCGCCGTATTTGGCGGTGATGCGCAGGGACGTGTACTCCGAGGAGCTTCTGACCTTGAAGAATTTTATTTCGTACACATTGCGCTTGTAGTACACGTTCACGACCGTGGAGCCGTCGCCCGCGATGGTCTGCTGGGTGATGGTCTGGGCGGTGAAGCCGGTGTAGCTCTTGGCCGCGGCGCTCGTCCGGGAGCCGGTCGAACCGGTTTTGGTCTCCGCCTCCGCGAAGGAGAATTCCTCGTCGTTGGCATTCTCCTGCCAGTGGACGACGGTGTACTGCGTGTTGGTATTGGCCGTCCAGTGCGCGGTGAGCGTGACAGGACCGGTCAGCGCGTTGCCAAAGGCGAACGGCGCATCGCCGTTATACCAGCCGGCGAACACGTAGCCGGGGCGGGTCGGCGTGCCGGGGTCCTTCGTGGCAGCCCCGGGCGTATAGAAGACCGGAGCGTAGTAAGTGCCGCCTGCGGAATCGAACGTGAGCCAATGGCCCTCTTCGACCTTGGCGTACACAAAGACGTTCGCGTCCGTCAGCTTAACGGTATCGGCGCGCTGCGTGCGCCCTTCGTCAAGGTACCAGCCGGTGACGGCTTGCGTCGGGCTCTCGAGACCGTACGTCACGCCGACGGTGCTGACGCTCTCGCCGCTCTTGCTCTCCTTCGTCAGGACGATGCGGCCGTCCTGAGCGACGAAGAACACATACAGTACGCCATCGAACCGCGCCTCGACGGTGATCTCCGCCGTGGCGGTGACGCCGCTCACGGTGCCGAAGACGCTGTCATCCAGCGGCGTATCGGTGCCCGCTATGTACCAGCCGATGAATTTGCTGCCTTCCTTCACGGGCGAGGCGGGGCGGTGGAGCGTGTCGCCGTCCGTGACGATCTGCTGCGACACCACTGCGCCGTCCACCTTGAAGGTGTAGGTGAGGTAGTTGTCCGTATCCGGCTGGACAACTCTCATGGGGGCAACGTTTGTCTCGCCGCCCTCTTCGCCCTTCGCGGGTTCTTCGTCCTTGCCGGGCTCTTCGTCCTTGCCGGACTCTTCGCCCTTCACAGGCTCTTCCGCCGCAGCGGGCTTATCGCCTGTGTCCGGAATGGAGTCTTTGTCTCCGGCGGGGTTGGTGCTGCCAGCCGGCGCGGAATCGTTTCCATTTTCGGAAAGAAGCGTTTCCTCTGCCGGGATGGTCCCCTCGTCTCCAACGGCGATCGCGTTCACCGGGAGCAGGGAGAACATCATGCATACTGCCATCAGCAGGGCGATCAGATTCCTCTTTTTCATACGGTCCTCCTGTTTTCACTTACCTCTCCCTCGTTGTCGGACAATTTTGGGAGAAAATGTACGGATTTTTTCTGTGCCGGAACAGGGTTTTTCTGCGCATGGGTATAGTTATTCCACTATGTTGTTTTCATTCTACACGGTACCGGGGAATTTTTCCATAGGTTTACGTAACATTTCATTATTTGTAACTGCTTCTTAACAGTTTTTAACATTTTGTACAGGTAGTGATTGCTTATCGCAGAAACCACTATACCTTGTGGTTCCCCCGGTATTGCCGGAAGCGATTTAAAATGCCCTCTCGGCAGCCGAGAGGGCATATTTCCCTATACTATTATATTATAGCCCCCGCAGGGTTATTCCTCTTTTTTCCTCTCGCGCGTTTTGATGCGCTCGTGCGGCGTGGGGCCCCAGCCGTCGAGCGGCAGGCGCTGCATCGCGCCGAACACCTTGCTGCGCACATCCGGGTACTGCGCCGAGAGCGTCGTGAGCAGATCCTTGATCTCCTGCCGCTTGGACGTGTGATCCATCGGGCAGGTGCTCTTCACGACAGGCAGCTCGAGCTGTTTGGCGAGATTTGCGCTGCGCTGCTCGCCGATGTACAGAAGCGGGCGGATCTGCGTCACGTCCGCGCGGGACATATACGTCACCGGCTTGAAGCAGTTGAGCCGCCCCTCGAACACGAGCGACATCATAAACGTCTCCACGGCGTCGTCAAAGTGGTGGCCGAGCGCGAGCTTGTTGCAGCCGTGCTCCTTCATCGTGGTGTTCAGCGCGCCGCGCCGCATTTTCGAGCAGAGCGAGCACGGGTTCTCCTCCTGCCGGGCGTCAAACACGATCTCGCGGATATCCGTCGGCACGCGGGTATACGGCACGCCGAGCTCCTCGCACATTTTTTCCACACCGGAAAAGTCCATGCCGGGGAAGCCGGTATCGATGGTGATGCCCTCCAGCTCGAACGGCGCGGGGTAATACCGCCGCAGATACGCAAGCGCGGCGAGCAGCACGAGCGAATCCTTGCCGCCGGAAATGCCCACGGCGATGCGGTCGCCGGGGGAGATCATGCCGTAATCGTCCACGCACCGGCGCACAACGCCGGTAAACGCATTGAGAGAATCCATATTTCGCACCTCAAAAATTAAAAATCGAAACGGAGAAAAACGGAGCATTTGCGAGCAAAACGGAGCATTTGCGAGCTTGCCCTGCCGTAAATAAAAATTTCAGAAAACAGGGGTTGACACCGAAGGAGCGCTGTGCTATAAAAATAGAGCGCGTCTTGAGGGTATATTGTACCCGCCGCGCCTTGAAAAAGCAAGAAAAAACAATGATATTGGAGGCACATCAATGTCCACTACGATGGTCAGAAAAGAGGACGTCGTCCGCAAGTGGTACGTTCTCGATGCGGCCGGCAAGCCCCTGGGCAAGACCGCCGCTCTCGCCGCCGACCTGCTGCGCGGCAAGCGCAAGGTCGACTACACGCCGCACGTCGACTGCGGTGACTTCGTCATCATCATCAATGCGAAGGACGCCGTTCTCACCGGCAACAAGCTCACCCAGAAGTACTACCGCACCCACTCCGGTTACGCCGGCGGTCTCAAGGAGACCCGTTACGATCGCCTGATGGCGACCCGCCCCACTCTCGCCATGACGCTCGCCGTCCGCGGCATGCTGGCGAAGAACCCCACCCAGAAATGGCAGCTCCGTCGTCTGAAGGTCTTTGCCGGCAATGAGCACAAGCACGCCGCGCAGAAGCCCGAAGTCTGGACGGTCGAATAAGGAAAGGAGGAAATTTTAGAATGGCTACCTATCAGAGCAAGCGTCCCTACGCTTACGGCACCGGCCGTCGGAAATCCTCCACCGCCCGTGTCCACCTCATCCCCAACGGCAGCGGCAGCATCACCATCAACGGCCGCACGCTGGACGAGTACTTCGGTCTCGAGACTCTGAAGCTCATCGTCCGTCAGCCTCTCGCCGCCACCGAGACGGCCGAGAAGTTTGACGTTGAAGCCACCGTCGCCGGCGGCGGCATGACCGGCCAGGCCGGCGCGATCCGTCACGGCATCGCCCGCGCCCTGCTCAAGGTCGACGAGAACTACCGCGGCACTCTCAAGGCCGCCGGTTATCTCACCCGCGATCCGCGCATGAAAGAGCGTAAGAAGTACGGCCTCAAAGCCGCCCGTCGCGCGCCTCAGTTCAGCAAGCGCTGATCGGACGCAAATTCACAACTCAAAAGCTCAAAAACCCCGGAAAATCGGCATTTTCCGGGGTTTTCTTATGCCTTTTTCGTCTGATAGCTTTTGGAGCTTTTCGCTGTTTTTGACCGTATGTGACCTCGGTTAACCCATTTTGTAAGGGCTAAAAATGGGTTAACCGGGACAAATGGGTGAGTAAATGGGTGAGTAAATGGGTTAACTGAAGGGTCAACACAAGGTGAATTTGCGGAGGTTTTTTCATGAACACCCCTAAGTAAAAATGAACTGCATTGACGCTGATGCGGTTTGTACTAATTTCATAAAATATGACTATGGGAAAATGATTTTAAATTCTTTGTCAGGAGGTAAGCCCACATGAAAAAAGGGATGCTTATATATGACTCCTCCACAAATCGCTTTGACGTTTTGTATGAGGAAGGAAACAGTTATGGCGGGCTGCACTGCGGAACTGCAATGGAGGCCTTGATAAATGACGAATGGATACCCACTCGCATCGAGTACGGAAACGACTGGTATCTCGTAGGAGTGCAGAAGGAATCGTTACCCGGACTTCAAGTAAGAATATAGTAACCACATGCTGCAAGGGCAGTCTCTTGATTAAGGGGCTGCCCTGTTTTTATATCCAATCGCAGAAAGGAGGAACCCGTCATGCCGAAATGCCTGTTCAGATACCAATGGGTCAAGCTGCCCAGGAGTCATTTGCCGGTCGGCAAGGGAATCATGGGTTATTGGGCAAAGCTGGCCTCACGGGCGGCATTTCGCAGGGGTCGGGCAAAATACTGCGGATACACAAACGATGTAATGCCGGGAATGTGGTCCGGTGGCGTGGTCGGCTTGAAGAGCATTCTGGGCGTCAAAAGGCGCACGGAGGCTCTGGAAATCATGAATACACTCAGCCGGTTCGGGTATATCCGTTACACGCTTGACGAGAAAACAAAGAAGCTGGAATATGTCGTCACCGATTGGGTTGTAAAATGCTCCGGCGCCGAATGCATGAGTGGAGCAGTCTACGCAACAGACGGCTATGGATTTCTCTGCCTTCCCCGCAACATCACGCAGCGCCTTGCGGATCAGCATTATACATTCGGCGAATCAGATGCATGGCTGGACCTCTGGTGCCACACGGTTTGGCAGGAGACCGGCAATGCGTTTTCCTGTCTGGCGCCTGCCGTTCAATTCGGGAGACTTGGCGCCGCTTTGACATTGGAAGCCTTGGGACGACGCTGGGGCTGGGAAAAGACAAAGGTGTGGAGATTTTTTCAGAAGAATGGGGATGCCTTCGCTCTGCACCGTCTGCCGGGCTCCTACGGCTGTCTCATTTTCAATAGACTGTATCCGCTGGATACAGAGGCTTCGCTGCCCACCGGCGCAGAAATTGAACGCATTATTGAGAAAATGCGTATTTGCGCCGGAAATGCGCATATTGGAGGCTCGGACAATGCACGCCTGAACAAGATGATCCTTTGGTATAGCCGCAGGATCATTATCATGAGAACCACTGATTATGCCGAACAGGTATCAAAAAATCGCGTTGCACTTTCGTTCCCTATAATACGCGCGTATATTTCTCTGTGTTGGAATTGTCAGAACTGTATCTATGACTGCAGAGGTGTAAGTAGTAGACTACGCCGCATAGATGCGAACCACATCCGCGGGCCATGTGCTTACGCGGATTTTTTCTTACACTCACGAAACCGGAAAGGAGAATCGACATGAGCAAAATCGAAAGCAGTGCCGGAAAGGCGCTTTATGAACAGCAGGAAACCAAGCTGTCGCAGCAGTCCGCCGCATTTATTGAACTTTTAACAAAGCGCGGCATTCTGGGAGATTCGTCTATCGATGATGACAGAGTCCGCCAAGCTAAAAAGGAGAAAAAGAAAAGCATGTATCATAACACGCTTCTCCTGTTGCAGCACTACCGAACCATTCTCTGGACGCTGGAATGCTTCCCGTCCAGCATAGCAGAGGAGCTGGATCGCCCGCTGAAGGATCTGGATACGCTGCTGGATCGGATCGACCTGGAACTTGGGATGAACAATCGAAAGCTGGAAGGCCGGATGGAGAGTGTACGCCGCTCTCGCCTGCTGGTTGACCGGCTCAACGATGCGGTCAGCATATTGAAATCCAAACCGGTCAACGGGAACAAGATGTACGACATCATCTACATGACCTTTCTCGGGCCGGACAAGCTGATGCACGAGGAGCTTCTGTACCGTCTGGACATCTCTGCCCGGCACTATTACCGGCTCCGCACGCAGGCAATCAATATCATCGCCCTGCGTCTATGGTCTGCCCCTGCCGGCGAGGTGGATTCCTGGCTGGAGGTTCTTTCTATTTTGGAAAACTGGTAAGGTTAAAGGTCTCGATTATTACATTGCTTCTACAGGAGCGGGACAAATGATACCACGCAGATGCATCGACATAGCAGCTGTTTGATTATGTGCAGATTGTTTGGAGATACTGTAGATAAGGAACGCAAATCCGGTTGAAATTCTGTCCCGAATATTATATAATATTCGGGACATGATGGAGGAGGGAGACAGGATGAAAACAGGATATTCCAAGCAGATACAGGAGCGAATCAACGGTGCGGACGACGGCACAATCTTCGTGAACTCGGATTTCGCGGATATTGCTGATTCGGAAACAACCAGGCGCAATCTGAACAGATTGACACAAATCGGTGTGCTTCGCCGGATATTAAAGGGTGTTTACGAAAAGCCGAAGTACAGCAAGCTGCTTGATGAATACGTAGCGGCTGACCCGGACGCAGTTGCAAAAGCATTGGCGCGAAGTTACCATTGGACCATCGTCCCGTGTGGGAATACAGCCCTGAACCTTCTGGGGCTCTCCACACAGGTAACGGCGGTCTGGTCCTATATCAGCGACGGCCCGTATAAGACCTATGAGTGGAACTCCACAAAGCTGGAATTTAAGCATAGGACCAACAAGGAAATCACCGGTCTGTCTTACATGACGAGCTTGGTGATCCAGGCACTGAAAACTTTGGGAAGGATCAATGTGACGGCGAAGATCATACAGACGCTTTCTGAAAAGCTGACCGAGGACGAAAAGCGAGCCTGCCTGAAAGAGGCGACGGAATCTACGGATTGGGTTTACGATACGATAAGGAAAATTTGTGGGGGCGACACACAATGAGAAATGTAGCACGATTGCCGGACAGTGACCGTGGCGAACTGTTCCGAAATACAGCAGATAAGATGGGATTGAATGATGCCATCGTAGAAAAAGATTTTTGGGTATGCTTTACGCTTGACCATCTGTTCCACCGATGCCCCTGGAAAGATGCTATTACCTTCAAAGGCGGTACCAGCCTTTCCAAAGCATTCAACCTGATCAGCCGCTTTTCCGAGGATATTGATCTGATTTTGGATTGGCGGGTGTTGGGATATGGTAAAGACGAGCCATGGGAAAAGCGCTCCAACACCAAGCAGGATGCATTCAACAAAGAAGCCAATGCGCGGGCAGAAGTTTTCCTCGCAGAACAGTTTTGCCCCACCGTTCAGGCAGAGTTCTCTCGGGAGCTTGGCTGTGAGGCGAACATTTACATAGACGAAAAGGACAAACAGACCGTCATCTTTGCCTATCCGCACCTGTTCACAAACCCTGCCACCCTGCAGGTCATTCGTTTGGAGATCGGGGCGTTGGCTGCTTGGACGCCTGCAAAAATTGCGCAGATCGAGCCTTATGCAGCAACCTATTATCCAAAAGTTTTTTCACAAAAGGATACGGCAATTCTGACCGTTGCGCCGGAGCGGACTTTCTGGGAAAAGGCGACGATCCTGCACCATGAAGCCAACAGACCCGAAGGTTCGGAAATGCCGCAGCGTTATTCCCGGCATTACTATGACCTGTATCGGATGTCTATGACGCCTGTGAAAGAGGCCGCTTTTGCGCGGGTGGACCTGCTGAAAACGGTAGTAGACTTCAAAATGAAGTTCTATCCGAGATCTTGGGCAAAGTATCAGGAGGCTGTCCCAGGCACCTTGAAGCTGGTTCCCCCGGATTATCGCTTTGCAGCATTGGCCGCAGATTACGAAGCAATGAAGGATATGCTCTATG
>ERZ772867.294-NODE-294-length-71824-cov-7.323594_pt1 | contig 71824 bp, 66 predicted proteins | sample MGYA00511341_ERZ772867 | MGnify/ENA primary metagenome ERZ772867 (study PRJEB29015, sample SAMEA2737707) | human gut metagenome | biome: human gut; feature: human-associated habitat; material: faeces | place: China | collected 2012 ... | reverse complement strand
TGGGTTCGAGTCCCACTACCCGTACCATGGCGAGTGTTCATAACGGATTTGATGTTATGAACACTCGATTTTTTATGCTTCTTTTGGAGAGCAGGCATTTCGCCTGCTCTCCTTCGTTATGCGGGGATATATTCCACGGCCACGCCCTGCCTTGTTTCGGAGATATAATGGCTTGTCAGAGGCGCTGCCGGGATGTCGATGTACCCCACAAAGCGGTAGTGAATTGCGATTCGCTGTGTTCTACTTTTTCCGATGCCCTGCGTTTCGTACACCTCGATATGGTCAATAAGCTCCCGCAGCAGCGGTGCGGTCAGCTCGTCCATCTGCATAAACTTTCGGATGGCAGTGATAAACTTGTCCTTATTGGCCGCTTGCCGCTCCGTTTCCGCAATTTGCTCCCGAAGCTGTGGGATCTTCGCTTTCAAGGCAAGCTGCTCTACATCGTATTCGTGGGTAATTTGCAGGAAGCCCTCGTCAGAAAGAAGCCCTTCCGTATTCTTTTCAAAGGCCTTTTTGTAGAGCCGGGATACGGTTTCCGTGCGCATCAGGGCCTTTTGCAGCTCGCCCTCAAGGCGCTTTTTTTCCTCTGCGATTTCCCGGTTGGATTTGCGTTCCAGAAGGTCGGCGAACATTGTCTCGTCATCCCGCAGGAATTGCGCCATTCGTTGCGGCTCCAGCTTTACCACCTGCTCAATAGCGTCCGCCCGCACATATTGCCGGGTCGGGCAATTGCCGGCTGACTTCACTCAGCCGGAGCCTGCAAACAATTTTGCGCATAAATCTTGACGGCACCCATGTGGGTCGCTTTAATTTTGAAAACTGCTATAGAATAGTTGAACATACAAACAAGGCAGACGCTATAGCGTCTGCCTTTCCTGCGCCTTGGGCGCGTTTATTCACTTCGCTCAAATTTCTTGAGAGAGTACCATTACCCCTTTACCGCGCCGCTGGTCATGCCGCTGATTATCTGCTCTTGGAAGAGGACGTAGCCGAGGATGGAGGGGATTATCGAAATGACGATCGCCGCGTACATGGAGACGTAGTCGGTCGAGAACTGGTTGGTGAAGTAGCGTATGCCGACTTGGATCGTGCGCAGCTTTTCCGACGATACGATGAGGTTTGCGAACACGAACTCGTTCCAGCAGGTCAGGAACTCGAACGTGGCGGCGGTGACGATGCCCGTGCGGGACAGTGGCAGGATAATATGCCAGAAGCGCGCAAAGAAGCCGCAGCCGTCGATATACGCCGCTTCCTCAAGCTCCATCGGGATGGAGTCCATCAGCCCGCGGATGAGGAAGGTGGACATCGGGATGCCGATGGCGGTATACAGGAGTATCATGCCGCCGTAGGTGTCGTAAAGTCCGAGCTTATTGATGATGACAAAGTACGGCACCATTAGGGCGTTCAGGGGGATAAGTATGCCGGCCGTGAACAGGCCGTAGAACTTCTCGCGCCCCTTGAAGCGGAAGCGGGAGATGCAGTAAGCGCTCATGCTGGCAATAATGACGTTGAGCGCCGTTGCGCCGAGGCCGACGAGAACGGAGTTTATCAGCATCCGCCCAAGCCCTGCGACGGTCAGGGCGTTGATGTAGTTGCCTATCTGCCACACGGCGGGGAGCGAGAACGGATCCGTCAGAAGTTCATAGTTGGTCTTGAATGATGATATGACCAGCCACAGCAGCGGGAAGAGCGTATACACGGCGAAGAATATGATAAGGAACCAGCGGAAGAATATCAGCAGACCGTGCTTCACGTTCTGCCACGGAGATCTACGGAGAACAGATTTATTTTCCATCACTGTTTCCTCCTTGGCTTTGCCTGTACCGTCTCGCTGCGCCCTTCAAAGAGCTTGCGGATGCAGATGATGAAGAGTATGCCGACGATAATGAGTATGACGGCCGTCGCGCTTGAGAGGCCGTAGTTTGCGTCCTGCATCTTCTTGTACAGGTACAGCACCATCGTCGAGGTCGTGTTCGCGGGCTGACCGTTCGTCAGCATGTAGACCTGCTCAAACTGGCGCAGACCCATTATGCTTGCAAGCGTGACGCAGGTGAGCAGAGACGTCTTCTTGATAAGCGGGATGGTGATGTATATCGCCTGCTGGAAGTCGGATGCGCCGTCGATGGTCGCCGCCTCATAATAGCTCTGGTCGATGGTGGTGATGTCCGCCATCATTATGACCATGTAATAGCCGACATAGAACACCCAGTAGATGAGCACGGCGGGGAACGCCGTTTTCAGCCCGCCCAGCCAGTCACACGATAGATGCCCCAGCCCGATCGCCTTCAGCAGACCGTTCAGCAGGCCGTAGTCGGCATTGTAAATGCCGCGCCACAGCATTGCCAGCGCGATGCCGGATATGACCTGCGGGAAGAAGTACACCGTGCGGAAGAACTTCCAGCCCTTCGGCTTGCGCGAGAGGATGATCGCCATGAGCATCGCCAGCGGAACCTGAATACAAGCCGCGGTGAACGCCCATATGACGTTATTGACTATAGAGCGGATGAACGCCTTGTCCTTGAACAGCAGGGCAAAGTTTTTCATTCCGTTGAAGCTCGGCGCGGAGATACCGTTCCATTTAAGGACGCTGACGGTAATAACATACAGCACCGGTATCACGAAGAAAACGAGCATCATTACTAACGCCGGTGCCATAAACGCCGCCAGTGCGCGCCGGTCGGATTTTGTTGGTTTCATCGCGTCACCTCCTTGGTTTATCAAAAAAGTTTGTTCGGTATCAGACTGCTTTGATAAGTCAAGGCAGCGAAATGTGAAGCCGCCGGGCAAACCGGAATTGCTTGCCCGGCGGCGGTTCTGCTTAAATTTTATCCGACTGTCAGATTATCAGGCAGCGTTGTCGATAGCGGTCTGGAGCATATCGACAAAGCCCTGCTCATCGACCTGACCGAGGACGAGAGAGGAAACTGCCGCGGGGAACTCAGTGGAGAACGCGGTCGGGAATGCGCCGTTCACGTGGAGAATGGTGTAGCTTGCATTGTTGGCTATCTCGGTGAACTTCTGGGAGATCTCGTTGGTTTCGGGGGACGGAGTGTACTTGACGAAGAACATCGCGCCGGATGAGAGCGCCCACTCGGACACGTGCTCAGGCTCGGAGATGTACTGGAGGAACTTCACGACTGCGGCTTCCTTGGCAGGATCGTCCTGCTTTGCGCAGGCGAGGAAACCCTGAACGGTGGTCACAAGACCAGCCGCGTCGCCCTTGCCGCCCTCATAGACGGGGTTGGTGGCAACTTCGCAGACCTCGTTGAGGCCGTTGTTCTCTTCCTTGTAGAAGTTGGCAATCCACCACGGGCCGTTGAGGTAGAGCGCGGTGTCGCGGGCGATGAAGTGGCCGTTGACGTCGGAAGCCGTCGCGGAGACAGCGCCGTCAAAGGTGTAGTCATACATCTGCTTGAGAACGCCGGCAGCCTCGACAAACGCGGGGTCGCTCAGGCCGTTTGCATAGACGTCCTTGCCGCCGATGGCTTCAACGATCAGGGAGTACCACAGCATGGAAGACCATGCATTGTCGCCGGCCATCTGACCGACGGCGTTGTAACCGGCAGCCTTGATGTCGGCAAACATCTTGAACATTTCGTCATAGGTGGTGGGGAAGGTCTCCCAGCCGGCCTCGGCAAGGATTTCCTTGTTGTAAACGATGGGGAAGATGGCGCTCTCGAAGGGGAGAATGTAGGTCTTGCCGTCAACGCTCCACGCGTCGAAGCAGCCGTCGGTGAAGTTATCGCCCCAGCCGTCGGCGAGGTAAGAGGTCAGATCCATGAACTTGCCGGATTCCTGATACGCCTGAATGTCGAAGGTGGTGTCAAGAATGCAGATGTCGGGTGCGGAGCCGGTGGTAATGGTGGTGCGGATCTTATCGCGGTATGCCTGATAGTCGGTCTGCTCCTCAATGACGACCTTGATGGAGCCGGCATTCTCGGCGTTGAAGTCCTCGACCATCTTTGCAAGATAGGCGGCCTTGGAGTCGGTGCCGACCCAGATGCACGGGAAGTTGATGACTATCTCCCCTGCCGGGGTGTCCTTGTTTTCCGTGGGCTGCTCGGTCTGGCTGTTGTCCTGTGCGGGTTGCTGTGTCCCGGAGCTGCCGCAGGCAGCGAGGGAGAAGCACATCGCCAGCGCAAGGATGAGAACTATCAGTCTCTGCACTTTTTTCATTTCGTGTCTCCTTTTGTTGTTTGATTTAATTTTAATTAACGCTGTTAATTAACTTGCCGTAAAAAATGCCATCTACTGGCTGTTGTTTTTATTATAAAGGCCGGAGCGTGATTTGTAAAGCACCTAAGTCTGACGCGGGTGTAAATTTTTCCGGGCTGTTTTTGTGCATTTCAGCCAATCGGTGTGCGTACATCGCCATATAATGGTCGTATTTTGGGACATTTAACGGCTTCTTAGCGAATGCAGCGCCGTGCATCGTGACCTTGTCCGTTTCGGATCACGACACACGGCGCGTATACCGGCTGGTTATGAAATTTCGGGTATCGTGCGGAAAAGCTCCGCAAAGCGGCCGTTTTTCTTATAAAACACCGGTGGCTCGCCCATCGGCGCGGGGACGCTAACATTGCCCGCGGAATACTCGCGGCCGCTCCAGAGATGCACCCACTCGCCCTCCGGCAGCCACAGGCTCCGCTGTGTCTCCCCCGGAGCGACGACCGGCGCCGCAAGCAATTCATCGCCTAAAAGATAGCTGTACAGCTCGCGGTCATATGCCCGCTCGCAGTGCGGCGCGTCATAAAACAGCGGCCGCATGACGGGTATACCCTGCTCCGCGTTTTCCTCCACGCAGACTTTCAGATACGGCAGGAGCGCGGTGTGGATATGCGACAGCCGCGCGGCACGGTTAATTATTTCACGGCTTGAATAAAGTTGAATATTGTCGTCAGGCCGGTTGCCCTCGTGCGTACGCATAACGGGGCTGAAGCAGGTGAACTCAAGCCAGCGCAGCAGCAGTTCCTCGTCCCTGTGCAGGCCGAACAGAGTTGTGTATCCGCCCGCGTCGCAGGTGTGGAGGCCGAAGCCGCTCATACCGGCAGTCAGCGCCGAGGTTATGACCGATGGCAGTCCGTCGTCCTCCGACCAGTCGACGCACTGATCACCCGCCCACAGGAGCGTCGAATATTTCTGGCTCCCGGCGGCTCCCGCGCGCATAAAGAACACGCAGTCGCCCAGAAGTCCGGCTTCCTCGACGGCCTCGCGGTTGCACTTTGCCCACAGCATCGGCCATTTATTGTGCATTTCAAGCCCGCTGCCGCCGAAGCATACGCAGTCTGCGGGCAGATACTCGCCGAAGTCCGCCATCCAGCCGCGGAAGCCTAGGCCGATAAGATTTGTTTTTATAACGCCTTTGTACCATTCAAATGCTTCCGGCATCGTCAGGTCTACCACGCCGCAGTCGTACTCGCCGAAATCGAAGAGGTAGTCGCTGCCGTCCTGCTTCTTGACGAAGTAGCCTTTCTCCTGCGCTGCCTTGAACAGTACGCCGCTCTCGACGAGATAGGGATTTATATATCCCATCCAGCGCGTATTTTCATCCGCCGCAATGACCTTGTCCAGTCCGGGATACGACTTCTCGTCCCAGCGCCAGTCCCATTGCAGGCGCTTGCCGAAGGACGTGATGCGCCGCCCCTCCCAGTCCTGTATCCAGACCGCGGAGACATCCATGCCGCCCTCGCGGCATTTGCCCAGCAGATCGAGAGTGCGCTCGGTACCGCCCTGCACACCGAGCCATATGCCCTTCATCGCCCAGTCCGGCAGTACGGGCTGCCGCCCGAGCAGCGCGCTCAGGCTGCCGCTCAGCTCCCGATAGCGCTCCCCGGCGCAGAGCACCAGCGAAAAGCGATTTGACCAGACACCTATCTCATGGAAGTTCGGAGCGCGGAAATCCAGTTCGGAGTATTCGTAGTTTTCAAGATGCGCCCAGTACATGCGGGAGGAAACGAAGGTCGGCTGGGGGAAGAATGTGGTATGGTAATCGCCTCCGCCGCCGTCGCTTGCATTGGCAAGGCGGGTTATCTCGGTCAGTTTGTTGCGGCCGACGCCCTGCTCGCGCGTCCATATCGGGAAGAGACGCCCACGCATATCAAGCGCCGAAAACTGCTCGCCGCCGCCGGTGACATGCTCGCCCTCCTCGGCGCACAGACGCAGCCATATGCGGTTTATGCTTGCGTCGCCGCACTCTCCGCACAGGCGCAGCAGCCCGCCATCGCGCGTGATGCGCACGGTCAGCTCCCCCTGCATGTCCGGGTGAGTGAATGTAAGCGTTTCGCCGTCCGCCGACGAAAGGCGCAGAGCGAAGCGCTCCGACACGCGGTCGTTCACGTCGAAATTGCCGCGGTACATTTTTATGCTCTCCTTGCCGCGCCCGGCGAACACCGCGGGGCACTCCGGCGTGTGCAGCAGCAGCGTTTCGCCGCCGGCAGTCAGGCGCAGTTCGCCGTTTCGAGCCGAAACGTCAATATTTCTTGCCATCTGTCAATACCTCCGTTTATATTTATTCGTTATACCATGCGTCAGTTTTTTCATCGCCCTGTTCCGCCGTGTACTCGCGGAACACCGGCTCGATGATAAGGCTCATCAGCATACACACCGCGCCCGGCAGCAGCGGCAGAAGCAGCGGCGTGAGGTAGACTATCACGCCCACCGCGATAAGCACCGCCGCGAGGATCACCGACCGTCCGATATTCCGAAGCGTCAGCCAGCCGACGAATTTGAAGCTGCCTTTAATGTTATTTGAAAAGCGCGATATATACGCAAACATCCACGGCAGGCTCAGCAGCGCGGGCAGGAAGAACACCCACCGCAGAATTCCCAGCACTCCGCCGCCGTGGCTGGATGCGCCGATCGCATAGGCGTCAAGCGCGATCACGGCGGTATAGCCGATGTAGATAAGCCATGTGAGCGTGCTCTGCCGGAACTCGCGCCGGAAGGCGGAAAAGAAAACGCCTGTCAGCCGTCCGCGCTCATGCCGCACACATTTGACCACAGCGTAGTACAGCGCCGTGCTCGCCGCGCCGATCGTTATTACAGGCAATGAACAAATTAGCCAGTACAGCCCCGCGACTATCAGGTCTATAAAGCGCGATACGGCGCTTCCGATGCGCGATTTCTCCATAATCTGCACGTCCTTTCTGCAAACAGTTTAATTCACGCTGTTAAAAAAGTCAATGATTCATTATTGACAACGCCCGCGCAAGACCGTAATATATAACCAAATACTTATTCGGTTAATGCATAATGGAGGGAACTGACATGCTTGAAGCTTGCATAAACGGCGGCTGGGCACTGCGTTTTGACGGGCGCGAGCTCGTGCGGCACACGCAGGATGCGCCCTTTGCCGTCGCCGTGCGGCAGGAGAAGGAATATAAGTCCTCGCGCGGCACGGTCAAGCTGACTGTGCGCGAAGCGGAGCGTATCCCGCTGACGGATGCGGCGCAGAGCGGCGACGGCGTTGTTTTCAGCGCCGCGGGGCATACGCTGCGTGTGGAATACCTGCCGCTTCCCGGCGGCGCGGAGCTTCGTTTTTCCGGCGAGGCCGGGTGGGGCTACGAGTTCAGCCTGCCCGCAGTCGGCGGTGAGGCGGTTTTCGGCGGTGGCGAGCAGTACCGCAAAGTGAACCTGCGCGGCGAAACGGTCGTGAACTTCGTGTCGGAGCACATCAAAGCGTCGACCATCGTGGAAAAGGCGCTGCTTCCGGCGGCGCTCTACCGCGAGAAGTCGCACTCCGAGATCGGCAGCTACGCGCCGATGCCGGTGTTCGTGACGGACGGCGGGCGGTTCATCGCCTTCGATGCCGACAGCGACGGGCGCGCCGTGTTCGGCGAGGAGGCGTATGTTTTCGCGTTCGACTCATGCCCACGTTCACTGAGGATACAGACCGGCGGCAGCTACGAAGAGCTTGCGGGCTTCACTGCGGCTAACGTGCCGAACCGGCAGTATATCCCCGAATGGTGCATGGACGGCATGGTCCTCGGCGTACAGGGCGGCACTCAAACCGTGCTGGATAAGACCTTCGCCATGCTCGACGCGGGCGCAAAGATATGCGGCGTATGGAGTCAGGACTGGTCCGGAGAGAACCGCACCGTAATGGGCAAACAGGTCTGGTGGAACTGGGAGGCCGACGAAAAGCTTTATCCGGAGCTTCGCGGCGCGATAGAAAAGCTTCGTGCGCGCGGTGTGCGCTTTCTGGCGTACATAAACCCGTATCTCGTCAAGGGAAGCCGTCTCTATGAGCAGTGCGCCGCGGCGGGCTACCTCATCCGCCGTCAGGACGGCAGTATATATCACATCAAATCCACGACCTTCGACGCGGGTATGCTCGACCTTACGAACCCCGAAGCCGTGCGCTTCACGAAGGACGTGCTTATCAAGAAAAACATGCTTGACCTCGGCGTTTCGGGCTGGATGGCGGACTTCGGCGAGTATCTGCCGGTGGACTGCGTCCTGCACGACGGCGATCCCGCGCAGCTTCACAACAAATGGCCGGTCATGTGGGCAAAGCTCAACCGCGAGGCGATAGAGGAGTACGGCGATAAAGACGTCATGTTCTTCACGCGCTCCGGCTACCTCTGCATACAGCAGTACGCCCCCATACTCTGGAACGGGGATCAGCACACGGACTACACGCGCGATTACGGTATGCCGTGCATCATGCCGGCCTGCTTCTCTCTCGGCTTCTCCGGCGTGACGATGGTGCATTGGGATATCGGCGGCTTCTTCTCGTTCGGCAAGCTCAAGCGCGACGACGAGCTATTCACCAGATGGATGGAGGCCGGGGCGTTCTCGCTTATGATGCGCAGTCACGAGTCGATCCGCCCGTGGGCGAACAGCCAGTTTGACGCGCCGGACGTGCTGCCGCACACGGTAGCCCTCACGCACGTACACGCGGCGCTGAAGCCATATATTGAGAAATGCGCCGCGGACGCCGGGCGCGGCATCCCCGCGATACGCCCGGACTTCTGGGCGGCGGGAAGCTATACGGCGAGCCGCGACGAATACGCATATTTCCTCGGCGGCGACATGTTCGTCGCGCCGGTGATAGAAAAGGGCGCGCGTTCGCGGCGCGTGTATCTGCCCGACGGCGAGTGGCTGCACTTCTGGACGGGCGCGCCGTATAAGGGCGGGTATGAATATACCGTCGCCGCCCCGCTTGGCCGTCCGGCGGTGTTTTATCGCAGAGACAGCGAATTTGCAGATGTATTCAAGGCCGCGGGAGAAACGGCGCACATATAAAATTATAAAGGAGAGACGAGATGGAGACAAGCTACATTTCCCGCACGAGCGGGATCGGCACGCGCGACAAGATCGGCTACGCCATGGGCGACCTCGCGTCGCTGCTGGTGTTCGGGCTGGTGCAGAGCGTGCTGCAGAAATACTACACGGACGTACTCGGCATCGGCGTTGTAAGCATCATGGTCATGTTCATCATCGCGCGCGTATGGGACGCGATAAACGACCCGCTCTGGGGGCGGATAATCGACCGCATCCCGCCCGCGCCGGACGGGCGTTACCGCCGCTGGCTCAAGACGCTGGCATTGCCGGTCGCGCTGTCAGCGGTACTGATGTTCGTGAAGATCCCCGGCCTGAGTGAGGGCGGCTACCTCGCGTATGCCTACGTGACCTATATCCTCTTCGGTATGCTCTATACCGGCATCAACATCCCCTACGGCTCGCTAGCGCAGGTCATCACCTCAGACGACCGTGAGCGCTCATCCCTGTCGGTGTTCCGCTCGATAGGCTCGACCTTCGGCGCGATGCCCGCGATGCTGCTCATCAGCTTCTGCTACGTCAAGAACGCCAACGGCACATCCGTGATGTCTTACAGCAAGATCCTCACGGGCGCGGCCATCATCGCGGCGCTGTCTGTGGCGGCATATCTGCTGTGCTACCGCTGGACGACTGAACGCGTCCCCACGAAGCCCGCGCCCAAGGAGAAGGGGCAGACATGGAAGGTAATAAAAATTTTGCTGCACAGCCAGCCGTATATGGCGGTGTGCCTCGTCGGTATGCTGTTCCTCGCCGCGCAGATGTTCAGCCAGAGCTATAACACCTATCTTTTCAACTACTACTTCAACGCCCCCAGTCTGTCGATGATGCCTACGGTGTGCCAATATCTCCCCGTGGCGGTGATCATGCTGTTTGCGGGCAAGCTCGGCGCGCGCTTCGGGCGGCGCGAGGTCTGCGCCTACGGAATGCTGATGGCGGGCGTGTGCAATCTCGCGCTGTACCTCGTGGGCGGGACGAACGTATGGATGTTCCTCGCGGTGTGCCTGCTGTCCGGCATCGGCAACGCGTTCATATTCCTGCTCGTATGGGCGATAGCAACCGACGCTATCGACTATAACGAAGTAAGCTACGGTCTGCATGACGAGGCGACGAGCTACGCGTTCTTCACCTTCATGCGCAAGCTCGGCCAGACCATCGCGGCAATACTCGTGAACATGGCGCTGCTGCGCATCGGCTACACCGACAATGTTCTGAACACCGCCAACATCACCGGCGGTACACTGGACATGATGTTCACCGATTCCGTGCTCATCCCGGCGGTGCTGTATTTCCTCATCTTCGTGATCCTGCGCTTCATGTACCCCCTCGGCAGGGAGAAGATAGCTCAGCTTCAGAAGGAGAAAGAAAAGCTCCTCAGCAAGCTCGCGGAAGAATAATAGAATACGAAAAATAGGCTCGCCAAATGGCGAGCCTATTTTTTCGTTTCAGTATCAGTATTTGTACACCGGGATGCCCAGCATGTGCGCCAGCGCCTCCAGCGCGGCGGCGTGGTGCCCTTTTATGACCGCGTAGTGCGGCTCGAAGCCCGCCTTCACGCTCTCCTCGACAAGCTCACGAACGGGATTGTCAGTCTTTACGACGATGGACGTGCCTATAAACTGCTTGGGCTTGTCCAGCGCTTCGCCCTCAAGGATGAAGAAGCGGAACGACCCGTTCGGCTCGCGCCCCACGCGGAACACCGTCGCCTCCGGGAAGGCTTCACAGCCGAAGTCCATCGCCGGGCCTATCTTGCGGTTGGGGTGCACCCCGACAGCCGCGCCCGTGTCATGCCGCGCGAGGGAGCAGGCCGCCGCGCCGCAGTGCCAGAAGGTCAGCGTGTTCTCCCCCTCGTCGAGAGAGACGGGATCGCCGAAGAACACCGGCTCCCCGGACAGCTGCATACCCATCCACATCGACAGCGCCCCGTATATGTCCGCCTCGCAGGCCGCCGCCACGCCGAGATCGTTGAGCATCGACAGCACCGCGCACACGGGAGTGCCGAACGCGGTGAAGAAGTCCGGCCAGCAGCGTGACGCCAGCGCGCCGATATTATTTTTGCGGACGTATTCCGAATAAGCCTTCAGAAGCCGCGCATAGTCCGTGCGGTTTTTCTCCGGCGTATTCTCAAGGCCGCACATCGCCTGTTCTGAACGCGCAAGATATTCGGCGCAGTCTGCGTCGGAATATTCCTTCGCAATGTCGATAAGCTCACGCGCCTCTATCGCCTCAAGCTCCACGCCGAAAACGCTCATCAGCTCCGCGTCCAGCGCGCGCCCGAAGCCAAAGCCCTGCGGCGTATGGCCGACGGCGGACATTTTCAGCGAACGCATATCCTTTATAAGCCGCGCCGCCGAAACGCTTGCCGCTATCTCCTTGCGGACGCGCTCCTCGTCCGGCGCACCGAAAACATATTCAAACCGCCGTCCGCCGAAAGCGCGCATGGCGTTCGCCGCGGAGTAAGCGCCGGTCAAAGAGTTCAGACGCAGGCGGCCGCCGTCAATGACCGGCTCGCGCAGAGTCCAGAGCAGTATCGGGCAGTTCACGCGGCGCATAACGGCGGAAATATACGCGGAATTTGCGAAGGTCAGATTCTGGAACACGACGAGATCCGGCTGCACGGAGCCGAGAAACGCGTCGAGCGCTTCAATGCTCAGCAGCATATCATCCGGCACGGCAAAGCCCGCGTCGATACCGCGCAGCAGCTCCGCAGACGCTTCAAACTGCGCCTTTGCACTCTCCAGATGGAAGGTCGGCACACCCGCCGGGATGTAAACAGGGGTAAAATCTTTCATATCACACCTCGCAAAAATAATTTATTAAACTTTTTTATTAATCATAGCGTCATAACTGGGATATGTCAACAAAAATAAAAAAATGTTTTGTACAAGTTTCTATATTGACAACGGGCAGTCTAGGGATTAAGATTTATTTAGTTAAACCTTTTAATTAAAACAGGAGGAAACTGACCTTGAACTGCGATCTTAAAGAAAAATGCAAGGATATCCGCTGCGATATCATGACCTGCATCGGTCATCTGGGCGTAGGCCATATAGGCGGCTGCCTGTCCATTGTGGAGCTGTTGGCAGTACTGTACTTTCAGGAAATGAACATTGACCCGGCTCAGCCCAAAATGCCGGGGCGCGACAGGCTTGTCTGCTCTAAGGGACATGCTGGCCCTGCGGTATACGCAACTCTCGCAAACCGCGGCTACTTTGACAAGAAAGAGCTGCTCACCCTCAATCAGGGCGGTACCAATCTGCCCAGCCACTGCGACATGAACCTCACCACCGGCATCGACATGACCACCGGCAGCCTCGGACAGGGCTTCTCCTGCGCCGTGGGCGTAGCGCTCGGCTCGAAGCTTGAAGACGACGGGGCGACTGTGTACGCCATCGTCGGCGACGGCGAATCTCAGGAGGGTCAGGTCTGGGAGGCGGCAATGTTCGCCGCGTCAAAGGGTCTCGGCAACCTCGTGGGCTTCACGGATTACAACAAGCTCCAGATAGACGGCACCGTCGCGCAGGTCAACGACATCGCTCCGCTTGCCGACAAATGGGCGGCGTTCGGCTGGAACGTTATCGACGTGGCCGACGGAAACGACGTGGAGCAAGTCTCCGCCGCCGTAAAGCAGGCGAAGGCAAACCGCGCTACCGGCAGGCCGACCATGGTCATCCTCAACACGCTCAAGGGCTGCGGCGTGAAATGGATAGAGGAAATGGGCGCAGGCAACCACAACACCAACGTCAGCGAGGAGCAGGCCAAGGCCGCTATCGCCGAGATAAGGGAGGGCTGAGATTATGGAAATGAGAGCTGTTTACGCCGAGTGCCTTGCGGAGCTTATGACCCGCGACAGGCATGTGTGCGTCCTCGACGCCGACCTCGCCAAGGCGAGCGGCACACGCGCCCTGTATGAGCGCTTCCCCAACCAGATGTTCGACTGCGGCGTTGCGGAGCAGAACATGGCGTCCATCGCCGCCGGACTTGCAAGCTACGGCTTCAAGCCCTACATTGAGAGCTTCACCCCCTTCGCTACCCGCCGCATCTGCGACCAGATAGCGATATCCATATCCTACGCGAAGAGCAACGTCAAAATAGTCGGCACTGACCCCGGCATCTCCGCCGAGCTCAACGGCGGTACGCACATGAGCATGGAGGATATCGGCGTTCTGCGCTCCATCCCCGGCGTCGTGATATTCGAGCCGGTCGACGATGTGCAGCTTCGCGCGGCCATGCCCGTGATATACGACTATGACGGTCCCGTGTACATTCGCCTGTTCCGCAAGGAGCTGCCGCGCGTGTTCGGCGATGATTATAAGTTTGACCTCTTCAAGGTCGACACCCTGCGCGAGGGCACGGATCTGACCATATTCGTCTCCGGCTTTATGACGACGGACGCGCTCGCCGCCGCTGAAAAACTCGCCGCCGAGGGTATATCCTGCGAGGTCGTCAACGTCCACACCATCAAGCCCATCGACCGCGAGGGCGTCATCGCCGCCGCGAAGAAGACCGGCGCCGTGCTGACGGTTGAGAATCACAACGTCATCGGCGGCCTGCACTCTGCGGTTCTCGAAGCTCTGGCCGAGGAGAAGCTGCCCGTGTGCGCCGTCGGCGTACAGGATCGCTTCGGCGAGGTCGGCAAGATGCCGTATCTGCGCGAGGCCATGGGTCTGACCGTTGAGAATATAGTCGCTACGGCGAAGAAGGCCGTCGCGCTCAAGTGATACCAAAGGAGAAGAAAGATGAAAATAGCAATCGGCAGCGATAAATCCGGCTTCAGTGCAAAGGAAGCCATAAAAGCATATCTCACCGAGGCAGGCATCGAATTTGACGACCTCGGCACGCAGGATCTCGACCATGTCGTCCCCTACTACGCGGTCGCGGACAAGGTCGCGCCGCTGGTGCAGCAGGGCGAATATGACAAGGCCGTCCTTATCTGCGGCACGGGCGCGGGTATGTGCGTCGTGTCCAACAAGTTCAAGGGCGTGTACGCCGTTGCCTGCGAGGGCGTGTACTCGGCAAAGATGGCCCGCGCCATAAACAACGCCAACATTCTCTGCATGGGCGGCTGGATAGTCGGCCCCGAAATGGCCGTCGAGATGGTCAAGACCTTCCTTGCAACCGAATGGTGCCAAGACCTTGAGGATTGGCGCAAGGAGAATATGAAGAAGTTCGCGGTTCAGGTAGCGGCTATCGAGGACAAGGTTTATGATAAGTGATTTTGTCTACTCCCAGCCGGTGAAGATATTCTTCGGCGCGGGAAAATTCGCAGGGCTGCACGATGTGCTGTCGGAGCTCGGTCTGCATCGCTGCGTCGTCGTCTGCGGGCGGCACTTCGCACCGAAGGCCGAGGAGCTCGTCTCCTCTATGGACGAGCTGTGCACCGTGTTCGGCGGCGTGGAGCAGAATCCTCAGCTCTCCGGAGTTGAAGAAACCGTAAAGCTCGCCCGCGAGCACGGAGCCGACGCGATAATCGGCATCGGCGGCGGCAGCGCGATTGACACGGCCAAGTTTGCCGCCGCGATAACGCTCGACGGCGGCGATGCGATAGAATACTACCGCGGTGCGCGCCCCTTCCCTGCAAAGCGTCTGCCCGTCGTCGCAGTGCCGACCACGGCGGGCACCGGCAGTGAGGTCACTCAGGTGTCGGTCATAAGCCACAGCACGGAGAAGAAGACGATAAACAATCCCGCTTTCATGCCGCTCGCCGCGATAGTCGATCCGGAGCTGTGCATGAGCGTCCCTCCGCGCACGACGATGAACACCGGGCTTGACGCGCTGGCACACGCGCTTGAGGGCTTCTGGAGCGTGCAGCATCAGCCGATATGCGAGCTGATGACCGCCGAGGCCGTCTGCCTGATACTCGAAAATCTCGAAAAGGCATATCGCGACGGCAGCGACAAGGACGCAAGAAGCGCTCTGTCCTACGCGGCAACGCTCGGCGGACTTGCTTTCGCCCTGCCCAAGACCGCGGCGAGCCACGCATGCAGCTACCCGCTGTCCGAGGATTATCACCTGCCGCACGGCGAAGCCTGCGCCTTCACGCTCGACAGTCTCGTGCACATAAACGCCGACGAGCGGCTTGAAGCGCTGTGCCGCAAGGTCGGCCTAAGCGGAACCGAAGAGCTTGCACAGCGCATCGCGGAGCTTAAAAAGCTCGGCGGACTGCGCACCAGACTCAGTGAGCTGGGCGAGGTCGATCTCGACAAGCTCTGCCGCGACTGCGCGGCGCATCCGCTGATGAAGAACAATCCCGTCAAGCTGGACGAAGCCGCCCTGCGCGAGATGTTTGAAGCGCTGAGATGAACGCAAGACTCAAAAGCGGCTTTATGATAGGCGGCATGGTGCTGTCGTGGTCGATATACTACACGGTTTCAAAGCTGCTTGTCGACGCTACCGGCTCCGCGGCGTTCTCGGGAATGCTGCTGCGCCTTGCGGCGCTGATATTCCTGACTGTGCAGCTCTACGAGGATCACACCTTCGGCGCGCTGCTGCGTCAGGGCAAAAAGCAGCTCGTCACGCTTATTGCGATAGGCGTTTTCGGGTTCCTGCTTGACCTGTTTGCAAATCTGGGCTATGCCGGCGGCTCCTTGAGCACCGGCACAGCCCTTTTGAAAACCGACGTGCTGATGGTCAACCTCGCAACGGTGATCATCTACCGCAAGAAGCTCTTTGCGTCCGACTGGCTGGGTACGCTTGTGATGATAGGCGGAGTGCTGATCGTGCTCGGCGTGGATTTCCGCGGTATGCGCCTTAACCCCACCGACCTGTTTTTCATCCTCAGCGCCATGTGCGTTACGGTGAACGCGTTCATCATCAAGAACGCGCAGGAGAACTATCACGAGGACGCGGACACCATATCCTACTATAATAATTTTGTCGTGCTTCTGCTTTTCAGCGGCACGGCGGCGATGACAGGCGCGATCTCACCCTCCGCGCTGCACCTGCCCCCGGCCATGTGGGCGCTGGTCGCCCTCGGCGGTCTCGCGCAGACGGGTATATACTTCTTCTATTACCGCAACCTCAAGCATTATGAGGTGTGGGTCGTGAAGCTGTACCTTCTGCTCATGCCAGTGGTAAGCTGCTTTATCGGCGTATTTTTCCTCGGCGAGGAGTTGACCGGACGCAAACTGCTTGGTATACTTACCGTGCTGTGCGGCGCTGTGCTGATCCTTCTGCGCGGCCGCATAAACAAAAATAAGCTTCAGCAGAACGGGGTTTGAGCAATGATATACGAAGGCGACAACATGATGGGTATCAAGCGCACTAACAGAAGCGCCGCTCTGCGGCTTCTGCATGAGCGTGGCAGCATGTCGCGCAAGCGCCTTGCCGAAAGCACAAAGCTCACCCCCGCCGCCATAACCAAAATAGTCGGCGAGATGATATCCGAGGGACTCGTCTGCGAGGGCAGTCCCCTGCCCAGCGGCGGCGTCGGCAGACGCGAGGTCACGGTCGAGCTGAACTCCCGTGCGCGCTGTGCACTCGGCGTGCTGATAAATCTGCGTCAGGCGATACTGTCGGCAGCGTGGCTCGACGGGTCGGTGATATTCTCTGAAGAGCTTCCGCTCGAACCGATGTGCGACGCGGAGGACACCGTCGTGCGCCTTGCGGCGCGGCTTGCGGAGCTTATGAAGCAGCACCGCGTCAAAAAAGACTCCGTCATCGGCCTTGGCATTGCCATCCGCGGCATCACCTCGCCGGACGGGCGCGTCGTGCGGAACAGCTTCGGCGCGCTGAACACAAAGGATTTCCCGATATGCGACCGCTTCGAGGCGCTTACTGGGCTGTCGTGCGTGATGTCCAACAACGTCCGCGCGCTGTTCGCCGCCCAGATGTTCAAGTCCAGAGACGATGACCTCAGCTCGCAGTTCTTCCTGCGCTGTGAATACGGCATCGGCGCGTCGCTGTCTATAAACGGCCGCATATGGCGCGGCAGCAGCGAGCAGTGCGCCGAGATCGGCCATATTCCGGTCATAAAGCGCGGCGGCAAGCCCTGCTCCTGCGGCAAAAGCGGCTGTCTGGAGACAATCGCCTCCCCCACCGCTATCCTTGACGGGGCGCGCGCCATGCTCTCTCTTGAAAAAACTCCAGTGCTGTGGAACATATGCAAGGGGCGCGATGCATCCGCGCTCACGATAGACGACGTTTTCAGCGCCGCGCAGAACGGCGACGAAGAGATCGCAAAGCTCGTGGAGACGGCCATAACCGCCCTTGCCGCTGCGCTCAAAAGCGTTATATACACGCTTGACCCCGGCAAGCTCGTATTGTACGGCCGCATGTTTGAGAATCCGTACTATCTCACGAAGCTCATGGCCGAGATGCGCGAAGGCGTAGATTCCAGACACAATGTTCCGATTGAAAAAAGCCGATATAACCAGACGCTTGAAAATTCCGCCGCGGGGCTTCTCATGGTGGAAAAATTCTTTGAGCTTGGAGGTCTGATGTGAACAAGGTTCCCGATTTTCTTGTCGAAAAAAATCCCGGTCTGCCGCTGTACAGCGTGCTTGACCCGGAATTTGCCCCTTACGGTCAGGTGCTTGACCTCGGCGATGTTTCCGCGCTGGCGGACGCTATGCGCGCCCTCCCCATTCCCGAAAACGGTAATTGCTATGCGCCCTCCGATGATACGCTCATGGCGCTGCCTGAAACGGAGCGGATAAAGAGGTCCGTTTTCGGCGATATGCCTATTCAGGCGGGCTACTGCAACGGCCGTGGCTTTACGCTCAACGCCGAGGAATATCATCGGTGCAGCGAGGTCAATTTCACAACGACAGGGCTTGTTCTGCTGCTTGCCCTGCCGGAGGATATTATCGACCGCAGTCTTGACAGTAGCCGCGTTGTCGGGTTTTATCTGCCGCCGGATACGCCTGTGGAGATATATCCGCGTGTGCTGCATTTCGCCCCCTGCCGCATAAACGACGGCGGCTTCAACTGCCTCGTCGTGCTGACAGAGGGGACGAACTCCCCGCTCGACGCAGTCGATTCTGCGCTTCCCGGTGAGGGCGGACTGCTCTGGATGCGGAATAAATGGATGCTCTGCCATCCGGACTCCCCGCAGGCACAGAAAGGCACGTTCGTCGGCATCACTGGGGAAAACATAGCGCTCAATATCTGACGATCACTTTGCTGATGACACGGAATCCGTGGTTCCTCCCGCTGTCTTTTCTTTTACCGCAGTCCGTTTCATTGGATACCGATGTATTTCTCGTTTCCCGTGGTACTTGCGGTCAGGGTAGTATCATTTTCTATGCACCATTTATACCCTCCTATTTCAATCTCTCCCCTCCCCCGCATTTTGACATATCTATACATTCTTCACCAGTTTACGCTTTGCTTTTCCCTACCAAATTTTGTATGCTGTATTTGAGTAAATCTACGCGGAAGGCCACGACTATTATAAATTCACCAGCTGTTGCATGAGCGTCTATAAGCCGTGCTTATTAACGTAACACCGTTCGGTCTGAAATACATCATAAAGATATTATGGAGGGTTAAAAATGGCGTTAATTGTATGTCCAGAATGTGGGAAGCAAATATCCGAAAAGGCCGCTGCATGTCCGTTTTGCGGTTGCCCGTCTGATGCATTTGGGAAAGTCCCCGCTCCAAGTCAGGATCTTCCGGGAAAAAAGGTAAGAAAAAAGGGATTTTTGCCGTCATATGCATTGGTATTCTCGTCATTGCCGCATTATTGGCGGTCTACTTTACGCAGCTCAGCCCTGTTGCGCAGCAAAGAAAGGCTTTTGACGCAGCGACGGAATTATACAACTCCGGGGAATATGCTGACGCGCTGCATTCCTTTGAGCAATTGGGGGATTACAGCAATGTTCAGGAGTGCGTTGTCTGGTGCAAATATTTATTAGGGCGCGAAGCATATAATTCCAATGATTGGGAGACCGCAGCGTCCTATCTGAGTGATATAGATTATCAAGACAGTTCCGCTATATTAAATGATTGTGAGTACCTTATCGCGCTTGAGCAGAGCGTGACAAAACGGATGACTGCACCGGCCTCTACCGAATATGTAACCCTAGTCAATACAGAGTTGGCAATCCTTGAGCCGTTCCGGAATTCCACATTCTTTGATAAGGAATTGCAATCGCTTGACCAGAAGTATATTAAAGGCCTTGACCTGCAATTGTCGTCCCTCACCTATGATTATTACTATGAGTATCAGCGGGACTGGAATACCGGTTTAGTCGCCCGTTATGAGGTACTAAATAGCCTGCACGAGAAGAAAGGCTTTATGAAAGATAACGCCGACTTTGTTGGTGAGTATGTAAAGCAGTTGTCATATCAGCAGCACTGGCTGGAAGCCTTTAATGCGCTGGAAGCCGACGGGCATGAAGAGCTAGATGCTAAATGTACTTCATCCTATGTAGAGTTCTATCTCAAAAACAATACTGAGTACACAAGCGATCAGGTGTTCGATGTCGTATTTTGGGAAGATGCAGAACATGCACGCATTTTGGATACAGTTACAACGACGGTGACAAATATTGGTGCATATCAGGAGTATATAGTCAGGGTCTATATGCCTTCAGTAGTCAAGGGCAGGTATTATGTCAACTTGTACAATTACTATTCAAACATAAAAGTAGATTAACTACCGACCATCCCCCAGACCGTATCCCCCCACAAAGGCTTTACCAAGAAAACAACATATCAATTTCCTCTTTCCAACTTGGGCTCACTCCTCAGAGTCCAAGTTGGTTTTTGCCTTCAAACAAATGAGTCATATCTGCGAAAATATGCTATAATAGTTTCGGTTAAAGCCGTAATCCACAATTCAACCGCCACGGAGAGGACAAATGCTGATTTCTGCCGCGCATGAGGACATAGAAAAATACGGCGAGTTGGCCTACGGTCTTGCGCTCGACCCCGCCCGCTCCTGCTACCCGACCTACGCCGACGGCATAAAGACGAAGGCGGATTTCCTCGCCGCAGCCGAACGCGCGCTTGCCAGTGAGATGGCGGAGCTACTGCTGTTCATTCAGGACGGTGCCGTCGAGGGCTGGCTCTCATATTTCTGGATCAATGAGGACAAGTACCTCCAGCTAGACGGCTGCAATGTCAGGCATGGAACCACGGCGGCACTGACGGAGCTTCTGGACAGGCTCGAAGCGCGCTTCGCCGGTTACACGGCGTACTTCGGCTTTCCGGGTGAAAACCGCGAGGCCGCGGACTTTCTCCGTGCGCGCGGCTTTGACTGCGTCGAGCGCGACTGGAACTTCTCATTCTTCTTCGACGGCTATACGCCCGCGCAGTGCGCCCGCGGCATTGAAAAGATCTCCCGCCGGAACTTTGACCTTTTTCGCGCCGTATACCGCGCAGAGCCTGACGCGTACTGGAGCTGTGACCGCATCCTTGACGCGCTGGACGATTGGAACATCTTCGTTTACAGCGAAGGCTCCCGCCCCGCCGCGGCAGTATTTTTCACCGGCGGCAGCGGGTACTATGAGATATACGGCACGTCGTTCGCCGACGGCGCTTTCCGGGATGCCATTTTCCGTGCGCTGATAACCGCGGCGCTCGGCGAGTGCGCCCGTCTCGGCGCGAAATACCTGACCTGCCTCTGCGGAGATGACGAGCGCCGCATCCTGCCGGAGCTTGGGTTCAGGTGCGTCGGGCAGTATGTCCTGTACACGAAGGAACTCGCGGGGAGCAAGCCCCGCTCGGAGGATAGAGCCAATGTTTAAACAGTTGAAATACTTTCAATCCGTCGTCCGCCTGAACAGCTTCTCCGAGGCGGCAGAGGGAAACTACATCTCCCAGTCCGCGATCTCGCAGCAGATTCAGGCGCTGGAACGCGAGCTCGGCTTCAAGCTTTTCGAGCGCAGGAACCGCAGCTTCACGCCGACCCCGGCGGGTGAATATTTCTACCGGAAGAGCCTCGTGCTGACCGCCGACTACGAGCGCATGTGCCGCGATGCCTCCAAGATCGCCAACGGCGATCAGCTCAGTCTGCGCATAGGCTATCTGCGTTGCTACTCCGGCAGCGAGTTTCACCGCGCACTGGACGAATTTTCGGCCAGATACCCTGACGTCTCCGTCGCCGTCGAATACGGCAACCATGAGGAGCTGTACGCCATGCTCCGCACCGGGTAGGTGGACATCGTGCTCAACGACCAGCGCCGCGCATTTTCGGATGAGTACGTCAACATGATCCTCACCACCTGCGAAAGCTTCATCGAGATATCCGCGCACAGCCCGCTGGCGCAGCTGCCGAAAATCATGCCGCAGGAGCTGAAAAATCTCCCCTGCATTCTGGTCACATCCGCATGACGCACGGAGACGAGCCGATCCGCCGCACCTACTGCGCATTCTGGAAAAAGACGAACGATGACCGCTATGTGAGGGACTTCGCGAAGCTTCTCCGCGCGGAATTTTCCGAGTGAGTCACCCGCGCTTCCCATAATGACCTATGAACCCCAAGTGTCGGAGTCTCCGGCGCTTGGGGTTCATATCAGTTTTTCTTATCTGAACGGGCTGAAAGAAAGATTGATGCCCCCAATTCTTTCTATTATTCTATTATAATTATGGTATAAAATCACAGGAGGTGCAGTTATGAAAGTATTAGCTATAAGCGCCAGCCCGCGCAAGTGCGGCAACGCCGAAGTTCTGTGCGACGAATTCCTGAAGGGCGCGGCCGAGAGCGGCCACGATGTGCAGAAAATACGTCTGGCCGAGAAGAAGATAGCGCCATGTCTTGCCTGCTACGCCTGCGCAGGCAGCCACGTCTGCGTCCGCCGCGACGATATGGCCGAGGTTCTGGAAGCGCTCAAGGCCGCTGATGTGATCGTTCTGGCTTCGCCCGTATACTTCTATTCCATCTGCGCGCAGATGAAGACCATGATCGACCGCTGCCTCGCGGATTACATAGCGATAAAGGACAAGACCTTCTATCTGATCGTCACCGCCGCCGACCCGCAGCACAGCGCCGCCGATGAGACGCTTGCGGACTTCCGCGGCTACCTTCGCTGTCTGCCGGGCGCGAAGGAGGCGGGCATGATCCTAGGCACAGGCACTTGGGACAAGGGCGATGTGTACCGCCACACGTCTCTGGAGCAGGCGTACAAAATGGGAAAGGACATCTGATATGGCAGCTCTGATTTCATACTACTCCCGCGCGGGAGAAAACTATTTCAGCGGCGAATACCTCCGCATACCAGTCGGCAACACCGAGAAATCCGCCGGAATACTGGCGGAGCTGACTGGCGGTAGGCTCTATAAAATTGAGCAGGCACAGCCGTACTCCGAGGATTACCAGACCTGTATCGCCGAAGCGAAGGCCGACCTGCAGAAGAAAGCCCGCCCGGAGGTTCTGAATCTGCCCGCCGATCTCGATGGATACGACGAGATTTACCTCGGCTATCCGAACTACTGGGGCACGATGCCGATGGCGGTCTACACATTTCTGGAGCACTACGACTTCAGCGGCAAGACCATCCACCCCTTCTGCACCCATGAGGGCAGCGGGCTGGCGAACACCGTGAGGGACGTTCAGCGCGCGGCCAAGGGCGCAAAGGTTGGCAAGGGGCTTGCCATCCACGGCGGCAGTGTTGACGGAGCGAGAGCCGCGCTTGAAAAGTGGGTTCAGGAGGGCGAATAATGGATTGCGAAGAGACCAGAGTCGACTTGCGGGAGTCTGACCCGGCCAAGGTCATAAAAATGCTGGACAAGGACAGATTGGTAGTGTCAAATAAGTTATGAAAAAACGGAGCCTAAGAAAAAGGCTCGATTGAACCTTGAAAATTGCAGATATTTTAGGCAGAGGTAAGCTGTCGCCACCCTTGACAGCACACAAAAGAACTGCTGTAGGTGATTTACCGACGGCGAAGAACTCAAGAACAGTTAGTGATTTTCCGTCGTTTACAGCAGTGTAGCAGTTCTTTTGTGTGCCATCAAGGGCATAGCCGCTAATGCGGTGGCTGGTTTATTACCTCTGGCTTGGAATCTAAGAACAGTTAGAGCCTTCGGCAGACAGATTTAAAATTGTCTGCTGGCCGAGAAAGATGAGTAACTGCCATTTACCGGGCATGTTATCTGCTTTGGTGAGCATATCGACTTTATTTAAAACCTGATATTCGTTGTGCTTATGTGGCCGCAGGAAGTTATAATAAGCAACCCATAAAGCCAGATCGTAGTTGGCACCATCATAGTTATCAAATCCATTGGTTGGACGATAAGAGGCTTTGTAAGTGCGGTTAAGGCGTTCGATCATCTGCTTGAAAGGACGGAATTCTTTGGAGACTTCGTCATCATTGGTGAGACCGATTACCTGTGTGATGTTGAATGTAAAGGTATCTTTAAATCTTTTAGCAAACTCCATTCCTGCTTATCCTACGCCGGGCTTATCCGCAGACTGCGGCGGGCATGATTTTGCGAAAGGCCGCACTATGAAAAGAGCATATTCCAAATCGCAGTACGCGAAGCCCTATGAGCGGTACTGCCGCGAGCTGTATCCCGCCGAGGCCGAGCAGATTTTTCAGCGCGCCGAGGACTATTATCTGGAATTTATGAAGGATATGCCCGACCTCGGCGAAAACATGATGGCGAAAAACATGCTCGACTGGTTAACCATCATCTCCTTCTACGAGGCCAGCGGGCACAGGCTCGACGGCAAAGCGCTGCTGGAGATAAAGCGCCGCGCCGTGGAAAAGATGAAGTTCATAGGAAAGCTCGTGGACGGCAACAGAAGCAAATGGCCGTATAGGCTGTTTGAAAAGGCCTACACAAACTTCAACAGGATGCAGGCGGAGCATCAGGCCAAGGGCGAGTGGCTGGACAGCTGGAAGGTCGAGATAAACCCCGACCGCCGCACCGATGGCTTCAGCTTTCATCTCGTCGGCTGCCCGATCGCAAAGCACGCCAAGGCGCACGGCTACGGCGAGCTGCTGCCCTACCTCTGCAAGACCGACCACTACCTTACCAAGGTCATGCACGCGCGGCTCATCCGCACGCAGACCGAAGCCCTCGGCGGCGACTGCTGTGATTACTGGTACGTCGGCGACCAAAGCCCCCTGCTTGAGGATTACAGGGACTTGGAGGAGATATGAATTTCGCATATTTCCGCATTTTTCGCCGTATATCGCACCGCAGAATGCGACATATGCCATGGCAAAACTGATAAAACGCTTGAAAATCTGATAAGCGTTCTTCCGGTTCTTGACATGTTTTCTTCAAAGTTATACAATTTATGCAATGACGCATATGGGGATTTTCGTATGTTATGTACAAGCACTGCATACGTATCCGGCCGAATGCGTTTGCGAAAATTTCTAAACGGAGGAAAAAACATGAAAAAGTATCTGGCAATGCTGCTGGCACTCGTGATGGTGCTCGCGCTCTGCGCCTGCGGCAACACTTCCGCTCCCGCGGCTGATCCCACCCAGGCTCCCGCGGAGAACACCGGCGACGCGAACGCCGAGCAGCCCGCCGAAGAGGATCTCGTCTCCCTCGCTCAGGCTGAGGGTGAGCTCGTTGTTTACGGCTCCTGCGAAGAGGAATATCTCGCAGCCGCCTGCCAAAACTTCGAGAAGCTCTACGGCATCAAGACTACCTATCAGCGTCTGTCCACCGGTGAGGTGCAGGCCAAGATAGAGGAAGAGAACGGCAATCCTTCCGCTGACGTCTGGTTTGGCGGCACGACCGACCCGTACAACGTCGTCGCGGCAGAGGGTCTGCTCGAGGCTTACGAGGCCGAGAACGCCTCCCACCTCATCAGCGACGTGTACCGCAACGCGGACGGCTACTGGTACGGCATCTACAAGGGAATCCTCGGCTTCATGGTCAACACCGATGAGCTCACCCGCCTCAACCTTGAAGCTCCTCAGGATTGGCAGGATCTGCTCAAGCCCGAATACAAGGGTCTGATCTGGCTCTCCAACTACAACACCGCCGGCACCGCAAAGCTCGTTATCAACACCATGATCCAGAAGTACGGCCACGACGAGGGCATCCAGTACCTCGTAGACCTTGACAAGAACATCGAAGTCTACACCAAGTCCGGCTCCGGCCCGTCCAAGAACGTCGGCACCGGCGAGTGCGTCATCGGCATCGGCTTCCTGCACGATGGCATCACCCAGATCATCGACAACGGCTACGACAACGTCCAGCTCGTCATCCCCTCTTCCGGTACCTCCTTTGAGATCGGCGCTACCGCCATCTTCAAGGGTGCAAAGCACCCCAACGCCGCGAAGCTGTGGATCGAGTATGCACTCAGCCCCGACTGCGTCAACATAGCCAAGGACAACGGTTCCTACCAGTTCCTCGTCATTGACAACGCCGAGCAGCCCTCTCAGGCCGCAGAGTTCGGCCTCGACCCCGACAATGTCATGGAATATGACTTCGAGGATGCGACCGCCAACATCAAGACCTATGTTGAAGAGGTCATGACCGCTCTTGCCGAGGCAGGCGCCGACACCGGCGACGGCCGCTTCAAGACCGAGTAATAATTTCAAAGACTCAGGCTACGAATTTATGAACTCCGCAGCGGAGGCGGCTTCTGCCGTCTCCGCTGTTTTGGAATTTTCCCAAAGAAAGGGGAATCGCTATGGCAAGAGGCCAAGGTGCGGCGCTGGACAGGAAAAAGCTGATGGCTGACCCGATAATGGTGACCACCATCGTCGTGCTGATAACATTTCTGACTTTGTTTATTCTCTATCCGCTGGCCATACTGCTCGTGGATAGCTTCTATGGGGACGGCAGGCTGACGTTTGATGTATTCAAGCGCATCTTCGCCATGCCCACCTTTACCCGCGCGATATCCAACACTCTGAAGATCGGCTTCGTCGTTGGTATATTCTCGGCGCTCATCGGACTGCTGTTCGCCTACGTCGAGGTGTACGTGAAGATGAACAAGTTCGTCGGCGGACTTTTCAAGGTCGTCTCGATGCTGCCGGTCGTCTCCCCGCCGTTCGTGCTGTCGCTGTCGATGATAATGCTCTTCGGCAAGGCCGGCATAATCACGCGCTTCCTGCTCGGTATCTACGACAACAGCGTCTACGGCTACTGGGGCATCGTCATCGTCCAGACGCTGACCTTCTTCCCCGTGTGCTACATGATGCTCAAGGGGCTTCTGAAGAACATCGACCCCTCGCTTGAGGAGGCCGCGCGCGACATGGGCGCAAGCCGCTTCAAGGTATTCACCAGCGTCACGCTGCCGCTGATGCTGCCGGGACTCGGCAACGCCTTCCTCGTGACCTTTATCGAGTCCATCGCGGACTTTGCAAACCCCATGATAATCGGCGGCTCATACGACACTCTCGCCACGACCATCTACCTCCAGATAACCGGCTCCTACGACAAGCCGGGCGCCGCAGCGATGGCCGTCGTGCTGCTGTGCATCACGCTTGCGATGTTCGCCGTGCAGAAGTACTATCTCGAGGCCAAGACCTCCGCGACGCTGACCGGCAAGGCCTCCCGCGGCAGAATGCTCATCGAGGACAAGAGCGTCAAGGTCCCGCTCACCGTGCTGTGCGCGGTCGCGGCAGGCTTCGTCATCCTGATGTACATCTGCGTCCCCATCGGCTCCTTCTTCCCGACCTGGGGCTATAAGTTCTTCCCGCTCACAGGCAAATGGTTCAAGCTCGTATTCACGCGGTATCACGGCTTCCAGGCCTTCCGCGACTCGTTCGTGCTCTCGCTCATCGCCGCCCCCATTACGGCGCTGCTGAGCATGATAATCTCCTATCTCGTCGTCAAGCGCAAGTTCAAGGCCAAGGGCTTCATCGAGGCCGTGTCCATGCTCGCCATGGCCGTCCCCGGTACGGTTCTCGGCGTCGGCTATATCCGCGGCTTCGCGGGCGGCGTGTTCCACACGGGTTTCCTGCAGGGGCTTTACGGCACCGGACTTATCCTCATCATCGTGTTTGTCGTCCGCTCGCTGCCGACCGGCACCAGAAGCGGCATCTCCGCCCTGCGGCAGATTGACAAGTCCATCGAGGAATCGGCTTACGACATGGGTGCGGACAGCTTCCGCGTGTTCATGACCGTGACGCTGCCGCTCATCAAGGATTCGTTCCTCTCCGGCCTCGTTACCGCGTTCGTGCGCAGCATCACCGCCATCTCCGCGATAATCCTGCTCGTCACGCCGCAGTTCCTGCTCATCACCGTTCAGATCAACGAATTCGCCGAGAAGGGCTCGTACAGCCTCGCCTGCGCGTTCGCAACGATCCTCATTCTCATAACCTACGGTGCCGTGCTGCTGATGAACCTGTTCATCAAGTACTTTGGCACAAGCCGCAAAATAAAGGAGGACATTTGAGTCATGGAAAAAACGAAAAAAGGCGTGCGGCTCGAGCACGTCTCCAAGATATATCAGGACCCCAAGACCGGCAAGGACTTCTATGCCGTGCATGACACCTCCCTGTCGATTGAACCCGGCAGCTTCGTAACGCTGCTCGGCCCCTCCGGCTGCGGCAAGACCACGACCCTGCGCATGATAGCGGGCTTTGAGAGTCCTGACGAGGGCGAAATCTACCTCGGCGACGAGGCCATAAACGCCCTCACCCCGAACAAGCGCGACACCGCGATGGTTTTCCAGAGCTACGCGCTGCTCCCGCACTACAACGTGTTCGACAACGTCGCCTATGGCCTGAAGCTCCGGAAAATTCCGAAGGACGAGATACGTGAGCGCGTCATGCGCATACTCGACCTCGTGGAGCTGACCGGCATGGAAGGCCGCATGACAAACCAGCTCTCCGGCGGCCAGCAGCAGCGCGTCGCGCTGGCGCGCGCACTGGTCATCGAGCCGTCGGTGCTGCTGTTTGACGAGCCGCTGAGTAACCTTGACGCGAAGCTGCGCGTCTCGATGCGCACCGAAATCCGCCGCATCCAGCAGGAAGTCGGCATCACCGCCATCTACGTCACGCACGACCAGTCCGAGGCCATGGCGCTCTCTGACAACATCATCATCATGAACAAGGGCGTCGTCGCTCAGGTCGGTACGCCGCAGGAGATATACTATCACCCGAACAGCGAGTTCGTCGCGGACTTCATAGGCGAAGCGAACTTCCTCAAGGGCAGCTTCGTGCGCAGCACCGACAACGGCCGCGCGGTGATGAACATCGAGGGCGGCGAGATAGAGGTCGCGCCGCAGGGCGAGCTGGAGGCCGGACATGAATACACTCTGGTTCTGCGCCCCGAAGCCGCAACGCTCGGCGAAGAGGGCGGCCTGCCCTGCCGCGTGGTGCTCAGCTGCTTCATGGGTTCCTACCAGAACTACCACGTCATGGTCGGCGACACGCTCGTGAAGCTGTCAGAGAACAACCCCAAGAACAAGCGCATCTACGCCGTCGGCGAGGAGTGCCGTCTGCGCTTCGATCCGGACGCGGTGCACGTTCTGTAAAAGAAATAATAATTATAAAAAACCTGCTGCCGCAGATGCGGCGGCAGGTTTTTTATGCCTTGCTGCTATCGTAAGAACAAAAAATCTCCCGCATTTGCATGCGGGAGATTTCGATAAGGAGATTTCTATTACTTCACGGTGATGGTGATCGGAGTGGAGTAGATAGCGTAGTCGGTGCTGCTGAGGGAAGAGAGATCCCAGCCGTTGATGTCGAGGGTGTTGTCAAGGCGAACCATGACGACGGCCTCGCCGGCCTCGGTAGCAACGATGTTGCCGTTCTCATCGAGAGACACGGGAACGCCGCTGATGCTGACGAGAGACAGCTTGCAGCCGCTCAGAACCTCGTCATTCTGGGCGAGGACGGTGCAGGCGAACGCATCACCGTTGGAAACGGTCATGTCTTCGGCAACAACACGGACGGGCAGGTTGGTTGCCCAGGTGCTGAAGTTGGTGGTCATGGAGTAGGTGCCGCCGAACAGGTAGTCCTGTGCGAACAGCTCTTCGGTGTTGTAGGTCCAGGCCCAGGAGGTCAGACCGCGATGACGGGCTGCGAAGATGACATTTCTGAACATCATGGCGTTGTAGTCATTGCAGGTGCTGTTGTAGGGCTGGAGGTAGCTGTAGAGCTGGCCGACTGCGGCGCCGATACCCTGCTCTTCTTCAACAGCGTTCAGGTCGCCCCAGTTGTACTCGCCGCAGCCGAGGTAGCCGAGAGACATCTCAGGCCACTCTTCGGCCATACGTGCCATAACGTCATGTGCCTCGTCCTTAGAGCCGTCGCCCCAGTGGTCGACGCCGTCATTGAAGGTGATAACGCAGACGCGATCGGTCATGTCAAGCTCCTCAACGAGAGCCTTGAACGGGGTTACGATGTCGGGGTTGTAGGACTTGATCTCGACAAACTGGACGATGTCATCATCGCCAAGGGCTTCGAGGTACTCGCGCAGGGTGGGGATATGATCCTCTTCGGGGTCATAGTTAATGACAGTGTTCTCGCGGCGCTCTGTGGTGCGGTTGGTGTTGTTGGCGTTGAGAACGGAGTTCGGGGCTTCCTCGGCGGAAGCGTCGGTCATGTCGTAAGGCATGGCCTGCAGCTCTGCGATGGTCAGATCCTCAACGTTGGTGACGTCGGGGCGGTTGAACAGACGCTTTGCGTCGTCGTCATGCAGGACGAACAGCTCGCCGTCGCTGCTCATGGAGATGTCGCACTCGATGACGTTTGCACCGGCATCGATAGCAGCGCGCTCGGAGCGGATGGTATTCTCAACGTACTCGCTGGGCAGGCCGCGGTGGCCGGTGATGAATACGTGGCGAACGAGGGTGGTAACGTCGTTGAAGGAGCTGATGGCCTCGGCGACGGCTGCGTAATCCTCGCAGACGATGCCGTTGACGCCGTTGGTGATCTGGGTGTAGATAGCGGTGGTATCAGCGGAGGTCTCTGCCCAGACGGTGAGGAGCATGCCGCGCATGTACTCAACAGCGTCGAGGGTTGCGATCTCTTCGGGGATGATGGCGATCTTCGCGTGGGAAGCGTTGGTGTTCTGGATAACGGTCAGCAGGTCGCTGCGCTCGGTGCTGAGCTTGGCTTCACGCCAGTCGATGATACCGAGAACGCCGACGTTTGCATCGCAGATGTCATTAACATACTGAGTGTGCTCGTAGTCAGCAACAACGAAGGTGTCGGCCAGAGAATACTCGGCAGCGAAGGCGTTGACCGCGGCTGCGGTCGCATCGTCACGGATGTACAGTGCGGGCAGGGTGGTCGGCTTGACGGAGGCGAGGTACTCAGCGAGGTTCTCGGAGAGGACTTCACCATCCAGGGTGGAAACGGTGAGGTTTTCGTCGACCGCAACGATCATGGTGTTGGGGCGGACGTCCTGTGCCGCGGTCTCAACGGCGCTTGCGTCGGCAGGCCACACGATGGTCGCGGAGTAGGTGATGCTGGTTTCGGGCTCGTAGAGGTCGTCGGTCCACTTGGAGAGGACAGCGGCGGTCTCTTCGCTCACAACGGGAGCTTCGGTCGCTTCGGGAGTCGCTTCGGCGGGAGCCTCAGTGGGGTCAGCCGCAGGAGCAGTGCTGTTGCCGCAGGCGCACAGTGCGAACACCATGACGAGAGCGAGCAGAAGTGCAAGGGCTTTCTTCATTTGTTTTCTCCTTTTCTTTTCTGGACAAATACATCAGTTTACCTGATGTTTCATATCAGATAATAATCTTTACACAACCTTAACGCAAGTAAAAAAAGCTTAACGCAAAAAATAACGTCGTTTTTGCCAAAGTTTTAGATTCTGATTTGGGAATATGTCATAAAAGGTCTTCCTTCATTTGTAATATAGTTAAAACTTCTGGAAATTTTCACGAATGTGCTTTTTTTCACAGACATTTACTCCCTTTAACTTCGGCACATTGCACAAAAAATTGCCCTCGTTTTCATCGAAATGGCGAGTGCAACTTTGCTCCTAAAAATTGTTTGCCGAGCGCGGATGTGTTAAAATATATAAACGCTTATTATTACTTGATATTGCTTGAAAAACGGCGGAGGGGCGAGATGAAAAAATTTATATCGGCGCTGCTTCTGGCTGTGTTTCTGCTCTCGGGCTGCGCCTCGCAGAATGTACGGAACGACGCGGATTTTGCGCCGCCGGAGGAGCAGCGGCTCGTCATATACACTTCGCACAAACGTGAGGTGTACGAGCCGATCATCCGCGAGTTCGAGCAGCGCACCGGAATATGGATAGAGCTCGAGACCGGCGGCACGACCGCGCTTCTGGAGCGCATCGCCCAGGGCGGCACCGACTGCGACCTCATGTTCGGCGGCGGCGTTGACAGTCTGAGCGCGTACGCGGACTGCTTCAGCCCGTATCTCAGCGAAAACGGCGGCCAGGTGCTGCCCGCATACGCCAGCCCCGACGGGTTTTACACCCCGTTTTCCGCCCTGCCCGTCGTGCTCATCTATAATACCCGCCTCGTCAGCACCAACCCGCCCACCGGCTGGGACAGTCTTACCGACTCCAAGTGGCGCGGCAAGATCGCCTTCGCCGATCCCGCGGTCTCCGGTTCGAGCTATACCATTCTCTGCACGATGCTTCAGGCGCTCACCGGCGACAATGCCTCCATCCTGACCGAGTTTGCCGAGAACCTTGACGGCAAGCCGCTTTCCGGCTCCGGCGACGTGGTGCGCGCGGTCGGCGAGGGGCGGAAATACATCGGCGTCACGCTCGAGGAAACGGCGCTGAAGGGCATCGCCGCAGGCTACGACATCGATATCGTCTACCCCGAGGAGGGCACCAGCGCGCTGCCGGACGGCGCCGCCATCGTCTCCGGCTGCGCCCACCGTGAAAATGCGGAGCTGTTCATCGACTTTCTTTTGAGCTCCGACGTGCAGACGCTTCTGCATGACAGCCTGTACCGCCGCAGCGTATGCGAAAGCGGCGCAAACGCCGGTACGGACGAGCTGAAGCTGATAGACTACGACCTTGAATGGGCAAGCGCCGAGCAGACCGGCCTGCTGAGCCTCTGGCGTGACATAACGGGAGGCGCGGAATGAGGGACTGGATAAGGCGCTCGTTTAAAAACCGCATCTTCATCACCGTGCTGCTGGTGACGCTGGTGCCGATGCTCCTGTGCGACGTGTTCATCATGCAGATATCCATGCGCCGCAGCGGTGATATGCTCTATGCTCAGGCGCAGTCCGAGCTTGACACCGCCGCCGGTATCATCGACTCCGCGCTCGATACCGTGGACAGCGTCACCGCGAAGCTCGCAGGCAGCTCCGTGATCCGCAGCGCGCTGCACCGCGGCAGGGAGTCCGACCTGCTGTATCAGCTCATGTACCGCGAGACCGAGAACCTGAACGGCTTTGCCAGCATCGACGTATATGACAGTGACGGCGCACGCATTTATGCCGGCAGTCTCGATTCCGAGGCCGGCAGCCTGCCCGTATACTGGGGCGTGCTGCGCGCCGCGCGTGAATGCGAGGGGCAGACCATGCAGGCAAACGGCGCGGACGGGCTTGTGATAGCCCGCGCGGTGTACGGCTCCGACGGGGAGGTCTCCGGCTATGTGCTCGTGCGTATACCGCAGGGCGGCTTCGGCGCGCTCCTCGGCGGCAGCTTTGGCGAGCAGAACGACGTGTTCCTGCTAGACGGCACATGGCGGCAGATATACTGCTCCGACAGCATACGCGCCGATGAGACGATCTCTTCGCTCCGCGCGCAGCTGCTGTCCGGCGCGGCGCTCGGCGGCGGTGACTACAACGTCTATCTCTGCCAAAGCCCTGACACGGGCTTCACTCTGGCTCTGCGCCAGCCGAAGGTATACACCCGCGAGGTCATGGCAACGGTGTACTCCACCTGCGCCGCCATGGGCATACTCTGCCTGCTGCTCGGCCTTCTCTGCGCGTGGCTCCTCAGCCGCTATCTCTCGAAGCCCGTCAATGAGCTTGACGAGGCGATGAAGCGCGTGGAAAAGGGCGACTACGCCGCGGAGCTGAGCAGCGACCGCGAGGACGAGATGGGCCGCCTGACCGCGAGCTTCAACCGCATGACGCGCGAATACCGGCAGAATCTTGAGCGTTCCGTCCAGCGCGAGCGCGAGCTGAACGAGACGGAGCTTTCGATGATGCAGGCGCAGCTCAACCCGCACTTCCTATATAATACACTCGACAGCATCAAGTGGCTCGGCGTGACGAACGGCGTGCCGCAGGTCGCGGCCGTCGCCTCCGGACTTGCCGTGCTGCTGCGCGCGGGCATCTCCGGCGACAGGCTCATCACGCTCGAGCGCGAGCTGGAGCTGCTGGAAAAATATCTGGACATTCAGTCTCTCCGGTTCGAGGATCGCTTCGCGTGGGAGATCGACGTTGACGAGAGGTTCCAGCACTGCATAGTGCCCAAGCTCATATTGCAGCCGCTGGTCGAGAACTCGATAATCCACGGCGTCGCCAACATGGACGACGGCTATATAAAGCTCAGCGCCCGCGAAAAGTCCGGCACGCTCATCCTCAGCGTCCAGGACAACGGCGTCGGCATCCCACAGGACGTGCTGGACTGGCTGAACGACCCCGATCGGGATGTCCCCGGCGGGCACCTCGGCCTCAAGAATGTTGACCGCATTGTGCGGCTGTATTACGGCGGCGACTACGGCATCAGCGCATATTCGGCTGCCGGCGAGGGAAGCCGCGTTGAGCTTCGCCTGCCGATGAACAAGGAGGAAAACGGCAATGCTGAAGGTTCTGGTCGTTGACGACGAGACCGTCGTCCGCCGCGGCATCGCCCTCGGCGTCGATTGGGCGTCGATGGGCTGCGTCGTGGTCGGCGAGGCGGCAAACGGCGAGGAAGGGCTGCTCGCCGCCGAGCGGTACAGCCCCAATCTCGTCATAACCGACATACGTATGCCGAAGCTGGACGGCATAGAGATGCTGCGCGAGCTTCGCCGCCGCGGCTGCCGCGCGCACGTCATCATACTCACGGCGTACAGCGACTTTGAGTACGCCCGCTCCGCGCTCCAGCTCGACGCGGACGACTATCTGCTCAAGCCCTTTCAGGATAACGAGCTTATCCTCGCCGTCGAGCGCATCCGGCAGAAGGAGCAGGAGCAGGGCGAGCTGAGCGTTATCGACACGCTCGCGCTCGAAAAGGGCGACAAGAGCCGCTACGTGCTGAAGGCGCTCGAATACATCTCCGAGCACTACGCCGACGGCGGCATAAGCATAACCGAGATCGCCCAGCATCTCGGCGTCAGCGAGGGACACCTCAGCCATGTGTTCAAGAAGGAGACGAACTACACCGTCGTCGGCTATCTGACCCGATACAGGATACACATGGCGCTGAAGCTGCTGCGCGACTGCCGGTATAAGATATACGAGGTCGCGGACATGGTCGGCTACAAGGACGTGACCTATTTCGGCAGCACCTTCAAGAAGCTGACCGGACTGAGCCCATCGGAATATCAGGACAGATGCAGATAGGAGGAACATATGCTTGACGAATTCACAAAGCTCTCGCAGCGCGGGGACGCGCTCTGGATAAGCGACGTCCGCAAAGCCTTCGCCGCGGAGCCGGACGCATACCGCGCGGTGATACGGCTCGAGTGTCTGGACGGGACGCTGCGGGACTACGCCTGCCCCCTCCCCCGCTGGAAAAACGCGGCCGAACGGGACTTTCTCGCCGAATATCTCACCGCCCGCATTTTCAACATTCTCTCGTGCTTCAGCGGCCGCGCGCTGCACGTTTATCTTGACCTCTCCGCCGAGGAGCCGCGAAGGCTGGCGGAGGGCTGCCTGGCCGCGTTCACGGCGACACCCGGCCTGAAAAAAGTTTTGAACATCGCGCGCAGGCTCTGCGGCAGTATGGGTCTGCCGCCGTTCGGGATGGACGTGCGCGATATAAGTGATCACTCCCCCGCACCGCTGCGCGAGGCTCCCGCGTCCGGTGTCTCGCTGAACGAGCGGCTGCTGGCCGCGATCGAGGCCGGAGGCCGCGGCGCGTTCTGCGGGATGGACGTCGGCGGGACGGACATCAAGCTCGCCGCTGCTCTCGACGGGCGGCTGCTCGCCGTCAAGGAATATGACTGGAACCCCGCGGCAAGCCCGACGGCGGACGGCATCACCGAGCCGATGATGATGCTCGCGCGGCTGATGCGCGCCTGCGTCATCGCCGATTCGCTCCCCAAGGATCACGGCGCACAGGCGATGCTCGCCGACGCGCTGCGCAAGGACGCGGACGACGAAGCAATCCGCGCCGCGATATCTGCCTGTGAGGATGCGGCGGCGGAGCTGCCGCTGTTCGACGGGCTGGGTCTGAGCTTCCCCGACATTGTGATCGGCAGCCGCATTCTAGGCGGCGAGACGCCGAAGACCAAGGCCATGCGCGAGAATCCTGACATCGACTACGAGACGGAGTTTGCAAAGCTCGGCCGCGTGTCCGAAACGCTTGCGGCGCTGTGCCGTCCCGGTGTGCGCGTGCGCATCATAAACGACGGGCCGATGGCGGCGTTCAGCGCGGCGGCAGAGCTTGCCGCGGACGGCGCGGAGCTGACGCGCGGCGTTGTCGCCTACGCGATGGGCACCGATCTCGGCAGCGGCTGGATAGACGCGCGCGGCGACATACCGGAGATTCCTCTCGAGCTGTATGATCTGCTGCTCGACCTCGGCAGCGCGCCGTGGAAGCACATCCCGCCGGAGGATATCCGCTCCGTGCGCAACGAGAATTCCGGCCTGTCCGGAGTGCGGCGCTATCTGGGTCAGGCGGCGACATACCGCCTCGCGCAGGAGCTTCAGCCCTCGCTGCTCGACGGGCTGACTGAGGAAACGGACGGCATCATCAGGATAAAAGCTGCGCCGCAGGACATGCGCAAGCCCGCGCTCGAGCGGCTGATGACGGCCGCGGCGGACGGGAACGGGGCCGCGCGGGAGATATTCCGCCGCATCGGCTTGAATCTCGCGGCGCTCACCGAAGAGATGGAGTACCTGCTCTCGACGGGCACGGACAGCCGGTACATTTTCGGCCGGTTTGCAAAGATCCCCGGCTGCTTTGCGCTGATACGCGAGGGCTTCGGCTCCGTCCTGCCCGATATGAAGCTCATCGCCGCGGACGACGGACTTGCCCGCAGCGGGCTCATGCGCCAGCTCGCCCGACTCGACGGCGTGACGGTCGCGCAGTTCGCGCAGGCCGTCAGCGCAATATACTACTCTTGCATGAATTGATAACACGGAGGTCATTCGATGAAACGCAGTGAAATAAACAAGGCTCTCAAGGAGCTGGAAGCCATGTGCCGCGAATACAAATGCTATCTGCCGCCCTTCTGCGGCTTCACGCCGGAGCAGTGGCAGAGCATCGGCCACGAGTACGACGAGGTGCGCGACTGCATGCTCGGCTGGGACATCACTGACTACGGTCTCGGCGACTTTGACAAGGTCGGCTTCTCCCTGATAACCATTCGCAACGGCAACCGCAAAATGCCGGAGAAGTACCCGAAGGTCTACGCCGAGAAGCTGCTGTATATTAAGGAAGGGCAGTACGCACCGAACCATTTTCACTGGTACAAGACCGAGGACATCATAAACCGCGGCGGCGGCAACGTGCTCATCCGCGTTTACAACAGCCTGCCGAACGAGGAGATCGACTACGAATCCGACGTCACCGTGCACACCGACGGCCGCACCTACACCGTCCCCGCCGGTACGCAGATACGTCTCACGCCGGGCGAGAGCATCCATGTGCAGCAGTACCTGTACCACGATTTCTCCGTTGAGCCCGGCACGGGCGCGGTGCTGCTCGGCGAGGTAAGCCAGTGCAACGACGACAACACCGACAACCGCTTCAACCCTCCCGTCGGCCGCTTCCCCAAGATCGAAGAGGACGAGCCGCCCTACCGTCTGCTCTGCAACGAGTACCCCGCGGCGAAGTGAGGTGCGGCATGAACGGTAAAATAGACGTGGCCGCGATCGGCGAGGTGCTCATAGACTTTGCGCAGGAGAGCGTTGACGCGCTCGGCTATCCCACTATGGCGGCGCACCCCGGCGGCGCGCCCTGCAACTTTCTCGCAGCGCTCTCGGCGCTGGGGATGAAAACGGCGTTTCTGGGCAAGGTCGGCGAGGACGATTTCGGCCTGATGCTGCGCCATACGCTCGACGCCGCGGGCATCGACACGCGCGGGCTCATCTCCGATCCGGACGTATTCACGACGCTGGCCTTCGTCCGCTTCGACGAGAACCGCGACCGCTCGTTCAGCTTCGCGCGCAAGCCCGGCGCGGACACGCGCCTGCGCTCCGACGAGCTTGACCTGACCGTTATCGACGAATGCCGTATGCTGCATTTCGGCACGCTGAGCCTCACCGACGAACCGGCGCGCTCCGCGACGCAGGCCGCCGTGGAATACGCGCGCCGCCGCGGCAAGCTCATCAGCTTTGACCCGAACCTGCGCGAGCCGCTGTGGCCGTCGCTGGACGCCGCCGCGGAGCAGATGCTCTGGGGGCTTAAAAACGCGGACGTTGTGAAGATCAGCGGCGAAGAGGCCGAATTTCTGTTCGGCTGCAGCTGTGAGAAGAGCGCGGAGCTTATCCTGAACGACTGCGGCGCAAAGCTCGTGATGATAACGCTCGGCAGCGAGGGCTGTTTTATAAAGAACCGCGCCGCGCAGTGCCGCGTTCCGGCGGCGCGCGTAAAGGCGGCGGACACCACCGGTGCAGGCGACATCTTCGGCGGCAGCGCCGCATATTGCCTGCTCTCCTCCGGCAAGGCTCCGGAGGATCTGAACGAGGAAGAGCTTAATGCGATAGGGCGCTTTGCCTGCGCGGCGGCGGGACTGTCCGTACAGCGCCCCGGCGGCATATCCAGCGTCCCCGGCAAGGAAGAAATTCTCGCCCTGCTCGCCGCAGGTGACTGAAAACAGCAACTACATATAAAAAACAACTGCGCGGGAAGTTCCTCGCAGTTGTTTTTATATATTCACTTTTTCCGGAGTACGATTTTTATAAAATTCAGATACCTTCCGCCGCCGGCCTCCATCGCTTTACGATCGCCCGCGGCGTATTCGTTATCCTGCCGCAGCCAGTCCGCCCACACCTCTTCGTTCGACTCCATCTCGCGCAGCTCCAGAAGCTCCGTCTCCGTGCTCCGGCTCACTATCCCGCGCCAGTAATCCGCGTCGTGTATGTAGTCCAGCTGCTCCGGAGTCCACGAGAGCAGCAGCTCCTCCGGCAGCGCGTCATGGCAGTCATTTTTCATCCCCGTGAGGGCGATATAGATATAGCCGCCGCTCTTCACGAACGGCGCAAGCTTCGCGTCCAGATACTCCGGATCGCGCCCGAAGTAGTTATACGAGTCCGTGCTAACGACCGCGTCGAAGAACTCCCGCTCAAACGGCATCGCCGTCGCGTCCGCCTTCACGGGGATTACCTGCCCGTCACTCAGCCCCATCCGCCTGAAGAATCTGCGGTTTTCGTCCGGATCGCTCCAAAGGTCAGCGGCGTAGACCGTGAAGCCGTACTCCTTCGCCATGAACACCGAGGTCAGCCCCGTCCCGCTCCCAAGGTCGCAGACCACTGCGCCCGCCGGTATGCGGCTTCCGCGCAGCAGCTCCTCCTCAAGCTTCACCGGATTCGGCCCCATTATCAGCGCCTGAAGCTCAGGCGTGTCGTATTTTTTGCTCAATATGTATTCCATGCTTGTTTCTCCTGACATTTCTATTCGCCCGCAGCCACATTAGCTAACATGCGTTAGCCATATTATAAGCTAACATATATTAGCTTGTCAAGTTTTATAACAAAATATCCCCCTAGGGGGCTTACAAAATTCTCGGACAGCATATATAATCATCTCACTCTCATCAATCGGAGAACTGTGTACACATGAAAAAGGACATCGCGCCGCAGCGGCGCAGCCGGAAAAACACCGTGGTCGCAGCAATGCTCGCCGCGGTCATAGTCATGGCGTTCGTGTGTCTGCTTGTCGGCTCGTCGAACATGTCCCTCGGTGACGCCTTTGCCGCACTCGCCAAAAAGGGCAGCTCCGCCAACAACCGCATCATCTGGAACATCCGCATCCCGCGCGTCCTCGCCGCGGTAATCGCGGGGGCGGGGCTTTCCGCGTCCGGCCTCGTGATGCAGACTAACCTCAATAACCCCATGGCGTCGCCCTCGACGCTCGGTGTCTCCAACGCTGCGGTGTTCGGCGCGAATCTCTCGATAATCGCCTTCTCCGGCGGTTTCCTCTCCACGGGGAACAACGTCGCGAATTTCGCCGCTGGGGCAAACCCCTACGCCACCTCGCTGATGGCCTTCATCTTCTCCACGCTTTCGATCCTGCTGATCCTCGGCCTGTGCCGGATGCGATCGTTCTCGCCGAACGTCGTCGTGCTCGCGGGGCTTGCAGTCGGTGCAGTCTGGACGGCAGCGACAACAATACTCCAGTTCTACGCAACCGATGTCGGCCTGTCCGCAGCGGTCATTTGGAACTTCGGCGACCTTGGCCGCGCGACCTATAAAACGGACGCAATAATGTTCGCCGCCGTCGCGGCGGGGCTTATCATCTTCTCGCTGCTCTCATGGCGCTACAACGTCCTCCTCAGCGGCGACGCCAGCGCGAAGAGCATGGGCGTCAACGTTGACGCGCTGCGCTTCGTGTCGATGCTGGCCGCCTCCGTCATCACGGCGGTGTGCGTGTCCTTCCTCGGCGTCATCGGCTTTGTCGGCGTGATCTGTCCCCATGTCACGAAAAAGCTGCTCGGGCAGGATCACCGTTACTCCATCCCCGTCTCCGCGCTCTGCGGAAGCCTGCTGCTTCTGCTTGCGGATACGCTCTCGCGCAGTATGGGCAGCGGCTCGGCACTGCCGGTCGGCGCGATAACCTCCCTGCTCGGCGCGCCCTTCTTTGTGGCGGTCATCTTCTCGAAAAAGGAGGACGGCGTATGCTGAAAATAGAAGATCTGCGCTTCAGCTATTCCAGGCGCTCTGCGCCCGTTCTCAACGGGGTCGACCTCGAACTGCGCGACGGCGAGATCGGTATACTGCTCGGCAAGAACGGCTCCGGCAAGACCACGCTTTTCAAAAACATCCTCGGCATAGGCACCCCGTCCGGCGGCACCATCCGCTTTGACGGCGAGGATCTGCTGAAGCTGCCGAAGCGCGACCGCGCGCGGCGCATCGCCTACGTCCCGCAGCACATCCACTTCGGCGCGCTCACCGTGTACGACTCGATCCTGATGGGCAGGGTATCGTACTTCGGTCTCCGCGCGGGCAAGGAGGATTACGACGTGGTGGACAGGATCATGGCCGAGATGAAGCTTGAGAGCTTTGCCGACAGGAACGCCGAAAACCTCTCCGGCGGCGAGAAGCAGAAGATCGCCATTGCCCGCGCGCTGGCGCAGGAGCCGAAGATGCTCGTGTTCGACGAGCCGACCGGCAACCTCGACATCGCAAACGAGGAGCTTATCATCGAGGAGGCCAAGAAAGTCGCCCGCAGTCGGAACATCGCCATTCTGAGCTCCCTTCACGACCTGAATCAGGCGCTCTACTTCGGCGACCGGTTCTTCTTCCTGAAGGACGGCCGGGTCAAATACTCCGGCGGTCAGGACATGATATGCCCCGAAATAATAAAAGATATATTCGACATCAACTCAAAGATCATCGAACACAATGGGAAGAAAATAATACTCGGAGGAAAACAGTATGAAAATTAAGAATTTTGCCGCACTGCTGCTGGCGCTTGCCATGATGTTCTCGCTCTGCGCCTGCGGCAGCCAGTCCGCCCCCGCGCAGGATACACCCCAGCCGTCCGAGGCGCAGGAGAGCGCCGCTCCGTCCGAGGCGCCCTCGGAGATCACCGTCACCGACATGATAGGCCGCGAGCTGACCGTCACCCCCGGCAGCTACACGCGCGTCGTCTGCATCGGCGCGGGCGCGCTCAGAATGTATAGCTACATCGGCGACGTCTCGTTGCTCTGCGGCGTTGAGGATATCGACAACCTCACGCTTGAGGAGCGCCCCAAGATGTTTGATTCCGTGGCGCGCCCCTATGTGCTTGCCTACGGCGACGTGTTCAGCACGCTCCCGTCCTGCGGCGTCGGCGGCCCCAACGCTCAAGCGGCGGAGGCCGAGAAGATTCTCTCCTGCAATCCCGATATTGTTATCTCCGAATACGAGGATGTTGAGAAAGAGGACGCCCTTCAGGAGCAGCTCGGCGTGCCCGTCGTGACGCTCAAGTCCGGCCCGAACGGCGTTTTCGACGACGCATTCAGCCAGAGCATGACCCTGCTCGGTCAGATCTTCGGCGAGGAAGAGAAAGCCGAAGCGCTCGTATCCTTCATCGCGGCGGAGACCGCCGAGATCGCCGAGCGCACCACCAGCATTGCCGACGAGGACAAGCCCGCCGTTTACGTCTGCGGTCTCGGCAACTGGGGCACCACGAACCACCTCATGACCTCCCAGACCTACGCCTCCTTTGAGGTCGCAAACATCCGCAACGTTGTCACCGACCTCGGCGCGAACGGCGTGCAGCCCATCGAGGAGGAGAAGTTCGTCGCCCTCGGCGCGGATATGGACATCATCGTCATGGACGCCGCGGCGGTCAAGAACATAAAGCCGCTGTATCAGGAGGACCCGACCATGTTCGACTCCTGCAAGGCATGGCAGACAGGCGAGGTGTATCTGGAGATGGCCTACAACGCCTACTACACCAACTATGAGATAGCGCTGATAAACACCTGGTTCATCGCAAAGTCCGTCTACCCCGACCTCTTTGCCGACGTTGACATCACCGCAAAGACCAACGAGATCACCTCCGCGTTCCTCGGCAAGGAGCTTGCCGACGAGATATTCGCCTGTCCCTCCAGCTTCGGCGGCTACCAGAAGATCGACACCGCGTCCTTCTTCGCGTGATACGGAGAGCGCCATGATAGATAAAGCCGACGTAATAGAATTCTTTGACCGCTGCGCCCCAAGCTGGGACGCGGGACTGATACGCAGCGACCGGAAGATAAACATCATCCTCGACAACGCCGGAGTCAGAGAGGGCAGCCGCGTTCTCGACGTGGCCTGCGGCACCGGAGTTCTGATACCGGATTACATCAGGCGCGGCGCGGATGTCACGGGCATCGACATCTCGCCGGAGATGATAAAGCTTGCGGAGCGGAAATATGCCGGAACCGGCGTCCGCTTCATCTGCGGCGACATCGAGACTGCCGATGTCGGGCAGGGCTTTGACGCGATCGTGGTCTACAACGCCTTCCCCCACTTCCCCGACCCCGAGCGGCTGATAACGCATCTGTCGGGGCTGCTCGCCGAGGGCGGCGTGCTCACCGTGGCGCACGGCATGAGCCGCGAGAAGATCGACGCGCACCATCACGGCTCCGCCAGCAAGGTGTCGATGGGTCTGATGCCCGCCGAACAGCTTGCGGGGATATTCGGCAGGTACCTGGATGTGACCGCCGTCATCTCCGACGAGGATATGTATCAGGTCGCGGGCAAGCGCAGATAAAGCAGATAAAGTTTATATCACTCAAGCCAAGCTAGGGCCGTCCGGTCCTGGCTTGGTTCATATTTTTACCCAAGTTATACAATACGTGCATTTTGTCTATCGCCTTTCTTGCTCATATCTCCGGCTTTTCCTTGACGTTTGGGCGGGATTGTGTTAATATTTTCCCAGATATGCCATGCCCGGAATCAAAATTTTTCGTGTGGTAAATTTGAAAAAGAGGTGTATTGCTTGAAAGACCTTAAGCATCTTATCTACTTTGAAAACCTCCTTCAGGACGCTCAGAACGAGCTTGTCACGAAGGCGGTCGAAGAAGGAATGTACGCACTGGGATACAACTGCTATTACGTCCCTGAGGTTCTGCTGAATCTGCCCGGCTGCTTCTCAAGCCGCCTGCGCGCGCCACGCTGCACGTCTACCGACCTCGCAAGCTACTACATGACCACCCGTACATGTCCCTACGCCCGCTCCATTCTCGAGCGCGCCATCGAGGGCGGCTACAACTACCTCGACGCGCTGCTCGGCGCCGAATCCTGCGCCACCATGGAGCGTATGGAAGAGCACTTCTTCCTCATCAACCCCGTAAAGAACCCCCGCTTCTTCGTCACTCAGATCGACCCTCCCATGAAGGGCGACAAGACCAACCTCGACTACTACAAGGCTCAGCTCAAGCTCAAGGTCGTCGATGAGCTCAAGAACCGCTTTGGCGTGGACGTGTCCGACGCCGCAATGCGCAAGGCCATTGAGGATCACAACGAGATCAGCCGCATCATCACCGAGATCGGCGATTTCCGCAAGAGCGAGAACCCGAACATCACCGGCTACGAGTTCCACGTCATCAACCTCGTCAGCCAGGTATGCCCGCACTACCTCATCAAGCCCTACCTCGAGGAGACTCTGGAAGAGCTGAAGACCCGCGAACCGGAAGAGAAGTTCCCGTTCCGCGCCCGCGTAGTCCTCGTCGGCTCCGAGGTGGACGATCCGGAGTTCACCAAGCTCATCGAGACCTGCGGCGCCATGGTCGTTGCCGACCGCTACTGCTTCGGCAGCTTCCCCAGCCGCGAACAGATCGAGATTCTGCCCGGCGAGACCGCGTTCGACGCCATCTGCCGCCACTACCTGCACTGGAACCAGTGCGCCCGCTTCATGGACGGCGAGAAGATCGACCAGCGCCACGCCGAGGTCACCAAGCTTGTGCACGACTTCAAGGCAAACGGCGTCATCTATGAGAACATGAAGTTCTGCGAGTTCTGGAGCTACGAAAAGGTTCTCGCGAACCATATCTTTACCGAGGAGCTGCACATTCCCTGCTGCACCATCGAGAAGGAATACGCTCTCGGCGCAGTCGGTCAGCTCCGTACCCGCTTCCAGGCCTTCATAGAGTCTCTGGAAATCAAGTCCATTCAGGGAGGCAAATAAGATGAAGATTACTGACAAAATAATTGCTTCTATTGATAAAAAGCTTGAGCGCTTCGACCCCATCTGGCAGGCCGAGCACGGCGTAGGCGGCCAGCGCAGCCGTTACTACGACAAGACCGGCGTTGCGAAATGGCGTGAGTGGCGCGGCGTGAAGGACACCATGGTCGACTACGTCGCATGGCTGAATAACCTCCTCGCCATGGCAAAGATGGTCGCCTCCGCTCCCATCCCCTGCCTCAAGGGCTTCTGGGAATACCGCTGGATGGGTTCCTACCTCGGCACCTTCATGTTCATCGACCGTCTGTTCGAGGGCTACCGCGGCTACGAGCTGAAGATAGCTCACATGAACATGCACGCCATCGTCCAGAGCCTGACCGGCAAGATCGCGCTCGTCCTCGCAAACGACAAGCGTCTCGGCGGCGGCCCGCTGAGCGACGTTATGGTTCCGATGGACGAAGTCCTGCCCCCGCTGTTCATGAAGGGCTTCAAGGATCTTATCCCCATTCCGCTCCAGACCCTGCCTGAGTTCATCATCTGCGATGTCGACCAGCACATCGAGCCTTACTACATAGACGTTGCCGAATCCTACGGCCTGCCCGCGGACGTCTGCTCCCGCTGCGCGGCCGAGACCGGCGTTGCCATAGACGACGCCTTCCCCATCATCGGCAAGGCTTTCGTCACCACCAACATGCCCTGCAACGCATCCGAATGCACCTCCATGTTCCAGCGCCGCCGCGTGAATCTGCCTGACTTCCCCGTAACTCTCGCCATGATCCACAACGAGCCGGGCGCGCACCCCTACTCCACCCAGATGCTCAAGGACGCCATCGCCTTCATCGAGAAGGAATACGGCGTGAAGTACGACTGGAACGAGCTGTTCAAGTACGCCGAGCTCATGAACGAGCAGAACACCATCGAGCTTGAGAAGTGGGACTACTTCAAGACCCCGTACTCCCCGCTCGTCGGCATCGCCGAGACTCTGTACCGTCTGTACTCCTGGGCGTCCGTCAACGGTCAGGATCCGTACTTCAACAAGGTCGACCGCAAGGTCATCAAGATCATGCGTAAGGCCTACGAAGAGAAGTACGAGCCGTTCAACGGCAAGACCCGTCACCGCGCCTTCCTGTGGGGACCCTCCGCCGTTTACTACACCGACTTCCCGACTTGGACTCAGAACTGCTGGGGCATCAACATCGTCCTGAACATGGACTCCACCATGGGTCACAACATGATCAGCACGACCGATCCCGAGCAGGCCATCAAGGATCTGGCTCTGTTCTCCGAGAAGGCCACCATGCGTCACCACGCAGTCGGCGGCTGGGAGAACGTCAACGCCATCTGGGAGTGGGCAAAGAACTTCAACTGCGACATGGTTCTCTTCAACGACAACATCGCCTGCAAGGGCATGCTCGGCGTCCACGCCGTCATGGAAGAGCAGGCGCGCGACCTCGGCTTCCACTTCGTCTTCATCGAGCATGACCTTGAAGATTGCCGTACCGTGTCCCGTCAGGATATGAGAAACTGCATCAATAACTACATGTCCGTTGTTCTCAACGAGAAGCCTCTCGACCCGACCATCGTCGAGTTCGACGACTCCATGGCATACTGAGAAAGGCAGGATAGCACATGAAAAAGTTCTGGAAATTCATATTCAAGCTCATAAAGAAGCTCGTTGTCATCGGTTTCGTCGGCTTCGTGGCGACCTTCGCGCTGTACATGTTCAACGGCGAGAACAAGCTCATCTACTACGTCGTCCGCCCGCTGCTTAACAAGCATTACGATTCTCAGGTCAGAGACAGAAGGATCGTGTGACAAAACGATATATATATAGCTTTCCCCCTCCTGCCAATCGGCAGGAGGGGGATTGTTTCTTTATCAGATTGCATTTTTCAGCATGTCGAGTAGATCCGCCTTGGAGCGGTAGCCGACAGCCTTGGAGACGGGCTTGCCGTCCTTAAGAACCACGAGCATCGGGATGCTTGAGACCTGATAGCGCATGGCAAGCTCCATCTGCTCGTCCACGTTGACCTTGCCTACCTTGTAGACTCCGTCGTATTCCTCTGCAAGCTCATGCAGCAGAGGAGCAAGCATCTTGCAGGGGTCACACCAGTCGGCGCAGAAGTCGAGCAGGACGGGCTTGTCGGAGCGATGCACCTCATTTTCATAATTTTCAGTTCAGCCATCGTATAGGCTCCTTTCTATCTTTTAATTATTATTTTACACGTTTTTACCTCCTTCTTATGGCTACATAATAAAGCAAAAAAATTTCCGAGCTGAAAAAGCCCGGAAAGCCTTGATGACACTGCGTTTGACGCAGTGTCATCAAAATTGGCTGACAAGCCTGGCATGGTCAGCCAATTTTGAGGACAGGAGCCTGTGGAAGTATAATGCGCTGTCATTGAAAAATCACAATCTCATAGCAGTTCCATCAGGCTCGACCGAAAACAGGTACGGCGCGGAACCATTGACCGATAGCTCGTGCCCATACTTCTCCAGAGTAAAATCAAGGATTTCATATGTTGACAGAGGCAATCCCAAAGATTGTGTAAACCTCCGATGTGGTGTAGAATTGACAAACATTTTTGCTGCAACGCCAACTATTAACTAAGCTTGTATTATCACATATAAATCCTTTTGCAGTAAAACGTGATTCATATTTTGCCTTACTGTTAAATAATGTGCTGTTTGTTGCACCATCACGGCTGGTGTCAAATGTGTGCTGATAGAAATCACCTACAAATAACATGTTGATATTGGCTTCCATAATAGCCTCAAGAAAGTTGAAGTCCCGTCCGCCAATATCTTGTATTTCGTCAATGATGAGTTCGTCAAAATACTTCTCAAGTCTGTTCGTTATCTTTGATATTAAGTATTTAATTAGGTGGGAGCTGAGCAGGATTTTCCAAGCTTTGATTTTCCTTTTCAGCCGATGGTGTTTTCATGCCATATAATAAAGACTCCACCGTAATCAGACTCAATCACGGTGGAGTCATAAAATGATAAGTGAATTTGATGCTACGAATGCAGGAACTGCCGAGATGGGCATTAATGCTGCCTTGATGCTTGGTGAGTTCTGATAAAGTACATGATTGGGACGCCGATTATCAGGATAACGATGTTTATCCAGACGGTCAACGAAAAGCCCTTAGAGACGAGCGTGATGAGCCCAAACTTTGAGATGACCGCGCCGACTATCTCAAAGGCCGTCAGAATGATGAATGCGCTGACACGGTCGCTCTTGACCTTTACATATTTTCTGAAGCGTATGGTATAGGTATAAAGCAGAGTAATACCAGTCGTTATTACTGCGGCGGCGAGAATTACGCTGTATATATTCACAAGCCCCGGGACGCCGAGAGTCTGTATTACATAGAGATACGGAACCTGAGCCTCAGTCACGCCGGGCATGCTGTTAAGCACGGCAAATATGACCATGCTGAACATGACAATATTCAGTAAAAAACCCGCAAGTATTGTGGCGGTAAGACGTTTTCTGTTCTTTACGCGGTCGAATACCGGCAGCAGAGCCAGCATTGTTCCGCAGTTACTGGCAGCAAAATAAAAGCAGCCGTACCACGCCTTACCGTATGAGCTAAACACCTGATGCTCGGAGATAATATGCCGTGCAGCGCCGCTGTCTATGCTGAGGTCGAGAGAGAATATAAGCACGATGATAACACCGATGACAAGACCGAGCACCGTGGATATTGCTCTGACGGTAGCCGCGCCGAACAGGCAGCCAAGAGTGCAGGCCGCTGCCATTACCAATATGCCGAGCCAGTAGTTAAAGCCCAGACTTACCGTAAGACTTCCGAGCGATGCAAAGCAGGTGGCAAGTCCGAGGACAGTGCCGTATATGCAGCCTATCTCATATATCGTTCCAACGAGCTTACTGCGATACAGCGTCTCTATGACCTCGCGGTAGTGATGTGCACCTATTTTGTTCGCGTAATCAACGCAGAGCCAGCCGACAACCGCAACTATTGCAATTGCGACCAGAGGCATCCATAGCGCTGTCCAGCCATGGACGGCGAAGAGGGAGTATGCCTGAGCGCCGGTTGCCGCACCTCCGCCGAACACGAAGGTGAACCATGTGAACGCGACGGACATTGTAAGGAAAAATATACTGCTTTTCTTAATTGTAATTCACCGTCCTTGTACTGTTGGGTGTGCTTTTGGGGTGCGATGTCCGCAATGCAGACACCGCACCTCCATGTATTAGAGCTTAATTCTTGGATTTGCTGTCCTTGGTTGCAAAGACGGTTATTGCTACGGCGATGAGTGCGCAGCAGACGGTCACGATGTATACGAATCTGAGTGCACTGCCCATGTTCTGAGCGGAGACGGCGGTGAATACGGGGCCAACAATGCTCAGCAAAATGGTCATGAGAAGCGTGCCAGTTGCGGTCATCATGCCGATACCGACGCCGAAGTCCTTCTGCTCGAGCTGGCTGATAACCAGAGGTCTGAAAGATGCACCCTTGAGAGCCTCGGTGAAGCCGGTGATGCCGATAAGGATGAAGGGCAATGCAACGGGGGAGCCTGCGCCGACAAATATCATGCCGAGGAAGGCTACGGCTGCAAGCAGACCTGCGGCGGCGAGACCGATTGCGGAGTTCTTTGCCTGATTCTTTACCACCCATGCGGCGGCAGGAGCAGCAAGGACAATTGCGATTATGGTACGCGGGAGAGAGAAGTAGCCGGTGATGGAAGCACTCAGCCCCATGAGAGCCTGACCGCTTACGGGAACGTAGGATGCCATAACGACTTCATAGAAGGTTATGAATGCGCCTGCAATGATAACGCCGGTGTACTTTTTGTTCTTGAAGAGGTACAGGGGAATTACGGGAACTTCCGCCTTCTTTTCGACCTTGAGAAGAGCAAGGAGGCTGACAACGGCAACAACAAAGCCGCAGATGATGATGGGATTGCCGAAGCCGAGGTTTGCACCCTGGTTGAGAGACAGGCAGAGACTGAGCATGAATACTGCGAGCAGAACCATGCCGATGCCGTCAACCTTACCGCGAACGCCGTCAGTTGTAGGCTTCTTATCCATCTTTGCCGCAGCAATGACGGCGCCGATGAGACCGACAACACCCGGATAGATGATGGCTGCGGGGATGAGACCTGCGTCAACGAGATAACCCGCAATGGTAGAGCCGAGGAAGGTTGCGACCATCAGAGTAGCGGTGAGAAGCGCTGCGACTTTGGGGTACTGCTTGGCGTCGGAGACGTCCGCCGCCACGACGAATGCGTTGCCGGGGAAGGTGCCGATGCCGAAGGACAGCACTGCACGGGCTACGATGAAAACGGACAGGCTCTGCGCCAGACCCATTACTATCGCGCTTGCGAGGCTGAGTACCGCACCTGCGAGAATGACGGCGCGTCTGCCGATCATATCACCTATACGACCGCCGATGACGCACATTATCGCCATGCCAAGGGATGAGAGTGTTGCCAGGAGTGCGTAATACTGCAGGCCATTCATGCCGCTTAGTATTGCGTACATCGTGTTGTTGAGCCCGGCGGACGAAAGCTGCACCGTGGCTGTCATGAGAACTGCACCGATTATGATCCATGTTCTTTTGGATTTGCTAATCTCCATTGATATCCCCTCACTTTTATTAAATCTTCATCAAATCGTCAAGCAATCTGATGACATGGAACCCCTCGTGTATGCCGTAATATATCTTGCGCGGACTGTTATAGTCGCCGATGGGGAATACCTTGATGCCGGCACTCTTTAGCTCGTCACAGAGCGTGTGATCGGACTTGAAGCCGACGGCGAGAACGAGATTGTCATAGGCAAGCTCCAGTGTTTCCGTGCCCTTCTCGCAAACGATAAGGTTGTCCTTTATCTCGGTGAGCTTTGTGCTGGTCAGTATGCGTACCTTCGTTCTGCCGAGAAGATCCTCCAGACCCTTGCGTGCGTTATCCGCCATGTTCGCAGTGGAGAGAATCTCGCTTTGCATCTCGATAATGGTGACGTCCTTGCCAACAGAGTCCAGATACGCGGCGGCTTCGCAGCCGACCTCGCCGCCACCGAGAACATAGACCTTCTCACCGGTGGGAATTCTGTTGGACAAAAGATCGAGCGCATCAATGACCTTGCTGTTGTCGATGCCTGGGATACGCGGCTTTATGGGCTTTGCACCGGCGGCCACGATGACAGCGTCAGGAGCAAATTCCTTGATGGAGTCGGCATTGGCCTCCTTGGAGAGTCTGACGACGGCGCCGCTGTTATAGAGCTGCTTCTGCAAATTCATGCTGAAGCGACGAACATCAAACTTGAAGTCAGGACCGCCAGCAGCGTTCATGTTGCCGCCGAGTCTGTCGCTCTTCTCCCACAGCTCAACGCTGTGGCCGACTTGGGCGGCATACTTGGCCGCCGCCATGCCGCCGGGGCCGCCGCCGACAACAAGCAGCTTTCTGGGATGTGCAGTCTTTTCGAGCTTGTACTCACGCTCGGCCGCAGTTCTGGGATTTATCGCGCAGGAGGAGCGGCGAATAAATGGGTAGCTGTGGTTGAGACACTCAAGGCAGGCGCAGCAGAAGTCTATGTCGTCCACTCTGCCGTTCTTGACCTTGCTGGGCCAGTAGGGGTCGGCAAGAGACTGCTTGCCGAGGGCTATCATATCCGTGAGTCCGGACTCGATGACTCTCTCCGCCTCAACGGGATCATTGAGCTTGCCCTGAATGAGGAAAGGCATTGTGATACCTTCCTTGCGCAGGCGCTCTGCGACGTGGAGCTGTGCCCCCTGCTTCTCGTATGCGCTTGGAATGGCAAGATTCCAGCGTTCATAGCAGCCATAGTCGACATGCATATAGGCAAAGTCCATATCCTGCAGACGGCGGGCAATCTCTATGCCCTCGTCCTCAAAGGTGCGTCCACCCTCAATCTCGTGAACAGGCGTATATTTTACAGAAATGGGGAAGTCGGGGCCAACTGCACGGCGAACGGCCTGTGTGCACTCATTAAAGAAGCGCATACGGTTATCAAGAGACCCGCCGTACTCATCGTCACGACGATTCCATACCTTGCTCATGAACTGGTCTATCAGGTAGCCGCCGTAGGCGTGTATCTCGATAATGTCAACGCCGGCCATCTTTGCCAGAGCTGCGCTCTTGCCCATGCAGGCAACGAGCTCATGTATCTCGTCTACAGTGAGCGTGTGACATACGACGTCGGGATAGTAGAAGGCGCGGTTGTCGCTTGCGGAGACGTGAATGGTCTGAGCGGGATTTCCCTTGTTCACGCGACCATAGCCCGGAGTGAGCTGAATAGCAAACTTGGCGCCGTACTGGTGTACCTCATCAACGAGATGTGCAAGGCGCGCTGCCTGCGAATAATTAAAGAGGAAGTTGCCGCTGCCCTCTGGCTTCTCGTATTTGTCGGTTACGGTGTGGGCGGAGGGATAGATGAGCCCGAAGCCGCCCTTGGCACGCTCAAGTATGTATGCGTGCTGCTGCTCCGATACGCCGCCGTCAGCAGCATGAACGTGTCCCATCGGAGCCATCGCTACACGGTTTTTCAGTGTAACGGAACCTATTTTGTATTCTTCAAAAAGATGTGACATGATTTCCTCACTCTTCGTACTTGTTTTTTACTATCCTCGGGTCAAACTCGGTCTTGACCACGAAGTTCTCGTCATCTGCGTGCAGGGGCTTCCATACCTGGGCAAAGAACGGATTCTCGTCGGCCATGTCGCCGTAACGCCACTCAGCGCCCATGCAGTCCTCGCACCAGTGACCGGCGAAGAGTATTGCATAGGGAGTTCCCTCAAATTCGTGTCCGCAGGCGCATCTCCAGCGCAGCTTCTTGTAAAGCTGCCCCTTTTCCATCGTCTCGGAGAGGCACTCACCGCCGCGGAAAGCTGCTGCCTGTCTCATATCTTCAATGTCAAGCTCCTCAACGGGCTTATTCTGGTCGAAGCCAAGCTCAATCTGGTTGTACTCCTCAGGGATTATGCCGCGCTTGTAGTAGGTCTCCCAGTCCTTGGGGATAGCATCGTACTTCTTCTTCGAGCCGTAAAATGCCTGCATATAGGCGGGATCCTCCTGATTGAGTGCCCACAGAGTTCCGCCCCATTTACTGAAGTCTTCAAAATTTTTCTGGCGCTTTTCTTCGTCAGTTTTGGGCTTGGGAGTGTAGCCAATCTCCTTAAACTTCTCGGCAAGATAGGCACGGCTGTCGGCAACACACTTCTCGAAGGGCTTCTCTCTGAAGGGGACGAGCTCCTGAAGATTGTCGGAGTCAAGGAACCATGCGCAGTGGTGGTTGTAAAGAGCGTACCAGTTGGTGTCGGCAATCTTGGATCTGTCGAGTCCGTTAAGCTTGTCATGCTCAAGCTGATTTTTTCTGTAGTCTGCGCCACCGCCGAGGTTGTAGCAGTGGTTCCAGAACTTCTCCGGAGCGCTTGCGCAAATGTTGAACATCAGGCGTGCAGAGTCATCACAGTCAGACCACTCGCAGACGTTGTTGAGAGGGATATGGCTTCTTATCGGATAGCCGACAGTGATGTTGTGGATATTGGTGGGGTACATTCCGGTCTGGCGGATAGAGGCCCAATGCTTGAGTCCGGAGTCGATGACAGCTCTCTCGGAGAATATCTTGCCAAGTGCATAGTGGTCAAGAATGGAGGACTTGAGCGGGTCGCCGACCTTTGCCCAGTGTATGGGAGTCTGTCTGTCGCCATACATGGAGACAGAGCCGATGAATACGAAGTGAGTCTTATCCGTCTGCCCCAGTTCTTTTATCGAACGGAGCATCGACAGCGTAGAGCCGTAGTTTGTGCGTATGCATTCCTCCGGATGTGCGTCTGCCATTGGGGAGACAAAGGCGCCGATCGCCAGGATATAATCCATGTCCTTGACACACTCGTGCAGGCATTCGTCGTCAGTGAGATCGCCCCAAACAATCTCTATCTGCTCAGCGTAAGGCTTGAGCATATTCTCATTGAAATCGGACTTTCTTGCAAGCACGCGGACGTCGAATTCGTCGAGATGTGCGGCAAACTGCTTGAGAGTAGCAAAGCCCATGGTTCCGGTCACGCCGGTTATAAGCACTTTCTTTTTCATATTTTTGCTCCTTTCGGTATCTTCAGGATTGCTTGCCTGTAATTTAACACACATTCGACGAAAAGTACATTGACAAAAAATGAACTAACGTGCCCTTCTTGACTCGAATGTGGTCATTTCTTGACTTTTCTCCACAACAAAAGTCAAGAAATGCTGTCTAATGCTTGACAACAACTCAGTCAACGCGCTATTATTTAAGGGCAGAGCTGTTAAAGACCAGCGAATTTACTCTGCAAAACTATTATTAGCAACGGAGAAATTATATGTCGGACTTTGGAAGCACACTGCGCAGCATCATAAAGGTTTGCGGCGTAAAATCATATATACTTGCTGACGCGCTCGGCTACGATCCCTCCTACCTGAGCAAATGGCTGAACAACAGCAAGCGACCTCCGGCCGCAATGATTGACGGCACTGCAGAAGAGATTGCCAAGGTCTGTGTGCACAGCGGCGACACCTCCGCATTTGAAAAGCTCGCGGAAAACTACAATATACAATCAGTCGACGTATCGGATAAGACTGCATGCAAAAAAATGATAAAGAGCATTATCGCCAACAGTTTTTTTGAGACGGAAAGAGAAACACAGCCGCGTAAGAAGGCCGCTTTGCCTGTCACTTGCCCGCTGAATATTGACCTCGTTTTTGAGCAGCTCATGGTTCATATAGAGCGCGGGGCAGATAAATTTGACTTGATCATACCGCTGAATGTCTTCAAACTGGCGGTGGAGAAAAAGCCGGAACTGTTGGCATTTTTCAAAATAGGCTCAACGGAGCGTCAGCGCGTCTCTCTCCGACTGTTCTACACAGACAGTACCCTTGAGGAGGACGACAGTATGGAGGTTTTCATTCTGTCACTGGCGCACGTTTTCTTTAATTCGAGCTTTCAGCTTTATTACATCTCTCAGGCGGATTACTCAAAGTACGGCGGACTGTGTGTGCTAAACGATTGCTTTGCCGTCTGCGGAATACGGGATCCGTTCAGCGGCGAGGCGCTTTGCGCCAGCATATCTAATCACGAATCGGTTGAAAAGATATATCACTCGGCGCTCTCCTACTTCTACAAGCAGACAAGCGTTTTTGACCATGCAAAACCATACTCGGAGAAGGCAAAGAAGTATTCGTATAAGTATGCCACTAACCCCTCCCATGTCTATATTCTCGGTGAAATGTTCCCAATATACATGGACAGCGAGATACAGAAGCTGGTTTTCAACACGCAGCTCAGCCCAACCTCGGCAGATTCCAACAAAAACTTCTATTATGAATATGCGGGGACAACTTCAGTATATATTTTTGAATCTGTGTTTTTAAACTATTTCGTAGACGGCTCTATGTGCATTAATAATACAAGGCACATTGTCCTCGGGCGCGAAGAAAGAAAGCACCACATAGAAACGCTGCTTCAACGTATGAAAGAATGTTCCGGGCTGGATATATATATTGTCCGAGATACAAACCCGGTCCTGAAGGCAAACGACTGTCGCTTTTCGATTTTTTCTGCGGCTGACGTGTGTTTGGTAATTAACTGTTGCGAGGAAAGCGAGGAACGGGAGGCATATTATATCACCTCTGACAAAGGCTGCGCCGTGGTAGAGCGGCTCATAGCCAAGCTCAAGGCGCTGCCGGATGATATTCTGCTCAGCAAGGAGCGCTCTATGGAATATATCCAAAAATCACTGCGCATTATTTGAGCGCATTACACAGGACGAATATGAAGAGGTTCTAAAAAAAGCAAAAATGTTGGGTGTAGATTTCTCTGCTCGAGAAGCCTGCCCCAACATTTTCCAACTATTTACATAGAACCATAAAAAATAAAATCCGGGCATTTAAGCCCAAAATAAACAGCCACCCGCTAAGCGGGTGGTTTTGATAATGTACAATAAGTTGCGCAAATTGAAAAGAGCAAAAAAGAAGACATAGCTTGCAGGCTCTGGTAGAATGAAGTTACCACACACCATTCTGAAAGGAGACAGCAAACTATGTCCGAGAAAATTGTACAGCTGAATGAGGAAATTATCAAGGGGCAAATCAAGGAATTGTTTCGCGGCAGCGTGGAGGAAACCCTGAACGAGCTGCTGGAGAAGGAGGCAGAGTCGCTGACGCAGGCGGCCCGCTACGAGCGCAGTGAGGCCCGTCAGGGCTACCGCAGCGGTCACTATGACCGGAATCTCACCACAACCTCCGGCGACGTCACGCTCCACATGCCCCGGCTTAAGGGCGTGTCCTTCGAGACTGCAATCATCGAGCGGTATCGCCGCCGGGAGAGCAGCGTGGAGGAGGCCCTCATCGAGATGTACCTGGCAGGCGTTTCCGTGCGCCGTGTGGAGGACATCACGGAGGCACTGTGGGGCAGCAAGGTCTCGCCCGCCACCATCAGCGAGAGGAACAATGAAAGCTTATACAAGCATTTGCCCTTTGTCGGATGAGTATTCACCCCAGGGCTTAAATAATGGGGATGTAGCATAAAATTGCTCGATATATTGCACAATTTCGGTTATTCTTTTAGGCGGTATATAATTTCCTTGCCAAGACACCGCAATAGTACGTCTAAATTCATCCTCTGCAATCGGTATGTATTTCAAACCATACAATGAATGTAGTCTGCGTGCCATGGACAATGGGTAAATAGAAATATATTCCTTTACCCCTCTGACGAGCATGGAGTGTATTACAAGATTCTCTGCTTCATCTGTATAGTTTGGTTTTATGTTTGCTTTATAAAAGGCTTGGTCGATTGCCATACGGACTGGAAATTTTGTCGGTAGTGTTATAAACGGATAATTCAAGATGTCGTTTATAGTTAGCTCATCAGCCGCAGCGAGAGAATGATTCGGATTGATAGTAGCACATAATTGCTCCACACAAAGCTCTTTGGAGAAAATACCACGTACAGAAAGTGGCGGCGAACACACAGCTAAATCACATTTTCCTGCTTGAAGCGCTTTACTGAGATCAAAGTAATCAAAGAATTGGCGTAGCTTTGCGTGACAGCAGCAGTGTTGATTATAATCTTCGACTATATCTGAAACATGGGTCATGCCACTTCCGACTATAATTAAATTTTCGTTGGTCTTTTTTGAAAGCGCCTGTTGGAGCAGGTGATAGTCATACATAACGGATTCCGCATATGGGAGCAGACGCCGCCCGTCTGCCGAAAGGGAAAGAGAATTGCAACCCCGTTCAAACAACGTGACGTTCCAATCTTTTTCCAACTGCTTTATTGCGACGCTCAATGACGGCTGGGAAATAAAAAGCTCGTTTGCAGCCTTAGTAATATTTCCACACTGCGCAACTTTTATGAAATATGATATTTTCTTTATCATAGAATGTCACCATATAAATACAGATTTGATATAGGTAAAATTACCATAGGTTTTTTCTATACCATAATGTGTATTATATAGTGTTACTCCAAAAAAATCAATGATATAGTAGAAATACACTAAGATTCAGCAAAGTGATAAAGAAATATGATCTGCTTTGCACGAAATCTACAAAAACGAAAGAATAAGAAGAAAGGAAAGAAAAAATGAAAAAAATGCTGTCCGTAATTCTATGCGTCCTTATGCTTTCAGGAATGTGCGCATGCGGAGGTTCAAACAGCAATCAGGCTTCGCAGACACCGGTTTCTCCCGGAAATTCAACGAGTGAAATCGAAGAAATCACCTTTTCTCTCGGCGACGTTTCTGGTACCGGCACATTTCTGGAACAGAATGCACAGTTCTTTTCACAGAAAGTAAGTGAACTTTCCGACGGTAAGATGAAAGTTGTGATTTTCTCTGATGGTCTGCTTGGTACTGAAGACGCGCTCATGACGAACATCCAGACTGGTGCCTTGGAGATGGCGAACTTCTCGTCTACATTCACAAATCTTGTAAAGAGTGCAGGTATCTTCGACTTCCCATATCTGGTAACAGATCGTGACCAGCTCGCGTTGCTTGAGGAAGCCGGTATCATTGATGTCATCCGCACGGAAGCAGAGAGTCTAAATATAAAGATTGTAGGAATGAACGAGAACGGATTTCGGCAGATTACTACAAATACTCCTGTTGTTGAGCCGAGTGACTTGAAGGGTGTCGTCATCCGCACTCCGTCCAATTCTCTTCGAGTAAAGACATTTGAAGCATTTGGTGCTACGCCCATATCAATTTCATTTTCAGAGCTATACCAGTCGCTCTCACAGCACATCTGTGATGCGCAGGAGAATCCCTTGGCTACCATTGTCTCCTCTCAGTTTTATGACTATCAATCCTGTCTGTGCATCTCAAATCACGTTTACACCCCCGGCTGGATCTGCATGAACTTGGATCTCTATAACTCCCTTTCCGATGCACAGCGTGCTGTAATCGATGAAGCCGGCGCACTTACCTCTGCGCATGTACTTGAAGCCGGCGCAAAAGCCGATGAGGAAAATCTTCAGGTTTGCAAAGACAAAGGTATGCAAGTCACCTACGCCGACGTTGAAGAGTTTCGTAATGTTGTGCTACCGCTTTGGGACAAGTTTGCAGACAGTGTCGGCGGCATAGACTTTGTTAATGCTGCAAAAGCTGCACTTGGATATTAAAAGAACCTTTAGCATATCTCTGTCTCTACCAAGGGAGGTATTAAAATGGAGAAGTTAATCAAATATTTTCGCTCCATCCTAGTTGTATTGCTCTGCGCTATGACAGCCATGGACGTGATTGTTATAGTTGCACAGGTTATATTCCGGTTTTTCCTGCACGTATCGCTTGCATGGGCCATGGAATTGGCTGGTGTTTCATTGGTATGGATCACGTTCCTCGGCGCAACTCTTGCGACCATGGACGAGAGTAATATCAACTTTAATGGTTTTATAGACAAATTGAATGGAGTTCCCAAGCTTGTTTTAAAGACCGTTTGCAATTTACTTGTTCTTGCTATGTGCTACATTATGGTTCGCTATGGTTACAAAAGCGTCCTTATCGGGGCAAACTCAAAGATGGTCGCACTTCCCACAACAATGGCTGTATGCTGTTCGGTCATCCCAATAAGCGGCGTATTTATGGCGTTTGCCGTAGTCCTAAATATTGTCAAGGACGTAAAGCTTTGCTTTGGCGGCTTTGATGCAGACACGGTAAGCCCATCTGTTGCATCAATTTATGATGATGTCCCTGAAGAAGTCCTGGCAAAAGCTACTGCCGCACTTAAAGAAGCGGAAGATAACGATGAAGACGGTACGAACAGCAAAGGGGGAGCCAAATGATAGCTATACTGTTAGTTGGCACGCTTATATTATTTGTTGCTTTAGGTGTGCCCATTGCCTTCTCAATAGTTCTCGCCGCTGCTTCCGGCATACTTATAGGCGGGGTCAGCAATCTCGGAGCAATACCAATGCAAATGTATGGAGGGGTCAATAGCTTTACCCTCATGGCTATTCCTATGTTTGCCTTGATGGGAGAAATAATGGGGCAGACTACTCTGGGCACCAAGCTGATAAATATTGCAAATGAGCTTGTTGGCTGGATGAAAGGCGGCCTTGCAATGGCAACGGTAGTTGTTTGCATGATGTTCGGTACAATATCTGGTTCAGCTGTTGCAGCAGCTGCCGCACTTACGGGTATACTTGTTCCCGAAATGGAGAAGCGTAGTTACCCAAAAGAGCTTAGCGTATCGATAATGTCATCATCATCAACGCTTGCCATAATAATTCCTCCTAGCAGCATCCTGATTCTTTACGGAGTCTCAGCAGGAGTATCAATAGCTGACCTATATCTTGCATCCATAATCCCCGGCGTTTTTTGCGGTATATTTTTAATGATAACAGCATTCATCTTTGCTAAGAAAATGGATCTCCCTACTGAGAATAAATTCTCTATAAAGAGACTCATCAAGGCAATTGCAAAGGGCTGGGCAGCACTGCTGATTCCAATTGTCATATTCGGAGGTATATTTGGCGGTGTATTTACACCTACAGAGGCTGCTGCTGTATCGGTCGTTGTTGCGCTGCTGGGTGGCATTAGGGAAATAAAGCTGGAGATGCTGCCGAAGATGCTCATCAGGACTGCCTTGTCGACCGCAATTATTACATTTATGGTTGCCGGATCTGCATCATTGGTAACGATTATGACCTTGAGTAAAGCCCCTCAGACTATTACGGCCTTTATTACGGGAATAACTTCAAACAAATACATTATTCTGTTCTGTCTTGATATTCTCTTGTTTGGGCTTGGAATGATACTTCATGGCAATGCTATTATCATGCTTGTTATCCCCTTGGCGCTTCCTATTATGAAAGCACTTGGAGTAAACCCCATACATTTTGGCATTCTGATGTGCTTAGGGGTTGGTATTGGCCAACAAACACCTCCGGTCGCATCGGTTTTGTTGACGACCTGCTCCATTGCCAAGGTTACAATTCCGGCGGTATGGAAGTATTTGAAGTGGTTTTTGCTCGCATCCGTCGTCTCTTGGATGTTCATCACATATATTCCGTGGATATCAAATTGTATCGTGTCATAAAAAAGGAGTAAACATAAATATTAAGGAGAAATCAGTATGCTTATTGACAAAGAAAAATGTATAAGGTGCGGACAGTGTATTCCATATTGCCCGATGGGGTGCATTTCCAAAACTGACGATGGTGTAGCGATAAACACCGATGAATGTGTTGAGTGCGAAATATGCCGTAATGCAAAAGTTTGCCCCAGAGACGCACTTTATATGCCTAAGTTGGAGTATCCTCGTACACTTCGCAGTCAGTTCTCAAATCCGCTAATTCCTCATCCGGATACCGGAGTACCCGGTAGAGGAACCGAGGAAATGAAGACTAACGACGTAACCGGTCGATTTCCCAGGGGTAAAGCTGGTATTGCGATTGAACTCGGACGCCCCGGTACAGGAACACGTCTGCGTGACGTTCAGACAATTGCGATGGCGGTAGCACCATATGCAAAATATGGATTTGAGCCGCATAATCCGGTCACTGTATTAATGCTAGATGGCAGTGGGAAACTGAGAGACGAAGTACTGAACGAAAAGACGCTATCTGCAATAGTGGAGCTTGAAGTTGATCAAACAGATGTTCTTCCTGTGTTCAACGCGCTCCGTGATGCCCAGAAAGATATAAGTACCGTTTTCAGCGTTGATCTTGCCTGCAGACTTGAGCCGGATGAAAGCTGTCCCGCTGCAATTATTGCAGAAGAAGCTGGTTATAAGCTCTCCCTTAATGGAAAAACGAATGTTGGTCTCGGAAAACCCCGCTATAAGGAGGATTGATTATGTCACATACATTACATCGTTACGGCACCGCCGAAAATCTAAAGGGTGATTATGTTGTCTTCGCAATTGCAGCACAAACTGTAAACGCAAAAGGGATTCATCCTGAGTTCGTAGAATTCGAGAAAATTGCGCGTAAGTATAATCCGGTTAACTTTGGGGATATGAGAACGGGAAATGACTATAATGTTGGTCCTGAGATGATTGGGCATCCATATTATGATAACTCTATAGTTCATGCCGTCTATACTGATGAGGAAACAGTAGCTGCTGTTCTTAAAGAACTCACCGAAGCGAATCTAAAGCTCTCTATTGTTGTTTCTGGACTCCTTGAGCAAGTTGCGGAATGCTGCCACAAAGCCGGCATCGGTCCTCATACCGTAGAATATTCAATGGGCATTTGGGGACAGACACAGAGACTGCCGGAAGAAGCGGTACTATCCATCAGCACTATGTGTGGTCATGGCATGATATCATTTAGTCTTATAAAAGAGTTGGCTAATAAGGTTGAGAGAGGAATTATTACCCCAAAACGAGCAGCAGAAAAGCTTGCCGGCCTTTGCCATTGCGGTGTTTTCAATCCTGACAGAGCAGCAAGAATTTTTGAAAAGATGTCTGTATAGGAACAACTATTAGTTACTGAATATTTCACTCCTTAGAGGTATCGACTCACTATGGGTCGATACCTCGTTTATACAATCCCAAGGAATCTCTAAATTTACAGTGTTCCTAATAGGAAGTAATCATAAGCAAGTGAAGAGCGCACAGCACAATTTTCCTGCAAATGCTACCGATTTTGCTGACATTCCCTTATAACTGTGTAGGCTGTCTGTATTGCCGTGTAGACGGCCTGCAACATCAATAGGGAAGATATACCTAAAAATGTAACTTTGATGTTCAGAAGAGCTGTTTTGAAACTCAAAACAGCTCTTCTGCGTAGTGCGATTATTTCATTGCAATTATGGCTATATTTCTTGAATTTCTTACATTATTATAACTTTTTCTACACTTTTTCACCATTCCCTTACCGTCGCGCCTCAGTTGCGCCCGTTGCTCCAGTCGCGCCGGTAGCTCCGGTTTCACCGCGCTCGCCTTGCGGACCCTGCGGGCCGACAGGCCCCTGAACGCCTTGCGGGCCAGCAGGTCCTTGCGGCCCCATCGGCCCGGCAGGGCCGGTGCAGGAGCAGCATCCGCAGCCGTTTCCGCTGCCGCCGCAGACGGAATTGGCGTATATTTTCATGCCGTAATATTCTTTTTCGTCCATAATTTCCTCCCGATAATGGGCTTAGACAGCGTCATACGCCGCCTAAGCCCATTATATGCAGCCAGCGCCGCGTTGGGAATGTTCCGGACTTGTCCCCGCAGCGGGAGGCAGCATACCCTAAAGAAGCACCCTAGCTCAGCTGCGGCACGCCCGACCGCTTCGTGCCGGTCGTGACTCGGGCACAGCACGTATCGGGCAAAAACGTCAAGCATTTAACCAACTGATGGGCAAACTTGCATAAAAAACCAACGGATCTTCATCAAAAATTTAACGGTTTTTATCTAAAAGCCTGATTTTGAGCTTTGGTCTGGCCTTGCGGGAAAACAAATGTTATAATACATTGAACAGAATTCGGGGATACTGTACGTATTTCCATATAAATAAAACAGGAGGAGCCATGAACGTACAATTCACAGAAACCGTGCTGCGCGACGCGAACCAATCCCTCATTGCCACACGACTTCCTTATGAAAAATTTGAGCCAATCCTTGAGACGATGGACAAGGCAGGCTTCTATTCCGCCGAGTGCTGGGGCGGCGCGACATTCGACGTTTGCCTGCGCTACCTCAACGAAGACCCGTGGGAGCGTCTGCGCAAGATCCGTGCGAAGATGCCGAACACAAAGCTCCAGATGCTGCTCCGCGGGCAGAATATTCTCGGCTACAAGCATTATCCGGACGATATAGTCCGCCGCTTCGTGCGCACGTCCGTCCGCAACGGCATAGATATAATCCGCATTTTTGACGCGCTCAACGACATCGATAACCTGCGCGTCGCCATCGAGGCGACGGTTGAAGCGGGGGCGATGGCGTCCGGTACTATTTCATACACCACAAGCCCAGTCCACACGCTCGACAGCTATGTGAAGCTTGCCAAGGAGATGGCGCAGATGGGCGTCGGCTCCATATGCATCAAGGATATGGCCGGTATTCTGACGCCCAAGGCCGCATATGACCTCGTAGCTGCGCTGAAGGACGCGGTCGACCTGCCGGTCGTCATGCACACGCACAGCACTACGGGCATGGCGTTCATGGCCTATCTGAAAGGCATCGAGGCCGGAGCCGACGTTATCGACACGGCCATCTCTCCCTTCTCCGGCGGCACGTCCCAGCCCGCGACCGAGACGCTTTACTGCGCACTCAAGGAACTGGGTTACGGCGTTGACCTCAACGAGAAGCTCCTGTACGAGATCGCCGACTACTTCAAGCCTATCCGCGCCGAGTATATCGCTGACGGCACGCTCAACCCCATCTCGATGGGCACCGACACACAGTGTCTCAACTATCAGATACCGGGCGGCATGCTCTCGAACCTTCTCAGCCAGCTCAAGATGATGAACGCGCTGGACAAGTTCGACGAGGCGCTGCTCGAGACGCCGCGCGTCCGCAAGGACATGGGCTATCCTCCGCTTGTCACCCCGACGAGCCAGCTCATCGGCACGCAGGCCGTGCAGAATGTGCTGGCAGGGGAGCGGTACAAGAACATCGGTGCGGAGATGCGCGCCTACTGCCGCGGCGAATACGGCCGTACGCCCGCGCCGATCGATCCGGAGATCCGCGCGAAGATACTCGGCGGCGAGAAGCCGGTCGAGGGACGCTATGCCGCGACGCTGCCCGCCGACACCTATGAAAAGGCGGAGAAGGCGCTGGGAGACACCGCGCGCTGCGAGGAGGATGTGCTGAGCTACATCGTGTTCCCGCAGGTCGCGGAGGACTTCTTTGCCAAGCGCCGCGAGCGCGAGGAGCGCGTCGTCAGCTATTCCATAACGGAGCTGTAAGGAGGCGCTTTTATGACAGATATGGTAAACATTTCCGTCGCAAATGCCGGAATAACCGCTATCCTTGGATATCTCGTCGTGTTCGTCGGGCTGATTTTGCTGATGCTGGTCGTCATGCTGATGGGCAAGATCATGGTTGCGCAGAATAAAAAGGCCGCCGCAAAGGCCGCGGCCGAGCCTGCTCCTGCCGCGCAGAGCGCACCGGTCAGCGCCAAGCCCGCTCCAGGCACCGCTGGCGAGCTGAAGCTTTATGACACCGACCCGCGCGACGCCGCCATGGTCATGGCGATAGTCGCCGACACCCTCGGCAAACCGCTCAACGAGCTGCGCTTCATATCCATCAAGGAGGTCAAGGAAGATGAAATATAAGGTAACTCTGAATAACCGTGTATATGAGGTCGAGGTGGAAATGGGTCAGGCCATGCTCATAGACGAGTATGACGCCGTCGCCCCCGCCGCACCGGCTGCGCCCACTGCTGTTCCCGCAGCGCCTGCCGCACCGGCTGCCGTGCCTGCGGCTGCGCTTGCCTCCGGCGAGGTCGTAAAAGCCCCCATGCCCGGCAACATTCTCAAAATCAACGTCGCACCCGGCCAGAAGGTCGAAGAGGGCGATGTGCTGATAGTACTTGAAGCCATGAAGATGGAAAACGAGATAGTCGCGACCAAGTCCGGCACCGTCGCGCAGGTCGCGGTCAGCAAGGGCGCGGTGGTCGAGACCGGAGCGCCGCTGGTCGTCATCGCGTAAGGGGGCGGCTATGGATATAATAGCTACTCTTGAGGAACTCGCCATGGAGTCGGGCTTCGCGGCGTTCTTCACGACTGAGGGCGGATGGAAAAACCTTGTGATGATAATCATTGCCTTCGTGCTGCTGTATCTCGGCATCGTGAAGAAGTTCGAGCCGCTGCTCCTGTGCGGCATCGCGTTCGGCTGCCTGCTGACGAATCTGTCATACTTCGTCGGTCTCGGCGAAAACGCGCTGTATCATCCGGAGCTGTGGGAGGCGTTTCTGGACGAGGCAAGCCCCTATTATCACAGCTACGGCCACATTATGAGCAATGCCGGTCTGCTGGACTTCTTCTATATCGGCGTCAAGGCCGGTATATACCCGTCGCTGATCTTCCTAGGCGTCGGCGCAATGACCGATTTCGGCCCGCTGCTTGCAAATCCCAAAAGTCTGCTGCTTGGCGCGGCGGCGCAGTTGGGCGTGTTCCTCGCGTTCTTCGGCGCGGTGCTGCTCGGCTTCACGGGGCCTGAGGCGGCTTCCATCGGCATCATCGGCGGCGCGGACGGTCCGACCGCGATATATCTATGCACAAAGCTCGCCCCGCATCTGCTCGGCCCAATTGCCATCGCCGCGTACTCGTACATGGCGCTTATCCCGCTGATACAGCCGCCGCTCATGAAGCTGTGCACGACGGATAAGATGCGCAAGGTCAAGATGGAGCAGGCGCGCGAGGTGTCCAAGACCGAGAAGATAATTTTCCCGATCGTGGTTGCAACCTTCGTTATCCTCCTCCTGCCGTCGACCGCTCCGCTGGTGGGCTGCCTGATGCTTGGCAACCTGTTCCGCGAATGCGGCGTGACTGACCGTCTCAGCGATACGGCGCAGAACGCTCTTATGAATATTATCACCATCTTCCTCGCCACCTCCGTCGGCGCGACGATGGTTGCCCAGAATTTCCTGAGCTGGAACACGATAAAGATAATCGTGCTCGGCCTCTGCGCTTTCGGCCTGTCCACCATCGGCGGACTGCTCGGCGGCGTTGTGATGTACAAGACCTCCGGCGGACGCATCAATCCGCTTATCGGCTCTGCCGGCGTTTCTGCGGTGCCGATGGCGGCGCGCGTTTCGCAGGATGAGGGACGCAAGTATAACAAGACAAACTTCCTCCTCATGCACGCCATGGGGCCGAACGTTGCCGGTGTTATCGGCTCCGCCATCGCGGCGGGCTTCCTGCTGAGCGTATTCGGCGGCTGATATGATAATGATCCCCGACGGTTCATGAACCGTCGGGGATTTTTCACATATGCTATATCGACAACAAGCAACACACCAGCGGCTCGCTTGAGCCGCTGGTGCGCTTAACATAACATAGTTTACATAATATAATGAACCCTTTACTTGTTCATTATCGCCTCGAAACCGGCCTCGGCCTGAGCAACGACGCTGTTGACCAGATTCACCGCCGTCGTGTGCAGATCCATCTCCAGCACCGACTCGATGACCTGCTCCTGAAGGCTCTGCGGCACATGGTACAGCGTGAAGCAGCAGCCGAGGAAACGCCGCAGCTTGTCATTCATCGTGAAATACACGTCGCAGGGCTTAGCCATGAAGCCGCGCATTATCCCCGCCGACGCGATCTCCAGCTCGTAGAAATCGCGGGATGAGCTGCCAGGATTATACGGGGCAAAGAACTGCTCAAGCTCCTTCGCAGTGTTCTGATATATAAACTCTGAGGTGGTGGGCAGGGAATAGGCGGTCACGTACAGCTCGCGCAGAGGCTCCGACAGCTCGGAGAGATAGAGCTGCAGGGAGGTTTCGGCCGCGTATATCATGACCGGCTCCGCATTGCTGCCGATGATGCTGAATATCTCGTTGAACTGGTTGGAGAACATATGCTTCACGAGCAGCAGAAGCAGCGCTTCCTTCGTCTCGAACGCGGCGAAGAACGACGAAGCGGACATACCCGCTGCCTTTGCGATGGACGCGGTAGTCGTTTTCTCGTATCCGTCGGCGAGAAAGTGCGTTATAGCTGCCAGCAGCATTTTGTCGCGCCTGGCAAGGCCCTTTGCCTGCAGTCCCTTTGGCATCGTTATCCTCCTTATCGAGAGTAATGACCGTGACAGCAGACATTATAACAGAGAATCTTTACCAGTGCAAGCTTGCAAAACCGAAAATAATTACCAGCTCTTTTTGTGACTTATGCCAGTTTACGTTTTGTATACAGTACGACAGCCGCCGCGGCGCTGCCAGTGGAAACGAGCAGAACGAGCCAGACGATGGATGCGTCGCCGGTGCGGGGCTTCGCGGCAGGGGAGAGCTTTTCAATGCTCACGGGAGCCTTTTTATAGCCGCACACGCTGCACTCCTCGTGCTTCTCGCCCTCCTTGGTGGTAGTGGCCGCGCGGTCGATCTTCCATACGAACTTGTGCGCCTCGACATCCTTCTTGTCATGGCAGACGGAGCACTCCTGATAATGATTGTCGGCGTCATGCGCGTCCTTGTAATCGTGATCGCCCTCAAGATCGTTGCAGTCTTTCGCGCCGCATACGGTGCATGTGTATTCAATGATACCGGAGACAAGGCAGTTCGGCTCCTGAGTGACAACGCCCTCGTTCCACTTGTGGGCTTCAACGTTCTTCTTGTCGCCACAGACGCTGCACTCCTGATAATGATTGTCGGCGTCATGCGCGTCCTTGTAATCGTGGTCGCCCTCAAGATCCTTGCAGTCTTTCGCGCTGCATACGGTGCATGTATATTCAATGATACCGGAGACAAGGCAGGTCGGCTCCTGAGTGACAACGCCCTCGTTCCATTTGTGGGCTTCGACGTTCTTCTTGTCGTGGCAGACGGAGCATTCCTGATAGTGATTATCCTTGTCGTGAGCATCCTTGTAGTCGTGCTCGCCGGTGATGCTTTCGGCCTTAGTCTCACCGCAGGCGGTGCAGGTGTACTTCATCGAACCGGGGGCGAGGCAGGTGCCGGGGTCAGTCACGACGCCGTTGTCCCATGTGTGCGGGAGCACCCTGCTGAGGATGGAATCGCACTTGGTGCAATATGCCCAGTGGCCGCGCTCGTCGTGCTTGAACTGCGCACGGATGTGTTCCGTTTTGGGGACAGTGCCTCCGCATACGGAGCAGGTGGTGCTGAGGCAGGTGGGATTGGTGTTGCCGCTGTGGTCGCAGGTCTGCACATAGCCGCAGTCGGAGCAGCTGCGCTTGCCGGACTGGTATTCCGAATAGTTGTGCTCCTTATTCAAGGACAGTCCGCATACGCAGGTTGCCTTGTGATAGCGGGCGGGATCCTGACCGCTTGAGGCTGAGAGCTGAGCGTATTCGATGGTGTAATCGCCAAATCTGGGAGTAAAACAACGCTGCTCATGATCAAGCGTATGTTCCCAATCGTCATGCGCATGTATAATGTGAAAGTAGTCGCCAGAGCTGGCATTATACGTGCCCTTCGTATATCCGTCCAGATACATATGCAGAGCAGTTTGACCGCACGCCGAGCAGTATTTTGAATAAGGCAGCGCATCGCCCGGCTTTAGCGCGAACGCGGCGGTGGGCAGCAGACAGACGAGCATTGCAGCTAGAATGAGGAGCGTAAGTATTTTCTTTTTCATGTGATTCTCCTTTTTTAATAAGATGTGGTTACAAACATAATCCCGCTCTTGACTATGGTCAATTATATCAGAGCAGTCGATAAAATGCAAGAAAAAATCTAAAAGCTCTGCACAATTAAGATATATAAATTGACTTGCCTGCGGGAATTGGATATAATCAAAATCAGAAAGCGAAGTGATATTTATGTATGATATAATTATTGTCGGCGGAGGCGCGGCGGGGACATCCGCGGCGCTGACTGCGCGCAACCGCGGCAAGACCGTCGCCGTTATCGCAAACCCGGTCGATACCTCGAGCATGTATAAGGCGGAGAGCATGAGCAATTACCCCGGTATGCCGGAGGTCACGGGCGAGGAGATGGCGCGCGTATTTCGTGAGCAGCTTGTGAGCAGCGGTGCGGAGCTGATAAACGGGCGTGTGCTCTCGGCCGTGCCTATGGGCGGCAACTTCGGCGTCGCGGTAGGCAGTGATTTCTATGAGTGCCGCGCTGTGATACTCGCCCCCGGCATTACCCGGGAAAAGCTGTATCCCGGCGAGGCGGAGTATCTCGGCAGAGGCGTGAGCTACTGCGCGACCTGTGACGGTATGCTCTATCGCGGCAAGACCGTCGCCCTTATCGGCGGCAGCGAGGAGGCGAAGCGCGACGCTGAATTCCTGCGCGGCATCGGCTGCAATGTGCTGGAGTTTGCGGACGCGGCGCGCTATGAGATTATCGGCACGCAGCGTGCGGAGTCGGTCGTTTCCGGCGGGGAGACATATCCGGTGGACGGAGTGTTCATAATAAAGGATACGGTGTCGATTGCAAATCTTATGCCCGGACTTGAGCGCAGCGGCGCGGCGATTTCCGTCGGGCGCGGCATGGAGACAAGCATCCCCGGCGTGTTCGCGGCGGGAGACTGCACGGGCAAGCCGTATCAGGCGGCAAAGGCGGTAGGCGAGGGGAATATTGCGGCCCTCAGTGCCTGCGAGTATATCGACAAATTATAATTTACTTTATATTACAATTAAGAAAGGAAAAAATACTATGGCTATTGAGCATCTTAATGAAAATAACTTTGAAGCGGCGCTCGCCGACGGCAAGTGCCTTGTGGACTTCTGGGCGACTTGGTGCGGCCCCTGCCGTATGCAGGCTCCGATACTTGAAAAGCTGGACGCGGAGCTGGGCGGCAGCGTGAAAATATTCAAGGTTGACGTGGACGAGAACCCCGCGCTCGCGCAGAAGCTCGGCATTGCCAGCATTCCCACCCTGCTTGCAACCGAGAACGGCAAGGTCAAGGACATGCGCGTCGGGCTTCAGACCGTGGATCAGCTCAAGCAGATGCTTGCCTGAGATAAAGTTGCCCGCCGCGGCTTGACAAAGTTTTTCAAATACGCTATATTTATCAGAGTTAACTGCTTTGATTGGCAGGAGTACACGCTTTGCGGATCGTCAGAGAGAGCGCGGCAGGTGAGAGCGCTCGTGAGGCGGCGTGGAAGGTCGGCCATGAGCATCCGGCGCGATATGTAGTGTCGGGCGGGTTCTCCCGTTACAGAGACATGAGAGCCGCAGATATGCGGAATTCAGGTGGTACCGCGGTATTTTATCGCCCTGAGGTCATTGACCTCGGGGCGTTTTTTGTTTGGGGTGAAGATATGCAATTTATAGCCGAGTATACGGTGGATGAGATGGACTTTCTCAGCTTTGTGCGTATAAACCGCTATATACGCGGCAAGGTACCGCGCAGGCTCATAACGATCGTGACGGCGGCGGCCTCAGTGCTGCTCGCGGCGCTGTGCGTACTGGTGACGCTGCGCGGCGCGTGGACGGCAAAGAACGCCATAATCGTTGCGATAGGCGTGATGCTGATAGGCTGGGAGCTTCGGCGCGACAGGTATTATGCCAACGAGAACCGCCGCAAGATGACGGGCTATGTCGAGAAAATGCAGCTCAGCGCGGACGAGCGCGGGATAGACATCAGCTCCGACGGCAACGTCGAGCATGTGGACTACAAGCGCATCGAGGCGATATATCACTGCCGCGAGAGCCTGTTCGTGTACGTGGCGGGAGACAGGGCGTACATCATCCCCGACGGCGCGTTCACTGAGGGCGCCGCGGCGGACTTTGCCGCATACGCCGCGAAGAAGTGCGGCAAGAGCGTAGATAATGTGAGTATTTGAGAATTTTCAGGAGAGGATCGAAAAAATGAAAGAACTTCCGAAAGTGTATGAACCGAAATCGGTCGAGAAGAAGATCTACGACATGTGGATGCAGGGCGGTTATTTCAAGGGCAAAATAGACCCCGATAAGAAGCCCTTCTCCATCGTCATGCCGCCCCCCAACGTCACCGGCCAGCTCCACATGGGGCACGCGCTGGACTCCACGCTTCAGGACATTATGACCCGCTATAAGCGTATGCAGGGCTACGCGGCGCTGTGGCTGCCAGGCGTCGACCACGCGGGCATCGCAACGCAGATAAAGGTCGAGGAAGTGCTCCGCAAGGAGGAGGGCAAGACCCGCTATGACCTCGGTCGCGAAAAGTTCCTTGAGCGCGTCTGGGAGTGGAAGGAGAAGTACGGCGACCGTATCGTCGAGCAGCAGAAGAGCATGGGCGTCTCCTGCGACTGGGACCGCAGCCGCTTCACCATGGACGAGACCTGTGCCAAGGCTGTCCGCGAGACCTTCTGCGACCTGTACGAGAAGGGTCTGATTTACAAAGGCCGCCGCATGATAAACTGGTGCCCGCACTGCCGCACTGCGCTCTCCGACGCGGAGGTCGAATATAAGGATATCCCCGGCAGCTTCTGGCACATCAGATATCCCATTGAAGGCTCCGACGAGGAGTTCATCATCGCCACCACCCGCCCCGAGACCATGCTTGGCGACAGCGGCGTTGCCGTCAACCCCGCAGATGAGAAGTATCAGCACCTCGTCGGCAAGAACGCAATACTCCCGCTTGTCGGCCGCAAGCTCCCCATCGTCGCCGACGATTATGTTGAGCTTGGCTTCGGCACCGGCGCCGTCAAGATGACCCCCTGCCACGACCCCAACGACTATGAGGTCGGCCTGCGCCATAACCTTGAGCAGATACAGTGCATCGACGAGGACGGCAGGATCATAAACGGCGGCAAGTACGACGGCATGGATCGCTACGAGGCGCGCAAGGCCATCGTCGCCGATCTGGAGGAGCAGGGCTACCTCGTCAAGGTCGAGCCGTACAGCCACAACGTCGGCTGCTGCTACCGCTGCGGCAAGGTCGTCGAGCCGATGCTGTCCCCGCAGTGGTTCGTGAAGATGGAACCACTGGCAAAGAAGGCGATAGACGTCGTCAAGGACGGCAGAATAAAGTTTGTCCCCGAACGCTTCACCAAGACCTATCTCAACTGGATGGAAAACGTCCATGACTGGTGCATCTCCCGCCAGCTCTGGTGGGGGCATCAGATACCCGCGTGGTACTGCGCCGACTGCGGACACATCACCGTCTCCCGCGAGGATGCGACCGAGTGCGAGTGCTGCCACAGCAAGCACATCACACGCGACGAGGACGTTCTGGACACCTGGTTCAGCTCCGCGCTCTGGCCGTTTTCAACCATGGGCTGGCCGGAAAAGACCGACGAGCTCAACTACTGGTACCCGACCTCCGTCATGATAACCGGCTACGACATCATCTTCTTCTGGGTCGCGAGAATGATATTCTCCGGCATGGAGCAGATGGACAAGGAGCCGTTCAAGACCGTGTTCATCCACGGCCTCGTGCGCGACAGTCAGGGACGCAAGATGTCCAAGTCCCTCGGCAACGGCATCGACCCGCTGGAGATGGTCGAGAAGTACGGCGCGGATGCGCTGCGCTATAATCTCATCACCGGCAACTCCCCCGGCAACGATATGCGCTTCTACGTCGAGAAGTGCGAAGCGATGCGCAACTTCTGCAACAAGCTCTGGAACGCATCCCGCTTCGTGATGATGAACCTCACGATAGACAAAAACGAGCTGCCCGAAAAGCTCGAGATTGAGGACAAGTGGATCCTCTCCAAGCTCAACGACCTTGTCAAAGAGGTCTGCGAGAATATGGACAGCTACGAGCTGGGCGTCGCCGCGGGCAAGATATACGACTTCATCTGGGACAGCTACTGCGAC
>ERZ772867.288-NODE-288-length-72424-cov-6.853736_pt1 | contig 72424 bp, 64 predicted proteins | sample MGYA00511341_ERZ772867 | MGnify/ENA primary metagenome ERZ772867 (study PRJEB29015, sample SAMEA2737707) | human gut metagenome | biome: human gut; feature: human-associated habitat; material: faeces | place: China | collected 2012 ... | reverse complement strand
ACCAGCGTATTACCTCAAGTCGCTTTATGGGGTAAGGGGATTTTGTGTCTGCGACATTTCTGTTGTGCAAGAAATATGTACAATAAAATGAATTTTGTCGCTTTGCAAGCAAAATCCCACTAAACCCTATAGGTTGCGGATTTGAGGTTATATGAGTATTTTATAAGGGTTTTATAAGACCCTTATAAAATATCGAGTTATAAGATATCGAGAAGTTCCTCGAATCTAGAAATACGACGGAGCTTGGGATGTTCAAATTCCTCTGTCTTTTCATGCGCCCATGTGGTATGAAAAGGGATATGGACAGCCGAAGCTCCGATTTTTAATGCCGGAGCAATATCACTCTTGAAACTGTTACCCACCATCACCAGCTCGTCGGGAGTTACATCCAGTTCCCTGCAGAGACGATGATAAGCCTTGGGCGTCTTGTCGCTCACGATAGTCACCACATCAAAATACCGCTGCAGACCCGAACGCCACAACTTATTCTCCTGATCCATCAACTCACCCTTGGTGAAGACTGCCAGCTTATATTTCTTCATCTCACGGAAACAAGCCAAGGTTTTCTCTACCCCTTCCAAAGGCTTGGCATCAAGATGCAGGAGACTCTTACCCAAGTCCACAATTTGGGCGATGACATTCGCCTCCACCTTACCATGACTCACCTTCACCGCATTCTCTACCAGGGATATGGTGAAAGCCTTGCAGCCATATCCCAAATCAGCCATATTTTTACTCTCCGTCTCGAAGAGAGCAGCAGAAATATCCTTTTCCTTTCCATATTCCGCAAGCAGCTCGCAATACTCATACTCCACGTCCTCGAAATAGTTTTGTAATGCCCAGAGCGTATCATCGGCATCGAAGGCTATCGCCTTGATATTCTTCAGTTTTTCCATACTTATCATTTCTTTTAGCTGCAAAGTTAATGTTTTTATCCGAAAAGGAAAACAAATTATTCTGCTTTCTTTTGCATATACCAATATTTTTCGTAACTTTGCCCAAAATTCAAATAAAGCAACAATATGAAATACCCTGTAAACTACTCTTTTAGATATATAATAAAAATCGTTGGAGTATTTAGGATATGTCTTCAGAGAATATAGGTTCGTCAGTCGCATATCAACTGATGTGCACATGTCACTCAGCTTATATGCAGCTTTCTTGCATGGATACTCTTTCTTATAAGATATAAAGATGATACCACCAAGGAACAGAGAAGAAAACATCCTCGCCATCTTGCAGGCGGCGACAAGGATTATTGACAAAGAAACGAGGCATGAAATACAACTCCAATCCCGAATGATGATTCTCTTCTATTGAATATGTCATTACTTCTCATCTTTTTTATAATCTTCAAACGACATTTCCTTGACGAGTTTTCCATCCAAATCATAAACAGACACTACAGAATACCTACCAAACCTAGTATCAGAATAATGACGACAAGACTGGCAGATTGGTAATCCATCTTCAGATGTAAAGCCTACGCAGCCACGATTTGATGGTAACAATATCGCCTTTCCCGCATCCTTATCTACTATAAAAGTATAAATTGTATTCATCTTGTCTATTGTTCCATTTACAACTACCACATTAGGATTTAGAGGGACAAGCATGGCTTCACTTGCCACAAAAACAGAATCTAGCCCTATCGTTACACCATGCTTTTTATCCGGATTATACCATAACAAATCTACCATAGGATGCGCCGTAACTATTTCTTGAATATCATTCTGCTTCTTATAATACTTCCAAATGGTAACTACGTCTCCGCCATAAATGCCATTTCCCCCATCAACGCTTCTCAACAAGATAGCATCAACATCCTCATCTGTTACAACAGTATTATTTGGCAGATGAAAATGTTTAATGATTTGTGCTATCATCGCTTGCGAATACTTTCCATCTTCATTATTTTCAAATTTCAAAAAGGCATGATCTTGAGCAGGAGCAACTTGTTTTGCACATCTTTCCCCACAGCTGATAGAAAGAAAGCACAGCTGTAGCAGTACAACTATCCAATATTTACACTCTTTCATTTTCTAACTTACGAGAGTTTAAATGATACAAAAGAACTTCCTTTATATCATCGGCAACATTATTAGCCAACCTTTCAAAGACCTTTGGCCCAGAACCATTAGGCAAGCTATCTATTTCATTGACTTCTATAAGATTATAATGAGGAATTTCGGGATGGCTATAGTCATAGCGATATCCTCCAAATGTCAGAAACTCTGCATTCGGAATACCAATATCCTTCATACGATTGATTACATTAGTGCCAGCCCCACCGACACCGATGCATAATATCTTTATATTTTCTGTATCATTTCCCATATTATAGTAGCATCTATTAGTATCGATTGCAAAATTAAACAATAATTCGATAAGTTGTATCTGCAAGCCTTGGATTTTTAAATCGCAAGGCTTGCAATTATATAATTTCTAACGAGATTGACCAAAAACGACCATACCTCTCCACTTTTCAAGGATAGGGTTCATTATCTCCAAAATATGTTGTTGGTTTTCATTTTTATCAAATTGCCAAGTCTTTCGAGTCCATCCCAAGCCTAAACCTGCATGAGCAGTATATTTGATACTAATCCAATCCCAACTTCTAAAAATGCCAACACGCCAAAATCCGCAAGGAGTATTGCTATACGGATCATAAAATTGACCATCTATCGATATAGAATTAGAATCTTCTTTTACTACTCTTGCCCCACGATACGCCAATAGCCCATCAACTAAAGTACTACAAACACATCTCATACCACCCTCCTCACGAATACTCTGATTCAATTGACGAGTTTCATGAATAAAACTAAATACCATTTTGACGACAAACAATATCACCAAAACTCCAATAATAATAAAAAACACTTCATAATAATTTAATATAAGATTCCACAATTATACGAGAAGATTACAAAATCTGCCCCACGTTTGTATTCCACAACTCTGTTTTCTTGAACCTTCATGATTATGTGTTCTCGAACAAGTCCCTTCCACTCATTCCAATAACAACAATAAACATGAGCATCGAATCCACCTTCACAATCTTCAATTTCAACGGACGAACGTGTATATCCCTTATCTATCACAGCACTTACGTCCCTATATCTCAAAGCAGGAATCTTCGCGAAATCTGAATCATCGAATATGAAAACACGCTGCCGATAACCACCATGCCACCAATATGGCAAAAAGGTATTAGCATTCATCAATAGATATAGCTCCCAAATTGCACGTTTAGACTTTGGCATAACTACATATTTCCAAATTAAGAAATCTCGCTCTCCCTCAAATTTGATGCTATTACTTTCCATATCAAAGTATGTTGCACTATTCTTTGAGTTAGCCACATAGAAATAAGACTCGTCTCCTATTGCATTTTTCCCATCAGAATATAACCTGACACTTATATACCAATCCCGGATAATCTGTATTTCAGGGAAAAGCACATGAATGAACTGAGAATAATCCAAATTACTTTTGATGATCTCAAACTTAGATATTCTTTGAAAGACATGGCCTTCTTTTTCAAATTCATTTTTACCATTATCGTCTCTTAGCAAGGATATTAAATCTTCGTACTTTCTTTCCTGCCAAAAAATCTTCACTAAATTTTTAAGGGCTGCTGTTGAATTATGCTCAGCTGCTATTCTAAAATATTCGAGTCCTTTTTCCTTATCTAAGTGTTCTACGTTATAAGTCAAAATTCCCAAATTGTTAGCAGCCTCATAAACACCATTGTTCAAGGCATCTATATAGCAATTCTTGATTTTCTCATACTCATCATAGTTCTCCATATATAGGACATACAAGACTTGTTCCATAAACTTAGCTGCAGCAGCATAAGGAGAAGTCTCCTTTCTCTCCGTTGCACCTAATGTTGCAGCAGCAACTTTCATTTTTATCGACTCCCCTTTAAATAAAGAAGCGATATATTCACTATGTATCAAAGGCATAGTATAATATAGACCAATCTGAAACATATCATTAGTCATCAAAAGTTCTTCCTCTTTTTTTGTACCAATGACTCGTTCCAACCTATTTTCATCATGCAATGCGCTCTCTTCATCAAAAACGAACTCCACAACTTTATTGCAACAAGGACACGTAGATACCACCCCACTGAAATCAATAGAGCTATTACTAAAAACGACATTCTCCCAACTAAGCAATTCGGAAGTTCTTCCACAATTCAAACATGGCATACTATTACCTCTTGCCTCCTGTTTAGATATTTCCTTTATATCCTTTTCTTGCAGAGCTAAAGGAAAATGATCCAATGTTTCCTCCCATTTCTTATCAGCTTTTCCAAATAGATTAATTCTATCAACAATTCGACCAACAAAGACGCCAAGTTTTATCAAACCATTCTCTATGTTAAACAACACATATGCCGTAGCATAACCATTAGGAGAAATGGCCAAAGTTGTGCGAGAATAGAAAGTACAGAACTTTACTTCAAACTCAACATCCAACTCATCATGAGTTACTCGCTTCACCCAGTCCTTCCAATAGCCAATAACTTCATTACGCCCAATAATTGGAGACCGACTTTCCTTCGCCCACTCCCATCTCACATTATCATCAAGCATACTTTCAAAAGCAGAGAAATCATCATTGATAATTCCTTCGCCTAAAGCCCGAGCTGCTTGCTTATAGATATCGTCCGGCAATCCTTCTTGAATTGTCAACGTCCATATTTTCTTTTTAGCAATTATTCCCATTGTATACCTATTTTTAATTATTATTTTCCAAAATTTCAATATCAGGGTGTGGAACAAGACCGATTTTCTATCAGTTCTAAAGACCGTTGATTATGTTCTGTCCCCAAATCTTTGGCAAAAATACAAAAAAAGACAAAAATGCAAACCATTTTCAAATCACAAGGCTTGTGAAATATAAAAAAACGAATAATTCCTTGCATTCTAATTATTTTTTAGTATTTTTGCAACCAAATAAATATATAAAATCATGAAACTAAAGGATATATTAGATAATGACATCATATTTTGGCTACTTTGTCCTTTTTGGCTTTTGTATATTCTATGGGATTGCATCCATGAAGATATAAAAGACATTTGGGACAAATATTACCTTTATTTTTCAGACAAAAAAGAATATAACCATAAATATCATCCTGAGCCAGAAATTCCTTGGTCAACAGACCCAATTGAAAGAAGTAAATGTCCTAGGGTTAAACTCGTCTATGATAATGGATTCGAGTTTACAGCAGATGGATATCAAGGTTATAAGGAACTTATTTATGTAGAAAACAACTATGATGAAAAATTAAACCGTCTATTTCTCGAAAATAAAAAAATACTCGATGATTGGGCAAAAGAATTTGGTTATACAATAACCTATTTACCGCAGCTTCCAAAGAAGATATTCAAGAAAGAAATCGTTCTGTATAGAATGCCTTTTTATAAAGGTCCTATAAAAATCCCATCAATAGACTCCAGCTATATGTTCCAATTCTTAGCACATCCTGAAGACAAGGAACGTATGGCACATGGACTTTTGTGGGCTGCTGGAGGATTCTATAAAACATATCATAAAACGGAAGTATATGAAAAACGATACTTTCCACTATCTTTAGATTCTGATAAAAGTCTGCAAGAACAATTAGCTGAAATTCAATCGGTCATTTACCAACATGACCATGCAGCTTTTTTAGGTATGACTATCACTGATTCCGCAGGTGACAAAGAAGTATATTCTGCAGATAACAACTTTAACTCTCAACATTGGGGTGAGGATACGGATGACTTAATACAAGAAGTAAGAGAGAAAATTGCCCTCTTACGCCAAAGAGGTGTTGCTGAACATATTTTAGAATCTTTATTAAGACCTCAAAATACATACACTATAAGTGGAATGGTTATTACTAAAGATTACAAAATCATATTACCTCACTATAACAATATGGAGATTAAAATGGAACCATTAGCAAAAGCCGTATATCTGTTATTTCTTAATCACCCAAAAGGAATACTGTTCAAGAATTTACCAGATTATCGGAAAGAACTAACGAAGATCTATGCTAAGCTTCGTCCAAACGGTTTAACAGAAAAAGCCAAACAAAGCATTATTGATGTGACCAACCCTTTATCAAATTCCATCAATGAGAAATGTGCTCGAATCAGAGGGGCTTTTGTCTCGCAAATGGACAACATGCTGGCAAAATACTATTACATAGATGGAGTTAGGGCAAAGCCTAAGAGTATAAAACTCAACAGAAAACTCGTCAAGTATCTATAGCATAACAAAATAATCACATAAAAAATATATAACTATGGTGCAAATAAGAATAAAGGACAATAATAGAAATCGAGAAGTAGCATTTATAAAAACAGTACCGCATACAGAAAAGGTTTTTACTGACGATGATCCTAAAGGACATTTTCAGACTGTTTATTATTGGGAAGCAGATCCAGAAGATTTTTTTGAATGCAAATTACCTATTGATGCATTTGGTAAGCAGAATATAAACAAAACAACTGTGATGTTAATTATCGACATCACCAACTCGACTGCGCATGCTTTCTCACCAAGCAGCATTGAAGACTGGGAAAAAGTCTTTTACAGCTATACACGTCGCATATACTCCAATCAAAATGATAATTATTCAATAATTTACCTGCTTTGGTGCCTATACAATCAAGAACTTTATGAAACAATATTTGAGCAAGCATTACGTGAAATCAAATCTAAAGCATTAGACTTGATACATGCCATTTTACCCAAAATTGCTATATGCCTTTCCATTTCAAAGCAAAATGGAATAAAAAGAGTCCTTAGCCATTTTGGAATTAACTTTGATATTTATGACCCTAAAACATTGCATGAAGCTTACAATGCTCAACAAGGTTTTAAACAAACTTATGACAAACTTGGCTTATTTGAAAAAATAGATTTTATTTTTTCAACTGTAGGTTTACCATACTATGTCACACCTATGCCTAATATGCCCCAGGGTTATAATAAGAAAGAAACTTATAAAGGTAACAACATTTTGCTTTCCACTAAAGAATGGTTAGAAAAGAGCGACTATAATTTTACAGATGACAGAAACCTAATTATATGGTTTCGGTTTCTATCAACAGATATTCAGCTTAACATCATTCGTAGATACTTCAAAGCTATCTACGAAGGTAAAGCCGTATTCTCAACTACATTTGTACAAAGCTTAAAATCAAATGAAAAATATGACTTATGGGGCGTTTATAGACATTGTACATCTACCCCTCTTACACCTATTCAATTAGTCGTTCCGTTAGTATGCGATTGTCTTTTAACATTAAGCAAAACAAAGGGTGAAGAATTACAAACATACAATGGGATTTTAGACTTAGCTATCAAACGTTGTGATGTTAGCTCTCCTAAAGTTGACTTTGGATTAGAAAAGATATTCCCTACTTGCAACGGAGGAGCTACTTGCAACCCTTCCTTTAAAGGATTTGCAAAAATCTCATATTTCTATAAATTAAAAGAATCTGATTTATCAGATTCTAATTTATGGCATCTAATAAATGATATTTTGGGACGTTGCAGACAAGTTTCTTCTATAGAAATTCAACAACATAATTCTGACTATATTTGTACAGTAGAAGAAAAGAGTCAATATATAGAGTTACTTAATCTATTTACTGATTTGCACTTTTCTTATAACGCATATAGTAACGAAACACATGACATATCTAAAAAGAATATTTTGTTAGATCAATTCCGTAAAAAGATTAAGACATTAGGGACAAAGTATGAGTATGGATATACTTTTGATGAAAATCTATCAACTATTTATAATATGATTATAGATAGATGTTTCAGTAAAGACTTCATACAAGTATCTCCATACAATGATGTCTTTTTAAACACAGACTTGAATCTCTATAATTTAGATTTTCAAAAAACAAACTTAAAAAGTACAGAAAATGAAAAAAAACAAATAACAAGAGAAAATGAAAAACTAGAAGGTCAAAAGGTTTTCCAATTAGTTAGTCTGTCTTTAAACAGATTCCCTGATGGTCAAAAAATACCAGATGGATCATATTTATTCAAATATACCCCTAAACTTTTTGCAACTCTTGTAAAAGAATATTACTATCGAAAAGGAGCTAAAAAAGATTCGTGCAATTTCATCCAGCATTACAAAAACATGAAGTTTACTCGTTTTTGTGCGCCAGAATATGAACCAGTACAACATTTTATAACCGGATTACCATATTTTTGGTGCAAAGGAAAAATCTGCTTCAAAAACTGCTTAGACAAACAAGCTGTAGATTTATGTGCTTCTTATAAAGACTATACTCTGTTCCATATGTCGGAAATTATGGGATATTCCAAACTTTGCCATACTCCTGCAGGCTACGAGCCTAATGTAACATTCCGCAAATTTTCTGCTCTTATAAATAGAGTTTATACTATTTTCAAACGACTAAGATGCACAGAATGTGGAAGTTTGATGTTTCCAGTTAAAGGAACAACATTCAATCTCCATAATTACTACGCTTGCAATAATCAGTTATGTTCACTCAATAAAGAAAGTACATATTTAAATTATTGTTACAATTGCAAAAGAGGTTTGATAGACTCTCGAGACACCAAACAATGCCCTAATGGATGGTACATTTGTCCAAGTTGTCTCTCATGCTGTGACAATGAGCTCATTGAAAAATGCATCAAAAGATATGAGATTACCCATAAACCGATTCCTCTATCTTTACTAAATCAAAGACATAATGGTCATAAGGATAAAAATAAGTTTTTCTGTTCACAATGTGGAACAGAACTTATCGCAAATAACAATCACACCATAAATGCAAATTGGATATGTCCAACTTGCAAACGTACATATAGGATATGCCCGTGAGTATGCCGCCGACAAAAGAAAGATTTACCAGATTGGCTGCAACTTCTCATCTGAGACAGGTACAATTGATGGCAGGAAGCTACAAAAGACTTCTGAGAATTATATAAGCACATTACAACATCAAAAAGCCAGTTGGAATCCATATCTTTATATGAAGATTCCAACTGGCTTTACTATATCCATTCCACATTAGTCCGCATAGCCAGCATAACCGCCTCCCCAACTAGAGCGAAGTTGGCAAGAAGATAATGATTTTCTGTAAAACCATAGAATGTAGAGCCAGCAATCTCAGCTGTCTTTATAAGACTTCTTCGCACATCAGCATCACCGAAGCAAGTAGCACTTCCCACCATAAATACAGTACCAGAAGGACTAAGGTTTGCAATAATCGGACCGGCATCAGCATCCATTCCACCAGGCATCTCTTTCATTACTTTTTGCGGTGTTGTCGCCAATTTTCCAATCAGATAGTTTCGCCTACGAAGAATATCATTCCTTTCACCCTCAAATGTTCAGACACCGTGCATACCGAAAGGTACAGATGCAATTTTTCCCAACAGCAAGACTAATGCAAGAATAGCTAAAGATGCTTTCTTGTGCTGCCGAATACTGGTTATCAATTCTATTACTGTCATTGCTTCTCATCATTTTTATAATCTTCAAACGACATTTCCTTGACGAGGTTTCCTTTTTCATCATAAACAGAAACGACAGAATATCTGCCAGACTCGCCATTAGCATGATGCCTGAAAGATAAGCATATAGGCAGGCCCTCCTCTGATGTAAAGCCTACGCAGCCACGATTTGACGGCAACAATATCGCCTCTCCCGCATCCTTATCTACTATAAAAGTATAAATTGTATTCATCTTGTCTATTGTTCCATTTACAACTACCACATTAGGATTTAGAGGGACAAGCATGGCTTCACTTGCCACAAAAACAGAATCTAGCCCTATCGTTACACCATGCTTTTTATCCGGATTATACCATAACAAATCTACCATAGGATGCGCCGTAACTATTTCTTGAATATCATTCTGCTTCTTATAATACTTCCAAATGGTAACTACGTCTCCGCCATAAATGCCATTTCCCCCATCAACGCTTCTCAACAAGATAGCATCAACATCCTCATCTGTTACAACAGTATTATTTGGCAGATGAAAATGTTTAATGATTTGTGCTATCATCGCTTGCGAATACTTTCCATCTTCATTATTTTCAAATTTCACACTACACCTGCTTTGAACGGGAACTATTTGCATTGCACATCTTTCCCCACAGCTTCCAAACAGAAAACACGACAGAACAATTATAATTATTAAATATTTACGCATACCCATTACTTTATAATCAGACTTAACGAAGATTAAACACAAAAATAGAAAGAATCATCTTTACATCAACAAGGGCATCCTGTAGCGAAAAGGCTATTTCAAACCTTGTCTCCGCATCATTACTAACTTTTGCATTCAATTTGTCAGCAAATCGCAGATACATATTACTATGCTGATATTCTGGACGACATACATCCATATGAAAAATATAAGCACCTGCATTACCTCCCCATAATAACTCTACAGAACTCATATTCTCTGGTATCTCTTCAAAATAATATACATAAGTCGTACACACCTATAATTTTCTTCCAAAATTCAAAGTCATTCTTTTCCTCAGAATATAAAGGTGTATGAATTGCTGTATAATAGTCCTTAATTCTATGCCCTAATACTTTCATAAAATATTTTATGGTAATATCTCAAGATATGCTATGCTGTGATTTCAAGACACAGCATAGCAGCTTTATTATCAATGAGGAAATTGATTCTGGTCCAACTCACAATCAACATAATTACCTTCATGTGAAATCTCAGAAACCTTTAATCCAAAAATCTCCATGGAACTACTTATTGTACGATAATGACTATCCAAATAACAGCCATATATGGCCACAGAATCTATCCAACCATCTGAATTTGGATAAAAATCGAAATTATTCACTAATCGCCCATTCTGTTCTTGATGAATTCTTATCATTCCTTCACAAGAAACAGCCATCGTGGTTTCAACACCCGCATAAATAGGCGCATTTCTCATCGTCTCACAAAGTTGCATCAAAACTCTCTTGCAAGACTCGTTCATACTTTTTCTTGAACCAAATATTCCAAACATAATCTTACAGTTATTAAATTACACTTCAACAAACTTATCAACAGAGAAAGGTAACAACTTCTCGAACTTTGTACGGCTACCTTTTGGTATTCTTATTTCCTTAAGACCAATACAGCCATCAAAGACTCCTGAACCCATATCCTGGATAGAATCTGGAATATACACCCATTTAAGAGATTCACAACAAGAAAAAGCATGACTATTAATTTTGATAATGGATTCCGGGAACGAAACACTGGTAAATTTTCTACATCCATTAAAAGCATTTGCTCCTATATAATTTAACGACTGAGGCAAGTCTAATTCTTGCTCTAATTTGATTAAAGAACACCCATAAAAAGCATAACTACCAATATACTTCAAACTAGGAGACCATATTATTTCTTTTACATTTGCTTTACAAAAAGCATACTCGCCAATAGCCACAAGCGTATTAGGACAGAATATTTTTTTGATATTATTCTGCTTTCCAGATAGATCAAAAGCATTGTTACAAACAGCAACAGTACCATCAGCTATTTTATATTCTTTCAATTGAAGACTACCCTTTATCAATTTCTTCCCATCAATAGAATACAAGACCCCACAACTATCATTATACTGTTCATCCAAAAATCCTTTGGGATTTGGATTAACACATAAAGATGCAAGTTCCAGCTCTGTCATCTCCTTAGCCTTTTCCCCAAGACCATTCATAAAATCTCGAAGTTGCTCTATGGACTGAATTTTATAAATCAACCCATTATGCTCTAAATATCCATTTATCTCTTTCATAACTTCCATTTATGTTCCTTGTAAATTATTACCTGTCTTTATCAATCTACATTCCATGTAGCCTCTGGACATCCATCAAATGCGTCATCTATGACATCATCACTATATCCATTATAGTAGCCATATTTTTCTCCAGATGTACCATAATCATCCCATTCATTATAGTAATCATCCTCATTTTCGACATAAGAATCATCAAATTCCTCAACCTCTTCCTCGAGATTATTCATAAAATCTTGAAGTTGCTCAACAGATTGAATTTTGAGAATCTTACCATCATACTCCAAATATCCTTTCACTTCATCCATAGCGATCTCATTTAGTAAAATTCAATTAATCTATCAGGATTCACGAAACGGAACGCTACTTTTGCGACCTTTTGATCAATAGTAAATACATTACCTATAATCGGTTCATTATCTATATACTTCTTTTTCTTTCGCGAATATCCCATAACCATCCCTATCGCCGAAAGTCCTGCATCGTTAATGTTGGATTGCTCTGCATTGATGTAAAACACGAGTCGATCATTGTTTGTGATACAATTATCAAACTCAAACTTTGATAGAATTTTCTCAGGAATAGGATTATTCTGTAAATTAACAGTAATCAATCCTACCTTCGTAAAGATACCACCATTATGCTGTTTGAAACGAATTTCAAAATGCACTTCACCTTGTGAGATGAGTTTACCGTCGACATACTCCTCATATCGATCAACAGGAAATGGAAACTCTCTGAACGTCAGAGTTTGAAAAATAGGCCATCTATCCATAGAGCTTAAGATTATTAGTGCTGTTGGCTACCTTTGCAGCAATAATTACACATGTTACATATATACAAAAAACGTGGAGCCAGTCCTGTCATTCGTTCCACTGTAGAAAGGCCTTCGCATTGCCCTGATTGTCGAAACGCGCAACGACGAAAGCCCCACGCTGATGCATATATAGAACTCCCACACTATCACAAACATTATGATAATGCAAGCGTAATATTATACTACACCCTTGGGGCGTTCCCGTTGCTTTGTTTTTGACAATCAGATGAGTTTGCGAAGTTCTTCTACTGTCAAAACCAAAGCGTCCAGTAACGCCTTATGTATATATGCCCTCAGCCTCCACGTCACATACGACATGCGACTTCAGCGTGAGGACAGTGCAAAAATATAAAATACTTCCGTAACTTCCAAACATTTTCGCACTTTTCTTTGTTTTCGGTGGCAACTTTCTTATTCAATCGCCAGCACAACAACATCTTAACAATATTGTAACACCTGTTTAAATCACCTGTAACATCGTACTCGTACCTTTGCACCCAGAAAAGCAAGGGGAGAAATGTGTCTAGCTATGTTGAGACAAGCCCCAATATAATAAGGTATATAAACATTAATAAAATATATGGGTACAATTTATTTATGTATTGTGATCTTCCTGCTCTGTCTGGCAGTGTTTGATCTCTTCGTAGGAGTCAGCAACGATGCTGTCAACTTCCTGCAATCTGCCATCGGAGCTAAGGTGGCTAAGTTTCGCACGGTGCTGATTATCGCATCCTGCGGTGTGGTTCTAGGAGCCATTATGTCATCGGGAATGATGGATATTGCCCGACACGGCATCATGAGTCCAGACCACTTCACCTTCGAGGAAGTGATGACGCTCTTCCTGGCGGTCATGGTGACAGATATCATCATCCTGGATGTGTTCAATACCTTAGGTATGCCGACATCAACCACTGTTTCACTGGTGTTCGAGCTGCTGGGTGGTGCTTTCATCCTCGCTACATTGAAGATGTATGGCGACGACAGCCTCAACTATGGCGTATTGCTCAACAGCAACAAGGCGTTGGAGGTAATCATGGGTATCTTCTCATCTGTCATCATCGCCTTCGTATTCGGTACCTTCGTGATGTGGCTTTCCCGTATAATTTTCACCTTCAACTACCGCAAGCACAGCCGCTACAGCATCGCCATCTTCGGTGGTATCGCCTTTACAGCCCTCTCTTACTTCATCTTCATGAAGGGTTTGGGCAAGAGTCCTTACCTGCCTGCTGAGGTGCGCGATTACATCGACCAGAATCTCGGTTTCCTCATCTGCATCACCTTCGTGGTATCTGCTGTTGTAATGGAATTCCTGCACCTCTGCCGTGTCAACATCTTCAAGTTTACGGTGCTGATGGGTACTTTCGCCCTGGCTATGGCTTTCGCTGGTAACGACCTGGTAAACTTCATCGGTGTGCCTCTGGCTGGTCTCTCTTCTTATCAGGACTATATGGCAAATGCCAACGGTGCAGCGCCAGACCAGTTTATGATGACTTCATTGATGGAGAGTGCCAAGACTACTCCTGGCTTCCTGCTTGCTGCCGGTGCCGTGATGATTATCGCCATGGCGACATCCAAGAAGGCACAGAACGTAATCAAGACTTCTGTTGACTTGAGCCGTCAGGATGAGGGCGATGAGATGTTCGGCAGTTCTTCTGCAGCCCGCGTGATTGTACGCAACTGCCAGGCTACAGATTCATGGTTGAAGCAGTTTATGCCAAAGGCTCTGATGAACTGGATCAACAGCCGTTTCGACAAGAATGATGTTGAACTCGAGGAGAGTGCTGCTTTCGACGTGGTTCGTGCAGCCGTAAACCTGGTACTTGCTTCTATGCTGATCACCATCGGTACCAACCTGAAGTTGCCTCTCTCTACCACCTACGTTACCTTCATGGTAGCTATGGGTTCTTCACTTGCTGATAGAGCATGGAGCCGCGAGAGTGCCGTATTCCGTGTAACAGGTGTATTGAGTGTAATCGGTGGTTGGTTCATCACAGCCGGTGTAGCTTTCGCAGCCTGCGCCATTGTCTGTATCATCATGCACTTCGGTGGTGTGGGCATCCAGGCTTGCTTCATGGGCTTGGTTATCTACCTGCTCATCCGCAGCAACATCAAGTATAACAAGAAGGCTAAGGAAGAGGGCAAGAGCAGTACCTTCCAGCTGATGATGCGTTCTCGCGACCCAGAGATTGTATGGGATTTGCTTCGCCGTCAGGTTTCACGCACCCAGTCTTACGTCTGCCACTTCGCCCTGAACGAGTTCAACCAGATTATGGATGGTCTTGCTAACGAGAATACCCGCGACCTTCGTCATGCCAACAAGGATCTGAAGAAGGAACAGGATATGCTGAAGAAGTTCCGCCGTCAAGAGATGCTCGGTTTGAAGAAATCGCCTATCGAGATTGCCATCGAGCGCAACACCTGGTTCCATCTGGGTGCCAACAGCAACCAGCAGTTTATCTACTCTCTGCGCCGTATGCTCGACCCAATCAAGGAACATGTTGACAACAACTTCAATCCGCTTCCTGCTGAATACATCAAGGAGTTTACTCCTGTACGCCAGAAGATCAACGACCTGATGCGCATGAGCTGCGAACTGATAGAGACCGGCAGATATGACAGCTATCGCGAGATTCTTGCCGAGGCAGATGCCTGCAAAGACGAACTCTCTGTTCTCCGCAAAAAGCATATCGACCGCATCCAGCACATGACAGACAATACGCTGATGCAGATTTCTCTGGTTTATCTCAACGTACTGCAGGAGAGTCAGGAATTCCTGAGTGTGATGAGGCATCAGTTAAGAGCTGCAAAGAAGTTTATGGAAAAGTAAATTTTCTCTGACATCTTGTCATGAAACTACTTTTTGGTATATCAGTTGCTTGATGACAGATGACAGCGGATAACAAGAGTGTTATTTCGCTATCACAATATAATCTGAAAAGGTTAGTTTCTCATAGGTTAAGATTGTTAGGTTTAGTTTTTAGAAAAAAGTTTTAGGTTTTTAGTTAGATAAGGGCTCCAAGTGCTAGTGATTAGTATTTGGAGCCATTTTTTTTGCCCAAATATTTGGCTATTAAGAAGAAATGTTGTAATTTTGCAGCCGATTTCTGAAAAGAATCATCATATTCAATAACCCGAGTGCTTGGTAAACCTCGTAAAAAACAAGAAAATGGACAAGAAAAAAACTCAAGTGAGCGTGCTGTTTATGCTTTTCAGCATCCTCTTCTGCGTTTGCCTGATTGCAGCAAACGTACTCGAAACAAAGCAAATCGCCTTCGGGCCAGTTTCCCTTACCGGTGGACTCATCGTATTCCCTGTAAGCTACATCATCAACGATGTGGTATGTGAAGTATGGGGCTATCAGAAAGCGCGTCTGTTGATATGGACCGGCTTTGCGATGAACTTCTTCTTCGTGGCGCTGGGTGCTATCTGCGATGCCATTCCTGCAGCACCTTATTGGACCAACGATGCCGGTTTTCATGCCATCTTCGGTCTGGCACCCCGCATTGCAGCAGCCTCTTTCGTAGCCTTCATCATCGGTTCGTTTGCCAATGCTTATGTAATGAGCGTGATGAAAATCCGCGATGGTGGCAAGCATTTCTCTGCCCGTGCCATCCTCAGTACCATTGCCGGTGAGAGTTGCGACAGTCTTATCTTCTTCCCACTTGCCCTGGGCGGTGTGGTGCCTGCATCAGAATTGCCTTGGCTCATGCTCTGGCAGGTGATACTGAAGACAGCCTACGAGATTGTGGTACTGCCTCTGACCATCCGTGTAGTGAAATACGTGAAGAAGCATGAAGGTGAAGATACATACGACAATAACATCTCCTACAATGTATTCAAGATCTTCAGCCTCGGCTAAAAGACATCAGTAAATAGCAAACATTAAAACATTACCAAGCGTGGATAGAAAAGAAGACGGTCTTCAGGCATTAGGTGCCAAGACTACATATAGAATGGATTATGCGCCAGAGGTGCTCGAAACTTTCGTGAATAAGCATCCTGGCAATGATTACTGGGTACGTTTTAACTGCCCTGAGTTTACATCGCTCTGCCCTATTACGGGTCAGCCAGATTTCGCAGAGATTCGCATCAGCTATATTCCTGACGTAAAGATGGTAGAGAGCAAGAGTCTGAAACTTTATCTCTTCAGTTTCCGCAATCATGGCGACTTCCATGAAGACTGTGTAAACATCATCATGAAGGATCTCATCAAACTGATGGACCCTAAATATATAGAGGTAACAGGCATCTTTACTCCTCGTGGCGGCATCAGCATCTGGCCGTATGCCAACTATGGCAAGCCAGGCACCAAATACGAGAAACTGGCAGAGCAGAGATTCGCTACTCACGAATAAAAACAAGAAACCTCGGAAGATTGCTTTTATGCTTCTTCCGAGGTTTTTTATTGTTTATAGCTAATGAAATTATGGGAACTGAGGATAATCCTCGAAGCGAGGCTTGCGCTTCTCAAGGAACGCCTTGCCGCCCTCCTGAGCCTCATCCATCGTATAATAGAGCATGGTGGCATCGCCAGCCAACTCCTGAATACCAGCCTGACCATCCAGTTCGGCATTCAAGCCAGCCTTGATCATACGGAGTGCCAGTGGCGAACGCTCCATCATGATTTCAGCCCACTCTACACAGGTATCTTCCAACTGGTCGAGAGGCACTACCTTATTAACCATTCCCATCTGTTCAGCCTCCTTGGCAGAATACTGCTTGCAGAGGAACCAGATTTCACGAGCCTTCTTCTGACCCACCATTCTTGCCAGATAAGAAGAACCGAAACCGGCATCGAAGCTTCCCACCTTAGGACCGGTCTGTCCAAAGATGGCATTCTCTGAAGCGATAGTCAGGTCGCACATCACATGAAGCACATGTCCGCCACCGATGGCATAACCATTCACCATAGCGATAACCGGCTTAGGCAGACGGCGAATCTGCATCTGTACATCGAGCACATTCAGGCGAGGCACACCATCGTTACCCACATAACCGCCTCGGCCCTTTACATGCATGTCGCCACCTGCACAGAATGCCTTATCGCCGGCACCCGTCAGAATGACCACACGGATATCCAGACAGTCGCGGCAATAGTTGAATGCCTGCGCCATCTCCCAAGTGGTCAACGGTGTGAAGGCATTACGGTAGCGCTCACGGTTGATGGTAATCTTAGCGATATGATTATACTCCTCGAAGATGATTTCTTTGAAATCAAAACCTTCTATCTTTTTCCATTCTCTCATTTTATTACTTTGAACTTTGAATTTTGAACTTTGAACTTTGAACTTTATGATTACTTACTATCTTATTTTTTTGACAGAACTATCAGGTATAGTTCCTTACAGGTCCTCTATCAGCACTTCTGAACGGCTTCCAGCATCTCATTATCTACATCCATATCGGTGAAAACCTCCAGAAGCATCGGGCGCTCGCTCTCGGCATGAATCAATTGGCAGATGCCCTGTTCCATCTCTTCCATCGTATGAGCTGCGAGATATTTTACCTCATTCTGACTACAGATTCCTTCAGCCGTTGCATGATGCTTTGCCATTATTATTTCTTCACGAGCCTGACTCTCCTTTAATCCCTGGAACTTGCCAAAGATGGCACCGCCACCATTATTGAGCACGATGATACGGAGCTTGCCGTTCAGATTTCTATTCCAGAGCGCATTCTGGTCATAGAAGAAACTCAGGTCGCCGAGAACGCAGTATACATGCTTATCAGACTTGTTCTTGCACATCGAGAAACCTACAGCCGTAGAAAGAGAACCTTCTATGCCGTTCACCCCACGATTGCAGTAAACATGGCGGTCGGCATACTGATTCATCAACCGGATGGCAGAACTGTTACCGGAGATGACGCTGCTCATCAGACCAGGAAGGAAAGTATCGAATTCGCGGTCATAGATACCATCGTCATGAGCATCTTTATCGCCTAAGGTGAACGCTTTGAAATCCTGAGGCTCAACCTTCTGAAGCTGGCTGAAGAATTCCTTTACGGTAGCCAGACTGCTGAACTCAGGCTTGAAGTTCTCTTTACGTTCATAGCTTTTAGCCAACGCATCCATCCACAATCTGCGATAATCCTCCCAGTGGTTGTGCCAGCCAAAATTACCCAACCATGACATGGCATCACTGTTTGACAAATCCATCACTTTAGTAAGATGCATGAACGTATCTTCGATATCAGCCTCTTGCGAAATTCTTATCTGCTCAACTCCTTTAAGCGAACGCAGATAAGATTTCAGTTTCTTGCTTACAATATGTCCACCTATATAAACCACCAGGTCAGGACGGAATCTTTCATCGTCCTTTATTTCATCCAGCAAATTCTCGAAAGCGCCATACAAGGTGGTTTTATTCCAATCTTCTCCCAGTTCTTCCTGAACCTTATATAGATAAGGTGGCATTGCCAGAGATTCCCATAATATAGGAATTCGGTCAATATAAGCCAACAAGTCTACATATTTTTCGGTATTGTCCAACTGGCCTATTACCAACAATGGACGTTTGGCTTTTAACACACATTCAAAAGGGGTCCCATCAAATGTGTCAATATTTGCCCTGCAGTAAGCAACCTCTATCTTGCGCTCTACGGGCAAAGCTTCTTTCGTAAACGAATAGAAAGGCTCAGAGATAGGTACATTGATGTGTACAGGTCCCTTTACCCGCCCCATGCTTTTCAATAGCGCTTCGTTGACCAGCCGGTTGCAATACCAATGCATCTCTTCCTGCTGTTCACCTTCGAACACTTCTGGCAGAGATACTGCTTTTCTTACCATCTGCCCCAAAGCATCAGGCTGAGGAAGCATCTGACCATCCAGCTGGTTGATCCACTGTGCCGGTCTGTCGGCAGAAATCACTATGAGTGGGATTTGCTGATAATAAGCCTCAGCTACTGCCGGATAAAGATTGAGCAATGCAGAACCCGAAGTCACACAAACTACGACAGGCTGATAACCTTCAGCCATAGAAAGTCCAAGAGCTTGGAAGCCGGCGCTACGTTCGTCGGTTACAGGATAACAAGTGATGTCTTCACACTCGTTGAGATTGTGAACTATGGCTGCATTTCTGCTGCCCGGGCACACCACAGCATGGCGAACACCATGCGCTACCAGTAAACTTGTCAAAATATTGACGTTTTCTTTATTGCTATACATTTCACCTTATTTTTTAGGTTGTTTTTATGTTTTCAGATTCTTGAAGAGCTTTTGTCTTTTAGCATTATAAAACCAGAATAAATCCCTATCATTTCTCTGCAAGACCTTTACAGGACCGACAGGATGGTCTGCATCTTAGCTTCAGTTTCCTTCCACTCCTTCTCCATCTCGCTCTCCTTCAGCAATCCGCCTCCGGCATAGAGTTCGCAGGAGCCGTCATCCAGGATGTTCATGCAGCGCAGGGAAACATAGAGATGCGTCTTTCCTTTCGGCGAAATCGGTCCCACAAAACCACTATAATATTTGCGCGACTGATGTTCATGCTGCAGGATAAACCGGCGAGCTTCATCCTTCGGTATCCCACAGACGGCAGGCGTAGGATATAAGGCATCGAGCACATCGCCCAGACGCCCCGTATCATGCAGACGGAAAGCGATGTCGGTACGGAGATGATAGAGATTGGCAGCCATCGTGGTATAAGGTCCCTTCTTCTGATATTCATCCGAAAAGACCTTGATGCAATCCTCGATATAATCGGTTACATACTGCTGTTCCTCTCTGTTCTTCTCCGACCATTCTATCCCTTCTACCGGATAATCGGCTACGGTCTTGGAAGGTTCAGCCTTTTGGGTGCCTGCCAGCGACATGGTTGCCATCTGATTCTGTTCACCTTTGAGCAGAATTTCAGGTGTAGCCATCAGCCATAAACCCGACTGGGGTGTATAAACCAAGGCTACAAAAAGACGGGGATACATCCGGCAGGTCTTCAGAAACAGAGCTTTTAAAGAATCAGCATCCTGCACAACTGAAGCATTGGCTGTATTCTGCACAGCTGAAGTCTTGCCGGCATCTTGCACTGCTGAAGTCTGGACAGATTCTAAAGGCTGCCGATTGCTCTGAATACGCAGTTTTCTTGCCAGAACAATCTTGCTGAATTTACCTTCAGAGAGCTGCCGGTGAAAGCATTCAAACTCCCTTGCATAGGCTTCAAAATTACGTCCCGACGTAGAGTCTGCTACGTCACGACGTAAATCCTGCTGCGTCACGACGTAGGAAGTGCCGCATCGCGATGCATTTTCAGTCCCCTCGGCAGAGAGAAGTTTGCTTTCATCAGGATGCATCAGCACCACGGGACATTCGCTGGATGGCGCGAAAGGAGCTATCACGAAACCTTCCTTGCCATTCAGTTCTGCCACAGAAGAGAGTACCTCAGGTTCTCCCTCATGCTGAGCCACATAGGTAGCATGGTGCAGATAAGGCAGACGATAATACGCAAAAGCTATCATACCTTTGTTTCTGCCCCCTTTTTCTGATTGTCTTTCTTTGGAGTGAACACATAGTTGGTTACCTGTACGGTACAGATTACCTCACCAGCCGTATTCTTGATATCCACCTGCCAGGTATGCAAGGTTCTGCCCTTGTGCACAATCTTGGCAAAGGCAGTAACTATATCGCCCTCGCTGACCGCCAGAACATGAGTACCGCTCACGTTGATACCCACGGCAATCTGTCCCGGACAGAGCGCCAGGGAACCGATACCCGCCACATTCTCGGCAAGAGCCAGGGAAGCACCTCCACTTAAGAAGCCGAAAGGTTGGCGATTACGCTCATCTACCATCATCGTTGCCTGAAGCGTATCAGGCTCAGGGGTAGAAATGAAATGCATTCCGAGGGTCTTGGATAATCCATCAGTCTTGCTGATTCTTTTTACTAATTCATCTATGTTCATCTTATGATCTCCTATTTTTCGTATTTTGTTATTGATTCAGAGCTATTCGTTTTCTCTTCGCTCCAAAGTATGTTTCTGATAAACTCAACGCAAAGGTAAGACTTTCTTTAGAGAAAACAAAATTTATCGCACTTTTTATTTGATGAAGGGCAAACTTTACATACCTTTTCCTTTCTTTAATAATAAAAAACATAAAAAACGGCATATAGTTCAGATTTATTTTGTATTTTTGCACCAAAAATAAGAAAATAAAAGATATATCTGAATAGAATATGAACATTTTAGAGCTAAGCGAACAGGAAATCGTTCGCAGACAGAGTCTTCAGACATTGCGCGAGATGGGCATCGACCCATACCCAGCAGCAGAGTTTCCAACCAATGCATTCAGCACAGATATCAAAGCTGAATTCAAGGACGAGGACGAGCCACGCCAGGTAGTTATCGCCGGACGTATGATGGGGCGCCGCGTAATGGGTAAAGCTAGCTTCGCTGAGTTGCAGGACTCAAAGGGAAGAATCCAGGTTTATATCGCCCGCGACGAGATTTGTCCAGACGAGAACAAGGACCTTTATAATACTGTTTTCAAGAAACTCCTCGATATCGGTGACTTCATCGGTGTAAAGGGTTTCGTATTCCGCACACAGACTGGCGAGATTTCTGTTCACGCCAAGGAATTGTGCCTGCTCTCTAAGAGCTTGAAGCCACTCCCTATCGTGAAGTACAAGGATGGCGTGGCTTACGACAAGTTCGATGATCCAGAGTTGCGTTACCGCCAGCGCTACGTTGACCTTATCGTTAATGATGGCGTAAAGGAAACCTTCCTGCAGCGTGCTACCGTACTCCGCACACTCCGCAGCGTACTCGACAACGCAGGTTATACTGAGGTAGAGACTCCTACCCTGCAGAGCATTGCCGGTGGTGCTTCTGCCCGTCCATTCATCACCCACTTCAATGCACTCGATCAGGATATGTACATGCGTATCGCTACCGAACTCTACCTGAAGCGCCTCATCGTAGGTGGTTTCGAGGGTGTTTATGAAATCGGCAAGAACTTCCGCAACGAGGGTATGGACCGCAACCACAACCCTGAGTTTACCTGTATGGAGCTTTATGTTCAGTACAAGGATTACAACTGGATGATGGCTTTCACAGAGAAGTTGCTCGAAACGATCTGTATCGCCGTAAACGGCAAGCCAGAGCGCGAGATTGATGGCAACATCATCAGCTTCAAGGCTCCATATCGCCGTCTGCCTATCCTCGATGCCATCAAGGAAAAGACCGGTTTCGACTGCAACGGCAAGACCGAGGAAGAGATCCGCGCATTCTGCAAGGAGAAGGGCATGGACGTAGATGAGACCATGGGTAAGGGTAAGTTGATTGATGAGCTCTTCGGCGAGTTCTGCGAGGGAACCTTCCTCCAGCCAACCTTCATCACCGACTATCCTGTAGAGATGTCTCCATTGACCAAGATGCACCGTTCTAAGCCAGGCTTGACCGAGCGTTTCGAGTTGATGGTAAACGGTAAGGAGCTTGCCAATGCATACTCTGAGCTCAACGACCCAATTGACCAGGAAGAGCGTTTCATCGACCAGATGAAGCTTGCTGACAAGGGTGATGACGAGGCGATGATCATCGATCAGGACTTCCTCCGTGCCCTCCAGTACGGTATGCCTCCAACATCAGGTATCGGTATCGGTATCGACCGCTTGGTCATGTTGATGACAGGCAAGACCTTCATTCAGGAGGTACTGTTCTTCCCACAGATGAAGCCAGAGAAGAAGATGCCACAGAGCACCATCAAGGAATGGGAAGAGATTGGCGTGCCAGAGGATTGGGCATACGTGCTCCGCAAGGCAGGCTTCAACCTCATCTCAGATATCCGCGAAGAAAAAGCACAAGGCTTGCAGCAGAAGATTGGAGAAATCAACAAGAAGTACAAGCTCGGCTACGAGAAGCCTTCTGTTGACGACATCCAGGGCTGGATTAATGCAGCAAATGCTTAATTGATAATGCATAATTAATAATGTATAATTAATAAAGAGTTCCGGCTTTTTATTGGTTATACATTATATCTACAAACAAAGGCGAAAGCCTCATTATACATTATTAATTATTAATTATTAATTATAAATTCATTCGAAGTGTTCAACTGCGGTAAAATAGCGATAATTGGCGGCGGTAGCTGGGCTACGGCAATAGCCAAGATTGTGGTGGGTCATACTCATCATATAGGCTGGTATATGCGTCGCGATGACCGCATCGAGGACTTCAAGCGCATGGGGCACAACCCTGCCTATCTGATGTCGGCACGATTCAATGTAGATGAGATTTTCTTCTCTTCCGACATCAACAAGATAGTGCAGAACTACGATACACTCGTGTTCGTCACCCCGTCGCCTTATCTGAAGAATCATCTCAAGAAGCTCAAGACGCGACTCAGCGATAAGTTCATCATCACAGCCATCAAAGGTATTGTGCCTGATGAAAACCTCGTTTGCTCAGAGTATTTCCATCAGGTTTACGATGTGCCTTACGAGAACCTCGCCTGCATCGGAGGTCCTTCTCATGCCGAGGAGGTGGCACTGGAGCGACTGAGCTATCTCACCGTGGGCTGTAGCGATACCGAAAAGGCGCGTGCCTTCGCCAACGATTGTCTGGCGAGTGAATTCATCAAGACCAAGACTTCGAGCGATGTCATCGGTATCGAATACTCTTCGGTTCTGAAGAACGTATACGCCATCGCAGCAGGTATCTGTGGCGGTCTGAAGTATGGTGACAACTTCCAGGCGGTACTCATGTCAAATGCTGTTCAGGAGATGCACCGCTTCCTGACAGCCGTCCACCCTATCGACCGAAGCATGTACGACTCAGTTTATCTGGGCGACTTGCTCGTAACAGGTTACAGCAACTTTTCCCGCAACCGCACCTTCGGAACTATGATAGGCAAGGGCTACAGCGTGAAGAGTGCGCAGATAGAGATGGAGATGATTGCAGAAGGATATTTCGGCACCAAGTGTATGAAGGAAATCAATCGCCACATGCACGTCAACATGCCGATTCTCGATGCTGTATATAATATATTGTACGAGCGCATCAGTCCGCAAATCGAAATCAAACTCTTGACCGACTCGTTCAGATAGGCACATCCTATCCTTCGGTTTCGGCAGAAGAGTTTGTCTTCAAGTAGTAACATTAACACATTCATTTAGATATTAAAAGAAAAAATGAAAAGTATCAGCTTAAACATTACAAAGGCTGCATCATTCCTTGCAGAAGGTGCAGTAAAGGCTTACGAGCCTAAGGTTAAGGCCGCTCAGGAAGCTCTTGAGAACGGCACTTGTGAAGGTAACGATTTCTTGGGATGGTTGCATTTGCCATCTTCTATCACTCCTGAGTTCCTCAATGAGATTCAGGCTGTTGCCAATACTTTGCGCGAAAAGTGTGAGGTGGTTGTTGTAGCAGGTATCGGTGGTAGCTACCTCGGTGCACGCGCCGTTATCGAAGGCCTCGGCAACTCTTTCGCTTGGCTCGTAAACGACAAGAAGAACCCTACTATCCTCTTCGCAGGTAACAATATCGGTGAGGACTACCTCTTCGAGTTGACTTCTTTCTTGAAGGACAAGAAGTTTGGTGTCATCAATATCTCTAAGTCTGGTACCACTACTGAGACTGCTCTCGCTTTCCGTCTTTTGAAGAAGCAATGCGAGGATCAGCGCGGTAAGGAAGAGGCTAAGAATGTTATCGTAGCTGTAACCGACGCCAAGAAGGGTGCTGCACGTACTTGTGCTGACAAGGAGGGTTACAAGAGCTTCATCATCCCTGATAATGTAGGTGGCCGTTTCTCTGTTTTGACCCCAGTAGGTTTGTTGCCTATCGCAGTAGCAGGTTTCGATGTAAAGCAGCTCGTAGCTGGTGCGGCTGACATGGAGAAGGCTTGCGGCAAGGACGTAGCTTTTGAGGAGAATCCTGCAACTATCTATGCAGCTACACGTCAGGCTCTCTATACTCAGGCAGGCAAGAAGATTGAGATTGTATGCAATTTCCAGCCTAAACTTCACTACTTCGCTGAGTGGTGGAAGCAGCTCTATGGTGAGAGCGAGGGTAAGGACCAGAAGGGTATCTTCCCAGCAGCTTGCGACTTCACTACCGACCTTCACTCTATGGGCCAGTGGATTCAGCAGGGCGAGCGCTCTATCTTCGAGACTGTTATCAGCGTAGAGACTCCTAACGAGAAGTTGCTCTTCCCTCACGATGATGAGAACCTCGACGGTTTGAACTTCCTCGAGGGCAAGCGTGTTGACGAGGTGAACAAGATGGCAGAGCTCGGTACACGTCTGGCTCACGTTGACGGTGGTGTTCCTAACATCCTGGTTAACGTACCTGAGTTGAACGCTTACTACCTCGGTCAGCTGATCTACTTCTTCGAGAAGGCTTGCGGTATCAGCGGTCTCTTGGAAGAGGTGAACCCATTCAACCAGCCTGGTGTTGAGGCATACAAGAAGAATATGTTCGCATTGCTCAACAAGCCAGGTTATGAGGCAGAGAGCAAAGCTATCCAGGAGCGCTTGAAGAATGAATAATGTGTAGTGTTTAATGTTTAGTTGAGGCATACGCCATGCAAAGCATTAAACACTAAACATTAAACACAAAACATTAAATAATTCATGAAGGAAATTATTTTTAAATATATGAAAGAACACGGCTTTGGGGAATTCAACCCTAAAGCCGTGCTTTTTGATATGGACGGCGTGCTGTACAACAGTATGCCAAATCATGCTGTGGCATGGCAGGAATCGATGAAACAGTTTGATATCCACATGACAGCAGCCGATGCTTATGCCACCGAAGGAGCCCGAGGCATTGACACCATCCAGATGATGGTGAAGAAGCAGAAGGGCATCGACATCACGCTGGACGAAGCACAGAAGATGTATGATGTGAAGACCGAAATATTCCACTCGATGCCTACTGCCGAAATATTTCCTGGCGTAAAGGAAATCATGCAGAAGATTAAAGATGCCGGCATGCAGGTAGGAGTGGTAACAGGAAGCGGACAGCGCCCGCTCATCATGCGACTGCTCAACGACTTCGGCGATTTTCTGGATGAAGCACATATCGTAACCGCCTATGATGTAAAGCGCGGCAAACCAAATCCTGACCCATATCTCATGGGATTGCAGAAGGCAGGAAACCTGAAACCCTGGGAAGGCATCGTGGTAGAGAATGCTCCTTTGGGCGTCCGTGCCGGCGTGGCAGCCAACATTTTTACGGTAGCAATTAACAGCGGTCCGCTACCAGATGAAGAATTATCCAATAAGGGTTGCAATCTACTCTATCACCAGATGACTGAATTCTGTGATGACTTTGAAAACCTGATTGCTAAGGCTTAATCCGGTTCACCCACAGATATTCTGACTTATTCAATAAAAAGACATCATTAAAAACATATAATGACATGAATAGAAAAGTAGCTTTAATTACAGGTATTACAGGCCAGGATGGTTCATACTTGGCTGAATTATTGTTGGAAAAAGGGTATGATGTTCACGGAACTATCCGCCGGTCATCTACCGACTACCGCGAAAGAATTGCCCATTTGGAGGGTACACCTAATTTCCATCTTCACTATGCTGACCTCGGTGACTCTATGAGTATCATCCAGGTAATGAACAAGGTGAAACCTACTGAGGTATATAATCTGGCAGCACAGAGCCACGTACAGGTGAGCTTCGACTCCCCTGAGTTTACAGCAGATGTAGATGCTACCGGTGTGCTCCGTATCCTGGAGGCTATCCGCCAATGCGGTCTGGAGAAGACCTGCCGCATGTATCAGGCTTCCACATCTGAGCTCTACGGTAAGGTAGAAGAGGTTCCTCAGAACGAGAACACTCCATTCCACCCTTATTCTCCATACGCTGTTGCCAAGCAGTATGGTTTCTGGATTGTCAAGGAGTATCGTGAGGCTTATGATATGTTCTGCTGCTCTGGTATCCTCTTCAATCATGAAAGTGAGCGCCGTGGTGAGACTTTCGTTACCCGCAAGATTACTTTGGCTGCAGCCCGCATCAAGCAGGGCAAGCAAGACAAGCTCTATCTCGGTAACCTGGATTCCCTCCGCGACTGGGGTTATGCCAAGGATTATGTAGAGTGTATGTGGCTGATTCTTCAGGCTGAGAAACCAGAGGACTTCGTGATTGCAACAGGTAAGCAGCACTCTGTCCGTGAGTTCGCCCAGCTGGCGTTCCACTATGTAGGAATCGAACTGAAATGGGAAGGCAAGGATGAGAACGAGAAGGGTATCTGCGTTGAGGGTCCTGAGGAACTCATCGGCAAGACACTCGTTGAGGTTTCTCCTGATTTCTACCGTCCTACCGACGTGGTGAATCTTTGGGGTGACCCAACAAAGGCAAAGGCTAAGCTCAACTGGAATCCTAACACCACCTCTTTCGAGGATCTCGTAAAGATCATGGTAGAGAGCGATATGGCTAAGGTTGCTGCCGAGGATGCCGGTCAGAAGGTTCGCTGCAATCTTGCAGAATATTTGGAAAAGGGAATTGTTAAGTAATTATGTTGGATAAAAACGCAAAGATTTATATTGCAGGACACCACGGACTCGTGGGTTCTGCTATCTGGAATAACCTCAAGAAGAGAGGTTATAACAACCTGGTAGGTCGTTCTCACAAAGAACTCGACTTGACCGACCAGTATGCAGTAGAGAAGTTCTTTGACGAGGAAAAGCCTGATGCAGTAGTATTGGCTGCTGCCTTCGTGGGCGGTATCATGGCGAATTCATTGTATCGTGCAGACTTCATCATGCAGAACATGAAGATGCAATGCAACGTAATCAGCAACGCTTATTCTCATGGCGTGAAGAAGCTCCTCTTCCTGGGCTCTACCTGCATCTATCCTAAGAATGCACCGCAGCCTATGAGCGAAGATGTGCTCCTTACTTCTCCGCTGGAATATACCAACGAGGAATATGCCATCGCCAAGATTGCCGGACTGAAGATGTGCGAGAGCTACAACCTTCAGTATGGTACCAACTATATCGCTGTGATGCCAACCAACCTCTATGGCCCTAACGATAACTTCCATCTGGAGAACAGCCACGTAATGCCTGCGATGATGCGCAAGATTTATCTTGCCAAACTCATCCACGATGGCGACTGGCACAGCATCGAGGTAGATATGAACAAGCGCCCTATCAACCCTACTGATAAGCTCCGCGAAATCATCGGCGAGGGTAACGTAGACGGCAACAACTCTCACGAGCGCATTCTGAAGGCGCTGGAGTTCTATGGCATCTACGACAACAAGGTAGTGCTTTGGGGAACCGGCAAGCCATTGCGTGAATTCCTCTGGAGCGAGGATATGGCAGATGCCAGCGTTCACATGCTCCTGAATGTAGATTTCAAGGACATCATCGGTATCGAGAAGTACAGTTCTGTATTCTATGGTGCCAAGGTAGATGGTGCTGTGGATAGAAACAACTCTGAGGGCCGTGGCGGCGCTATCCCTTCTCTCGGTGAGATTCGCAACTGCCACATCAACGTGGGTACCGGCAAGGAGCTCACCATCCGTGAACTTTCTGAGCTTGTAGTAAAGGCAGTAGGTTTCGAAGGCGAGGTAGAGTTTGACGCCAGCAAGCCAGATGGAACCATGCGCAAGCTCATCTCTGTAGATAAGCTCCACAGCCTCGGCTGGACGCATAAGGTAGAGATTGAGGATGGTGTGAAGAAACTCTTCGACTGGTATCAGGAGAGTCTGAAAGACTAATAAAGAATATTGACTATGGATACAGAACAACTTTCTATGACCAAGAAAACCCTTGTGGGAGTACAGTTCCTGTTTGTGGCTTTCGGAGCAACGGTTCTGGTGCCTCTTCTGATAGGCATCGATCCGGCAACGGCTCTCTTCACCGCTGGTGTAGGAACCTTTCTTTTTCACTTCATCACCAAGGGTAAGGTGCCTATTTTCCTGGGCAGTTCCTTCGCCTTTATCGCCCCTATCATCGCTGCAACCAAGCAATGGGGACTGCCGGGAACAATCGCCGGACTAACCAGCGTTTCTCTGGTGTATTTCGTCATGAGCGCCCTAGTGAAATGGCAGGGCAAGAAACTGCTGGACAGGATTTTTCCTCCGGTAGTCATCGGTCCCGCCATCATCCTCATCGGTCTCTCCCTTTCGGGCAGCGCTGTGGATATGGCAAAGACCAACTGGATTCTCGCCTTTGCATCGCTCATCACCGCTATCCTGGTGCTTACCTTCTGCAAGGGCTTGATGAAGCTGGTTCCTATCATTTCGGGGGTTATCGTGGGCTACGTCATCGCCATCTGCATGGGCGAGGTAGATTTCTCGGGCGTGGCAGCGGCATCATGGTTTTCCTGTCCTGTATCCTTCGATACCATCACCCATTTTTCCTGGGCTCCATTCCTCTATATGTTGCCCGTGGCAATAGCTCCGGTACTGGAGCATATCGGCGATGTGTATGTGGTGAGTGCCGTAGCCAAGAAGGATTTCGTGGCAGATCCGGGATTGCATCGCACGATGTTGGGTGATGGACTGGCATGTCTCTGTTCTGCCTTTCTGGGCGGACCTCCTGAGACCACTTATTCAGAGGTAACAGGTGCGATGTCTATCACCAAGGTAACGAGTCCTGCCGTGATTCGCATATCCGCAGCCACCGCCATCTGTTTCTCTATCGTGGGCAAGTTGAGTGCTTTGTTGCAGAGCATTCCTCAGGCGGTTTTAGGTGGCATCATGCTGCTGCTTTTCGGAACCATCGCAAGTGTGGGCGTTCAGAATCTGATGCAGAACAAGGTAGACATGAATGAAACCCGCAATGTCATCATCATCTCTGTGATGCTGACGATGGGCTTGGGTGGCGCCGTTCTCTCATCCGGTTCCTTCGCCATTTCCGGCATCGGTCTCTCCGCCGTCATCGGCGTAGTACTCAACCTCGTTCTTCCTAAGACGAAGAAGAAAGAGGCATAAATAAGGAAAAAGCTTTGAAAACGAGATTGTTTTCAAAGCTTTTTTCTTTTTTTCTTGCATCATTCGGAGTAAGCGGATGAATTAGAACAAAAAGAGAGGTAAAACAAGGAATTTACCCTACTAAAACTGTTCTTTCAACTAAGAAAAGAAACATTTATACTTAGATAAAATCTCCGTTCATAGACGTTGAATGTCCGTTCAAAGACGTTGAACCGCCGTTCAAAGACGCTGAACCGCGGTTCAACGTCTATGAACGGAGATTTCAATAAGGTTAAAGAACATTTTATCCTATAATCAACCAAGACTTTTCCCGAGATTAACACATTATTAATACTGGAAAGAGGGAGAAAGGAAATAAGAGGAGGAGAGGCCGAATCTTGCGCTTGGCAATGGAGCGGCGAAGTAATAGTTCTGGTCGTTATTCTTATCCAGGAAATTCACCTGCTTCATACCGAAGAATGGCAGACCCTCTGGGAAGAGGCGGGCAAAATCGGTTACACCACCAGAAAGAGCAGGACTGCCTGCCTGATAATCGAAATTCCAACTCTTGTCGAATGCTAATGGAGCACCATTCTCCACTTTATCAATCTCGCAGTTGATATTCATCTTCTCGCTCTGTTTGAAGTTTTTGAAGAGTGGATTGAGCTGACCAGCCACGCTACTCTTAATGTCGGTATCAAACCAGATGCCGAGCTCTGCAGCCTTCGCCATCTGTGCTACGCCAGTCTCTGTAGATGCAAAGTAGTAGTTTGGTGTAAGACGACTGTGCTCCATATCTACACCATCCTTCTTTGGCTGCTTCAGACCGAAACGGGAATCGTAGATGAGGTTGTTCACGAAAATTGGCTTAGCTGCCTTCTCTACCCAGACAGAACCACCCTTCTTGTTCTTGGAACGGCGCCAGCCGCAGTTGACAATGGTGTTGTTATAGACGGTCATCTCAGAGAGAGGGATTACCTCGCTATTGCCGGCATTCGAAAGTTTTAAGGCGTTGGTGCAGGCGTTGTAGATGATGTTGTTGGCTACATCGAGCTTGCAACCTGCCTTTACGTTGATGGCCTCACCACCATCGGCTGCATTTCCGCTATCGGCAAAGATATTATTGATAATCACGCCGTTACCACCAGTAAAGTAAGTCTGGTCGTTGTAGTTGTCATGGAAGAAACTGTTTGCCATCACAAACTTGCCGTTTACATTACAGAAGTGAAAGGCTGGCACACCGCCATCGATGGTGGTCTTGAAAAGCTTGTTCTGGAAAGAAGCTGAACTCTCGGTAGGAGTAGCACCAGCATAGGCCACATCCACGTGGTTGAGCACCACCTCTTCTGAATTGTAGCCGCAGATGATGCCGCCCCAATCGGCTGGTTTCTTGGTATCAGAAGTGATGGTAACTGGCTTCTCGGCGGTTCCCAGACAATAGAGATTGCCCAATACCACGATTTCTACCGGTACCTGAACCTCTGATTTGCAGGTAACAGTTACGCCCGGCTCGATGTAGAGCGATGTTCCTACAGGAATCTCCACGCTCTCGCTGAGGGTAGTATCCTCGGTCCAAACCACAGAACCGGCAGGATATTCTGCCACCTTCGTTGTAAAGGTATTTTCAGAACCCTGGTTCTCATTACTTCCATTACCGCCATTATTCACGTAATCGTATGGATTGATATTATCGTTCTCGCAAGATGTGGAGAACATTGCAGCTGCTGCCATCAACAGCAAAGCTGCAAAAGTACTTATCTTTTTCATTTCTTTTTTTTTACCTTTTTACTTTTTTACCTTTTTACCTTTTAAAGTTTGTATCTTACTCCCAGAAGGAAGGTTCTGCCATACTGATAAGTGCCCACGATGGTCTTATCGCTCTTCTGACCCTCATACTCCAGGTTGCTCTTGTTCACGGTCTTCAAGTATCTCTCACGCTTGGCATCGAGCAGATTGTTTGCCTTGAAGAAGATGGAGATGCCGTTCTTGAATTGCTTCTCGGCACTCAGGTCGAGACCGAACATCGCCTTATCCCACTGGTCGGCATCCTTGAAGGGAGAAACCAGGGCGAGCTTGGTGCCCGTGAAGGAAGAGGCCAGCTGCGCATTCCAGCCATGCTCCGTATCCTTATATAATAAGGAGATGTTGGCGGTATGAGGAGCCTGGTTAACCAGCGGACGGGTCTGGGTTACGCCCGATTTATACTCGGCACTACCCTCCTTGTACTCACGCTTCGAGGTGGTGATTTCAGAATGGGTGTAAGTATAATTCGCCTTTACTCCGAAGTGGCGGATGTACTTGATCACATCGATTTCGAAGCCCATGTTCTTGGCATTACCTAGATTGTCCGGCATGTAATAGGCATCGGTTCCGGCTCCAATCTTGCCATCCGATGTTACGAACACCTGCTCTATAGGGTCTTTCAGATACTTATAGAATACGCCGGCAAGAATCTGCTCGGTCTTGCTTGGGAACCACTCCCATCGCAGGTCGATGTTGTCGATGCGGGCACGCTTCAGGTTTGGATTACCTTTTTCCTGATACTCCTCGCCCTGAATCTGATAAGGCACTATCTCGTAGAAGCCCGGACGGTTGATGGAGCGATAGTAAGAGAGACGCACGTTCATCTTCCTGGTTGGCGTCCACTTGATGGATGCCGATGGCAGATAATCCCAGTAGCTCTGCTCGCCCACCTGTCCCATGTTGCGGAAGTGCTGGAGCATGGTGTAAATCTGGTTGGTGTGCTCGGCACGGAAACCGGCATTCAGTTCGCCCACCTCGCTCTTCAGGGTTACCATGGCGTAGGCTCCACCGATGTGCTCCTTGGAATCGTAGTTGAGCTGGGAAGCCTGAGAATAAGGAGTCTTGCAAACCCAATCGATGTTGGCAAACTGGTCTATTCCGTTGCCATCCAATCGCTGCGAGATGTCGGCAGGATTGAAGATGTAAGAATAATATCTGTTGCTGCGCTCCTTTCTGCGATACTGTGCGCCCGCCTTCCAGAGAGCCTCCACAGAGTTGGCGAAATGGGTATCGTAAGAGAGGTTGATGTAACCCGCCCAGTCGGTATCCTTGTTGTGCTGGAATCGGCGCTCGGCACTCTTAGGCAGGGTCTTGATGATGTTCTTGTCGCCTTCCCAGATGGAACCCGAAACGGCATCGCCGCCATTCTCGGCAGTTCTGCTTATGGTGTTGGTCAGGGTAACGTAAGTTCTGTCCGGATCTTCCTCCTTAGCCTGCGAGAATACGCCCGACCAATCTACGGTAAAATCCTTGGTAAGATGATGCGTACCCTTCAGGTTGGTGGCGAAGATGCTCTGGGTGGTTGAGAGAGAGCGAACTTCATCGTCCTGCGTGTAGCTGTCGGCTCCGATGTATTCGGTGTTGACGCTATTGTTGTATCTGGTGCCCTTGGAATTGGTGCGCACATACATGTTGTACCATTCCAGCTTGTGGCCAGGCAGGGTTAAATCTATCTTGGCATGAGCACCCGCAGTAAGGTCGTGGATGCTGTAGTAGCGATGCTGCAGATTGGAAATGTACATGGCCTGCTCGCCCGAAGCCATCTTTACGGAATTGTAGGTGCGCTCGGTGCCACGGAAAACATTCTGCACGCTTCCGGCAAGCATCACGCCCAGGCGGTCGTTCCAGAAGCGGTTGCCGATGCTCAGACCTCCTATGAAGTTAGGAGCAGGAAGAGAATGGCTCTTCAACTGAACGGGACCGTTCTTGAAATCGCTCATCTGCGCCTTGTAGTCTTTTCCGAAAGCCTCGTAAGGAGATTTCTTTGTATAATCAGAGCGGTTGCTGGTAAGATAATCTCTGCCATTCTTCCAGAAATAATCACTTGCTCCGATGGCTGCATTTGCCTGAATCTGGAAGCGGGATGGGGCATCCTTCATCACCATATCCACCACGCCGCCGGCTGCATCGCCTTCCATATCAGCAGTCAGAGACTTGGAAACCACGAGGCGGTCCATCAGATCTGAAGGGAAGATATTCAATGGGATGTAACGGTTTTTATCATCCGGACTAGGAATCTTCACGCCGTTTACCAAGGTGTAGTTGTAGCGCTTGTCCATGCCTCGGAGGATGGCGTAGGAAGCCTCGCCCGATGCATCACGCTCCATGGTTACACCCGATACACGCTGCAGAACGCTCGCCACGTTGACATCAGGCGAAAGCTGGATGCTCTGCTGGCTCATCACGTTGAGCACGTTGCCTGCATTCTTCACGGTTTCTATGGCGCTGCGGTCGCTGCGGTATTCACGATGACCGGTAACCACCACTTCGCCCAACTGCTTCAGGTCTTCATCCATCGGAATATCCACCTTGTTTTTCTTAGCCACATCCACTACCATCTCCCTGGTCTTGTACGACATGTAGGAAACGATGATGGTAAACTTGCCTTTATCAGGCAATTCATGCAGGGTGAACGTACCATCAAGTCCGGTGGTGGTACTCACGTTGGGCAGCTCCTTTACCCGGATTACGGTTCCGATGAGGGGTTCGCCCGTTTTGTTATCCTTGACTACACCATCCAGCGTGTGGGCCTGGATGGCGGAAGTTGCAGCGGCAAGAAGCGCCGCACTCAATAAAAATCTTTTCATCTATATCGCTATTGATTCTTCACTTTTCGTTCTTCACTCTTCGTTCTTCACTTTTCGTTCTTCGTTCTTCACTTACTTTTTGTAACCGTGTGGATGATTTTTCCATCCTTGTCGATCATCGACATTCTGAGCAGCTTCTTATCTGCTGTAAATACAGAGAAGCCATCGGCAGGACTGCAGAACACGGTGCCATCGATAGGCTTCACAGAGCGAGCCAGAGATGAAGAGGAATTGACTACATAGTCGATGTTATCGCCCTTCTTCCGGATGTGCTGGAAGTTGTGGATGTGACCGCAGGCATAAATCGCCACATTATTATATTTATGGAGGATAGGCAGGAGGCGCTTCTGCATGTCGAGGCGCTCATTCTCCTTCTTCGTGGTGTAGGCATAGATAGGATGATGACCTACCACGATGACCCAGTCTTCCTTGGCATTCTTCAGAGTTTCGTCGAGCCAGGAGAGCTGAGCCTCAGCATCCTGCTTGCAGGCATCAGGATAGATTTCCGGATTCTTGCGGTAAGAATCGATGAGGGGTGTGGTATCGAGGAAGATGACGCGCACGGTGGTTCCCTTGTGGTCGAACACCTTGGTGTAATATTTGGCTGGCATCATCCAGCGGCGGCTCACCTTGCCGTAGTCCATAAAAGCCTGGGTATTACCACGATACTCATGGTTGCCACAAACCGGGAACCAGTCGAGCATCAGGTCGGGATGAGAATAAACATATTCGTAATTGGTAAGCCACAGAGGGTCCTGGGTAGAAGTCACGCCATTGAAATGGTGGATGTCGCCCACGGCAAGTACACACTCAGGATCTACCGTGCCCGCCATCTCGCCCATCAGTTCGGCGATAGGCTTCTGGTCGTAGTAGCCGTTGCGTCCCATATCATTGGTCATGTAGAGGGTGATTTCGCCCTTCAGTTTCTGCCATTCGGCAGCATTCGCCTTCCAGTTAGGATTCTGCGGAATGGCGGTTGCCGCACTCTGAGAACAGGTGGTTAATGCTGCGTTTTGAGCCTGTGCAGTCAAGCCTCCACCCAACAATAAAGCCGAAGCCAAAACTACAGTAGCTACTCTACCTTTCATCATAGCAAAGCCATTCATGCTGCTATGCTTACCCGATACTTTCTTTTCCATTTTTCTTTATCTGACTATAAATACTTTTATTAAAGATTTCCCCTTTCGGGGTAATTCCTGTTAAATTTCGGGTGCAAAGGTAGGGGTATTATGTGTCAATGAGGTTACAAGGATTTTAATTAGCAGATAAAAGATACTACAATTTTATTACGGGAGTTTCCCCCGATGCTTTTAGGGAAAATCATACATCAGATTATGGTTTTTCCTTTGCTTTTTTCAGCTATTCTCCCTATCTTTGCACTACGTTAGAAGAAAGGCTGCACTCGACAATTTGAAAGCAAGCTTTCATTGTGCTCGTTTGCACTTTCTTTGCACCAGAATTAAATAAATGCAGTAATAACCCTTTAAAGAGAAGATAGTTATGAAAAGAATGATTATGACATTGGTAGCAGTATGGATGATGATTACATCTATGAATGCTCAGAGACTGACAAATATTCAGGCAGAAGCCCGTTTTATCACAGATAAGATGGTGGTGGAACTGGGATTGAGCAGCGCCCAGCGCAACAATCTCCTGAACATCAACTTCACCTACCTGGACGGCATCCGCAGCTATCGCGACATCGATGCCTACGGCTGGCATTACCGCAACAAGCAGCTCAAGCGCATGATGACCGCCAGACAATGGAAGAGATTCAAGGACTCATACTATTTCTATCGCCCTATCGGCTGGCAGAATCATGTGTATGTTCACCATATTTACACCAAATATCCAAAGCATAACTGGGGACACGACAAGCGCCGCCCTCGTCCTGAGTGCAGCTACGGAAGACCAGGATGGCCAGGCGGAACTCATGAAACTTACGGGCCAGGAAAGCCGGGCAAGCATCACAAGTATCACAAGCATCACAAGCATCACAAGCACGACAAGAAGTGGAAGCATGACAAGAAGAAGTGGAAGCACGATAGAGATTGGGATGATGATGATGATTGAGATAATGACTGAGATTAAGACAAACATTCGATGATAAAACAGAAGAAATCCAAGCTAGAGATCATTCTCCGGCTTGGATTTCTCGTTAAATAAAAACTAACTATGCCGACTAACTAATAATTAATCATTAATAATTAATCATTAATCACTAACAAGATGTCTTCCACAATCTGCTCATCGAGCAGGCGATTATCCGAAAGCAACTGCTGCACATCGTATCTGTCGTAGAGTCCCTTCCTGATGCCGCCCACCATCACCTTCATTTCTGAAGTGCCATAGTAAGAGGCGATACGCTCTCCGAATCCGCCATCCTTCGAGCCATCCTCCAGGGTTACCACCAACTGATGGTTTGCCTTCAGGCTATCCAGCGTCTCGGCATCCACCTCATTCAGATAACGGGGATTGATGAGCGTAGCATCGATGCCCTTATCAGCCAACAGGCGGACTACATTCTCGCCCTTCTGATAGAACGAACCGGCGGCGATGACTGCCACCTTCTCGCCCTGGTGCATCACCTTGTACTTTGTCTCGTAACCATACTCAGCATCAACGGCTTCTGACGTATGAACCACGCCATTGCTAGGCACGCGGATGGCGATAGGTTTCTTATCCTGCAGAATGCTCCAGCGGAGCATGGCGAAATACTCCTCGCAGGTGGTTGGAGCCAGATAGATGAGCCCCGGAATGCTGCAGAGCATCGGAATATCGAAAAGGCAGATGTGGGTGATGTCGTTCATCGAGTTCACTCCGCCTCCTACCACGTTGATTACGGCAGGATTGGAATTGATGCAGAGGTCTTGCGCTATCTGGTCGTAGGTGCGCTGGATGAAGGTACTGTAAACCGTCCACACCGGATGCAGTCCGCCCTTCGCCATTCCCGAAATCATGGCCACCGCCTGCTCCTCGGCGATTCCCATATCGATGTGCTGATTGCCAGCCAGTTGGCGCTTATCGGCAGTAAAGCCGCCTGCGGTAGGAGTACCGGCGGTTACAGCGATGAGCGTCTTATCCTGCTTCATCTGGCTGAGCATCCAGTCAGAGAATAATGTGCCGTAATCCTCTGTTGGAGCAACCTCCGGGAGGGTTCCATCGGCATTCCTTCTTGGTCGCGAACCGTCTTCCAGATTGAAAGGCATTCCCCAATGCCAAGCCTCCTTGTTGGCTACGGCTGGCGCAAAACCATAACCTTTTTCTGTGTGAATGTGAACCATGGTAGGCTTATCCGTATCCTTCACGCTCTCGAAAACCTGGATGAGTTTTTCGATGTCGTTACCCTCTTCCAGGTACTTGTATTCAAAGCCCCACGCCTTGAACCAGTTGTGCTCGCAGGTGCCGTTGCTCTGGCGCAGGGCACGCAGGTTCTTGTAGATTCCGCCATGATTTTCGGCGATAGACATTTCGTTGTCGTTCACCACGATGATGATGCCCGTGCCGAGTTCCGAAGCCTCATCCAGTCCCTCGAAAGCCTCGCCGCCCGAAAGGGAGCCGTCGCCGATAATGGCGATGATGTTCTCATCGGTTCCCTTGACGTCGCGCGCCTTCTGCAAACCGGTGGCAAGACTCACGGAAGTGGAAGTATGCCCCACCTCGAAGTTATCATACTCCGGACATTCGGCAGGAGAAGAATAGCCCGAAATGGCATTCATGTCATCCACATCGCCGAGGAATCCCGCAGCTCGTCCGGTGAGCACCTTATGCGGATAGCATTGGTGGCTTACGTCAAACACGAGCTTATCCTTTGGCGCATTAAAAACGTAGTGAAGCGCCACGGTAGCCTCCACGAATCCCAGGTTCGGTCCCACATGACCGCCATGCTTGCTTACACGGTTCAGCACAGCCTGTCTGGTTTCATCAGCCACCACCTGCAGCGCCTTCAAATCCAGTTTCTTCAAGTCGGCTGGCGACTTTATCTTCTCAATATACATATTTTTTATACTTATAGTTATAATTCTATTATGATTATATGATGATTATAATCATGATTATATGAGGATCATGATTTCCGGGTGCAAAGATACGAAGATTCCCGAAAACACGCATTACCCCAACTACAGAAAAAATGAATGATTTTCCGGAAATCTCATCCTGGAAATCAGCCTACAGCCTTATCCCTATCCTTCAGAATCACAGCCATGTTATCCAGCGCCCATTTTATCAGATGATCCATAATAGGAATAAGGGTTTCAGCACGAGGTGTGAGAGAATACTCCACTCTTGGCGGCACTTCGGCATAAGCCTTGCGGGTAACGTAGCCATCAGCCTCCAGCGATTTTAACGTGCTGGTAAGCATTTTCTGCGAAATATCCGGAATCAGCTTACGCAGGGCATTAAACCGGAGGGGACCATCCTGATGATATTTCAGGGTGTAGATTACCAGTAGAGACCACTTGTCGCAAACACGCGCCAGGACGTTACGGATGGGACAGTCCTGCACTACCATTTCTTTTATCATTCTTGCCATAATCTATCTTCTTTATATTCTACTATAATATTCTGCAATAATCTATAATATTCTGCAAAACTCTGTAATATTCTGCAATAGGCTACAAAAGTAACTAATATCCGAAAAGACACAAAACATACGAAGTTAATCTAAGTTAACGCTTCATTTTTCTTTCTCCCATTCCCACACAATAGTTACCTCCCGGTAACCATCTTACCCCCAAGTGCCCTCTTGCAGGAACCAGTTTTTCGCAGTATCTTTGCAGCGCAATTCAGAAATGAAAGCTGAAAGCAGAAGTATTCACAAATTCACAATAAGAAATAAAAAAAAGAGAAATATAAACATTTAAAAATAACAGACAAGATGAAAGAAACAAAGCTTATTGCAAAGGCTGAGAACTTCACAGCCACAGATTTTGGTAAGATGAGTGAAATCAAGGATTACACCTTAGAGTTGGGTCCTGAGATTAAGATTCCCGGAAAGGTATTCGGAGGTCAGAGCGTAAACGCTACTGGTGGCGAGTTCTCATTCCAGAACTTTGCTCCTGGCACAGAGACTGGTTTCCTCCATACTCACAAGAACCACGAGGAACTGTATTTCTTCCTCAGCGGCAAGGGCGAATTCCAGGTGGATGGCAAGGTATTCCCAGTTCAGGAGGGAAGCGTGGTGAGAGTAGCACCAGACGGCAAGCGCTCCGTTCGCAACAATGGTACAGAACCACTCGTGATGCTCTGCGTGCAGTATAAGGGCGAAACCTTTACAGCCGAAGATGCAACCGACGGCGTGATTCTGAATGATAAGGTGGAGTGGTAGGAACTACTCCACCACCATGGATTGTCCTTGAGAACGCCGATGGCAAGAAGTCATATAGGTATTTCAAGAAGGAGCATGTGGACAAGGCTGAGGTCAGACGCAAAGTTGAGTCCATACCGTTTGAAGAACGGAAGAAACGCAACAACGTAGAAGCAGCAATGTTCCAGTATGGCTTCCATACAAGAAACAACAAGACCAGATATCGTACACTCTTTAAGCACGGCTTGCAAGCAATTGCAAGATGCGCTTGGATGAACATGCGCCGTCTTTTCTGGTTTGACTGCCAATTAAAGTCTCCAAATTGCAAAATAAGTAGTTCAAAGAGCGAATAGCCCCATTTTGAGGCATTTTTAAGGCTGTAGTTGCGTGCTAAAGTTGTTTGACAACTAATGAACACTTAACTATTCGCCAGAGTTAGTTAACGCCAAGGGCAGAATATAACTACCCAAGGCTATTGTTTAATTTAAATAGAATCCACTTTTTCAAGTGGACTCATACAACAAATTATGAAGAAAAATAATGTTACAATTCGACTGATTCGCAATGCAACTTTGCGAATTCATTATGCTGGAAAAGAGATACTTGTTGACCCCATGCTTGCCGAAAAAGGCACTTTGCAGTCGGCCCTCGGAGTATATAAGACACCAAGAGTACATCTTACGATGCCGATGAATGAAATTACGGATGGTCTGGATATGGTATTGCTGACACACAACCATATTGATCATTACGACCCGACAGTGAAACAGCATTTAGCGAAGAACATCCTGTTCCTGACACAACCGCAGGATAAAGAGGGTATTAAGCAGGATGGTTTTACCAATGTAGAAAGCATTGAAAAAGACAAAACCATTGGAGATTTAACCATTCATCGCATCCAAGGGCACCATGGCTTCGGACAGATTGGAGAAATGATGGGGCCGGTATCCGGCTATGTGCTTACCGCATCTGGTTTCCCTACCGTATATATAATGAGTGACTGCAAGTGGGAGGAGTGTATCCGTCAGACCATAGAACAGTTTTCTCCCGATTACATCATAGTGAACAGTGGAGGTGCAATATTCCCTGAATTTTCTCGAACAGAAGGTTCCATTATTCCCGACGAACAGGAAGTTATGACCATGCTTGATGAACTTCCCGCTCACATCAAACTAATAGCAGTCCACATGGAAGCTACCGATCATGGGCAGACCACACGCGCAATTCTGCGTAACGAGGCCATGCATCACGAAATAGAAATGAGTCGCCTGATTATTCCTGAAGATGGAGAAACAATAATATTATGAGCGTCTGTATCAAATCACTTATAACGATGAAAACGTATGGATGGGAGTTACTGTGACTAGGGCTTCCGAGAAGAAACGGCTGAAGGAATTAAAAGGTCACATTCGCTCTAAACATTATCATGCCACTTTTGAACCTCTCTTTGAGGATGTGGGTGAGATAGATTTGGAGGGTTACGAATGGACTGTTATAGGGACGGAAACAGGCAAAAGGAAAGGGAAAGTAGATGCCAATCCTGAATGGGTACTTCATATTGTAGAACAGGCGAAAAGAAATCACATTCCGGTATTTATGAAAGAAGACCTTTTGCCTATCATGGGAGAAGACCGAATGATTCAAGAGCTACCAGAACAATTTATAGAAAAAATATGGAAAAGGAAATAATCAGAGAAATAGATGTACAGAGTGTCATGACCAAATCTTCGCTGCCGGTCGGCGGGTATTCGGTCAATCCCTATGTAGGCTGTCCACACGCCTGCAAATATTGCTACGCCTCGTTCATGAAACGTTTCACTGGACATACCGAACCGTGGGGAGCATTCCTGGACGTGAAGAATTGGAAACCGATAAAGAATCCACACAAATATGATGGCGAGCGTATTGTGATAGGTTCTGTGACGGACGGTTACAATCCGTATGAAGAATCTTTCCGTCGTACGCGTAAATTGCTCGAAGAACTACATGGAAGTAATGCCGAGATTATGGTTTGTACGAAATCCGACCTCGTCCTGCGTGACCTCGATCTATTGAAAGGTTTTCCTAAAGTAACGGTATCGTGGTCGGTCAATACGCTTGATGAGCGGTTCCGCACGGATATGGACAATGCCGTGAGCATAGAACGTCGCCTGAAAGCGATGCGTCAAGTCTATGAGGCAGGCATCCGTACCGTATGTTTCGTTTCACCCATATTTCCGGGAATAACCGATGTGAAGGCGATTATTGGAGAGGTGAAAAATTATGCCGATTTGATATGGCTTGAAAATCTGAACCTGCGTGGACAATTCAAAGGAGGAATAATGACGTATATTCGTGAGAAATATCCCGAGCTCTTTCCGTTGTACGAAGAGATATACAACAAGAAAAAACTTGATTACTGGCAGGCTTTGGAACAGGACATATCCCAGTATGCACAAACACAAGGCTTTCCCTATCGGGTGAACGATTTGCCTTACGGACGCTCCGAAAAAGGTAAGCCTGTCATCGTGAACTATTTCTATCATGAGAAAATCAGGCTCAAAAACAAAGGGTGAATGCCGTAAAAGGATAATGGATATGGTCAAAGATGAGCCTGGACCTGATGATATCTCACATCAGGTATGAACAAAAATCCGCGATAAGGACAACCCACGCCGATTGACATTGTCGCCAACAATGACAGTGGTTTATCGGGGATTATTCTCCAAAAGGAGTAAGTTTCTCAGATTTTATTTGTACTTTTGCCATGTCATTTATCGAATTCTCTTGTTTTTTTTGCAACACTAATATAAGTGAATTCTTTGACATGACAAAATCCTGAGCAACTTTTTGTTGCTCAGGTACTTAAAAAATATTATAAACTATAGTATTGCGGAATTAAGGGATGCTCAAGCTTTTCCTTTTTCTTGAGCTTCTTCACCACTTCGGAATAGCTGTGGCGAATCAGGGACTGGATGAAATCATCTTCCAGCGTGCCATAGAGGTTTACCTGATTCCAGTATTTCTTATTCCAATGCCATGCGCCTTCTATTTCGGGATGCACTTCCCGGAGTTCGAGGGCGTAATCGGCATTACATTTCATCGTAACCCACTCGGGGCGCTCCAGGTCAACACAGGCAAAGATCTTGCCCAAGATGCGAAACGCCAAGGTCCGCTCATCAAAAGGAAAAGCCTCGGTTACGAGGGGAAGCGAGAGGCAATACTCTCTAACAGATTCTATATTCATTGTATATTGTTTTTTTTATTTCTTCACATTAAATTAATTCTACATTTCTTCACATTATATTTTAATTCTACTTGCTGAGATGCAGCTTATCCATAAAACTTTCTGAGATGCAGCTTATAATTTCTCTTTGCTCAACAGAACTTACAACCATTTTTCTATTGTTTTTTGAACTTTAGGTGAACGATAAGGCTTATATTTCTGATAATCTATCTGAGATAGATCTGCATGGTCTGTATCATCCCAATCGGTCGTCGCAGAAAGCGTAGCAGCCAGTTCCGTATCAGATTTTCCTGCACGATGAATTCTACGATGTTTTCTCTGATGTGTCAACATATCCAGACACAACACCAAGGTTACTTTGTCATCAGACGAAGCAACAGCATCCATCACCTGACGGCGCAAAGCATCAAGCTAATGAGCAGAAGAAGTACTAACTGTTACCGGTTCTTCAACCTTATCACCAGAACCTTCTTTAAATGGGTTTATATAAGGTTTTACATCCATAATCTTAATCGTTTAATTTCTAGATGCAAAGATACATTTTTCTCTTTAAAGTACAAAGATTATTAGAACTTTTTTATTGTAATTGCCTCATTTATTCCTAAAATGCCGAATTACTTTCTACAACTTAGTTATTTTCATGATAGCTTGCAATAACTTCATAAATCTTGCAGCCTCGCCCCCATCCATCTGAACATGATGAAACTGGAAGGAGATGGGGAGCGTGGTTCGGAAGAAACCACGGCGATAACTCCCCCACATCAGCATAGGGTTGCAGAACAAATCCGTGTATTGATTCACGATACAATCAAGCTCCGTTCCTATCATCGCCGACGTTCCCACCACCATCGCATCCTCTAAAGAAGATGATTTGCATTCAGCAGCAGCCTCAGAAGTCAGACGGAGATAATCTTCATTAAACTTCTGAATATCATCAGAATAAGGAATATCGCAGGAATTGATTCCTCCCTTCTTATTTTCCACAATTACGTTAATGGCGATAGAATCGTATTGCATCAATCGCCAGGATGAGCCGGATATTTTTTCCGGAAGAAGATAAAACTCCCTGGTTCTCGATGCAGCACAACCTATCGCCCAGCACAAGACCATATTGAATTTCCATCCCCTCTTCCTGCTTATCTTCAAAATTCGGGAAACGTCGAATGTCTTGGTCAGGGTTACCATCGGCATCGGCGACGACATCCATAATTCGAATGCCGCCGCCCTGGAAGTTTCTCTTGCATTTATCTCTTTCTTCATAACATTCTTCTTCTCATCAACTTTATTTCAAATCATACTTTATCCTCATTTTCTCCTATTTATATGATAAGTTTTTTGCATCCCATTTGATGTAATGCGACTGCAAAGATAGGCAATTTTTTTAAAATAAAGGAATAAAACGAGAGTTTTTAGAGAAGATAGATTACTTTTTGATGGATAAACAGATAACATTAAAAAGAAAAACTTTAAAATAACTCCCTTATGGGATATCTAAAAACAACCTTTTTGTAACTTTTTCAACAAAATATTTGGTAGTTACATAATTTTATTGTAGATTTGCAGCAGATTTTTTAAAGAAGGAGTGCTTATGCAGAAGAAAAAAGATAAAAACCTGATGAAAACGGATGTGAAGCCGATGAAAAAAGGACTTCTATCCCAAATATTCCATCTCTATTACGATGGTTTCAGGACGATGACCCTGGGCAAGACGTTGTGGGCTGTCATCCTCATCAAGCTTGCCATCATCTTCCTGGTGCTCAAGCTCTTTTTCTTTCCAGATTTTATCAATACGAATGCCAAGAACGGAGACAAGGCTGGCTTCGTTTCCAAGGAAATTCTGAACAGATAAGACTCTGAATCCCCGCAACCTTCACATCGAAAGAAATACAAAAACATTATATAATAACAATTTTAAAACCATTCAACTATGATGACAAATCTATTGTTAGACATTACATCAGCCACCATCGACTGGTCGAGGGCGCAATTCGCACTCACGGCCATCTACCATTGGCTGTTCGTGCCGCTCACCCTGGGACTGGCAGTAATCATGGGCATCGCCGAAACATGCTACTACCGCACCAACAAGCCGTTCTGGAAGCACGTAACCCGTTTCTGGCAAAAACTCTTTGGCGTCAACTTCGCCATGGGCGTTGCCACAGGTATCATCCTGGAATTTGAATTCGGCACCAACTGGAGCAATTACTCCTGGTTCGTGGGTGACGTATTCGGCGCTCCCCTAGCCATCGAAGGCATCCTGGCATTCTTCATGGAGAGCACCTTCGTAGCCGTAATGTTCTTCGGCTGGGATAAGGTGAGCCGGGGCTTCCACCTTGCCTCCACCTGGCTCACGGGACTTGGCGCCACCATTTCTGCCTGGTGGATTCTCGTAGCCAACGCCTGGATGCAATATCCTGTAGGTCAAGAATTTAATCCCGACACCATGCGCTTCGAGATGACTTCGTTTATGGATGTGGCACTCTCGCCATTCGCCATCAACAAGTTCACCCATACCGTTACTTCCTCCTGGATCATCGGCGCCACCTTCGTAGTAGCCGTAAGCTGCTGGTATCTCCTGAAAAAGAGAGAAACCCAACTTGCCAAGGCGAGCATCAAGATGGGTGCCGGAGTAGGACTCATCGCCACCCTGCTGGCTGCGATGACCGGCGACAGCTCTGCCTATCAGGTGGCACAGGTGCAGCCGATGAAACTGGCTGCGATGGAAGCATTATATAATGGTGGAAAGGGCGAAAGCCTCACGGCGATAGCAGCCGTTCACCCCTTCCAGCAGCCCGATTACGAAAACGAACAGGAGCCAGCCATGCGCATCGCCATCCCTAACATGCTCTCGTTCTTAGCCACCCGCACAGCCGATGGCTACGTGCCAGGCGTGAACGATATTATCAAGGGTTACACCCACGAGGATGGCACCCGGGAACCTTCGGCAGAAGAGAAGATTGAAAGAGGAAAGAAGGCGATAGTTGCCCTGAAAACCTATCGCGAAACGAAGGCGAAAGACCAGCTGCCAATCTTGAAGGAGAATATGAAATACTTCGGATATGGTTACATCAAGGACGCCAAGGAACTGGTGCCGAGCATCCCAATCTGCTTCTACGCCTTCCGCCTGATGGTGGGAGTAGGATGCCTGCTCATCCTCTTCTTCGCCCTCAGCCTCTTCCTCGTCTATAAGAAGGAAATCGCCCAATACCAATGGTTCCTCATTTCTGCCATCATCATGATTCCGCTGGCTTACATCGCCTCAGAATCGGGCTGGATAGTAGCAGAAATCGGTCGACAGCCTTGGACCATTCAAGACCTGCTGCCGGTTAGCGCCGCCATCTCCGACATCGAGGCAGGCAGCGTGGCCACCACCTTCTTCATCTTCCTGGCACTCTTCACCACCATGCTCGCCGTGGAAATCAGCATCCTGGTGAAGCAGATTAAGAAAGGACCGGAATATGAATAAAAACTTAAGATTATGAATTAACTTTATGACATTAGCATTATGACATACGAATTTTTGCAATCATACTGGTGGTTCCTCGTATCATTATTAGGAGCCCTGCTGGTGTTTCTCATGTTTGTACAGGGAGCCAACACCTTGATTTTCTGTTTGGGAAAAACGGAAGAAGAGCGTCGTCTCATCATCAACTCCACGGGCAGAAAGTGGGAGTTCACCTTCACCACGCTCGTCACCTTCGGCGGAGCTTTCTTCGCCTCGTTCCCGTTGTTCTACAGCACCAGTTTCGGCGGAGCCTACTGGCTGTGGATGATCATCCTTTTCTCGTTTGTGATTCAAGCCGTGAGCTATGAATTCCAGAACAAGATAGGTAATTTTCTTGGACCGAAGACCTTTCAGATTTGTCTTATCACCAACGGCATCGTGGGTCCGCTGCTTCTTGGCGGAGCCGTAGCCACCTTCTTCAACGGCAGCAATTTTCTGATAGACAAGGGCAATATTACCAACAGTCTGCAACCCGTTATCAGCCGCTGGGCAAACGCCAGTCATGGTCTTGATGCCCTACTCGACCCATGGAACGTGGTGCTGGGACTTGCCGTACTGATGCTAGCCCGCATTCTGGGCATGCTCTACATCAAGAACAACATCGAGCACCAGCAGATTCAGGATCGCTGTACCCGCCAGTTGCCATGGAATGCCCTTCTCTTCCTATTGTTCTTCCTGCCATTCCTCATCAGATTGATGATAAAGGACGGGTTCAGCACTTCTTCTTCCGGCATTACGATAGAGAGCATGAAGTATCTTCACAATCTTCTGGAGATGCCAATCTTGCTTGTAATATTATTAATAGGTGTAGTACTCGTTCTTTTCGGCATTTTCAAGTCATCGAGGAGCGTGCTGTATAGAAAGGGAATCTGGTTTACGGGCATCGGAACCGTGCTTACCGTGCTGGTTCTGCTGCTGATAGCCGGCTGGAACAATACCGCCTACTATCCATCCAACATCGACCTTCAGAGTTCGCTCACCCTCGCCAACAGTTGCAGCAGCGAGTTCACGCTCCGCACCATGGCGATAGTTTCCCTCCTCATCCCGTTCGTCCTCGCCTACATCGTCTTTGCCTGGCGCACCATCGACCGCAAGCGTATTACGCAGGAAGAAATAGAGCAGAGAGAAGCGTATTAAATATGCGCCACACGCCCTAACAGGGCAGAAGGTGCTGTGGTATAAGTCCGTAATACTGGTTTGCAAGTCCGCTAGGCGTATCTCCCTAACGCCTAGCGGTACAAACGAATAAATATTAATTTCTCACACTTTACAATAGGATTTTGCCTATTAAGATACTTAAAATGCTTTTAACTCTGCAAGGCATAGGTTACTTGAAAACTCCAGAAGAGGAATGTTGATACTACTATACTACTATTAAGAGATGACAGAGAACCGCAAACGAACTTTTGATGATTGCGAGGGTGAAAAGAGATAAAACGGAGTCGAGGCCTTCTAGAGGAAATGGGGACTTCGGGGGTGCTGGTAACAGGCTCAAAACAGAAGTGATTTTCGGGCAAGCGTTCCAGTTGTTCCAGTTGTTCCAATTGTTCCAAATAGGTTTTCATAGGACAATATCCCTTTATAGAGACTCTATAACTACTTAATATATAGATAGTTATATATATAATAAGGTGGAATGGAACGCTCAAAAAATTAATTGGAACAACTGGAACTGGAACGCTCCGCCCAACCCAACTTCTCTCTAAAAGGCTCATAATCAATTAATTATGTAGAAATAGAGACTAAGAATTTGAAGTACAATATCCCCATTTCAACCGCTCCGACGATGAAAAAGCCGGGAAAAGGCATCGAATAGGTGCAACTTTTGCTCTCTCAGGCATCAAAAGACATGCAGGAACCCTTATTTCCGATGCTCTTCCCGATACTCGAAGTGGAGATAAATGGGGCTATTTTTCAGTATTCCGCCCTCAATTAGGGGAAATCATACCGTATTAAGACCTATCTTGTTGCCGATTCGGGCTATAATAAGGAACAACTGTCCAACATCGCTGAAACTATCTGTCCCAACTTCCGTGAATACGAAGAAACGAGATTGGAGAAAAATGTTCCGCAATCGCATGGTATCGCACGCTATCGCACAACTGATAAATCGGGATTTCGTATCTTTGCATCGTGATTCAGAAAGCGCGCAAAATCACTAGCCCAGTTGGAGAAAAAAATCTCCCTAATTGGGAAAATAAAAAGGCCTGATTTAACCCGATAAAAAAAGAACCCCCAATGCGGGAAAAACATCGGGGGCTTTTATTTTGATATCAAAAATCCTTAGTAAGGAAAAAGGAGCGGAAGAACGAAGGTCATCACAATGCCGATGATAATCTGCAGAGGCAAACCTACCTTCACGTAATCCATAAACGTATAGCCACCCGCCTTCATCACCAGCGCATTAGGAGGCGTGGAGAACGGAGAGGCAAAGCACATGCTGGCGCCCAACGTAACCGCAAAGAGGAAGGAATAAGGACTCACACCTACCTGCTGGGCCGCCACCAGGGCAATAGGAGCCATCAGCACAGCCGTGGCAGTATTGCTGATAAACATCGTCATCAGAGAAGTGGTGAAGTAGATACCTGCCAAGAGAGCTGTAGGTCCCATCGAACCCAAACTCTCTACCAGCCCCTGAGAAACCAAGGCAGAAGCACCCGTCTTCTCCAGAGCCGTAGACATCGGCATCATGGCGGCTATCAGCACGATGCTCTCCCAGTTGATGGTCTTGTAAGCCGCCTCCACATTCCGGAAACATCCGGCAAAGACGGTCAGCAGTCCGGCGATGATGACCGCCGTGACCGGAGCCACAGGAATGAAATCGAACACCATCATCGCAATCATCAGCAGCATGATGGCAGCCGCCACAGGCGCCTTATAATCCAAGAGCACCTTGTCGGCAGTCTTCTCTGGCTGGTCGATAACCACCCAGTTGCTCGTATCGGTAGCCAGATGAGCCAGATTGGTCCATTCACCCTGCACCAGGAGCATATCGCCCACATGCAGTTTGGTGGCTATCAGATTGTCGGTAATATATTCATCGCCCCGCTTTACGCCCAGCACGTTGATGCCGAAACGCTTGCGCAGGTTGGCATCGCCTATGCGCAGACCGGCAAAATTAGACGTAGGCATCACCACGATTTCGGTCAGTCCCAGGTCGTAGAAATCAATCTTCACATCCTTCATCTTCATGAGGCCGTAATCGCTGGCAAAGCGTTTCATCATCTCCTCCTCACCTATTATATATAAGGTATCGTGAACCTGAATGGTGCTGCTGCTCTTCGCCATGTTCTGGCTCACATCCTTCACCAGTCCCAGTCGTGATTTCTTCTCGTTTCTTATCTCGATGATACTCACGCCATATTTCTTCTGGATGCTCAGATCCTTCAGGGTTTTGCCCACGATATCCATCTGCTCGCCATTCTCGTCGAGGGCGGCAGAAGAGCGTCGGCTAGGCACGATGTAGCGATGCAGATTATCGAGCAGCTGATATTCGTCTACCAGGTCATCAAGCGATTTGCCCTGCTTCTTTTTCTTACCGTTCTGCTTTTTGCTGAGGAAGATTTTGCTGAGCGGCATGAGCACGATGATGCCGATGGCGATGACGATGATGCCCACAGGGAAGAAGCTGAAAAAGGCAAGCGGCTGATAACCGCCCTCGGTCAATACTTCATCGATAACCAGGTTGGGCGGCGTACCAATGAGGGTAAGCATTCCGCCCAGACTTCCGGCAAAGGCGAGCGGCATGAGGAAACGCGACGACTGCATGCCCGAGCCCGCAGCTATGCTCATGATGATAGGCATCATGAGGGCCACCGTTCCGGTATTGCTCACGAAAGCGCCGATAAACGAGGTAACAAGCATTACGAGCAGGAAGGTGATGGTTTCGTTGCCGCGCGAGAGCGCCATGAGCTTATTGCCCGTAAGCTTGGCAAGTCCGGTCTGCATGATAGCTCCACCCACCACGAAGAGTCCTATCATCATGATGACGATGGGCGAAGAGAAGCCCGCCAGCGCCTCGGCAGGCGTCAGGATACCCAGAACCAGGAGTGCAGCCAGGGCGGTAAGCGCCACGATGTCGGCCCTCACCCTGCCCCAGATGAACAGGGCTACCGTAATAACCAATATGATAAGTGTTGTTGTCATGTGCTTTTTTTGGCTGCAAATATACGGAAATAAAGTGAGAATTAAGAATTTGCGGGAAGAAAAATGAAGAAAAATCTTGCATAATACAGAGATTTATGCTAACTTTGCAAACAAAAAAAGTTAGCAACATGACAAAGAAAGGTAAACATACCGTATTATTTATCTGCCTGGGCAACATCTGCCGCTCTCCGGCAGCCGAGGGAATCATGAAGAGTCTTGTAGAAAAAGCAGGGCTTCAGGATGAGTTTGAAATCGATTCTGCGGGCATCGGGGGCTGGCACGTAGGTCAGTTGCCCGACAGCCGCATGCGCAAATGTGGCGCCGAGCATGGCTACAATTTCAACAGCCATGCCCGCCAGTTTCAGAAGTCAGACTTCGCCCGTTTCGAAACCATCGTGGTAATGGACAACGAAAACTACCGTGCCATTACCTCCATGGCTTCTTCAGAGTCTGATAGGAAGAAAGTAGTGCGCATGGCCGATTTTCTGACCCATCATCGCGAATACACCACCGTTCCCGATCCGTATTATGGCGACTATAGCGACTTCGAGCTCGTCATCACGCTTCTCGAAGATGCCTGCCAGGAGTTGCTGGACAGCATTATCGGGGAAGGGTAAAAACAGATAAAACAAAAAGGGATGAATCATCAAAATATCAGATTGATGACTCATCCCTTTTTTCATTTTAAAATATTTATACCGTAATCTCGCCCGAGCCATAGCAACGATGATGATGCTCATCATAAACTACGCAAAACTGGCCGGGAGCCACACCATGAATCGCCTCTTCTGAATGAATCATCCAGCGGCCGTCTTCCAGCTTTTCTATCGTAGCAGGATGATACTCCGGCGTATGACGAATCTTGAAAGTTACCTTCAGCATCGCAACCTCGCGCGTGAGGAAATGGAAATCATGGAGAGGAAAATCCTTCTTGTAGGCCGACTGCGGATCATAACCATGACTCACATACAGGATATTGTTCTCTACATCCTTCTTAATCACGAACCAGGGACCGCCGCCAAAGCCCAAGCCCTTGCGCTGGCCGATGGTATGAAACCACAAACCCTTGTGCCCGCCTATGCGCTTGCCAGTTTCCATCTCTATGACATCGCCCGGTTTCTCGCCCAGATAACGGCGGATATAATCATTATAATTTATCTGTCCCAGGAAGCAGATTCCCTGGCTGTCCTTGCGCTTGGCATTTATCAGATGCTCCTCCTCGGCTATCTCGCGAACCTCATTCTTGATATGATGGCCGATAGGGAAAATCGCTTTTTTCAATTGCCAGCTCTCTATCTGAGCCAGGAAATCGGTCTGGTCTTTCACAGGATCAGGACTCGTGACAAGCCATTTATCGCCATTTTCATCCGTTTCGGTCTGCGCATAATGCCCCGTGGCGATGAGGTCGTAGTTGTGACCCATCTTCTCATCGAAGGCGCCAAACTTAATCAGGCGGTTGCACATTACATCCGGATTAGGCGTAAAACCAGCCTTCACCTTCTCCATCGTATAACGGGTTACCTCGTTCCAATATTCATGATGGCAGTCAACCACTTGCAGCTTGCACCCATACTTTCTAGCCACAGCCGTAGCCATCTCCAGGTCCTCCTCCGAAGAGCAGTCCCACTCCTCTTTCTCCTCAGGACCAATCTTGATGTAGAAGCAATCAGGATGCAGGCCCAGCTGGGCAAACTCCCAAACCACAACCGAACTGTCGACGCCTCCCGAAAGGAGCACGGCAATTCTCTTATCTTTTATTTCGTCAATATTCAGCATATTCTTTCCTGTTTATAATAATCCGGTTGCAAAATTACGAAAAAAAACTGATATAATGAGCATAGAAAGGGCTAGAAATGCATGAGAAAGAGAAAAGAAAAGCCCGCAAAGCCTATTTTCGCTATAGAAAATACTTATAGCCGCATTCGTAGCTTTTAAACATAAAACGAGTTTTGCTTTCGTTTTTATCTATACCTTTGCAATCGATTTCAGAAATCGATAAGAAAGAATGTTTTTGAAAATTCAGTATTTACATTAATAGATAAAGAAAAATGGAGATTTTAAAAAATCTATTTTATGGCTTCCCAGACCTTTGGGGAGGCGGAGTAGCCCACTCTGTGATGATTCTTTCGCTGGTCATCGCCTTGGGTTTGTGTTTAGGTAAGCTCAGAGTAAAAGGTGTTTCCCTGGGCTTGGCTTGGATTCTGTTCATCGGTCTTATCTTTGGACATTTCTCTCTCAACCTTGACGAGCATCTGCTCCACTTCCTCAAGGAGTTTGGCTTGATCCTCTTTGTCTACTCTATCGGTCTGGAGGTAGGTCCGGGCTTCTTCGCTTCGTTCAAGAACGGCGGCAAGAGTCTCAACCTGCTCAGCATGATTGTTGTGGCCCTGAGTATCATTACTACCTTGGTCATCTTCTCATTTTCGGGAACATCCATCACCTCTATGGCAGGTATCCTTTCGGGTGCCGTAACCAACACTCCTGGACTGGGTGCAGCCCAGCAGGCATTCAGCGACCTGCGCCACATCGACGCCCCATCCATCGCAGCCGGCTATGCCATCGCCTATCCTATGGGTGTGCTCGGCGTTATCCTCAGCTTCATTATATTAAGGTTCGCGCTACGCGTAGACAAGCAGAAGGAAGAGGATGAAGCTAAGCGAGGCAAGGGACATCTTGAAGCGATGACCCTGAACACCTTCGCCGTAAAGGTTTCTAACCAGATGGTTTTCAAAGATACCGTCAAGCAAATCCGCTATCTGCTGAAGCGCGACTTCATGGTTTCCAAGATTATCCGTAACAACGGCGAACGCCAGGACGAGGTAGTTAACGGACAGACCGTGATAGAAGAGGGCGACATTATGCAGATTGTGGCTCATCCTACCGTAGAAGAACCTATCATCGCCCTGCTTGGCGAGAAGGTTGACGTAAAGGACGAGGAATTCAGCAGCGAACTCATCAACCGCCGAATCCTGATTACCAAGCCGGGCATCAACGGCAAGAGCATCAGCCAGTTGCAGATTAGAAGCAACCTTGGCGCCAACATTACCCGCGTAAACAGAAATGGTGTAGACCTCATCGCAACCCCAGACCTGAAACTCCAGTTGGGCGACCGCGTAACCGTAGTGGGCAAGGAACTCGCCATCGCTCATACCGAGAAGGTGCTGGGTAACCAGATGAAACGTCTGAACTACCCTAACCTCATCCCTATCTTCCTGGGCATCATGCTGGGTTGTATCGTAGCCAACATTCCGTTCTTCATCCCAGGCATCAACGAGAATCTGCGTCTCGGACTTACCGGCGGCCCATTGGTAGTAGCCATTCTGATAGGTTATTTCGGACCGAAATACAACCTCGTTACCTACAATACCATTTCAGCCAACCTGATGCTGCGCGAAATCGGAATCTGCATCTTCCTGGCTTGCGTGGGTCTCGGCACAGGCGAACAGTTTATCCAGACCGTAGCATCAGAAAGCGGACTGACCTGGATACTCTACGGCATCGCCATCACCATGATACCAATCATTCTGGGCGGCATCATCGGCAAGCTCGTGTTCCACATCAATTATTATACATTACTCGGCGTATTGGCAGGTGCCAACACCAACCCTTCTGCCCTGGCTTACGTACGTGAGCAGACTTCGGCAGATGCGCCAACAGTAGGCTATGCGAATGTATATCCATTCGCCATGTTCCTCAGAATTGTAACCATTCAGATTATTATTTTTGTATTCGGATAAACATATATGACAGAAAAAGAATTGAAAACCTGCGCTTGCGTAGAGGACAACTGCAACTGCAAGGAAATAGCAGAATCAGAACTCAGAAGAAAACTCGACTTATTATTACGTACCGGTAGCATTCTCATGGAGAGTGCTGCCGACACATCCCGCATCATGCGAACCATGAAGCGTGCAGCAGCTTTCCTCGGTCTCGACGAGCGATACATGCACCTTTACATCAACTGGAACGTGCTGATGGTAAACTATAGCGACGAGGAGCATTCCTTCTCCAAGTTCCAGAGATGCGAGAAGCACGGTATCAACCTCACCTCTATTTCCCAGGTAAGTAAGCTCACCTGGACAGCCATCAAGGAAAACTATTCGCTCGAACAGTATGAGCAGGCTCTGAACGACATCAAGGCCACCCCACGCAGCTTCACCCCTTGGCAGGTAGCCATCGGCGGCGGTTTTGCCTGCGGCGGATTCTGCATCCAGTTCGGTTGCGACTGGCCAGCCTTCTTCTTCTGTTCGCTTGCAGCCATATTGGGTTTCCGCCTGAGAATGTTTTTGCCAACCAAGGGCTGCAACAACTATGTAGCCATCGGTATTTCGGCTTTCGTAGCCACTCTGATAGCCTGGTTGACCTCATTCCTTTCGCTCAACCCATCGATTGCCGAAGCGCTTCCAGCCTTCATGCATTCAGATACCCCTTGGCATCCGCTGATGGCGTGTGCCCTCTTCATCGTGCCGGGAGTTCCACTCATCAACTTTGTGTGCGATATGCTCGACGGGTATATTGAGGTGGGAATGGTTCGTGCCCTGAACACCCTGCTGATGCTCTTTGCGATGGCTTTCGGTATCGCCTTCGCCATCCAGGTTTGCCATATCGACAACTTTGTGAAGGATCTTACGATGACTCCTCATCACGAATACTGGGAGTTTGCCATCGCAGCTGCCGTATCGGCCATGGGTTTCTCTACCATCTTCAGCATACCTCGCCGTCTGTTGCCGGTTGTAGCCGTGGGCGGTATCATCGCCGTATGCTTCCGCAATTTCGTCAATCTGGGTCCATCTAACGGCAACATCGGTCTCGACATGGGGCTGAGCATCGGTTCGCTTGCCGGTTCTGCGCTCATCAGCATCATCGTGATCAAGGCGCGCCATTGGTTCCATACCCCTCACCAATGCATCACCATTCCTAGCGTCATCCCAATGGTACCGGGAGTTCTGATGTATCGTGCCCTGTTCGCCTTCATCGACATGCACGGCGTGGTAGGCGAAGTAACCGTGGGTATGAACAACCTCATCAAGGCTTCGCTCGCCATCATCTGCATCGCCCTGGGTGTGGCAATTCCAAACGTATTCTTCCGCCGCTTCATCGCCGACAACCGCAAGCGCAAGCTGCTGGATATGCTGGTAGAAAGAAAGAAGAAGAATGGCGAATTCGTAGATTTGCACGAAGTAGAAATCAAATAATCATCTGGTTGGAAATCTGATTTTCATCGGATGATAATTGGAAATTCATCCGATGATAATCAGGTTTTCATCGGATGATAACCGAATAAAAAGAAGTAGAGATGCGATAAAACATCATTTTATTCTTCAAAAAAAGAGGATATTAAAATAAATGTTTTATCTTTGCACCCAAATTTAGCTATCGGTTATTTCTATAGCCAATAGCTTCAATAAAGGAACAATATGGAAATACGACAACTGAAATATTTCTTGAAGGTAGCCGAGACGCTCAACTTCTCAGAAGCTTCGCGCAAGTTATACATCACCCAGAGCACCCTCTCACAGCAGATTTCGCATCTGGAACAGGAGATAGGTCTGCCTCTCTTCGAGCGCAATTCTCATGAGGTTTACCTCACAGAGGCGGGCAAGGAATTGAGACCTTACGCCCAAAACGCGGTCAATTCTGCCGAAGCCTGTGTAGACCACATGAACGATCTGAAGGAAATGCTTACAGGCGAACTGAACATTGGCGTAACGTTCTCCTTCAGCAACATCATGTCCGAGACGCTCATCGCCTTTCTCCACGCCTATCCTCATGTAAAGCTCAACATCCAATACCGCACCATGCAGGAACTGATGGACGGACTGAAGAAGCGCGAACTCGACCTCGTTCTGGCTTTCAAGCCTCTGAAGAACGATAAGGCGGTAGACAGCCGAGCTATTTTCAGCAACCGTCTTGCCGCTATCGTGAACGTGAATCATCCGCTGGCGCGCCTTTCATCGGTCAAGCTTTCCGATCTGGAGCGCTACGACCTCATCCTTCCTTGCAAGGGTCTGCAGGCACGCAACGCCTTTGATCACATGGTAGAGGGCAAGGATTTGAACTACAAGATTATGGTAGAGGTGAATAATGTAAACATCATCTTCGACCTTCTGAGCCGCAGCAATCTGGTGACCATTCTCTCCGAATCGACCACCATTCTGCAGAACGGTCTGAAGGCGATTCCTATCGATGCTGCCGACAACGAAATGGATGGCTGCATCCACATTCTGAAAGATGCCTACATGAAAAACTCAGCCCAGGAGTTCATCCGTATGCTGAGCCAGAGCACCAGCATCCTTGCCAATTTTGCCCTAAAGGATATCCTGAGATAATCATCTTAACACCTGGCGGCTCGCGAGCCTATTTGCTCGCGGCTAGAACAGATAAAAAAATCCTCGTTCGAGTTCTTTTTCGAGCGAGGATTTTTTCTTCTTACCTTTATGGGGACCAGCGATGGAATCGCTGGGAACGGGAACCAGAGGGATGACACGCAACCCCGCTAGGTTTTTTACCTTTTTACTTTTTTACCTTTTTACCTTTAAACAGCCTTTTTACCCTTTCTTTCTTGCGATGATAATCGTTACGCCAGCCAGGATAGCGAGGATGCCTATCGCCAACTGCAGAGAGAAACTCTCGCCGAAGACGCATACGCCGATGATTACCGCCGTTACAGGCTCCAAGGCTCCCATGATGGCGGCTGGAGTACTGCCGATAAGATTGATGGAGATGGTCATGAAGAAAAGCGACAATACCGTTGGCAACAAAGCCAGCTGGGCAGCACAGAGCCATTGTTTAGGCGTTTGAAGCATCTGTATCGGCTCGCCTGCAATAAACGAATAGACAAACATCGTAAGCAGTCCGAAGACTAATATATAAAAGGTAAACTTGATGTTCGACATGCCCGGATTCTTCCATTGGTTGATGGAGATGATGTAAAGGGCATAGAGCAGGGATGAACACATGACGAGGGCAAAACCCGCCGTGCTCAACTTATCGTTTCCATCGCCCTGATAGAGCAATCCTACTCCCGATACCGCCAGAAGAATGGCAAGCGAGGTAGACCACGTTACCTTCTCGTGGAAGAAGACCGTCATCAGGATGGCCGTCATAATAGGATAAACGAAGAGGATGGTGCTGGCAATACCTGCCGCCATATAATGGAAACTGACATAAAGCGTAGCTGATGAGAGCGAAAACATGCAGCCCAGCACGCCAAGACGAATCAGATGTCCCCACTTCACCTTGAAACTCTCCTTGCGGAACAGCATCACCACGGCAAACATCAGTACCGCCAAGAGATAACGATAGATGAGTACAGAACTGGAGTTGAATCCGTCGCCATAGAGTTCGAGCGTGCCCAAAGGATTGGTACCATAACATACTGCGGCAACAATGCCCGCCGCAAAGCCTTTAACTTTATTACTGCTTGTCATTAGATTAAATACTATTTTTTTTCTTATACTTCTTGTTATCTATCTATTTCGGGCTACAAAGTTACAGCAAATATTCGAGATAAGCTAACAAAATCGTATAAATATATTGTAATATCTGAGAAAAAACGCTCTTTTCTTGTGCTTTACGAAAATAAATTGTACCTTTGCAATATCTTTGAAAAAAAATAATCAGATGAAACATTAAAAACTAAACAAAAGAATTAATAACAATGGAACAGATTAAGAATGATCAGCTCACACTTGAGATTTCATCTCTCGGAGCAGAACTTCAGAGCATCAAGGATGCTAATGGTAATGAATATCTCTGGGATGGCGACGAGAAATACTGGAACCGCCACTCTCCTATCCTCTTCCCTATCGTATGCGGATTGTGGAAAGACACTTATCGCACAGAGGGCAAGGAGTATCACCTTCCTCGCCATGGTTTCGCACGCGATACAGAGTTCAAACTCGTTGGCAAGACTGCCGACCGCCTCACCTTCGCGCTCATCGACAACGAAGAGACTCAGAAGAACTATCCTTACCACTTCAACCTTGCCATCTCTTACCGCCTGCAGGGCAACGAGATTCATGTCATCTGGCACGTAGAGAATACCGACGACAAGGAAATCTTCTTCCAGATTGGCGGTCACCCAGCATTCATGGTTCCTGGCTGCAAGAAGGGCGAAGAAATGAAGGCGACCCTGAAACTCGACAACGAGGCTCCTGTTCGTCTCTATGGTAACGTAGGCGGATGCATCGACCGTCAGGCTAAGGAAACCGTAGAAACCGACAAGGGTATCTGGGAAGTAAACGAGGAGACTTTCGCAGAAGATGCTGTTATCTTCGACAAGAGTCAGGTTAAGCAGGTGAGCATTCTCAACGAGCAGGGCGAACCTCATGTAACCCTCGAGTTCAAGACTCCAGCCGTAGGTATCTGGAACCCAACAGGCAAGCACGCCCCATTCATCTGCATCGAGCCATGGTATGGTTTGAACGATTGGGCTGAATATGATGGCGAGTTTAAGGACAAGTATCTGATGAACCGTCTGCAGCCAGGTGCAAGTTTCATGAGTGAGTATATCATCAGAATTGAGAAATAATGGAAGAAAAAGACAATTTGCAACTCCCCGAGAACGCATTCCGCGAACTGAAAGACGGGGAGGAATATAAGCCGCTGATGTCGCCTGACAAGGTTTATCCTGAGGTGAACGGATGGTCGGTTACATGGGGAATCGTGATGGCAGTCATCTTCTCTGCCGCCGCAGCTTATCTGGGCTTGAAGGTGGGGCAGGTGTTCGAAGCAGCCATCCCTATCGCCATCATCGCCGTGGGCGTAAGTACCGCTACCAAGCGTAGCAAGGCGCTGGGCGAGAATGTCATCATCCAGAGCATCGGAGCCTGTTCGGGTGCTGTGGTGGCAGGAGCCATCTTTACCCTGCCAGCCATCTACATCCTGCAGGCTAAATATCCGGAGATGACTACTTCGTTTATGAAGATCTTCATGGCTTCGGCCTTGGGAGGAGTCTTGGGAATCCTTTTCCTTATTCCTTTCCGCAAGTACTTCGTAAGCGATATGCACGGCAAGTATCCGTTCCCTGAGGCTACGGCTACCACGCAGGTACTGGTGAGCGGAGCCAAGGGAGGCGACCAGGCTAAGCCGCTGCTCATAGCCGGACTGGTGGGTGGTCTTTACGACTTTATCGTAGCCAGCCTGGGATGGTGGAACGAGAATTTCACATCGCGTGTGGTAAGTTTGGGATGCGACCTGGCTGACAAGGCTAAACTCGTATTCAAGATAAACACAGGTGCTGCCGTATTAGGTCTGGGTTACATCATCGGTCTGAAGTATGCCTTCTTCACCTGTCTGGGTTCGCTCGTAGTATGGTGGCTGATTGTTCCGGGCATGAGCGTTATCTTTCATGATAGCGTGCTGAGCGCCTGGGATCCTAGCATCGTGAAGACCGTGGGGGCCATGAGTCCGGAGGAAATCTTCCGTGCCTACGCCCGCAGCATCGGTATCGGCGGTATCGCCATGGCGGGTATCATCGGCATCATCAAGAGCTGGGGCATCATCAAGAGTGCCGTAGGTCTGGCTACCAAGGAGCTGAAGGGCAAGAGCGATGTGGATGAGAACGTGAAGCGTACCCAGCGCGACATCTCTTTCAAGATTATCGCTATCGGTTCGCTTGTTACCATCCTCGTAACCTTCCTCTTCTTCTGGTTTGGCGTGATGGAGGGCAACCTTCTCTTCGCCATTATCGCCATTCTGCTCGTGGCTGCCATCGCCTTTCTCTTTACTACCGTAGCGGCTAATGCCATCGCTATCGTAGGTTCAAACCCTGTTTCGGGAATGACCCTGATGACGCTCATCTTCGCCTCTGTGGTGATGGTGGCTGTAGGCCTGAAAGGTCCTGGCGGCATGCTGGCTGCCCTGATTATGGGTGGTGTGGTTTGTACAGCCCTCTCGGTAGCAGGTTCGTTTATTACCGACCTGAAGATTGGTTACTGGCTGGGAACAACTCCTAAGAAACAGGAGGGATGGAAATTCCTCGGTACCCTGGTGAGTGCGGCTACCGTGGGCGGCGTGATGATGCTGCTGAACGAGACTTACGGTTTCGCATCGGGTTCGCTTGCAGCTCCTCAGGCTAATGCGATGGCTGCGGTTATCGATCCTTTGATGAATGGCGTGGGAGCTCCTTGGGTGCTCTATGGCATCGGAGCCGTGATAGCCATCGTGCTGACTTATTTCAAGATTCCTGCCCTGGCTTTCGCTCTGGGTATGTTTATTCCGCTGGAACTGAACGTTCCTCTGCTCGTGGGTGGAGCCATCAACTGGTATGTTACTTCGCGCAACAAGGATGCCAAGGTGAACAGCGAACGTGGTGAGAAGGGAACGCTCATCGCCAGCGGCTTCATCGCCGGTGGAGCCCTGATGGGTGTGGTTAGCGCCCTTCTGAAGTTTGGCGGCATCGAGGTAAGTATCGCCGACAGCTGGTGGGTTAATCCGATGTCTGAGGTTTGTTCGCTCCTGGCTTACATCTGCCTCATCGGTTTCTTTATCAGAGCCACAAAGAAATAAAGAATAGGCTTTTTACAAATAAGACAATCGCCTGGATGCATCTGAGCACCCAGGCGATTTTTTATTCTATCCGAATAGTTTTTCTATCCTACGATTCCGCAGCCACGAAATCCATCGGCTTGACACCAAACTGCTTCTGGAAGCACTTGGCAAAATAGCTAGGACTGCTGAAACCTACCATATAGCTGATTTCGCTGATGCGGTAGTTTCCTTCTTTCAGGAGCTGTGCGCCCTTCTTCAGTTTCACGAGCTGTATCATCTCGTTTGGCGTAACATCGGCAAGACCGCGAATCTTATTAAAGAGCGAAGAGCGGCTCATGCCCATCTTTTCTGCAAGGAACGCCACGTTGAGTTCCGGATTCGCCACATTCTCTTCGATGATGCGAGACATTCGTTCCAGGAACGCATTATCAACCTGAGTTGGAGCAATCTCTGCTATCGGCTCAAGCGGAGTATGAGAGAACTTACTCCTCAACAGACGGCGCATCTCAAGAAGCTGTCTTACGCTTGCCTCAAGATACTTCATCGAGAACGGCTTTTCTATGTAGACATCGGCTCCACAGTTCATACTCTCCGTCTTCGCCGCATCATCGGTCTTTGCCGTAAGCATCACGAACGGCAGATGAGAGTATTCTGAATTTTCACGCACCCTACGGCAGAACTCCGGACCGTCCATCTCCGGCATCATCCAGTCGCTTATGATGAGCGAAACCGGATGCTTCTCCAGTCTACGTAGCGCATTCTTTCCGTTGTCGGCGGTATAAACCGTATACATCTTTTCGAAATGAGCCTTCACAAACTGGCGCATGTCTTCATCGTCATCCACAATCAGCATCACCGGTTTTGCCGGTTCACGAAGCGGACTAACAATAGCATCGCCTGCCTTTTGAGAACCTTGCTCAACTGGAGTTTCATCTGTCAGCAGATTTTCCTCTGCGTCAACCTCTTCTTCCTTCACCATTTCGTCTGCCTTTTCTACCACAGCATCCAACTGGTTGAGCGGCAAGGTTACGATAAAGGTAGATCCCTTACCTACTGCAGATTCTACTTCAACCATACCATGATGAGCCTCAACGAGATTCTTCACGATGTTGAGACCGATTCCAGTTCCCGGTTTGTTGTCGCGTGCCTGATAGAAGGCTCCGAAGATTTTCTCCTTTTCGTCAGGACTGATTCCCAATCCGTTGTCTTCCACCTCTATGCGGAAATGGGTTCCATTCTCCAGCAGGCGACAGGACAGGTGCACATAATCTCCGGTATATTTCAAGGCGTTGGTCATCAGATTGCTGATAACCTTGGTAACGGCCTCCTGATCTATCATCGCCACGAGATCATCAGCAGGATAATCAACATCAAAACGGATGCTTTTCTGCTCGAAGGTAGGAGCGAAGCGTTCTGCCACAGCATGCATCAGCTTCGAAATGTTGTTCAAATGGAAATGAATCTGCATGCCCTTCTGCTGCACTTTGTTGAAATCGAGCAGCTGATTGACGAGCAGGAGCAACCGCTGGGCATTACGGTCGATAACAGAAAGCGTCTGCGTGATAGTTTCACCATCGGCCAGTTTTCCGGAAACCTGTTTCCAATGCTCTTTCAGACTCTCCAAAGGTCCGATGATAAGCGTTACCGGCGTACGGATTTCATGGGCAATCATCGTGAAGAACTGCAGGCGGGCATCTCTCATCTCCTGATCCTGCTTGAGTTCCAACTGGTCGAGTTCTTCCTGATGACGGAGTTTCTCACGTTTCAACCGGCTCTGCATGAACCAGTAGATTGCGTAACCGATGAGCAGAAGATACAGAATCTTGGCTGGCAGAGACCACCAGAACGGCGGATGAACCACAATCTGGAGTCTTGCCTCATTCTTCGACCATACACCATCATTATTGGTTGCCTTAACCAAGAAGGTATAGGTTCCGGCAGGAAGATTGGTATAGTTGGCACGATGCTCGTGGGTATAAATCCAATCCTTGTCTACTCCCTCAAGTTTGTAAGCATACTGGTTCTTCTCAGGCGATACATAGCTCAAGGCGGCAAACGAGATATTGATGGTATTCTCGTTATGAGACAGATTGAGTTCTGCTGCATGACTCAGAGATTTCTCCAGCTGGTCGCTCCCCGCCTCTATCGGCTGACCGAAGAGTTCTACCGAAGTGATTGCTACAGGAGGAGCTACCTGGTTAATCTTAACGAGATATGGATAAAAGCAGTTGAAACCTCTTGTAGAACCGAAATAGATTCTGCCATCAGAGGCCAGGAGTCCGGCGTTTGGCATAAACTGGTCACAGGTAAGTCCGTCATATTTATTGAACAGCTGGACAGGTTCACCCGGCGTATATTTCACAATACCCTTGCTGGTAGAAATCCACATTACTCCCTGCGAAATGACAAGACTCGCGAAATCCAGGCTAGGCGCATCGATGGAGATGCGTCGGAATATACCTTTTGAAGGCAGAAATTCGCAAAGCCCATCGCCGGTTGCGGCATAGAGCTGCCCCTTTTCTCCAATAACCAGACAGTTTACCTGATCACTTACCAGCGAAGTAGAATCATTCTCAACATGCTTATACTGTTTCCAGGCATTATTCTTGTCCAAGCGCCACAAGCCACCTCCCTGGGTAGCAAACCATACGTTGCCCTGAGGATCTTCCTTGATATCGATGGTAAGCGACTTGAACGACTTGATTTTACTAAACTTCTGCTGCCCTTCATCGAAAAGGCTGGCTCCATCCATCGAAGCCGCCCACAGCCGGTTCTTCCGGTCGCGATAAATACAATAGGCATTACTGCCAGAAACCATTCCATCGGTAGAGAAAACCTGCTGCGCTCCGGTAGCCATATTCATTCTGATGACACCATTGCCATAGGTTCCTACCCACAGATTATCTTCATCAGCAAAGAGCGCATGAACATTATACTTGCCCATAGCCGCCTTGCCCGGATAAGAAACAAAACTGTTGGTCTGGGGATTGAAGCAGTCAAGTCCGGCATCATCGGTAGCTATCCAGATGCGATGCTGCTGGTCTTCGAAGAATCTTCCTACCACATTACCGCGCAATCCCCCCTGTCGAGCTGAGTAAGCACGGAAACGTTCTTCAACACTCGTAGAAGGAAGATAACTTACGCCACCATAGAAAGTAGTTACCCAGATGCCGCCCTCATTATCGCCCGCAATACCATAAACAAAACGCTCGTTGGTACTCCGGCTCGGATCGTTTACTTCCGACAGCATACTCCAAGAGCGGTTCTGGATGTCATACTGCACCAATCCATCATCGCTGGCTATGAGAAGATACTTGTTGCCGTTGCTGTAAAGCTGATGGATATGATGAACTGCATTACTCAAGGTTCCGCTGATGAGTTGTTCGGCACTACCATCGGCGTTGAGCTTGTAAAGTCCGTTTTCCCAGGTTCCGACATAAAGATTGCCATCAGGAGAGGCATGCATCGCCATGCCGTGAAACATGGTTGCATCGCCCTTCAGAGGGAATGCTTCAAACTGGTCGGTCGACTTGTTGAGATGATAGATGCTGGCTTTCCCATGGTTACAGAGCATCCATACCTGGTTGTTGGCATCAACCAGCGTACTTTGCACTTTACCCTGAATATTCTTCATCGGATACTGATGCAGTTCGTGAGTAGTCCGATTGTATCTGAACACGCCCTGTCCGTTAGTAGAAATCCAAACATTCTGATCGCCGTCAAGCGAGAAATTTAGAACAGGCACCGTAATCTTATCACTCAGTTTCTGGAATCGGTCGGTTGCATTACAGAACAGATAGGCTCCATTATTGCCACCTACCAGCAGTCCTTCTTCGCAAGCAGTAAGGGCGCTCACAAACTGGTCTACAGTCGTAAAGGGATTATAATAGGTTTTGACATCGTATCCGTCAAAACGGCACAAACCGTTGTCTGTACCAAACCACATGTATCCCTTGGAACCTTGAACCACGCTACGCACAGCATTACTCGGCAAACCATCATCCATCGTGATAGAGCGCACCATAGGGTCGATAGGAGCCCATTGTGCACCCGAGTTGGTTTGCGTTATCGAATGTGGCTGCGCCTGAATATCCGTAGCCCCTTTCGAAACAAAGGCTGTCGGCACCTGCGCCTCAGCCCCTATAGGCATCATCATGCAGAGCACAGAAACCATTAGAGTAGATATCTTTCTCATTATATGAGTCTTTATTTTCTGTTGTTAGATAATTTAATGCCGCAAAATTACAAAAATATAACGAGAAATACAACAAAAAGAACAAAAAAAGCCCTGAAACAAACAAATAGCTACTTTTTTAAAGTAAGACTATCCGTTTGCTTCAGGGCAAAACTTAAATAATGATTCAAGTGAGAAGTTTCACTATCAACAGATTGAAACCAGAATTACTTACTCTTTACATCGCTCCATTTAGGCGGTTTCACACCCAGCAGATTCTTCACGAAGAAATCGTAACGCTTGTGCTCGCCATAGAGTTCGCCCATGGTATGATGGGCTCCAGGAATCACCACGAGTTCGAAATCCTTGTTCGCCTTTTCCAGGGCATTCACCACCTGATAGGTGCTCGATGGATCTACGTTGTCGTCTATCTCGCCTACCACCAGCATCAACGGGCGCTCCAGCTTGTGGGCATTCTCCACGTTGCTGCACTCCACGTAACTGGAATCGATAGGCCAGCTCATCCATTGCTCGTTCCACCAGATTTTATCCATCCGATTGTCGTGACAGCCGCAGGCACTATAGGCTGCCTTGTAAAAATCGCCATGCAGCAATACGGCTGTGGTACTCTCCTGTCCGCCTGCCGAACAGCCATAGATTGCCACATTATCCGCATCCATATAAGGATACTTCTTGGCTGCAGCCTTGATCCAGAGTTCACGGTCTGGGAATCCGGCATCCTTCAGATTCTTGTAGCAAACCTCCTCAAACTTCTTGCCGCGATAGGAAGTTCCCATCGCATCGAGCTGAACTACGATGAAACCGAGTTCGGCAAGCGAAGTGGAGTACCAGTTGTATGGCATGAAACTCTTCGGAGTATAGGCATCGCCCGGACCCGAATAGATATACTCGATAACCGGATATTTCTTGTTCGGATCGAAATTGGTAGGGCGCTGGATGATGCCCCACATATCAGTCTTGCCATCACGCCCCTTAGCCACAAATACCTCAGGAGCAACCCATCCGTGCTTCTTCAGCGTAGCGATATCAGCCGTCTCCAGAGTCTTGACGAGCTTGCCCGTCTGCGCATCTCTGAGCACGGTAACTGGAGCAGCATCCACCTTAGAATAGGTATCCAGGAGATAACGGTAATCATAGGTGTACTGGACACTATGATTTCCCTCTTCAGGAGTGAGCGCCACCATATTCTTGCCGTCGATACCTATTTTATAATAATGTACCAGATATGGGTCCTCATTCCTGTTCACGCCACTAGCCGAGAAATAGATTTCTCCCTTCTCTTCATCCACACGCTGGATGCCGCGAACAAACCATTCGCCCTTTGTAATCTGTCGGATAGCCTTCGATTTCTGCACATCGTAGAGATAGAGATGATTCCAGTTGTCGCGCTCACTCATCCAGAGCAGTTGCTTGCCATCCTTGATAAACTGACGCCACAAACGACCATAGTTCACGAAAGTATTGGCACGCTCCTCTACCACGGTACGAAGCTTGCCGGTTTCGGCATTCATCGCCAGCATCTGATAGAGATGATGCCCACGCTGGTTGTACTCCATCGTCACCTCCTTGCTGTCTGGTGTCCATTGCATCCACTCCAGTTCATACTGGTTTTCTATCTGATGCTTGTCAGCCTCCACCTTCTTTCCGGTAGCCACATCGATGATGACCGGATAGTGCTGTGGCAGGGCATCGCCCGGCTTGGCATACTCCTGCTTGTGGAGGATAGGCTGCAGCTGGTCGGCAGGCGAAGATTCTACGTAGTAGGCATAGCGCTTCTCTACCGGAACACGCTTGCATACGAAGATGTGCTTGCCGTCTGGGCTCCATTGGATGCGGTTGCTGTAATAGCATCCGATGGTACCATCCTGAGTGAGGATTCGCTTGGCTTCGGTATAAGGTTTTCCGGCCTCATGAACCACCACGTTGTAACCTTCTATGTAGGCTTCCATCTTGCCGTCTGGCGAAAGTACCGGATAAGCCTCCTTCTCTTCATCCACCTCCATCCAGTGGCGCTCGTGGCGTCTGCCAAATTGAGGTTTGTTGGCAGGACGAGGCTTGATGCCCAGCGCCTTTTCCATCGCATCCTGCGAATCATAGGTCTTCATCTCATCCTTGTCGGCATCATAGGAAACAAACTTCTTGCCCTGAGGAGTAGAAATCTGATAATGCAGTACGTGGGTGGAATCGCACCAAGCCGATGAGCGTGCCCAATGGAACACGGAATCGGCAGAGAACTGATGACGCAGCGCATAGGCTCTGTTGTAATCTTCTAATGTGCCCTGTGCTGAAGCTGTAGCTGCCGGCATCGCCAAAGCTGCGCTCAACAGCGAAAGAGCTAAAATCTGATTCTTCATTATGCTTGATATTTTACTTGTTAACTTCTTAAGTTTTTTTCTCCAGTTAGGAAAATATTATTTCCCAGTATAGAAATCGGTGATGCGTCGGATAGCACGCTGGCAAACCGGACAGAAATCATCCACTTCGTTGATTCGCATACGGCAAACCTGTGCCGGACGGTAACATCCCTTGCTCTGGTTGCCCGCACCCTCGAACACACCAATCTTGAAGACGGCTTCGTTGAGTTTCTTCTGCTCCTTCGCGTTTCTGATATTCTTATAATCTGGAAGTTTGGCAAGCGGCGTAGGAATCTTCACGCCCTTTGGCATCATATCCGCCCACTTGCTCTGGAAATCCTTCAGCGTGGTAAGGTTCGGTTCCCAAGGCTCGGTATCGCTAGGATACATCGGGTCATACTCATCGGTACTGTACTCATCGCCCAAGCCCGCATAGCCATGACCGAACTCATGTACCAGCACCTTCTTGAACGTAGGATGATCAGAGGTAGAAAGCGTTACCTGGTTATAGATGCCGCCGCCACCATACGTAGGAGAATTCACCAATACGATGATCTGCTCGAAAGGCACATTACTCAAGGCATCATAGATGCGATGAATCTTGCTCGTGGTGAGATAACGGTTCGAATAAAAAGTATCGTAATGAGAGCAAGCCATCGTATTCTTCCATTTCCCGTCGTGCGGAATACTTGGTCCCTCATCGAGCGATGGAGCCGCAACAGCCACCACGTTGAATCTCGACTTGAGCGAAGCGAAAGGTTCGCGCTCGAAGATGGCATCGGCTGCCCGCTGCGCATCCTGATAGAACTTATCCATCTGGTCCTGGCGATAACCCTCGGCGATGATGGCGAGGTCAACACAGTCGGCAGTCTCTCCGCTCTTCACGATGTAGCGGTAAGGGATGTCATTCTCGCCCAATGGTCGGATGAGGATATCCTGTGGATTGATGGTATGGCGCAGTTCTGCGGTCACCTTCTGATGCGTATCGCTCAGGGTGATGCTTACATCCACCGGCTTCTTTGGAAACGGCACAAGGAAACTGCTCTCGAATGATTTTTGCAAATGCTTAGCCTCCTGTGTAAGCTGCCACTCCTGGAAGAGTGTGGAGAAGGTGTTTACATAGAGCACCTTGTTGGTGCCATGTTCATACACGGTTACCTGTCCGTTTCCGTTCAGGAATTTCTCATCCAGTCTTGTCTTTCTGCCCGCCCAGGTAGGGTTGCTGTAAGCCTGTTCAAAATAGATAGCCTGGTTCACGCTATCGCCCGCCACGATGTAATCCAATCGCAGCGTCTTGTCTTCGAAGTTGTCTTCAAAGCGTTGTGCCTGCATCGGCAACGCCATCATCAAGGCGAGGGATGCCGATAATAAAGTTTTATTCTTCATTTTTTATTTCATTCTCTTTAATAATGATATTTACTTCACTCTTACCTCATAAGGGAAACGGCGGGAAGATGGATTGAGCGAATGATTCGCAGGAGCACCCATCACCACGAGATAGAGCGCCTTGAGAGGCTGGGACTTTGGAGCTTGAAGTGAAACCTTTCCGTTCATAGCTTCGCTCATCGGGCTGTAGATGCATTCATCGGTATCGGCAGTTACTCCCACCAAACCATAACGGTAACCGATGGTTCGCGCCATCTTATCCTTGGATACCTTGAACAACTTACCCTCGGCATCGAGTGCTCTGAAATCTACAGTAACCTTCTTACCTGCCTTCGGAATTTCCAACTTGATGGCATTGAAACCATAGTTCTCTGGAACCGAAGCTGTATCCGGACGGAGATAACCATTCTTTTGCTTCAGCATCCTGGTATCGAAGGTGCAGGCATAAGGACGGGTCTCCTTGCGGGCATAACCGAAATCGAAGTTCACGAGATGACGGTAGCAGTCGAACATTTCATCATTAAACTGCTTCTGACTCATCTTATATTTCCGCTTGTAGGTAACAACCGGGTCCTCTCCTACTTTTCCTTCCCGATAGAGCTGGGCGATGCTTTCCAATCCATGTTTCTCTGCCCACCATTCTATCACGTATGGCGAATGATAGATGTTGTCCAGATGCAGATAACCCTTATGGGTAAGCTGTCTGAAGGCATCAAAATGATACTTCTCATCTGTTATCCAGTCGGGATTCACTCTCCAGAGCATCCATTGGGATGTCATCTCGAAGAAGCCACTTCCTCCCCAGGCTTCGCCCGTTTTGTCTGCCATAATCTGAAGTTGGAAACTGTGTCCCAACTCGTGAGCCAAACAGTTGAGTTTCTTATCTTGAATACGGTTAGGTGTTACCCAGAGCGCTCCGATAAAGTCATCGTAAGTTCCGCCGTAAGCAGTTCCTTCCAGCGAATAGTTCACCATCACCATCATCTTATACTTGTCGCAGATACTTCCCGGCAGAGAAAACTTCAGGGTGTCACGGAAGAAACGGTAGAAACATTCTACCTGAGTTTGTAGATTGCCCAGGTCGAATTTCATCGGTTTACCTTCGAGCGAAGGAGGATTCTGCGGATTGTCTCCGAATGGCTTTTCCCAGAAATACACGATATTCTGGGTCTGTGCACTATGTCGCCAGCACCATCTCTCATCATCCTTGTTGAAATCATAGGGTTTCAGAGAGTCCGGTACGAAGATGAGTTTCTGTGGTGCAGATACGGGATTTACGGGTCTGGTGGCAGGAGCCTCAGATGGGTCCTGCTGTGCCAGGACTGCAGTAGCCCAAGGCAAGGTTGCCGCTGTGAGTATCAGCGATAAAAAGATTCGTTTCATTTCGGTTATGATTTTTGCGTTATTTATATTTTTGCGTTATTTATTATTTTCGTTATTGATATTTCGCCACAAAAGTACTGATAATCTTGCAAAAACGCTCACAATATCGTCTAAAATGATACAAATATCGTATCTTCTCAAAGAACATCTTAGAGATTTGTCAAAAATTACATCAAAATGATAGATTTGTGCAAAAAAACTTGGGAGATATTATAAAAAGTCGTATCTTTGCCAAAAGAATTCTATAAAAGAACAGATTATGAGATTATCAGAAGAACGATATATTAGCTTACTTACCGACTTTGGTTTCAAACGTATATTTGGAACAAAGCCAAACAAAGACTTGCTCATCAACTTTCTGAATTCACTTTTTGATGGAGAGCAAGTCATTAAGGATGTTCGCTACCTTAATAGCGAGCACGTTGGTGATGTTTTCGCTGAGCGCAAAGCTATCTTTGACGTGTATTGTGAAAATGAGAAAGGAGAAAAGTTCATCGTTGAAATGCAGAACGCCTTTCAGAAATACTTCAAAGACCGTTCTCTCTTCTATTCTACATTTCCTATCAGAGAGCAAGCCCCAAAAGGACAGGATTGGAATTTCAAGCTAGACCACGTTTATACAGTAGCATTGCTCAACTTTGATTTTAAGGAAGAAGCTTTCGACCAAAAAGAAATCAATCACGATGTTGGCCTGCTAGACAAAAAGACATTCAAGGTCTTTAACGACAAGCTTTCTTTCAAGTATATTGAGATTGCCAAATTCAACAAAAGCGAGACTGAGCTAGAAACTCTGTATGACAAATGGCTCTATGTTCTCAAGAATTTACCCAAGCTTGACAAACGACCGAAAGCTTTAAAAGAGAGAATTTTCACGAAATTGTTTGAAGAAGCTGAAATCGCTAAATTCAGTCAACAAGAATTACGAGAATACGAGGATAGTCTTAAGGCCTATCGAGACATAAAAAATTCAATCGATACTGCGAAGGAAGAAGGCAGAAAAGAAGGCAGAGAAGAAGGCAGAGAAGAAGGCAGAGAAGAAGGCAGAGAAGAAGGCAGAGTAGAAGGCATTGCCAAAGAAAAGTTGGCCACCGCAAAACGTCTTCTCGGCATGGGGCTCACACAAGAGCAAGTTGCCAAAGGTACAGACCTTTCAATAGAAGATATAGAGAGACTTGTTTAAACAACAGAACTTTCGCATGTGGTTCAAGAACGGGCTGAAGGCCCAAAAGCTCCTAGCTCAGGGCAGCGCCCTGGGTATAATAGCAATCAGCAAGGCGCCCTGTAAGGGCAAAAGCTTT
>ERZ772867.279-NODE-279-length-73930-cov-6.898369_pt1 | contig 73930 bp, 73 predicted proteins | sample MGYA00511341_ERZ772867 | MGnify/ENA primary metagenome ERZ772867 (study PRJEB29015, sample SAMEA2737707) | human gut metagenome | biome: human gut; feature: human-associated habitat; material: faeces | place: China | collected 2012 ... | reverse complement strand
CATAGCGCATCAGTTTCCGTAAGTTCTTGTCTTTTCGTTTTGCGTATTGCTTGAGCGCGTCCTGAAAGGTCTGCATCTCGATCCCGCTGCGGCTGCGGATCAGGTCGCAGATGGTACGCTCCATATCATAGACGGGAACGGGATTCCCGAACGGCGTGTTCATCGTGACGATTCCCACGTCATGCAATTCTTTCTTGATGGTGTAGACCTTGATGCCATCCGCTTGCAGACTGGCGGGATTGTAGCCAGTCTTGACCGTGATGGAATACGGACTCGGCTCCCGGTCGGTCAGGTCATGGAAAAACAATGCGCTTTCATGGGAGAATACGGCCTGCGCACAGCGAAGGTGCAGCAGGTACATGGCGTCCGTCCATGCGTCGGGCGAAACATAGACGCCGTGCGCCGCCTGTTCCACGCCGCGCTGTTTGGCGTAGGCATAAAATGTAGACTTGGTAATGCCGTTTTCCAAAACCTGCGCGGTTTTGAGGATGCCGTTGTTTTGCTCGAAAAGCAGATCGAGACGTTCATAGGCTGTCACGCGACCACTCCTTTCTTGCTAATATTATATCCGAGATTAGCAAGAAAGTAAACAATGATTTTAGAAAAGCAAGCCGAGGCGCTCGCCCCGGCTTGTGCTTTAACTATGGATGAAGTTTTTCATGGCTGCGTTTGCGCCTTGCAGTTTGCCCAGTCTCCACACGGCCAGCATCGGAAGCCCCATCGGGCTTATCAGAAACGCCAGCACAAGGAGGATGGTGCCGTTTCGGGCGGAGTGTCGCAAAACTCGTCGATGAGTTTTTTTCAGAACGGCAGCCGTATCTGCGGTGTCCCTGTGACGATTGGTGGCTCAATCTATAGTGGTAGTTGACAACCTGCGTTCTCGGAATGGTTGATCTTCGTCATGCGAAACAGGGAGCGCCAATTCAAAGAATTGGCAACAAAGCTGCGGCAAAAACGCAGGTCCAATCGGCGGTTGACCTGTGTTTTTGGCATTTCATAAACCGAGAGTCATTCACTTGACCCTCGGTTTATTCATTTTTCGGCTTTAGCCGATAAAATTCGTTTATCCCGATGCTATGTGGAGGTGCATACCATGCCAGAAGAGCCGGAAGTATTCAAAAAACTTGCTGAAGCCGAAGCGACTCCCGATTTATTCGTTCCCTTTACAGGAAGCTATGAGATGAACCAGCAGATCATAGAACATAAGACTTGGTTAAAAACTATCCGGCACGAGAAACCGAGTCCAAAGTGTCATTACCGTGTCGGTATTTATATTCGCTACTTCAATCAGACAAAGCATGACAACTATCTTGAATACCACATCCGGCAGTATCAGGATACGATGGCGCTTTATCCCAATTGGGATCTGGTAGGTTTTTACATTGACGAAGGTGCTACTGCTCCGAATATGGAGAGCGCTAAAGAGTGGTGCAGGCTGCTGAGTGATTGCTTTTCCGGCAAAATAGACTTGATCATTACCCAGAAGGTTTCTAATGTCTCGAAAAAACACTATGAGATTACGATCATAGCGCGTCTGCTTGCTGCTCTTAAAAACCCGGTCGGGATTTATTTTGTTTCGGAGAATATTTTCACACTCGCCTCCTATTATCTGCACGACAACCACGATAAGGAGTATTTTCCTTCTGAGGATTGGGAAGTGCTGCCCGAAGATGAAGCGGAAGACCTTCCCCTCTTGACGGGAGGTGTAGATGATGCTTGATACCGAAAACAAACGCCGGAAAGAGCAGCAGAAACAGAAAGTCAAGAAGCGGTACAGCGTAACTATCGATCCTGAAAACTACTTGTTCATTCCAGCGAAGAAACAAGCGGGCTATTACGACAATGATGTCAACCAGCGGGTTGCGATTTACGTTCGCGTCTCGACGGATGATGTCCGGCAGACCACTTCCTATGAGCTACAGAAGAAATATTATGAGGAGTTTGTTACTCGACATCCGAATTGGACGTTGGTCAAGATCTACGCCGATGAAGGCATCAGCGGAACTTCCCTTAAAAAGCGGGATGAGTTCAATAGAATGATTGCTGACTGTCGAGCCGGGAAGATTGATATGATCATCACGAAGTCCGTCTCTCGTTTCGCTAGAAACGTAGAAGACTTCATCGGTACTGTTCGTAATCTTGCAGAGCTCAAACCTCGAGTTGGAGTGTTCTTTGAGTCGGAAGCAATTTTCTCTCTGAATGATGACTCGCAGATGGCATTGACCTTCCAGGCAACAATGGCCGAGGAAGAATCTCACATCCGAAGCCGCAGTATGGAAACATCACTTCGGATGCGGCTGGATCACGGTATCCCTCTTACTCCCAAGCTGTTCGGCTATACCCATGACGAGGATGGAGAGCTTCAGGTAAATCCCGAAGAAGCGCCGACAGTCAAACTCATGTTCTACATGTATCTATATGGCTATTCCACACAGCAGATTGCAGATACCCTTATTGCGCAGGCGCGGCCATCCTATTTTGGGAAGCTCTGCTGGACGGCCAGCGGTGTCGCATCCGTGCTTCGGAATGAGCGGCACTGTGGGGATGTTCTAACCCGCAAGACTTATACCGAGAACTACCGTACTCACCGAACATTGAGAAACTACGGAGAAAAACCGCAAAGCAGGTACTTTAATCATCACGCAGCAATTGTGTCTCGGGATGATTTCAATGCAGTTCAGAGAATGCTTGACAATGCAAAGTATGGGAACAAGTCAATTCTTCCTGAGCTGCGAGTGATCAACAACGGGATTCTCAAAGGTTTTGTTACTATCAATCCCCGCTGGGCGGGATTTAAAGAAGCCGATTACATGAATGCGGCGCAAAGCGTATACATCGGAGACGACGGTACACTAACCGTATCGCAAGAACCCGAGGAGATGACATTTAAAGTAGAAGCCGGCGACTTTGATCTCCGCGGTTTTGAGATCACAAGGACAGAGTTTTTCGGAGGAAACACATATCCGACGGTGACATTTCAGGATCGCAAAATCAAGTTCAGCACGGAGTGCATCAAGAAGTTTGGAACGAAGAACTATGTAGAACTCCTCATAAATCCCGTAGAGATGAAATTTGCTGTTCGTCTGACAGACGCATCCAATCGCAACGGAGTTCTCATTTCTAAGACTTGCGGAGGTCGGCCAAAGCCGAGGGACATTCCTTCTGCTGCTTTCAGCGATACCGTATTCTCTCTGTTCGGCTGGAATACGGAGTGTAAGTACCGCATGACAGGGTTCCTCTGTGAGGGTGAGGGTGAGCTTGCGTATATCTTCAACGCTAAAGACTCTGAGGCATTTTTTAAGTCTTATGTACTGCCCACCAAGGAGTCGGACGAGGAGGGGGCAAGTAGTGTCCAACCTCTTACGCCAAGCGGAAAACACATTCGAGCGATTCCGGCGCAATGGACGCACGCATTTGGTAAAGAATTTTATCTTCATGAGCAACCCTTTTCGTCGCTCGCAAGCATGACGAAGTCAGATTGGGAATTACGAATCAAAGGCCAGCTCTTTGAGACCGGAAAGAAGCTAAATGTAACCGGCTTCGATGAATTAAAGGAGTATATTATGCACGAACTGGGCGGTGTGATGCCGCAGGAGACAGACAATGGGAACTTGGAACAATGAATACCGCATGGGTGAGCCTGCTGCAGTGTATCAGATTGCAGAAGTCAGGGAACGGGTGAATCCGGACACTCCTCTGCTGGAAAAAGGCGACGAGATCATCGACATGGGAGCGGATTTCGATTTTGAGGGCTTCCAAGTGGTACGCAGAGAGTTCTTTGCCCACTTATCAGAGCCGGCAGCCACTTTTTGTAACTGCAGGTTCTATGTAAACAGCGCATGTCTGAACAAGTTTCCTGACACCAATTTTGTGCAGGTGCTGGTCAATCGGAACACCAAGATCATGGCGCTGCGTCCATGCGCCGAGAATGCGAGGGACTCTTTCGCCTGGTGCAGTGCAAGTAAGGGTAAGAGAAAGCCCAAACAAACAACCTGCAAACTGTTCTTTGCCAAGATTGTCTCTCTCATGGAGTGGAACCCTGATTATCGATATAAGCTTCTCGGCAGGCTCATTCATGCTAATGGGCAGTACATGATTGCTTTCGATCTCAATGCTACAGAGACATATCAGCGTACTTTTTCTGAAGGAGTCAAGCCGAAGACATCAAAGACACCGGTATTCCCGGCAGGTTGGCAGGATCAGTTCGGCCTGTCCTACAAGGAACATCAGCAGTCAATGCAGATCAACATCTTCGACGGGTATGCAATCTACTCCATCAAGGACACATTGGCGCCTGCGCCTGCTGAGGAGGTAAAGCAGGACGCTGCTAATCTGCAGACACCTTCGCAGCAGTATTTCCCGGAGGTGTCGCCATGAGTGAAGCAGGTAATGCAAGTGTGACGATGGCGGTTGATACCAAGAAGTACGGTATTCGTATTCACAAAGCGTTGTTCCGTCAGCTTGGCGAGCCGAGGTATATTCAGCTCCTTGTGAATCCGGACGATGGAGTCGTGGCAATTCAAACCGTCGAGAAGGAAATGTCCGGCGGACAGACACATCGGATAGCTGAGAAGCGTATGCAGTCGGAAAGCTCTTATGAAATCTACAGTCGCCCTTTTATACGGAAACTGTGTGAGGTAGAGCCCAGGTTCGAAGATGGTGGTGCATATCGCCTCGCAGGCAATATTATCCCATCCTTGAAGGTGGCTGTTTTCTCCTTAAAGACTTTACAGAGAATGGATCGGTAGAAATCATTATGGCTGAGAAATCACTTAGACCGCTAAAGATAGAACCTCAATTCAAGAATCTGATCCGACCGCTTCAGAGGAAGGAGTACCTTCAGTTGGAACAGAACATTTTATCTGAAGGATGCCGAGATCCGATCATTCTATGGAACGGGGTTATAGTTGACGGTCATAATCGTTATGAGATATGTATGCGGCATCAAATACCCTTTGCTGTTATTGAGATGGATTTTGCTTGCAAAGCAGAAGCCATAGCATGGATCTGCGCCAACCAGCTTGGAAGAAGAAACATCTCCGAGGAAACTCGGAAGTTTCTTATCGGCAAGCAATTTGAGGCCGAGAAGCTGGCTGGCGCAATCAAAAACCCAAATGGGAATAATCAATACAGCGCGTACATTGAGACAGTGGACATAGATTCCCAAGGACGGGACAAGGAAACTCACTCTCGTAGCAAAACGGCAGAGAGAATTGCAAAGAACAATCACATTTCAAAGGGCACAGTTGAAAAGTACGCTATTTATGCAAGAGCACTCGAAGCTCTTGCGGAGAAGGACGCAGGAATTGTGCCGAGAATTCTGTCCGGGCAATACAAGATTGCTCATAAAAATGTAGTGGAACTTTCGAAGTTAACTCCGCAAGAGATAAGGAAGGTCGAGCAGAGAATCAAAAAAACGCAGCAGCCGTTCATCCAGTATAACCAAAGCAGAAGCGCCATCCGCGAGGTTTCGAAAAATACCAGCGGCGCCGCGGCAGTTACATCAGTCAAAGACATGCCGGCGTTTGATCCAGATGCTGACATCAATGTGCTTACGCTTACGATTCCTTCCTGGTCAAGTTCCATCGACAGAGTGCGGAAGCAAACGGATTTGTCCATCATCTCGGCTCATGCCAGAGAAGGGCTTGCCAAGCAGCTTCAGTCTCTAATTGATCATGTGAGCGATCTGCTGGGTGCCATCAAGGAGGACTAAATGGAAGATCTAAATCAATTTGTTCCCAATGTCCATTTTGAAAAGATTCCAATTAAGAACTTGGTTTCCAATCAGAAATACCAGCGAAATCTATCCCAAAGCCACATTGCCCGAGCTGCAGCAAACTTCGATCTGTATCAGATCAACCCCGTGAAAGTCAGTCGACGAGACGGGATAAACTATGTGTTCAACGGCCAGCACACAATCGAGATCGTTGCCTTGGTGTCCGGATCACGCGATACTCCTGTGTGGTGCATGATCTATGATGAGCTTGTCTATGAGCATGAGGCTGACATTTTTGCCAATCAGCAAAAATTCGTCAAGCCCCTAAGTCCGTATGAAGTATTCCTGGCAAACTTGGAAGCAGGGAACGACGATCAATTGATTATTCGGGATCTCGTAGATTCATATGGCCTTGAAATAGGCACCAAAAAGGCCCCCTGCGTGATCTGCGCCGTTTCAACAGTGGAGCAGATTTATCAGAAGTACGGCTATCATACATTAAATCGAGTACTTCGACTCTGTATCGGCACTTGGGAGGGAGATATGAACTCCTTCTCCGCAAACATTCTCAACGGCATCACCAAGTTAATCTCTGTGTTCGGTGATCAGCTTAATGATGAAGTCTTCAAGGAGAAAGTCGGTGCCATTTCTATCAAGCAGCTCGTTCGCACAGCGAAAGAACGCCAAGCCGGTTCAATGGGATATGCAGAGGCAATGCTCATTGAGTATAACGGTAAAAAGAAAAATCCCGCACAGCGGTTGTCAATGAACAAACTGCATGCACGGGAATCTTCTATCTTCTCCGGCCTGGAGGATTCTACTGCGCCGGATGAGGAATGGGCCGGAGACTCCGAAACTGAGGAGGATAGCGTTTTCTAGTCAGACTTGCTCCTCAATTTCATAACCGGCTCCGAATATGACAGTGAGTTTTCCTCCTTTACGGACTTTGACGCGCTCAATCATCTGGCGAACGATAGCGTCATCATAATTCATTCAACGGGCGTCCGTTGAACTGTCCCCAAAAGTACGGGCAGCACAAAAAGCTCTTCTAAAGAGGGATAAAAGGATAAAAAGAGTTGAACTATAGACTGACATCGTTCTTCCGGCGGTGTCAGTTTTGTTTTGGTCTTAACGCGCTGGTTATCGGCACAGTCATAAACGAGCACAGGATAAAAGCCTGCCAGAAGTCATCTGGGAATCTCAAGAGATAAACATAAAATTGAGAACATGGGTCTTGCCCCGATGCGCCGAGACAACCGGGACAGAAAGGGCAAGGTGCGGACAGCCATCCCCGAAGTTCTCTCCCCGTCGTGCCATTTTTCTATCAATTTCGGACGCTCGTCCGCATAACCCTTCGAGGTCCCGTATATGAGCTCGCGTTTCTGAGAAGCAAGTTACCAGCAAGTTAAAATCATTCTGTATTTAGTTCGCATAGCGGTGACTCAACCCCATATTTGGTGATTTTGCGTTCAAAAAGCGTATTGAAACCTCATCCTAAGCAAGTTGCCAGCAAGTTAAATCACGCCCAGATAGGAATGTACTTCATATATCTCGGAGCTGTTGTCGGATCGAGTGGTTTAATAAGCTCCAATGCAACCGCTTCTTTAATCAGCCGTGATACCGTGCCCGATGCAGAATCTTTTAATCCAAATCGTTCTCTCAGCGAACTGTTGGTCAACTGTTCGCCCTGCACATGCTTAATACAGGCATGCAAATAGCAGGCCCACAACTTATCTTCCATAGAAACACTGGAAAAGGGCATTTCAGAAAACAAAGTGACCCTAGTACTGTCCTCAAATAATTCTATTTTCGGCGCCGGGAGTTGATGCAGCTCACAAGTGATCACAATTTTATCCCATCCGGTGCCCAATTCTTCACACATCCGAAGTCGCCGCATTAAAGCGGCCAGCTTTTCATTTCGGGATCTCGGCGGATTGTCGATAATGCGCCGCACATCCACAAGGGGGATTCCGGAATTTGTGATCTCAATACGTTTGTCAAAAATTTCGACCACCGGGCCGGTGCCTGTCACTGAAAAGTCCTGATGAATCAGTGCGTTTGCAACTGCCTCTCTGACCGCAATACTCGGATAGGCGGTTTTCTTTTCCCGTAATGCACTGGCGATAACCTCCTGCGTCGGGAGAAGTGCGTCGATATATTTGATCAGTCCTTCAAAGCCAACCACATAGCCTTTTCCGACAACATCTTCCTTCAACATGTTCAGTCTGTTATTGCCCTGATACTGAACAACACGAATGGACTTACGGGAAATGCGCGGAAAATCGGTCAGCCGTTTGGCCAAAAGAATTGCACCTAGATTCGTAATGGCATAGAGGCCGTTGTCCTGCTTGGCGATAATACCCTCTTCTACCATGTAATGGGCAACACCATCATTGTCAGATGGTTGCGGAATATTTCGGATATCAAAATACGCAGCAAAGTCTAGCAGACGCAAGGCATCTGCAAGATCCAAGTCCTGCTTTGCATAGCGCTCTTCGAATTTTGTGTTGCGGATTCGGTCCCATAGTTGGGCTTGTAAAGCGGGGTACTCATTCAATTTTTTTGTGTAACTCCCTACTCTGATATAGTCAACCTTCTCAAACATCACAGTCTGATTGGCTGCTCTATATATTATGAGCACCCCAACGTCTTTACCATTCATCTGGACTGTATGAAATTCAAAATCTGCATTACGGGAGAGCAACGAGCGCAGCCAATTTTCTAGTTCCTGATTACCTTTTTTCAGGGTCTGCAAATTGTAATCTGTACCACGGATTTCGTGGGTCTTGTCATCAATTCCCCATAGCATGTACGCACAGCTTTTTTCGCACATAGCCGCACTGTTTGACAGTGCACTGATATCCTGACCAATCATGGCTGGCTCATAGTTGTTGTGCTTAAATTCCAACCATTGCGTTTCATTCGGCAATTTCCGTAGTTCGTTTACCAATTTATCAAGATTTTCCACACTATGTCTCCTTATAAACCTGAATACCTCTGAGTGGTTGCTCTTTACTTATGATACACAATATCAGAGTATCTGAGCGAGTCTTGGCAGCTAAAATTACTCTTCTGAGAATTTGGGGGAATGTGTCTTGTTATCCTTTGCGAATCCGTCCGACCAATACATTTTTCGCATCACTACCGGCGGTTATAGATGAAAAACCGGCCATCCTTTTACATAGGACTTCTCAGCACAGCATAAGCGCTTGCCTAGAGGTACTACAAACTAATGTTATTATAACAATTATAACAACATCACACCGCTAAATGCAATCAGAAATACACCGATTTTTAACCTTACCACTTTCACCATATAATCTGAAAACACTATAAAATACAGGGAAACATTATCAATATTCCATATTTCCCTGCTGTCCCATATGCAGAAGCAATGCTCGTTGAGGATAACGGTAAAAAGAAAATCCCGCACAGCGGTTGCCAATGAACAAGCTGCATGCACGGGAATCTTTTATTTTCTCCGTTCTGGAGGATTCTACTGTGCCGGATGAAGAACGGAACAGAGATTCCGAAACTGAGGAGGATAGCGTTTTCTAATCAGATTTGCTCCTCAATTTCATAACCACCTCCGAATATGACAGTGAGTCTTCCTCCTTCATGGGCTTTGACACATTCAATCATCTGGCGGACGATAGCGTCATCGTATGTGTTACAATGCGCCTCTCGCTGATTGATAGCAGCTTGAATCCTGTTCAGTCGTTTTTTCCACTCCTCATTGCTTCCCTCGGTCTTGCGGATGGCCTCAATTCTGCGGTTGAGCTGTTTGATTTGATCGGAGATCCTTTTGAACTCATCCTCGTTCTCCTCAGCATCGATGCCATTTTCGACGCTTTCGCTGACTATTTTTAACATCCGGTTGTTCAACGCATCAATTCGCCGTTCCAGCAGGTCAATCTCATCAGAGCCGCCGTTTGCACCAATAGCTTCACCGATTGTGGCTTTCATCAGTGCGAGGTATGTTGATGTATCCTCGGCGTTGAACTTGTTTAAGGCTCTCACTATTGCCTCCTGTAGGGCCGATTCGCTTAGCGTTGGGGAGTGTTGGCAGTACTTCTTTCCGTTATCCAAACGGTTGACGCAGCGCCATACGATCCGCTTTTGTCCAAGGCTCGTCCAAGTTACCCGTTTATATCGGCTCCCGCATTCTGCGCAGATCAAAACATCCGTTAGCGCATATTTGGAATACTTGCCGGAGGCAGTAAGTGCCATCTTTTGCGATTGCGGAGACCGTGATTTTCGCTTGCTAAGCTCTTCCTGAGCCCGGTTGAACATCTCTCTGCTGATGATCGCGGGATGGCTGTTCTCCACAATATACATGGGAGCTTCACCCTCATTCTTTTTTCTCGTCTTAGAGATGCAGTCAACAGTTACTGTTTTCTGAAGGATGCAGTCTCCGCAGTATTTCTCGTTTTTCAGTATATTCATGATCATGTTCTTCCCGAAGGTGAATGCCTTGTTGGGAATCACGATATGCTCCGATTGAAGCTGTCTGGATATGACGTCAACTGTCATACCGGACAAATACATCGTGTAAATTCGTTCTACGATCTTAGCTTCCCGAGGAACAATCTCGGGCTTACCGTCTTCTCCCTTTTTGTAGCCAAGCAGCTTCTTATACATGAAGATTGGCTTGCCGTCCTCGAAGTTCTTTCGGTAACTCCATGTGATATTCTTGCTGATACTCTCGGACTCAGATTGGGCAAAGCCTGCATAGATGATAAGGTACAGTTCGCTATCGCTTTTTAGTGTGTCGATGCTCTGTTCTTCAAAAAATATTCCAATTCCTCTGGCTCTCAGCATACGGACGTAATCCAGGCAATCCACCGTATTTCGAGCAAAGCGCGAGACCGATTTTGTAATGATGTAATCGATCTTTCCGGCGAGACAAGCCTTGATCATGTTATTGAACTCGGGGCGCTTATCCGCCCTTGTTCCCGAAATTCCCTCATCAGCATATAACCCGGCGAATTGCCATTCGGTATTTCTGGCGATCATGTCTGTGTAAAACTTCTTCTGATTTACATAGGACGTGAGCTGTTCTTCGCTGTCAGTCGAGACACGACAATATGCAGCGACACGCTTCTGATGGTATTTCTCTTTATTAACAAGGATTGACCGCTTCGGTTCAATCAGTGTTACTGTCTTCTTCGGTATTTTCTTGACTTCCATGATCAAGCTCTCCTTCGCTTATTTGAACAGCGGTCTTTGTTAGCAAGGACACTCTGGCGGGAGCTTCGAGGATCACGCTCTCAACAAGATCGGTGAAATAGGCCGAATTGAATTCTGTTTGAGGGTTCATCAGCATGACTCGCTTCTGAGCAATGCGGGCGGCAATCTGCTCCCTTGCATTTGTCTCTTTGTAAAGCTGGCTCGCTATCTCACAGATACGGGACACGATGAACTTCTCGCTCGGCTGTTCTTCTGTGAACTCATTGTCGATCTCATTTTGCAGCCTTTGCACGGCAAGCGATTCTTTGAATCTCATTTTGGGCTTTGGCGCCATGAGATCGGCGTTTTCTATGATTCGATTCAGTATGAGCGTCACTTTCACCAGAAGGTCGGTATCACTGATTCTCACACGGCATCCACATATGTCATTGCTGCAAGTCCAGCTCTCTTTGACCTTTCGCTTGGAGCAGATGCGCCGCACCATCGGAGCACCACATTGACCGCATCGGATTCGATCTCGCATCAGAGCGATGCCTTCGCATTCGCTTACGATTTGATTTCTCTGCCTGGCCTCCTTTGCTGCCGCTGCTTCCTCAAACGTATCTTCATCGATGATGGGATCATAGGTTTCCGAGCCGGTGTATCTGGTATTGTCGATTATCCTTGCAATTCTCGCTTTATCCCATACTTCTGTCTTCTCTGTATATGGCACCCTGCGGGCTGTCAATTCTTCAGCCAAAGTTTTGAGAGAAGCTCCTTTGATGTACTCGTCGAAGATATATCGGATAATATCCGCTTCACGGTGCTCAATGATGGTTCGTCCATTTCGCATAGTGTATCCGTATGGAATAAAACGTGTCTTCTTCATGGCGTGCTCCTATATCAGTTCGGTGAACTTCAAACCGCCAAGGAACGTGACGGCCATTTCATCCTGCTTATTTATTTCGACATCCTTGACAAGCTCGAGGAACAGCTTGTCATCAAATTCCTCGAGCGGTTCTTCTATTTCGTTGAACAGGGATCTCATTTTCAAAACCTCGCCGAGCATGGTCTGAATTGTAGACTCAAAGGCGCTTCTTCGTTCAGCTTTCAGGGTGCTGATTTGCTTTTGTATATCCCTGGCCTGTGACTGATATACCTCTATGGCAAGGTAGCCTTTTGAGCGAAGCTGTTCAAGCATGGCAAGTTTTGCATTCAGTTCCGCTATGCTCCGGCTCTTCTCACCGGCCGAAGCGTTGTTTCGCTTATACCGAGTTGCAGCCGTTTCAAGTTTTACGATCACCTGGTCAAGAATCCGTTCTTCGCCGAATCGGAGCTTGTTTACCATTGTGATGAAACCATCATAGATCCGTTCTTCACTGTAGTATCCCGAAGGGCAGGCGTGAGTGTCAGTGTTGTGTTTAGCACATACCCACTTGATAGTTCCGTTCCGGACCCGCCGATGATAATACGAGCCGCATTCGGAACACCGAATGCGGCTCGTAAGAGGATATATATTCTGTTGTTCGGATTTTGAAAACCGTTCCTTCCGGTTTTGCAGCAATGCTTGAACCTTTTCAAATGTCTCTCGATCTATGATCGGATTGTGAGTACCGGAAGCATAAAACATATCTTCCTGACCACGGTTCTTTGACTGTTTGAAGGGAACAATGCAGTCTCGGTATGTCTTTTGATATCTGCAGTCTCCGACATAACGCTCGTTGGAGAGAATATAGGAGATCTTTGTGGAACGCCATTGCTCTTTACCAAGCCTGGTTCGGATACCCTTGTCGGTCAGATCCCTTGCTATTTCACCGGTTGACCATCCACTCAGATATTGCAGGAAAATGTAGCGCACCACATCGGCTTCTTGGTCGAAAGTCTCAAGCTTTTTATCTTGCAGCCGGAAGCCGTATGGAGCATTGCTGTCTACATATTCACCGCGTTCCATCCGTTTGACGATGGAGAGACGCTGATTTTGTGAGATTGCCTTTGACTCCTCCTGTGCTATGGCGGAAAATGTGTTGAGCAGCATCTCATCGCCCAGCGCCAGAGTGTAAATGCCCTCTTTTTCAAATTGGACACCGATGCCGAGTAGTTTGAGCTTTCGGACATATTCCAATGCCTCTTTCACGTTTCGCGCGAATCGGGAAACAGATTTGGTAATAATCAGGTCAATCTGCTTATGCTCACACATTCCGATCATACGCTGGAACTCAACTCTGTTTCCAGCCTTCATGCCGCTGAGTCCTTCGTCGGCGAATATCTCGACCAGCTCCCAAGCGGCATTGCTCTTTATCAGCTTAGTATACGCTTGGATCTGTGCGGCGTAAGAGTTGAGCTGATCAGCAGAATTGGAGGAAACACGGCAATAGGCGGCAACCTTCGTCCGCTCATACGCTTTCTTGGATATTGGAGAAATAAGCTTTCCTTGCGCCATAGGATTTCCTCCTTCCCTTGGGCGAGGTTTGCCCTACATTTTGGGGCAAACCTTTTTTGTCGGCAACACAGATTATATCCGCAGGACTTAACAAGTCCAGCGGAAATTGAAGAAAAATCTTTTTAATCTGCAATCACGATATCAGCGCCAGTGAGCTTCCAATAGTATTTCTTTGCCTTGGCATATTCCTTGTCGTTGATATGCCCTCGCTCTCGCAGAGCCTTTAAGACGGCGATAATGCGGAGGTAGTTGGCGCTTTTCGTCTGTACTTCAGATAACATGGGCTTGTACTCCATTCTTAACCATCCGCTGCTGCAAAGCACCTGCGCCGTGAGCTTCGGATAGTTCTCCTCAATGTCGAAGGGTATCGTTGTGCCTGTCTGTGCAGGCGATCCCATTCGTTCATATGGGGTACCTCCTTGTTTTGTTCTGCTATGTTCTGCTTACTGTCGTATAGTTCCATCTCGTAGAGCACGCTGCCGTTGTTCTTGCGGGGATTGAGTACTTGGATTTTGGAACCGTCGAAACGGTAAGCACTGGCTTTACTGTAAGGCGACCAAAATCCAGAGCCATGATTGCAGGTCGACCATTTGTGATCCGGCTGATCCTTGATCTTTGAGTAAAAGCCGTTTGTCTGCACCTTCGTCACTACACGGGTCAGCCCGACGATGTCGGGATGGTATTGGTGCGAGGTCGCCACAATCTCGGTTCCGAGCTTAATGTGCCGCTTGAGGTCGGTGAGGTTCTTGATCTGGAGCGGCTTGCGGTCTTTCTTTTCTGCCGTCATAACTCCATCTCCGTTCCGTACAACTCGTCCGGCGACCAGCGGATCGTGAAATCCGTGTCCTCGATGTTGTCGCAGTGGTCATGCAGGAATTCCTCATCTGCATCCGCTCTCATGGTGAAGTACGCTACTTCCTCGGGCGTCGCCCCGACAGTTTCGCCCTCGCCGTAGAGATATGCTTCCACGTGAACGCCGACTTCCTGCTCAGCATCCAGCTCGTCCATGAAGTCCTCAAATGCAGCCCAACCCTCGAGATCATCTGCAGCCCTCGGAATACCGGCGGCGAGAAATTCCACTTGATTTTTGCCTACGGTAAGTGTTACCGCTGAAAAGAGTACAGCCATATATCACATTCCCCCCATGTCCATGCCTTCGTCCTCAGATTCCAATTCTTCGAGGAATTCATCCAAGGTTTTGTCGCTGTCAAAGTAGACGAAGCCGCCACTCACAAACTGACCGTCATGTTCCTCGGCGAAATACTCGCCGAAACCGGAGAAGTCGAAGTATTCCTCCATCTCGATGTTCATCCCGTACTCGTCCACGTTATCCACGAGGAAGTGCCCGATGTCGGACTCATTCTTTGCATCGGGGAGGAATCCAAACTCTTCGAGATGTTCTGCGACGGCGGCAATGTTGGCGGTACCCTTTACATCGGCAAGCTCAACAGCGGCGGTCAACTTGTTCCAATCTATATCACTGGTATCCAAAGAGCGGAGCATCTTGTTTGCCGCATACAGTCCTTCACTGCGGATGATCCCTTCGATACGTTCCTCCCATGCGCTATCATCTCCGTTTTTGAGTGAGAATTTGATTTCACAATCTTGGTCAGACGGAGCACCGAGTCTTACAAGAGCTTTTTTGATTGCAAGTTCTTCGCCGGGGAGCAGGAGCAGTTCGATGCGTCCGTTGTAATTGACCTCCGCACTGGCAAGGGTGCTTTCGTAGTAGTATTCGGGGAAGGTCTGTCCGTCGTACACCTCGGTCAACTTCTCAAAGGGCTTGTAGATGAGCAGCCCTTTTGCAGTGATCTGCGCCAGACCTCGGTCGATAAGCTCTTTGCCGATTGCGGCGTATTTCGGATCGTCTTCGTCATAGGCGGGGACGGAGCCTTCCGTGTTTAACACATACGCTCTGCCGATCTTTCCGTAGCTGCTGACATCTTGGCACAGCGTGAAGTGGTGGAGATTGAAGGTCAGATTGATGAGATTCTTCACTTCCTTGCTGTCCAGCTTGGAGATGCCAATGAGGAATTGGTCGTATTCGAGGGTATCGAAGCTCTCCATTCTTCTGGCGAGATAGTTCAGCTCATCCAGATTGGCGTACCGGTCTTTCAGAGCCGAGAATTCCTCCGGCCAGTAAACCTCCGTCACATAGACTGATTGCGCGGCATTTCTGTCTTCAACTGCGTGGATTTCAGCGAGTTTTGCGAACAGCTCGCTCTCGCTGATTGGAAAGCGGACGTCGACCTCGTGATCGGCGTTTCTGATTCTGATTTTGATCATAGATACCATTCCTTTCTGCGCAAATAATGAAAGGGCTGCCCTCAAGGATGTGTTCCAAGAGGCCAGCCCAATTCATTCCTTATTCTGTTAGAGGGGTTTGCCCCAAAATGTAGGGCAAACCTCTTTTCGTGGGCAGTAGAGTCGTCCTTACCTTAGAAAGACATACTCGAAAATATTTTTCTTAGAAAGCGAAAAAAGGCGGCTTTCGGAAGAAAAAATCCTCCAAAAGTCGCCTCGAAATGCTGGGGTCGGTAGTTCAAGTCCTCTCAACAAAGAAAAATATCTTTTTTTTGCACTTAAAAAAGGAGGCACGAAAAAACCCAGAAACCATTGCGGTTTCTGGGTTTCCCGGTGCAATATCTTTTTTGGTTGCACAACATGGTTGCGGGGAATGGACTTGAACCAATGACCTCCGGGTTATGAGCCCGACGAGCTACCAACTGCTCTACCCCGCGATATTGCAAGAGTTATATTACCACAGTTTGTGCCGCCCGTCAACACCCAAACGAAAAAATATTTTGACGGTCTTTGCCGTCAGCCCTCCATCTGCCGCCCGAGGAATCCCGCCACCGTCTGCGCGAGCTTGAATTCCAGATCCGTCGCTGCCGGAGAGCCGGGGTGTGAGAGGAACATCACACAGCCGAGCACGTCGCCCTCGGCCAGGATCGGCGCGGCCACCGCGATGGCGTGATCCTCCGCCGACTCGACCGGCCGGGGCGCGCGGCTGCCTGAATCCGTGCGCACGGCGCGGCGGTTTTCCATGATCTCCTCCAGCGCTTTGCTGACAGGTTTTTCCAGCAGCTCCTTTTTCCCGCCGCCGGATACGGCGATCATGCTGTCGCGGTCACATACGGCGACCGTCCCGCCCGTGGACTTATAGAGCGATTCGCAGATCTCTGCGGCATAGCTGCTCAGCTCGCCCATGGGCGAGTATTTTTTGAAAATGACCTCGCCGTCCTTCTCCGTGTAGATCTCCAGCGGGTCACCCTCGCGGATGCGCAGGGTGCGGCGGATCTCCTTGGGGATGACGACGCGGCCGAGATCGTCGATGCGGCGAACAATTCCGGTTGCTTTCATATTTATCTTCTCCCTTGTGTTTTTAATGTCCGGCAAACCTATTGTTTACCAACCGCGGGAGATTATGCGCATTTCGCGCCGCCGTGACGAATTCTGACGAGCAAGGGAAAAACAAACCAATTGTTTATTTGCGTTCCTGTGTGAATCAAAGTATAATATAGACGCATATATCGCCTGATACTTGACAATACAGAACGCAAGGGAGAAAAAGAAATGATCACCGGTGAGCTGAAAAACAAAATCGACAGTCTTTGGGACATTTTCGCGGCGGGCGGCCTTGTCAACCCGTTGGATGTGATCGAGCAGATCACCTATCTGATGTTCATTCACGACCTTGACGATTCCGACAACCGCCGGGCAAAGGAGGCGGCCATGCTGGGTCTGCCGTATCAGAGCATCTTCGCCGATGAGGTACAGATCGGTGAGCGCACCGTGGATGGCCGCCAGCTCAAGTGGAGCGTGTTCCACGACTTCCCTGCCGCGCAAATGTATACCGTTGTGCAGGAATCGGTATTCCCCTTCATCAAGAATCTGCACGGCGATAAAAACAGCGCCTATTCCAAGTACATGGACGATGCCATTTTCAAGCTGCCGACGCCGCTGCTGCTCTCCAAGGTCGTGGACGCGCTGGACGAAATTTACCGTCTGATGAGCGGATCGCAGGCGGCGGACGTGCGCGGCGATACTTACGAATACCTGCTCAGCAAGATCAGCCAGTCCGGCCTGAACGGCCAGTTCCGCACGCCGCGCCACATCATCCGCATGATGGTGGAGCTGATGGACCCCAAAGCCGACGACGTGATCTGCGACCCGGCCTGCGGCACCTCTGGCTTCCTTGTTTCGGCGGGCGAATATCTGAAAGAACGCCGCAAGGAAGAGATCTTCTTCAATCGCCAGAAAAAGGATCATTATATGAACCACATGTTCTTCGGTTACGACATGGACCGGACCATGCTCCGTATCGGCGCGATGAACATGATGACCCACGGCATCGATAACCCGTTTATCGAGTACCGCGACAGTCTCAGCGACCAGAACCCGGACAAGGGCAGGTATTCCCTGATTCTCGCCAATCCGCCGTTCAAGGGCAGTCTGGACGCGGATACCGTGTCCGCGGACCTGCTGAAGGTCTGCAAAACGAAGAAAACGGAGCTTCTGTTTCTCGCGCTCTTCCTGCGGATGCTTCGTATCGGCGGGCGCTGCGCGTGCATCGTGCCGGACGGCGTGCTGTTCGGCTCCTCCGCGGCGCACAAGGCCATCCGGCAGGAGCTGGTGGACGGCAACCGGCTGGAGGCCGTGATCTCCATGCCCTCCGGCGTGTTCAAGCCGTATGCGGGCGTATCCACTGCCGTGCTGATTTTCACCAAAACCGGGCACGGCGGCACGGACAACGTCTGGTTTTACGACATGACCGCTGACGGCTTCTCGCTGGACGATAAGCGCAGCCCTGTGGCGGAGAACGATATTCCGGATATCGTTGCAAGATTCCATGATCCGGAAGAGGAAAAAGACCGCCCGCGCACGGAAAAATCGTTCCTTGTGCCAAAGGCGGAGATCGTGGAAAACGGGTACGATCTGTCCATCAACAAGTACAAGAAAACCGAATATAAGCCCGTGGAGTATCCGCCGACAAGCGAGATCATGGCAGAGCTGCGGGAGCTGGAAATGCAGATCGGCGAGGAAATGTGCAAGCTCGAAGAGCTGCTGGGGCTGTAATTCGTTTGGATTGGTGGAGATAAATGGATGAAATATAAACTTGGAGATATATGTGAAATCGTATCCGGCAGCACGCCAAAAACCGGCATTCCTGAATACTGGGATGGAGACAAAAAGTGGATCACCCCCGCCGAGATAAACGAAGAAAGTTATATCATCACGGACAGTGCTCGCAAATTGACGGAGCTCGGCGTAAAGAAAACAGGGCTTTCGCCCTTTCCGGAAGGAACAGTTATCCTCTCGTCAAGAGCCCCGATTGGAAAAGTTGCGATTGCGGGCTGCGAAATGTACTGCAATCAAGGGTTTAAAAATTTGATTTGCTCCGAAAAAATAAACAATCGTTATCTATATTGGTTTTTGAAAGGTAACACCGAATTTTTAAATTCACTGGGCAGAGGGGCAACTTTTAAAGAAGTTTCAAAGCAGATCGTATCAAATATTGAAATTAACGTGCCGTCCATCGCGCAACAGGAGCAGGCAGCAATTCAACTTGAAACGGCAAACGCAATTATTCGTTTTAGAAAACAGCAGCTCCAAAAGCTGGACGAGCTTGTCAAAGCCCGATTTGTCGAGATGTTTGGCATGCCAGGAACAGACGTTTTTGGATGGGGCTTGGTGCCGCTCGGAAGTGCCAGTAACATCAATCCTAAAAAGATCCACGATTCACGACTTGTTAGTAGCACCGAGGTTTCCTTTGTGCCCATGTCTGCCGTAACAGAACGGGGTGAGATCGACGCGACTGCAATCAAAGAATATGATGAGGTTAAAACGGGTTTCACCTACTTTGCTGAAAACGATGTCTTGTTTGCAAAAATCACTCCATACATGGAAAACGGCAAGGGGGCAGTAGCTAAAGGCCTTCGTAACGGCATAGGATTTGGTTCAACAGAATTCCATGTGCTTCGTCCGATCGTTGGAAAGACCGATCCATACTGGATTTACACGCTTACTGCTTTTTCGCAATTCCGCATGGATGCATCTAACAACATGACCGGTAGCGCGGGACAGCGAAGAGTCCCTGCTTCTTTCTTAGAAAACTATCGAGTATCCCTGCCTCCAATTGCATTGCAGGAGCAATTTGCAGCCTTCGTCGAACAGACCAACAAATCAAAAGCCGCCGTAGAGAAAGCATCAGATGAGGCACGGTCACTGTTCGACTGCCTAATGCAGGAATATTTTAAATGAGGTATAAGGAATGAAAAGAATTATCCCCCCGATTGCTTTAATTTTCGTTCTCTTTCTTGCATATATTTTCATTGATTATTTTAATATTCCATCCTTTCTTGGGATTATAACGTCAAATGTCAATATAGAGTTACTCGGAACAGTTTTCAATGCGATAGTTGTTATTACTTTGTATGTTACATCCTATTACTATATTGACAGTCACCAGATTGAAAAAGACTTAAATGCAAGAAATACAATCAACGCTCTTTTATTAAAAACATATAGTGAATGTCTCGAAAACCTGAAATTACTAGATAATGCAGAATATGTAGGGAAGTATATTTTTCCGAAAGTTGATAGGGACAAACTAATTTACGAGAACCCCGTAATTAATAATCTGCAAAACTGGCCATTCTTTCCTGACGCCGTAATTATGTCGTTAGCTACGAATGGCCATATGAAAAAAGAACAGCTGAAAGAATATCTTGCTGTTAAAACTGAATATCAACAATTGGTCAATCAAAAAATAATTTTTTATGATTTAACGTGTCCGCAGAATGACCGTCAAAAAATAGTATACGATAGCATGTGTTACAGAGATAGAGCCTTAAAGGTCAAATTAAATGAGCAAATTGATAAGTTGAAAGAAAGTTCTTAATCTCGTCAGCCTACTGAGAGTACAACCATCATTAGAAACATTTAATTGCCCTCTCCGTCACGGCGCTTTGCGCCGCGCCACCTCTCCCAAAGGGAGAGGCAAGTATTAGGAAACGCTCACTTCGAGAGCCCGCATCCCCCTTGGCTCCCCCCTTTGGGGGAGCTGTCAGCCGCAGGCTGACTGAGAGGGCGTATTCACAAGGAAGTGAAAACGTGATACCAAAGAACAACAGCCTCCTTCCCAACGCGCGCCGGCTGCGCCGCGATATGACGCCGCAGGAGCGAAAGCTGTGGTATCTTTTTCTGCGCACCTATCCGGTGAAATACTATAAGCAGCGGATCGTTGACAACTATATCGTAGATTTTTACTGCGCCGCAGCAAAGCTTGTCATCGAGCTTGACGGCTCACAGCATTTCCAAGAGCAGGAGATCGCTTATGATGCCGAACGCAGCGAAGTTTTAGCATCGCACGGTCTGCTCGTGCTTCGCTTCTCCAACGCCGACATAAACGAGCGATTCGATCTTGTCTGCGAGCGCATAGACGAAATCACAAAGGAGCGGTTATCATGACCAACTTTGACAAATTCCTCTCCGCCGCGGAATTTGAACCCTTCGCTTCCGTGGCGGTCGCCGCCGAGCGGATCTTACATATCGATCCCTCCGCCTGTGTGCTCAACTGCCGGCGGGCGATGGAATTTGCCGTGAAGTGGATGTACTCCGTGGACAAAGCACTGGTCATGCCGTATCAGGATACGCTCGTCAGCCTTATGAATGCCGAGGATTTCCGCGACATCGTCGGCGCGGATATCTGGCGGCGGATGGACTTTATCCGCCGCGCGGGCAACAACGCCGCCCACACCGGCAAAAAGATCACCGAGGAGCAGGCGGCGCTGTGTCTGGAAAACCTCTATGTGTTTCTGGACTTCGTGGCTTATTGTTACGGCGAGAACTATACCGAGGGCCATTTTGACCGCTCTCTGCTGACGCAGCCCGCCGAGACTCCCGCTGCCCCGGCGTCGGAAGTGCCGGAGGCCGACCTTGCATCGCTCATGGCGGAGAACGCCGCGCTCAAGGAGGAGCTCACCGCCCGCCGCGCCGCGCAGCAGCCGACCTATGTGCCGAAGCCGCTCGATCTTTCCGAATACAAGACCCGCAAGCTCTACATCGACACCATGCTCGCCGACGCCGGATGGACGGAGGGGCAGGACTGGCTCAACGAAGTGGAGCTGCCCGGTATGCCGAACAAAAGCGACGTCGGCTACGCGGACTATGTGCTCTACGGCGACGACGGCCGCCCGCTGGCGGTGATCGAAGCGAAACGCACCTGCGTGGATGTGGCGAAAGGCCGTCAACAGGCCAAGCTCTACGCCGATCTGCTGGAAAAGAAATATCATCGCCGCCCGGTCATTTTCCTGACCAACGGCTTTGAAACGCGCATTACGGACAATCTATACCCCGAGCGCCGGTGCGCCGCCATTTACTCCAAGCGCGATCTGGAAAAGCTGTTTAATCTCCAGACCATGCGGATGAGCCTGAAAAACGCCATGGTGGATCGCGCCATTGCCGGACGGTACTATCAGGAGGGCGCGATCAAAGCGGTCTGCGATGCCTTTGCCCGAAACCGCCGCAAGGCTCTTCTGGTCATGGCGACCGGCTCCGGCAAGACGCGGACGGTCATTGCGCTGTGCGATGTGCTGCTCCGGCACGGGTGGGTAAAGAACATTCTGTTTCTCGCCGACCGCAGCAGTCTTGTCACGCAGGCCAAACGCAGCTTTGTAAATCTGCTGCCCAACCTTTCCGTCACAAATCTCTGTGAGGAGAAGGATAACTATACCGCGCACTGCGTCTTTTCTACCTACCAGACCATGTACAACGTCATCGACAGCGCGCAGGACGAGGAGGGAAAGCTCTTTACCTGCGGGCATTTCGATCTCGTGGTCTGCGACGAGGCGCACCGCTCGGTCTACAATAAATACCGCGATATTTTCAATTATTTCGATGCGCCGCTGGTGGGTCTGACGGCCACGCCCAAGGACGAGATCGACAAGAATACCTACGAGATCTTTGAGCTGGAAAACGGCGTGCCGACCTACGGCTACGAGCTGGCGCAGGCCGTCCGTGACGGGTATCTGGTGGATTTCCTGTCCGTGGAGACCCGGCTGAAATTCATCGAGCAGGGCATCGTCTATGACGAGCTCTCCGACGCGGACAAGCAGGCCTACGAGGACACCTTTGAGGATGAAAACGGCGAGCTGCCGGAAAGCATCGCATCCTCGGCGCTGAACGAGTGGATCTTCAACGAGGATACGATCCGGCAGGTGCTGCACACCCTGATGACCCACGGGCTGACCATCGACTACGGCAGCAGGCTCGGCAAAACGATCCTCTTTGCAAAGAACCACACCCACGCGGAAAAGATCCTTGCGGTTTTCAACAGGGAGTATCCCCACCTGCCCGGCTTTGCCAAGGTCATCGACAACTACATGACCTATGCCCAGAGCGCCATCGACGAGTTTTCCGACCCGAAGAAGCTGCCGCAGATCGCCATTTCCGTAGACATGCTGGACACCGGCATCGACGTGCCGGAGGTGCTGAATCTGGTGTTTTTCAAGAAGGTCATGAGCAAGGCGAAGTTCTGGCAGATGATCGGGCGCGGCACGCGCCTGTGTCCGGGACTGCTGGACGGCAGGGACAAGGATAAATTTTACATCTTCGACTTCTGCGGAAATTTCGAGTTTTTCCGCATGAGCAAAGGAAAACCTACGGCGAATACGATCGCCCTGCAGGGCGCGATCTTCCATTTGAAAGCGCAGATCGTTTATAAGCTGCAGGATCTGGCGTATCAGACGGAGGAGCTGGTTGCTTTCCGCAAGACGCTTGTGGACGATATGGTGCGGAAAGTCCGGGAGCTGAACCGCGAGAATTTCGCCGTCCGGCAGCACTTGAAGTATGTGGAGCTGTATGCCGATCCGAAAAGCTACAACGCCCTGACCTACGAGGATACGCTGCTCATCGGACAGGAGCTCGCCCCGCTCATCACGCCGGAGGAGGACGATGCCAAGGCGCTGCGGTTCGATGCACTCTTGTACGGCATTGAGCTGGCGTACCTCACCGGAAAGACGTACGGAAAAGCGCGGAGCGACCTTTTCAAAAAAGTCTCTGCCGTTGCATCGGTGGCGAATATTCCGGAGATCGCGGCACAGTCTGAGCTGATCGATAAGATCCTGCACACGGACTATGTCGAGCGCGCAGGGATCAACGAGTTTGAGAACATCCGGAAAAGTCTGCGTGATCTCATCAAGTACATTCCCTTTGACGGAGCCATCTATACTACCAACTTCGCTGACGAGATCCTTTCCGTGGACTGGAAGGGATCGGAGCTGGAAAACGACGATCTGAAAAACTACAAGGCAAAAGCCGAGTTTTATGTACGGCAGCACGCGAACGACACCGCAATCGCCAAGCTCCGCGGCAACATCCCGCTGACGTCCGGCGATGTGGAGGCGCTGGAGCGGATCCTTTGGAGCGAAGCCGGCACGAAGCAGGACTACGAGGCGGAATACGGGCAGAAGCCGCTGGGCGAATTCGTCCGCGAGATCGTGGGGCTGGACATGAACGCCGCCAAGGAGGCGTTCGCGCGGTATCTGAACGATGCGAGTCTCGACAGCCGCCAGATCTATTTTGTCAATCAGATCGTGGAGTACATCGTCCGCAACGGCATGATGAAGGATCTGTCCGTTTTGCAGGAAGCGCCGTTCACCGACTACGGCAGCATCGTGGAGGTGTTTACGGATCTGTCCGTGTGGGCTGGTATTCGGCAGACGATAGAAAAGATCAACGCCAACGCCGCGGCGGCGTAAGTGCGCCGGTTCGCGGCTGTCCCCTGCCGAATATTGTCGAACGAATTAACGGCATCTTTATGGGGGATTTGTTGAAATAAGACATAAAATATGCTATTTTATCCGTGTAGTAGATCAGCTGAAGGAAAAAATCGATATGGAGGCGATATTATGAAACTTCGCGTGCTGATCGCCGACCCGGATCCGGATCTCCAACGAACGATAACGGCTGCGCTTTCTCAGGAGAGAGATATGGAAGCGGCAGGCTTTTCGTCCGGCGGGACGGAGACCCTTTCTCAAATCCAGTCGCTGCGGCCGGATGTGGTGCTGCTGGAGCTCGTTCAGCCGCAGCTCGACGGACTGAGCGTACTGCGCCGGCTCGCCGAAGCGGAGAGCGCGCCGCCGGTAGTCGTTCTCACCGGATTTGTCAACGCCGCCATTGTTGCCGAGTGCGCAAGGCTCGGCGCGGCATATTTTATCCCCAAGCCCTGCGACCCCGGAGCGCTTCTGCAGTGCCTGCGGCAGTACGCAAAGGCGGAAAAGAGACCGCCCGCCGCCGTCCCCGGACTGGCCCCCGCGCCGAAGGTACCGGCTCCCGCGCCCGCACATCTGGAAAGCGCCGTCACCAACCTTCTCCACGAGATGGGCGTACCGGCGCATATTAAAGGCTTTCAATACCTGCGTGCAGGGATCCTTTTTACGATCCGCGGTGCGGGCTCCGTCACCGGAATAACGAAGGTGCTGTATCCGGAGATCGCCAAAAGGTTTTCTGCAACGCCTGCCTGCGTAGAGCGGGCAATGCGCCATGCGATCGAGATCGCATGGAACCGCGGCGACTTCGAAGTGCAGCAGAAAATCTTCCGCGGCACCATCTCCGGAGCCAAAGGAAAACCGACAAACGGCGAATTCATCGCCCTGCTTGCCGAGCATATAGCGCTTCGTTTTAAGAGCGCAAATCTATAATCCTCCAAAACGCTTCCCGTTCGGTTTCCGGTGGACATGCGCCGGCGTCGGACGGGAGGCTTTTTTATCCTGTTTCTTGCCCGTTCTTACGGAATGTGCTATCATAAAAACCCAAACACAGAAATGGAGCGAAAGACTATGGTATTTATCTGTTACCCCAAGTGTACGACCTGCCAGAAGGCGCGAAAGTGGCTGGACGAGCACAAAATCGCCTACGAGCTCCGCGACATCAAGACGGCGAATCCCACCTGTGACGAGCTGGCGGCGTGGCACGAGCGCAGCGGTCTGCCGCTGAAGAAATTTTTTAATACCAGCGGTCTGCTCTACAAGTCCATGGAACTCAAGGACAAGCTGCCCGGCATGAGCGAGGAAGAGATGCTGCGGCTTCTTGCTGCGGACGGGATGCTGGTCAAACGCCCGCTTCTGGTCGGGGACGATCTTGTCCTCGTCGGATTTAAAGAGACCGAGTGGGAGCGTGCTCTGAAAGCGCAGTAAAAAAGCCGAACCCCTGCCCAACCTTTTGCGGTTATTTATAGCACAGGAGGCGTTTATATGAACAAGCAAAAACTATCCGCGGCGATTGCGGAGTTTGTAAAAAAGAAAACCGCAAACGCTGCATATTACAGCGATAACTGGAAAGAGCGCAGCGAGCGAAAGTCCTATTATCAATCCTTCACCGAGGCGAAACTTCTTGCTATGACAGAGGATGATTTCCTTGAGTATATAAGCAAGCTGTGGTCCATGCTGATCTGGGGCAACAAGAAGTATGTTGTTGACAAGATCGTTGCCGATAACGGATTTGGAAATGTGAAAAAGCAGTTGGCGGATCTGCTGTATGGGGACGGAGCCATTGAAAAAAGATGGGACACGTTTTTGAAAAATGCAAAGGGGCTCGGTCCGGCTACGATCAGCGAATTGTTGACCTATGTGAATCCGCGGGAGTATGTCATCTTTAATAAAACTACCATACAGTGCTTCGCTTATTTGGAAGTCCCGGATATGCCAAAGTACAACTATCAGTACACCGGGAAAAAGTATGCGGAAGTTTGTGCCGTTGCGAAGCAGATTGCAGGGGAGCTGATAGCGGCAGGAGAAAAAGATGCAGATTTGCTCTCGGTGGATTACTTCATGTGGGACGAGCTGCTTCCGCTTGCAGAGAAAAAAGAGCCATCCGGCGAAACTGCGGTGACGCCCGCCGCAGAGGAACCTGCAACCGTCAAGGAGTCGAAATCTCTCCACGAGGAAATCAAGGAAAAACTTGTGGCGATCGGCGAACTTCTGGGCTTTGAAAGTCGGGCAGAGGTGCGCATTACCGCCGGAGCGGTCGTTGATGCGGTATGGGAAGCGAAAATCGGCAACATGGGCAAGGCAATTTATGTTTTTGAAGTGCAGTCCAAAGGCTCGATCGACAGCCTTATTCTCAATTTGAAAAAAGCGCAGAACAATGCAGCGGTTCAGGCGGTCGTTGCTGTTGCGGATGAAGCGCAGCTTGCCAAAATCATCAAGGAGAGCCGAGGCGTCATCGAGGAAAAGGATCTCAGAACATGGGATTCCGAGGACGTTCTGGCTGTCTATGATGCGCTTGTCCGTGCCCATGAGTCCATAAACAATCTGGCGTTGGTGCCGGATAGCTTTTGAGGTGTCAACACCGCGATCGGGCTTTTCACGGTCGGGCTTTTTAATAAACGCAAATAAAATGAAACATCTCCATAAGAATAAGAGAAGCCCCTTGAGATCATGGATCCCAAGGGGCTTTTGGTCCGAGTAGCGCGGCTCGAACGCGCGGTCTCCTGCTCCCAAAGCAGGCGCGATACCATCTTCGCTATACCCGGTCGTGCGCTTTCGCCGTGATATTATACCAAACACAACCGCTCCATGCAAGGTTTTTCGGATTGATGTTTTTTCGTCGCTATGATATGATGGCGTGTGAAAGAAACAGGAGTGTGAACCTTATGAGAATGCGGAAAAAACCGAACCTGATCCCCCGGATGGAGCGCTGCGCCGCGGTGCAGATCCGGACGCCGGAAGACCATAAAGGCCGCTGGGCGGAGGAGTTTTCGCAGTACCGCGAGATCCGTCTGGAGCTCGGCTGCGGCAAGGGCCGCTTCACCTGCGAACAGGCGCTCCGCGAGCCGGACGTGCTGCTGCTCGCGCTCGAAAAGGTGCCGGACGCGATGGTCGTGGCGATGGAGCGCGTTGTGGAGCAGGGCATACCGAACGTCCGCTTTCTCGACCGGGACGCCGAGCTCCTGCCCGAGATGTTCGCCCCGGGTGAGATTTCCCGCCTGTACATCAATTTCCCTGACCCGTGGCCGAAGAAGAAGCAGTTCAAGCGCCGTCTGACCGCGCCGGAGTTCCTCGATAAGTACCGCGCGCTGCTGCCGGAGGGCGGGGCGGTCTGGTTCAAGACCGACAACGGGCCGCTTTTCGACTGGTCGCTCGAATCGTTCCGCGGCTGCGGCTGGGCGCTTGCCGATATGCCGGAGGGCACGCCCATGACCGATTACGAAGCGCGCTTCACCGAGATGGGGCTTCCCATCCACCGCGTTGTGGCGACGCGCCCATAAGACCATATGGTAAAAATCGGAAACGTGGAGCTCGCCGGGCGGCTCTTTCTCGCGCCGATGGCCGGCGTGACGGACGCCTCATTCCGGCTCCTCTGCCGGAAACACGGCGCAGCGCTCGCCACGAGCGAAATGATCTCCTCCAAGGCGCTCATGTATCAGGACGGCAAGACGAAAACGCTGCTCGTCCGGCCCGAGGGGGATACGCCCCTCGCCGTGCAGATCTTCGGGAGCGACCCCTCGTGCATGGCGGAGGCCGCGTGCAAGGTGATAGACCTTTGCCGCCCCGAAATCATCGACATCAACATGGGCTGCCCCGTCGGGAAGGTCGTAAAGTCCGGCGACGGGAGCGCGCTTATGAAAACGCCCGATCTCGCGGCGAAGATCATCGAATCGGTCGTCCATGCGGTGGATGTGCCGGTGACGGTCAAGTTCCGCAAAGGCTTCGATAAGGGCAATATCAACGCCGTGCCGTTTGCCGAAATGTGCGAGAGTGCGGGCGCTGCGGCGATCGCGGTGCATGGCCGCACGAGAGCGCAGATGTATGCCGGACAGGCCGACTGGGACATCATCCGCGACGTAAAGCGCGCGGTACGCATCCCGGTGTTTGCCAACGGCGACGTATGGACCGCGGAGGACGCCGAACACATTTTGCGCTACACCGGCGCGGACGCGGCGCTCATCGGGCGCGGCAGCTTCGGCAACCCGTGGCTCTTCGCGCAGGGCAACGCCCTTCTTGCCGGGGAGAAAGTCCCGCCGCTCCCGCCGCTGCGCGCGCGGATGGAGGAAGCCCTCGGCCAGATCACGACGGCGTGCTCGCTCAAGGGCGAGAAGATCGCCATTCTGGAAGCGCGCAAGCAGCTTTGCTGGTATCTGCGCGGGGTGTCCCATGCGGGATATTATAAGCAGCAGATCGTATCGATGAATACGCTCGCCGATGCGGAGAAGATCGTCCGCGGCATACAGCGCGATCTGAGGTGACAGCATGACAAAAGACGAGGAAAAAGGATATATCGAGCGCGTTCTCGCCGGAGACGAGAGCGCCTATGAGCCGCTCGTGACGGAAAACCAGACAAAGGTATACCGTCTCGCGCTGCGCATACTGGAAAACGAGGCCGACGCCGAGGACGCCGCGCAGGAGGCGTTTCTCAAGGCGTACACCTCGCTTGCGGATTTTCGCGGCGACAGCCGGTTTTCCGTGTGGCTCTACCGGCTGACGAACAACATATGCATCGATATGCTGCGCAAAAATACGCGTGCCGTTATCGTGTCGCTCCAGACGGAAGACGACGACGGCGAAGAGACCGAGATCGCCATTCCCGACGAGCGGTATTCCCCCGAGAGGCTGGCCGAGCGCGCCGCCGACCGGGACGCCGTGCGCACGGCGCTCGCCGCGCTGCCGGATGACTGCCGCGAAATTCTCGCCCTGCGCGAGAGCGCGGGGCTGAGCTACGACGAGATCGCCGCGGCGCTCTCACTGGAGGTCGGCACGGTCAAATCGCGGCTCAACCGCGCGCGGAAAAAGCTCTGCATAGCGCTTCTCAAAAGCGGGAACTTTTCCGACCGTTTCCCGTCCAAACAAGGGAAGGGGTGTGAAGCGTGAAAAACTGTGAATACTATGAAGAGCTGATCGGCGCAGCGCTCGACGGCGAGATCACCGCCGAAGAGGACAAGGAGCTTCGTGCCCATCTGGAAAGCTGTGAGGCCTGCCGGAGCTTTTATGAGGCGATGCAGGCAATATCCGGCACGGACGATGCGCTCGGCGATGTGCCGGAGAATTTCACGGCGAACGTGATGGCGCGCGTCCATGAAGCCGCTGCTCCGGCGGAGAAGCCGGTGAAGAGAAAGGCGGGCATCGCGCGCCTTGTGACGCGCTATGGCGCGCTCGCTGCGGCGGCTGCCGTGGCGATCTGGGCGGGAGTGACCTTTTCCGGCACTTTCGCCGCGAAGGGCGCGAGCAGCACGGCGAGGGAAGAGTCGGAGATCGCCATGTACAGCGCGGCGGAGGACAGTGCCGAAACGGAAACCCCGGCGGAAGCACCGGTAGCGCCCGCAGGCGGCAGGATGATGGCCGCCGCGCCGGATAGCACCGCGGCGAACGGCAGCGTTACAGTCACTGTCACCACCGCGGAAAACGGCGCTTCGGACGACGCGGTCACGCTGCCGGACGACGGATTTTTCGCCGGGTATCTTCTGCTCGACGAGGGCGAAACGCCCACGCCGGAGCGGGACTGCGACTATACGATCACGCTCGACGCGCCGGACGGCACGGAGAGCGTATACCGGCTCTGGGTCGAAGAGGAGATCCTCGTCTGGCAGAAAACGGACGGAGATGCGGCGCATCTCTCCCCCGCGTCGCCGGAGGCATGGAGCGAGATATTGCGTAACGCGTCGAGATAAATCGAACAAAGGAGGGGTTCCATTGAGCATTCGCGGCATTTATTCCACCATTACCGACATTCGCCGTCAGGTATTCACCGAAGTCGCCCGCATGGGCTACGAGGGCGGGGACTATTCCCGCATTGAAGACCTGCCGTATAAGATCGTCCCCGGTGAGGTCGCCGAGCACCGCAGCAGCATCTTTCTGGAAAGAGCCATCGTCGGCGAACGGCTGCGTCTCGCAATGGGCCTGAGCCCCCGTCCGCTCGACCAGCACGCGCCGCTCGCCGCGGGTGCGGAGGAGAGCGCGAGACCGGAGAAATATTACGAGCCGCCGCTGGTGAATATTCTGAAATTCGCCTGCAACGCCTGTCCGGAAAAGCGCTATATCGTTACGAACCTCTGTCAGAACTGCCTGGCGCACCCGTGCCGCGAGGTCTGCCCGAAAAAGGCGGTCAAGCTCAGCCACCGCGGCGTGAGCCGCATTCAGGAGGATCTCTGCATCCGCTGCGGCAAGTGCGCGGATGTCTGCCCCTACAATGCGATCATTTTGCAGGAGCGCCCGTGCGCCAAGGCGTGCGGTATGGACGCCATTCGCTCTGACGAGCACGGCCGCGCCGATATCGATTATGATAAGTGCGTCTCGTGCGGCATGTGTCTTGTGAACTGTCCGTTCGGCGCGATCTCCGATAAAAGTCAGCTCTTCCAGCTCACGCAGGCGCTGCGCGGCGGTGAAAAGGTCATTGCGATCGTCGCGCCCGCGTTCGTCGGGCAGCTCGGCCCGAGCATGACGCCGGATAAGCTCAAGGCCGCGATGAAGATGCTCGGCTTCCGGCATGTGGCGGAGGTGGCCGTCGGCGCAGACCTCTGCACGCTCGACGAGGCGAAGGACTTTCTGGAGAAGGTCCCCGCCGAGCAGCCGTTCATGGCAACGTCCTGCTGCCCGAGCTGGGCGGTCATGGCGAAAAAGCTCTTCCCGGAGCAGGCAAACTGCATCTCCATGGCGCTCACGCCCATGGTGCTCACGGCGCGCCTCTGCAAGCAGCAGCACCCGGGCGAGAAGGTCGCGTTCATCGGGCCGTGCAGCGCAAAGAAGCTTGAAGCCATGCGCACGACCGTGCGCAGCGAAGTCGATTTTGTCCTGACGTTTGAAGAGGTCATGGGCATGTTCGAGGCCAAGGGCATCAACTTTAACGAGATCACCCAGACCGCGCCGCTGCGCGAAGGCACGGCGGCGGGCCGCGGCTTTGCCGTTTCCGGCGGCGTTGCGGAAGCGGTGCGCGAGGCGATCTCGCACATCGACCCCGACCGCGAGGTGAAAACCGCGTGCGCACAGGGGCTCAAGGACTGCCGGAAAATGCTCACGCTTGCCAAGGCCGGCAAGTACAATGGGTATCTGCTCGAGGGCATGGCGTGTCCGGGCGGCTGCGTCGCGGGCGCCGGTACGCTCCTGCCGATCGAGAAGGCGGCGGCCATCGTGCGCAATTACACCGCACAGGCGGAGGAAAAGAGCGCCACCGAAACCAAGTATGAAGCCACGCTCCCGCTCCTGCTTGAGGACGAGGAGGACGCGGAGTGATACCGGTGAAGCTACGCTGAAAGTCTCCGCGAAAGTGTGGGGCGTATAAAAATGACCAGCCGCGGCAGAACGATCTGCCGCGGCTGACTTTAAGGAGAAACTAAGGAGAAAATGGTATGATCCGTGATATCTGCAGGGACGAGAGCTTTCTCGCGCAGAAGGCCGAACCCGCCGCGGCGGATGATCTCGGCACGGCGCAGGACCTGCTGGACACGCTGTCCGCCCACAGGGACGGATGCGTGGGCATGGCGGCGAACATGATCGGCGTAAACAAGCGCATCATCGTCTTCGATAACGAGGGGGAATATATGGTCATGTTCAACCCGGTCATCGTCAAAAAGTCCGGCGCATACGAGACGGCGGAGGGCTGCCTTTCTCTTGCCGGCACGCGGAAAACGATGCGTTTCCAAACCATCAAGGTGCAGTGGCAGAATGAGAGATTCCAAACGCGGCTCAAGACCTTTACCGGGTGGACGGCGGAGATCATCCAGCACGAGATCGACCACTGCAACGGCATTTTGATATGACCTTTCGGGCAAAGGAGGCCGTATATTGTTTCATGGGATAAGTCCTTCATTTTCCATAGTAATAGTATGGAAATCATACCCATAAAAGAAGTACGCTTCCATGCAGCGCCCTTCCGGTCTTGATTTTTTCGATATTGATAATAGTCCCCCGCGGAAAGAAGCGCATCTGAGGGTTGCGGACGAAGGATGGCCGTGTTACTATGAAACCGAGATCCAACCGAATGTCTGCGGAGGTGTGTGATGCAGGCGACCGATCAGGCTTTTTTTGAAGCCTACAAACGTCTTGACAGGCTCTGTTCCGATGCTTTTTCCTGCCGGAACGGCGTAACGGCATATATCGACGAAATGAATCGCTGTTCTCCGCGCGGGCGGTGTCTTGTGCCGGGGTGGGAACAGGACCTTTCCACGCTCAAGGCGCTGCGTCATCTGCGAAACCGCATGGCGCACGAGCTCGATACAGACGGGGTGTGTACCGAGGCCGATGCTGCCGAAGCGGGGGATTTTCATGCGCGCATCCTTTCCGGAGACGACCCGCTTGCGCGCCTGAACCGGATGACAGCTCCGGAGAAAAAGCCGCCCAAAGCGCGGATGCCGGAGAACGTGTCCCGCGATTCCGGGAGACGGGAAAAACCGGAGCGGAACATATGGATCGGCATTGCGATCACCGCCGCGGTGATCTGTCTGATTGCACTGATTCCGATAATTTTCCTTTGAACAGTGAAAAAGTTATATTACTTCAAAAAGCAAAAATCGGGTGCGCAGTCCTGTCGGGACAAGCGCACCCGATTTTTATGCCCGATGAAGCCACTCGATGAGCAGCAGCCGCGCGAGGCCGTTGACGGTCGTGAGGAGCGGATCATTTTACTGTTGACAGTGATGTATATTTCGTGTAAACTATAGACAGTAAATAAGAAAGGAGCTACGAGCATGAACGACATGAGCAACAACACGAGCAAAGAATGGGACAAGGAGAACATGAGAACCGTGTCCTGCCGCCTCCGCAAGGATGAAGCGGAGGCGTTCAAGCGCCTCTGCGCAAGCAAGGGGACGACGGTACATGCCGCCCTCGCGCGGTACATCCGCCTGGCTATCCACGACCTTCCCATCGACAGACCGGAGGAAGAGGGACAGAAGCTCGTCAACCAGAACATCGCTCTCCGGCAGAAGCTTGCCTATCTGACAAGAGAGGTCGAGAGCTGGAAGGAGATCGCCAAAAGCCATGACGAGATCATTGATCTGTGGCTTCGCAGTGCGGACAGAAAGCTCTGACATGTGCAGCATCCGTGCAGCATGCGGAAAAGCACGATAAAAATCGAAAAACGGCGCATATTTTCTTGACGGCACGGATAAACACGCTTATATTTATGATATCAGCATTCATATTTTGTGCTTTGCGCCCTGTGCGCCGCGTCAAAACCGCCGCAGGTGCCCGGGTTTATTGCCGAAATCGATGACCGGGGAGGAAATGAGAATGAAATACTGTCCCAACTGCGGGACTGCCGTCAACGACGGTTCCGCGTTTTGCCCAAATTGCGGGATGCGTGTCGGGGGCAGCCCGAGTTCGTACAGCACGCCGGTCATGGAGGATGCTCCCGCCGCTCCCGGCTATAGCCCTTCGCCGTACGGCGGAGCCGATTCGTACGGCAGCGCGGAGTCTTATGGAAGCGCAGATCCTTACGGTGGATCGCCCCCCTATGGCAGTCCCGCCCCCTACGGCGGCAGTCCGTACGGAGCACCTTCCGCGGGCGCAGCTCCGGTCGGTCAGCTCAAAACGAACCGCGGCCTTTTGAAGCTGATCCTGCTCAATTTCCTTACGCTCGGCATTTACGGTCTCGTGGTGATGTCCAACATCAGTTCGGACATCAATCTCATCGCCGGCCGGTATGACGGACGAAAGACCATGCACTACTGTCTGGTCCTCTTCATCTTCTCGTGGCTGACGCTGGGCATTTATCCCGTCATCTGGACGCACCAGCTCTGCAGCCGCATCGGAAACGAGCTGCGCCGCCGCGGCATCGCCTACGACTTCGACGCAAGCACCTTCTGGCTGTGGGGCGTTCTCGGCAGTCTGATCGTCGTCGGCCCCTTCATTTACACGCACAAGCTTCTCAAGGCAATGAACCTTCTCGCGGCAAACTACAACATCCGCGGCTGATCCGGACGGGAGGAACGCCTCCGTCGGTAGTCCGCCGCTCCGTTCACGAAAAGGCCCCTGTAAACCGTTACAGGGGCCTTTTTCCGTATGTCTGTATTGTGTTTCTCAGAGCGGTTTTCTGCTGTGACATTCATTCTTTGCAGAGCACCGCCTTTAAAACGTTGATGCCGGGGATGCTTATCAGAAGAGAAAGGATCAAAAGCAGCGCCCCGGTCAGCCGAAACACCGTTTGCTGCGGCTGGCCCGTCAGCAGGAACCGTGCGGCAAGGACTCCGACCGCGCTGCCCGCCGCGGGAAGGATCGCTGTCTGCTTTGCGGTCGGCTCTTTGGAGAACACGCCTTTTTTTATATTGCGAAACGTTATAAACAGAAACGCCAGCACGCAGCCGAACAGCAGAAGCAGAAAACCGACAGCCATCAACCAGCTGTCCCCCGTCTCCAGAGCGAAAAGCCGGTAGGCCGCCAAATTGAAAAGCAGGGAGAGATACAGGGAGAAAACGCCGTCGCAGAGGAATCTTGCGCGCTTCGTCGATGAATGCCGCACGATCAGAACCGCAAAAAACACGCTCACGCAGCCCGCACCTGCCGCGAGACCGACGGCCCAAACGTGCCGTTCCCCGATAAAGCACACCCCCGCGCTCAACGCCCAGAGGAAAAGGATCCTTTTGACGCACTGTCCTTTCCGAAAGGGCGTATAGCCGTAGGAAACAAATGCATCCACTTGCTCTTTTTGTTCCAAAACTGATGCCCCCTCCGTCCTCCGAATCTTCCCCGCCCCGCCGTCGGGGTAGCAAACTCCGGAGCAAAAAAAGACACGAAGCCGCGCCTGCGGGAATGACAGTTTTACATTTCCGGATGGCTGGTTCGTGTCTTTTGTTATTATATTGTTTCTGAAAAGAAATTGCAAGCGGCCTGTTTCGCCGCGGCTCTTCCCTCTCAGTCCTTATACGCGATGCACTGATCAAAGAGCGCCGCGGCGGTCTCGCGGCTCTCCGCGCTCGAGCACTTCGAGGCGATGACCGCGGCGAGAAGTCCGGCGGCAAAGCCGGGGACGATCTCGTAAACGCCGGTGCTCTTGAAGAGCACGAGCCACAGCACGTCTACCACCGCGCCCGCGACGATACCCGCCGCCGCGCCGGAGAACGTGAAGCCGCGCCAGAAGAGACTCAGCACGATGACCGGCCCGAACGACGCGCCGAAGATGCCCCACGCGTTCTCAACGAGCGACATGATCGTGCCGCTGCCGGGGTTGGAGGCGATGAGCAGCGCCGCCGCGGCGATCACGAGCACCACGATACGCCCGACCCAGAGCATTTCCTTATCCGTGCTCTGTCCCTTGCGGATCACGGGCTTATACACGTCGCTCGCAAACGCGCTCGAAGCGGCGAGAAGCTGCGAATCGGCGGTGCTCATCGCGCCGGCGAGGATCGCGCTGAGCAGCAGGCCCGAAATAAGTCCCAGCCACGGGCCGGTGAAGATGCGGCGCACGATGGCGATGAAGATGGTGGAGCTCTCCTGCCCGTCGCCGAGGAAGAGGTGCGCCACGACTGACACGAGCACCGCAAACATGAGAATGAAGAACGTCCAGCCGATGCCGACCTTCGCGGCCTTTTTGAGCTCCTTGTCCGATTTCACGGACATGAACCGGATGATGATGTGCGGCATACCGGCGTAGCCGAGACCCCAGCCGAGACCGGAGAGAATGTCCTGCCATGAGGTCATCATGTTCCAGTAGCCCGCGGGCAGCGTTCCGGCGGTCGTGCCGCTCTTCTGCATCATGCACAGCGCGACGATCGGCGCGGCGAAAAGCGAGCCGAGCATCAGCAGCCCCTGGAAAAAGTCCGTCCAGCACACGGCGTTGAAGCCGCCGAGGAACGTGTATCCCACAATAATGACCGCCGCGGCGTACATTGCGATCTGCGCTGGGATGCCGAGCACCGTTTCAAAGAGCGTGCCGCACGCCTTGATGCTGCTCGCAGAATAAACGGTATACGCCACGAGGAAGATCACCGCGCTGATGATCTGCAGCGCGCGGGAGCTCGCCTTGAACCGGTTCGTCAGGTACTGCGGGATCGTGATCGAGTCGCCGCACACGATGGAGAACGAGCGCAGCCGCGGCGCAATGAAGATCCAACTGAGCGAATAGCCGATGAACAGTCCCACCGGGATCCACGCCTTGCCCATGCCGTAAGCATAGATGGACGCCGGCATGCCCATGAGTACCCATGCGCTCATGTCGCTCGCGCCCGCCGAAAGGCCGGACACCCACGCGCCCATTTCGCGTCCGCCGAGGAAGTAGTCCTTCTCTCCGGCGTTCTTGCTGCGCACAAAAAACCAGATGCCGATACCCAGCATAAATACCAGATACAGGATAAACATTAAAAGCTCCGAATGATTCATGTTTCTTCCCCCTTGACAATCGACGCATTACGTTTTATAATGCAATGCATTACTGATAAAAATGTTATGGGCGTACTATACACCTTAACGCGCTAAATTGCAAGAGGAAATTTTCATGGATACGAAAAAATATGAAGTTTTTGAAAAAACGGTGGAGCTCTCCTCGCTGACGAAGGCGGCGGAGGAGCTGGGGCTGACGCAGTCGGGCGTGAGCCACATCATCGCCGCGCTCGAGGAGGAATTCGGCTTTCCGCTCCTGACGCGCAGCCGCACGGGCGCGCGCCTGACACCGGAGGGAGAGAAGATCATGCCGTTTCTGCGGGACATTCTCCGCTCGCAGGAGCAGCTCGACCAGACGGCGGCGGAGCTGCGCGGCCTTTCGGCGGGCACGGTGCGCATTGCAACGTTCACGAGCGTGGCGGTGCACTGGCTGCCGGGCATGATGCAGGAATTTCAGACGCTCTATCCGCACGTGGAGTTCAAGCTCTTCAACGGCGACTATCACGACGTGGACCGCTGGCTGACGGACGGGAGCGTGGACATCGGGTTCATCACGCTGCCGACGGCGCTGCGGTGCGAATGCATTCCCCTGCGGGAGGATCGGCTTCTCGCCATACTGCCGGAGAACCATCCGCTGGCAAAGAAGGACGTCTGCCCGGTAAAAGAGGTTGCGGCGCTGCCGTTCATCTCGCTGCTCGAGTCCTCGGACGATGACGCGCGCCGCGCGCTTGACGCCGCCGGGGTGAAGCCGAACGTGCGCTTTACAACGAAGGACGATTACGCCATTCTCGCCATGGTATCGCAGGGGCTCGGCGTGAGCATCGTGCCGGAGCTTCTTCTGCAGGGCCACCGCGATGGCATCGCCGTGCGGGAGATGACGCCGCCCTCGAGCCGGACGATCGCGCTGGCAGTACCGGCCGGCGGGCGCGCCGGCCCTGCCACGCGCCGCTTCGCCCGCTTCGCCGAGGAATGGGTGAAAAAAAACGACCCGCAGAAGCTATAAATAAAGGCATCAGGCCGCCGGAGAAACCGGCGGCCTGATGCGTTATGAAAAGAGACTTGTTTTCCGATATAAAAAACATACCGCTCCGTAAGGAGCGGTATGTTTCCGGTGGACGATACAGGACTCGAACTTGCGGATGCCTGCCGCTGCGCGGCTGCGTCCGCACCTATTCCGCTTCGCTCAACGCACCCTTCGGGTGCAGGGTCACAGGTTCGAGCCACCCGATATAAAAAACATACCGCTCCGTAAGGAGCGGTATGTTTCTGGTGGACGATACAGGACTCGAACCTGTGACCCTCCGCACGTCAAGCGGATGCTCATACCAGCTGAGCTAATCGTCCGAATTTTTCAAGGCAAGGGGTATTATACAAAAGATAATACCCCTTGTCAACTGTTTTTTGCGTTATTTTTCGGAAAAATCTGCGTCGATCAGCCCGGCTTGGCCGAGGGCTTGGCGTAGATGATGCTGTCCCACTCGAGATTGTCCTGCTCGTAGGTTTCGGGATCGTACAGGTTCTGCGTGAGATATGCCGCCTGATACGCCGGGACGTAGATCGTCACATAGTCCTGCAGACCGCCGCACTCGGCGACGATCACCGCGTGGACGGTGATGTTCGGCGAGGCGCCGACAACGGTCACGACACCGCGGTCGTCCACGGTGAGGATCTTCTCGTTGCTGCTGCTCCACGTCACGGGCAGGTCGTCCGAGCTCGGGAAGACGTTCAGATCGAGATCGATCGTGATCTCTCCGGCGTTCGTCAGCGTGAGAGAGTGCTCCTTGACATTTTTGTTGAGGAACGCGATCGCCATCGACTCAATGACCGGGGTGGGGCTGGCTTCGGGCGTCGGGATGGGCGAGGGGCTGGGTGTCGGCAGGTCGGCCGCGCTGTAGACGATCTGGCTACCGGGGTTATTCGTCACGGACGGGCGGTTGCCGGAGCTGGGGCCGGAGTCCTTCCCTCCGCCCGCGATGAGCACGACGACGGCGAGGATCACGGCGACGAGAAGAATGCCGCCGAAGATGAGCTGCCAGCGGATATCGGCGCCGGCGCGGCGGGAAGCGGCGGTGTTCGGCGTGGCGGATGCGGTCGTATGCGGTACGCGGTTCGGCTGATTCTGCCGGGGCGTGCCGCAGTTCGGGCAGCGGTTGCGCAGTCCGGAGTATTTCTGGCCGCAGCGGCGGCAGGTGGTTTCCGGAATGAAGCCCATTAGGATGACCTCCTTTGTATAATAAAACTGCATACTTTCGGAACTTATACTATTCCATAATAGTGTGTGTATTTTACTATACGAATCCGCCTCTGTCAAGTTTTCCCACTGTTTTGAGGGGGTTTCAGAGCGCGAGCGTGCCGCTCTCGTCCTCAAGAAGGATCAAAATCTTCTCCTGCGCGCCGGTCATCGCGTTCACATAGAGAAGATAATGCCGCCCGTCCTCCGTTTCGCAGATGAGCTCGCGGCAGTAGATCTCCTCCGCGCCGGACGTCGGGATGACAGCGAGCTTTTCGCTTTGGACCGTCAGCCCCTCCCCTGCCATGGCACGGGCGTCCTCCTCCGACACCGCCGGTTCGGGCAGATTCCGCTCGGCGTGGGAGGTGAGATAGGCCTCGGCGTCAAAGCGCAGCATCTCGCCGGTATCCATGGCGACGGCGAGCTTTACCATGTCCGGATAGCACATCACGCCGTTCTGCTCGGCGCAGTACGTCACGGTGAGCACGTGATCCTTGAGAATGTGATAGCTCTCCTTCATGCCGCGGCAGCCGTGCGCGGCGAGGAATTCCGCGGCCTTTTCAAGCGCGGCGTCCACGGTGATGGCCGAGCGCACCGGTGCGCGCTGCGAGAGGGCACGCACGACGTATCCGCCCTTCCGGCTGACGCTCACGGTATAGTCCCCGCCGGTGAAGCGGTAGACGGGAATTTTGCCCTCGCTCTCTCCGGCGGCGGAGACGAGATTGCTCCGCATGCCGAGAAACCCCGCCGCGACGAGCGCTGCGGCGTCCTGCGTCACCTCGCGCGCGTCCTTTATCATGTGCGGCTCGCGCTCGGCAACGGAGGCGGAAAACGGCCCGTCGTACACGAGCGTCGGCATTTCCGGAAACTCCTGCTCCATGCCGAGAAAGCTGTCGCCAAGGGTGGGGAGCGCGTCGTCCATCGCGGCGGCGGCGCGGGTGCTCACGAGACCTCCGGCGACATCGGAGCGGAGCTGTGCCAGATTACCGGAGAGGAGCGCGGCCGTGTCGCCGAGCGCGCGCAGATTTTCGCGCGCTTCCTCGCTCACATCGTCGCCGCCGCTGCTCTCGCGCAGGAGCCAGAGCGCGTAGTCGCCGGTCCTGGCGAAAAAGGACGCCGTATTCTCCAGCTCCATGAGCGGGACGGAGAGCGATGAGAGTGCCGCGCTCGCCGTCTGCGCGCGGGAATAGACCTCCGCGCAGAGCGAGGCGGTGATGGCCGGGCTCACGGCGTACTGTGATTTTTCGAGCGCCGCGGAAAGGCCGTCTGCCGCGGCGCACAGCTCGGAAAAGGCGTATTCCCCGCGGTAGCGCTCCTCCCGCTCGGCGGTCACGGCGCGGCGGTAGAAAATGACGCTCGCCGCGCCGAGCGCGACGGTCGCGGCGGCGAGGAAGGAGATAATTCGTATGGTCGTTCGTTTCTTCATAATAATACAGCACCTCTTTTCGCTTAGTATGGCGAAAAGAGGCGCTGTTTTGCCGAATTTCTTCGACCTTATTTTGTCATTTTTCCAGCTTTTCGATGCCCTTGTCGATGCGCGCGAGCGTTTCGGTCCGGCCGAGGATATGGCAGATCTCCACGGCGCCGCCGGGCGTCACGGCCTCGCCGGAAACGGCGATGCGCACCGGCCACATGACGAGAGCGTTCTTGCAGCCGAATTCCGCCGCCGCGCCGATCAAACAGTCGTGCACGGCCTCCTCCGTCCAGTCGGTGATGGCCGCGAGACGCGGGCGCATTTTCCTGAGCATGTCGAGCGCGACGGTCTCGTCGCACTTGGACTTCTTGTGGACGTAGAGCGCGGTGTCGTACTCGGGCAGCGTATCGAAGAAGCCGAGCTTTTCGGGAATGTCCGAGAGCTTTTCGGTGCGCTGCTGCAAAATGGCGGCGATGAGGGCGGGATCGTAGCTTTCGGTCTTGACGGCCTTGCGGATCCACGGCTCAGCGGCGCGTGCAAACGCCTCGGGGGACATGGCCTTGATGTACTCGCTGTTGAAGTACGTGAGCTTTTCGATATCGAAAATGGCCGGGGACTTCGAGATGCGGGACATATCGAACGCCTCCGCGAGCTCGTTGATCGAAAAGATCTCCCGCTCGCCGCCGGGCGCCCAGCCGAGAAGCGCGACGTAGTTCACGATCGCCTCGGTGAGGAAGCCCTGCGCGACAAGATCCTCGTACGAGGGGTCGCCGTGGCGCTTGGACATTTTGTTGTGCGCGTCGCGCATGACGGGCGAGCAGTGGACGTAGCTCGGCACGTCCCAGCCGAGACCCTCGTACAGAAGATTGTACTTCGGCGCGCTGGAGAGATACTCGCTGCCGCGCACGACGTGGGTGATGCCCATGAGATGATCGTCAATGACGTTTGCGAAGTTGTAGGTCGGGAGCCCGTCGCGCTTGATGAGCACCTGGTCGTCCAGATCGGCGTTCGGCGCGGTGATGTCGCCGAAGATCTCGTCGTGGAACGTCGTTTCGCCCTCGTGGGGGATCTTCTGGCGGATGACCCACGGCATACCGGCGTCGAGACGGCGCTGCACCTCTTCCGCGGAAAGATCGCGGCAGGGATCGTCCTTGCGGGTGAAGTCGCCGGAGTCCTCTTCGGATTCGGTCTTGTCGCAGAAGCAGTAATAGGCGTGGCCGCGCTCCACGAGGCGCTTGGCGTAGGGAAGATAGGTGTCGCGCCGCTCGGTCTGCACATACGGGCCGACCGGACCGCCGACGTCGGGGCCTTCGTCGTGGTCAAGACCGCAGTCGCGCAGCGTTTTATAAATGACCTCGACCGCGCCCTCTACCTGGCGGGACTGGTCGGTGTCCTCAATGCGGAGCAGGAACTTGCCGTGCGCGTGGCGGGCGATGCACCAGGTGTAGAGCGCCGTGCGCAGGTTGCCCACGTGCATATACCCCGTGGGGCTCGGCGCGAAGCGGGTGCGTACTTCGCCGCGCGGGATGCGCTCTTCCATTTTCTCAAACCATGTATTGTCCATACGGATAAACCTCCCAAAGGTCTTTTGTCATTTTCCCATCTTATTGGATAGGCTCTGTATTGTCAAGCCAAAACCGGCGTGTTATAATGCCATAATTAAAAAGTACGGAAACCATAGTTCCGCATCTTTAAAATGCTTATGAAAGGAAAGAATCATCATGGAAGAAGCTGCCCGCAAAAAAATCATATTCTCCGGCATCCAGCCCTCCGGCGATCTTACGCTCGGCTCGTATATGGGGGCAATCAAAAACTGGGTGGCGCTCTCCGATGAATATGAATGCTACTACTGCATCGTAGACATGCACGCCATCACCGTCCGGCAGGTGCCGGCCGATCTGCGCCGCCGCGCGCTTTCGCAGCTCGCGCAGTACATCGCCTGCGGTCTTGACCCGAAGAAGAACACTCTGTTCATCCAGAGCCACGTCCCCGCGCACGCGCAGCTCGGCTGGGTGCTTGACTGCTACACCATGTTCGGTGAGCTCTCCCGCATGACGCAGTTCAAGGATAAGTCTTCCAAAAATGCGGATAATATCAACGCCGGTCTCTTCACCTACCCCGCGCTCATGGCCGCGGACATCCTGCTCTACCAGACCGACCTTGTCCCCGTCGGCGGCGACCAGAAGCAGCATGTGGAGATCTGCCGCGATATCGCCATGCGCTTCAATAACATTTACGGCGACGTGTTCACCATCCCCGAGCCCTATATCCCGCCCACGGGCGCGCGTATCATGAGTCTCACGAGCCCGGAGAACAAAATGTCCAAGTCGGACAAGGACCCCGGCGGGTGCATCTATATCATGCAGTCCCCGGACGACATTATGCGCTGCTTCAAGCGCGCCGTGACGGACTCCGAGACCGGCCACTGCGTGTATGCCTGCCCCGAAAAGCTGGGCGTAACGAACCTTATGCAGATCTACAGCGTCTGTACAGGTAAGACGATGGACGAGATCGAGGCCGAATTTGACGGCATGGGCTACGGTGCGTTCAAGCCCGCCGTGGGCGAGGCCGTTGTGGAAACGCTGCGCCCCATCCGCGAGGAAGCCGAACGGCTCATGAAGGACAAGGCGTATCTCGAAGACGTCCTGCGCGACGGCGCGGAGCGGGCGGCCTGTGCCGCCAACCGCACGCTGCGCAAGGTCTATAAGAAGATTGGTTTTGTTCAAATCTAATTCTCAGTAAATTTCAGGCACCGCCGCGCTGCGCGGCGGTACTCGAAAAAAAGAAAGGCGGAAGGGAATGCTTCCTGCTCTGGCTCTGCGGCTGCGGGTGCGTGTGCTGCTCGCGCTGCTCGCCGCGGCGGCGGTGTGTCTGCTTGCCACGCCCGCCGTGCGAAAATTTGCCTGCAAGATCGGCGCGATGGACAAGCCGGGCGAGTCCCGGCGCATCCACGATCATCCGATCCCCCGGCTCGGCGGGCTGGCGCTGTTTGCCGGCTTTCTCGCCGGAGCGCTGCCGTTCACGGGCATCGACGAGCCGGTGCAGGGTATATTGCTCGGCAGCGTCATCATTGTCGTGACCGGCGCGGTAGACGATCTCGTTTCGCTCCGCCCTTGGGTCAAGCTCGTTTTGCAGATCATCGCCGCGATCGTCGCCATCCGGCACGGCGTTGTGATCCGCATTCTCACGAACCCCGGCGACGCCTCCGCCGAGGCGATCGCGCTCGGCGCGCTGAGCGTGCCGGTGACGCTTCTCTGGATCGTCGGCATGACGAACGCCTTAAATCTCATCGACGGGCTCGACGGGCTCGCCGCGGGCGTGTGCGGCATCGGGTGCGCCTCGATGCTCGCAGTTTCGCTCTTTCTCCCGCAGGCGACGGAGATCTCCGTGCTCGTTGCCGCGCTCGGCGGCGCGTGTCTCGGGTTTCTCCCGTTCAACATCAATCCCGCCAAGATCTTTATGGGCGACTCCGGCTCGCTGCTTTTGGGCTACGTTCTCTCCACAGCGTCGGTGCTCGGCCTTTTTAAAATGTACACGCTTGTCGCGTTTGCGGTGCCGGTGCTCACGCTCGCGCTGCCGCTTACGGACACCGTGTTCGCCGTTGTCCGGCGCGTGAGCCGCGGCGAGAGCCCGTTCCACGCCGACCGCGGCCACATCCACCACCGGCTGCTCGCGCTGGGACTCACGCAGAAGCAGGCGGTTGCCGTGCTCTATACCGCCAGCGGCATTCTCGGCGCGGCGGCGGTGCTGCTCGCGGCGAACGCCGCAAAGCGCTTCTGGCTGCTGCTCGGTGCGGTGGCGCTCGCGCTCGGCATATGGCTGTATGTTTTCGCGGGCCATCATTTCCCGTCCGACCCTTCGGTGAAGGCGCCGAAGAAGGACAAAAAAGAGGACGGCAGCACGAAACCGTGAGCCGTCCCTACAGATCAAAATAGTACGCGCCAAGCGCGATGAGCATTTCCCAATCGCCGCTCTCCCGGTAGAGCAGCCACAAGATCGCCAGCACCAGAAGGTCCTCGGTCTCCAGCCGCTTTGGGTCGAGCCGCTCGAAGATGCCGTCCAGCCCGCTGCGAAGAGACAGCAGCGGCGAGGGCGGCGTTTTTTCGTTCTCCGGCGGCGGTGGGGGACGCTCCGGCGCGCTCCCGCGCGGCAGCGGCGAGCCGCTCTGCGCCTTTTCCGGCGGCAAAGGCTCTTCCACGCGCGTGCGCTCGCCGGTGCTGCCGTTATAGCGGTTATAGGCCATCGCCGCGCCCCCATTCCGAAAAGGCCGCCCCCGCGATGCGCGCCGCGCCTGCAATGCGCAGCGCCCGGGAGAGACGGCGCGCCCGTTCCGCGCTCAGATACGGCGCGAGCGCGTCGGCCAATTGTTTTTTTCCGTTTCCGCTCTGTCCCGACGTGAGGCGGGACAAAAGCCCCGGCAGGCTCCCGGCGAGACTGCCGAGCAGCCCGCCGCCCGCCGCTTCCGGCGCAGAAGGCGCTGCGGCGCTCTCTGAGGGAAGCTCTCCCATGAGCTTCTGCGCCATGGCCGCGATGCGGCTCATCTCCTCGGGATTGGAGAGCACGGCGTTGAGCCGGTCTTCCAGCTCGCTCATTTTCCGTTTTCGAAGCGCGAGAGCTTTTCGGCCAGGGCTTTGCCCTCGTTCGTCGAGAGGATCTGCGTGAGGAGCGCCTTGAGCTGCGCGGCGTCGCCGCTGCGCACCGCCCGCTCCGCCGCGGCAGGATCGATCGCCGCGCCGAGCTTTTTCGCCTCGGGCGAGTTGGCCATATCGCGGATCGCGCCGCCCTGCCGCCCGGAGAGCAGCTCCGCGCCCAGCTTTTCCATATCTATCATCCGTTCCACCCCCTGTAAGGAGTATATGCAGCGGGGAGAAAGAGAGTGCTTTATGCGTATTGCCGTTTTTTCCGACTCCCACGGCGTGAAGGAGCCGATGCTCGCCGCCATTGAGGAACAAAAGCCCGATATGGTGCTCCATCTCGGCGACTATGTGCGCGACGCGGAGGCGATCGCGGCGTATTTCCCGTCGCTCGACCTGCGGTATGTGCGCGGCAACTGCGACGCCTATTCCCGCAGCGACGCGGAGGAAAACCTTCTCTTCAACGCCGACGGCGTGCGCATCTTTATGACCCACGGCCACCGGTACAACGTAAAGCTCGGGTATGAGAGCCTGGCGAACGCCGCGCACTTTTCGGGCGCGCAGCTCGCGCTCTTCGGCCACACGCACGAGGCGGACTTCCTCCGCATGGGCGATGTAACGCTTTTTAACCCCGGCTCCGCCGGCATGGGCCGGCAGACCTACGGCATGATCACCGTGAAAGGAACGGAGTTCAAATGCGAGATCCTCTCCCTGTAAACGCCGGCCGCCGGTACTTCGCCGCGGCGGACGTTCTCCGCATTCTTTGCATCTTCACCGTGGCGTGGTTCCATATCTGGCAGCAGTCGTGGCTCGATCCGTCGTTCCGGATCGCCGGACACTATTTCGATCTTCAGCGCATCGTGCGCCGCGGGTACATGCTCGTGGATCTCACGCTGCTGCTCACCGGCTTTCTGCTCTACCGTCCGCTCGTCCGCGCGGAAGGAAAGATCGCGGACGTGAAGGGGTTTTATTACCGGCGGCTCTGCCGGATACTGCCGTGCTATCTGCTCGCGGTGCTCGTTGCGGCGGCGTTTGCGCTCGCGCGCGGCCGCGCCATCGGGAGCGCTCCGCTCTGGCGCGATCTTCTCACGCATCTCACGTTCACGCACACGTTCTCGATGGACACGTATTACTGGACGAGCCTCAACGCCGCGCTCTGGACCGTTGCGGTGGAGATGCAGTTTTATCTCCTCTTCCCGCTGCTCGCCCGCGCGTTCGGAAAGCGTCCGGCGCTCACATTCTCGCTTATGACGCTCGCGGCGCTCGTGAGCCGCGCTCTCGTTGCGCTGCGCGCGCACGAGCTGTCGCTCTGGCTGAATCAGCTTCCCTGTATGCTCGATCTCTATGCCCTCGGCATGCTCGCGGCGCACCTTCTTGAAAAGCGCGCGGACTCGCCGCGCCGGTGGGTGTTTTTCCCGCTCGCGCTTCTCACGCTTTTCGGCGCGTTTGCCGTCCTCTGGCGGCAGAACGCGGCGGGGGACGCGGAGATCAAAATGGCGCAGCTTCTCTGGCGGCTGCCGCTCGGCGTGTGCGGCGCGGTGTTTCTCTATTTTTCCGGACGCGCGCCGGAGCGTCTGGACCGTGTTTTCGGAAACCGCGCCGTCCGGTTTTTGAGCGCCATATCCTATAACTTTTATATCTGGCACCAGTTTCTCGCCGTGAAGCTCAAGGAGTTTCACCTCCCGGCGTATGTTTCCGAGTTCCCGCAGATGAGTGAGGGGCGCGCCTGGCAGACGAAATACACGCTGCTCTGCTTTGCCGCCGCGTTCCTGCTCTCCGCGGCTCTCACGTATCTTGTGGAAAAGCCCGCCGGACGCGCGCTGCTGCGCCTTCGGGCGCGGAGGGAGAAGGTATGAGCTTTCGTTATCTGGACATGGAGCATTATGAGCGCATCGAGCATTTCCGGTACTTTCTCTCGATGCCGTACCCCTATGCCGGCGTGACGGTCGATATTGATGTAACGGATATCGTATCCTTCTGCAAGGCGCGCGGGTATTCGTTTTATCTCACGTTTCTGCACGCCGCGGCGAAGGCCGCCGACCGCGTGCCGGAGCTGCGGCGGCGCATCCATGACGGCGTCATCATCGAATACGACACCTGTCCGACGTCGCACACGGAGCTTTGCGCGGACGGGACATACTGCTACTGCACGCTGCGCCACGATAAGCCCTTTGCGGAATACATCGCCTATGCCGAGACCGAGCGGCAGCGCCGCCGTCTGGACGGCTCGCTGCGCGAGGACGCGAACGTGGAGAGCATGTATTTTATCTCCACGCTCCCGTGGCTGCATTACAGCGCGCTCATCCAGCCCGTGGCGGGCGGTGAGGAATCCAACCCGCGCATCACCTGGGGCGCGTTTGCGCCAGACGCCGAGGGCCGCCTGCAGATGCCGGTGACGCTGCTCGTCCACCACGCGCTCGCCGACGGCAGCCATATCGCAAAGTTTTACGACGCGCTGCGCGCCGAGCTCGCCGTCCTCACCGGGGACACGCCCTGATACATATATTATTTATACGCCGGAGGCGGAGAGATGATCTCTCCGCTTCCGGTTTTTCTTTGTTGAAAGAGAAAAAGGGGCTTTACAAACGCGCCGTTTTCGGGTACAAAAGTCTACAGCAGGATTAGAGTTTTTTGCCATACGGAGGGACGAAAATGGACCACGAAAAACGCGCGCATCTGCTGTCTATCGGCGAAATGGCGGAGGCGAACCGCGTTTCGATCGCCACGCTCAGACTCTACGACCGGATGGGACTTTTGCAGCCGAGCTACCGGGACGAGGAGACGAATTACCGCTACTACGATATCCGCCAGACCTCGCGGCTCGATATCATCCGGTACATGCGGAATCTCAACATGAGCCTCACCGATATCCAGACGCTGCTCGAGAAAGAGGACATCATGCTCATCGAGCAGAAGCTCATTGAAAAAAACAACCAGATCCACCAGCAGATGCGCGATCTCAAGGCGATGCACGAGGCCGTGGAGCGGACGATCCAGTCCATCGAGCGCTACCGGAAGTCGCCGGTCAGCGGGACGATCTCGCTGGAATTCATCGATCAGCGTCACATTTTGTACATTCCGTGCGCCGAAAACTTCTACGAGCAGGGCATCGTCGCCTACGAAAAGGCCGTCCTCGCGCTGCGCCGGGAGCTGATGGGGCGCAATCTGCCGCAGCTTTTGTCGTATAGTCTCGGAACAAGCGTGAAACAGGATGATTTCGCGCGCGGCGCGCTCATCGCGGACAAAATCTTCATCTTCGGCGACAAGCACCTGCGCGATTACGGTGACAGCATCGAGGTCATCGAAAGCGGCATGTTCGCCTGCGCCTATCTCGACGACTTCGACGAGGAGGCCGAGGGCGCGGAGCGCCTTCTTGCATACTGCCGCGCCAATCACTATATTTTGAACGGCGACTATATCTGCGAGGAGATGACGGAGCTGAATCTTTTCGATAATAAGAAGCGCAACATGTTCCTGCGTCTGCAGGTCCCCGTGATCTTCACAAAAAATTAATTAACAAAACTCTTGACTCTCTACCAGCAACAGACTGTATACTCCATTATAGTATTTTATAGCACAGAAAGGAGCTATTATAATGGATAAAATTAAGGTCGTGCAGTATGGTTGCGGAAAGATGAGCAAGTACACCCTTCGCTATGCGTATGAGCATGGCGCGCAGATCGTCGGCGGCATCGGCCACGGCGCGTCCGTCGGCCAGGACATCGGCGACTGGGCGGAGCTCGGCGTCAAGACGGGCGTCATCATTTCCGATAACGCGGAGAAGGTCCTCGACGAGTGCGACGCCGACGTCGCCATCATCACGACCCGCAGCTTCATCGGCGACATTTACGAAGCCATCGAGCAGTGCGTTACCCGCGGCATCAACGTCATCACGACCTGCGAAGAGGCCATTTACCCCTGGACGACCTCCGCGGCCATGATCAACAAGCTTGACGCTCTCGCGAAGGAAAACGGCTGCACCATCACCGGCAGCGGCATGCAGGATATCTTCTGGATCAACATGGTCGGTCTCGTTGCGGCGGGCTGCCACAACATCACGAAGATCAAGGGCGCTTACAGCTACAACGTGGACGAGTACGGCATCGCGCTCGCCGAGGCCCACGGCTGCGACCTGACGCCGGAAGAGTTTGAAGCGAAGATCGCTCACCCGACTGACTTTGAGCCGTCCTACGCCTGGAACGCCTCCGAAGCCATCTGCAATAAGCTCGGTCTCACCATCAAGAGCATTTCCCAGAAGCATGTTCCCTGCATCATCGACAAGGACATTTACAGCGAAACGCTCGGCAAGGACATCAAGGCCGGCCACGCCATCGGCATGTCCGCGGTCGTCACCATCGAGACCATGCAGGGCATCACCGTCGAGGAAGAGACCATCGGCAAGGTCTACGGCCCGGACGACGGCGATATGTGCGATTGGGAGATCTTCGGCGAGCCCAAGACCGAGTTCCATGTCGTGAAGCCCGCGACCGTCGAGCACACCTGCGCCACGGTCGTCAACCGCATCCCGTCCCTGCTCCGCGCTCCCGCCGGATACGTCACCTGCGACCAGCTCGAGCCGGTCGAGTACCTCACCTACCCGATGGAGTACTACTGCTGATCCGCTCCTCGGAAGGCAAGACCACCGGCGCAAGCCGGTGGTCTTCTTGTATACCCGAAAACCACGCGTTAGACGCGTGGTTTTCGGGTATACAAAAAAGCCGCCCCCGAACGGATCGTTTCGGGGGCGGCTTCCGGTTTCTTACGCTACGAGGAATTTGTACTTTGCCACGCTGTAGAGCGGGACGAACGGCAGCAGGATGGGGACGCTCTTCACATACGCCTGATACTCCAGATCGGCGCCGTAGCTCTTGTTCTGGCGCAGCTCCAGCCGCCGCGCGCCGGAGAACATCACGAACACGATGCCGAGATATCCGAGCAGGGCGGGCAGCCACTGCCAGCCGCGCATGACGTTCGCGCCCGAGACGAGCACGCCCGTCCAGAACAGCATCTCGCCGAGATAGTTCGGGCAGCGGACGATGCGGAAAAGGCCCGTATCGCAGAAGCGCTTCGGGTTGATCTTTTTGAGCTTCTGCTTCTGGATGTCCGCGGCAGACTCAAAGCACACGCCGAAGAGCATGATGACCGCGCCCACTATGCACCAGGCATCCGTGCCCGCGCCGTTTGCCAGGCGGTAGAACACCGGCGTCACCTGCAGCGCGTACAGCAGCGCGCACGTGACCCAGATCGCGCACTTCACGCCGAAGGTCATGGACTTGCCGTCCTTGATCTCAGTTTTCATTTTGCTGTTGTAGGCCGAGCTTTTCACCTCGCGGTAGAGGAGATAGCCGCCCAGCCGGAAGCCGTAGAGGACGAACAGCACGCAGCAGATCGTCGTGCCCGCCGTCAGCCGGCCGCCGTAGAGCGCGAGCAGCAATATGCCGATGCCCGCGATCGAAAAGCCGTAGCCGAGCGAAATGAACCAGACATACTTTTTGAAGCCGATGGAGCTGATGAGCAGCGCCGCTGCGATCACCAGCCAGACCGTTTTGGGAAATACCATAATGCAAAACCTTCTTTGTTTGAAATACTATGCCGCGGCAGCGGTTTCTTTTCCGGCCTTCCGGAGAAGGACGGCGGCGGCGAGGAACGTTCCCTGCCCGACGATGTTCACGCCCTCGGCGATCCAGTTCATCGCCGAGGCGGAGAAATCCCGCGAGGAGAGATAGCCCATGCAGAGACTGCACACGAACGACACGACGAGCAGCACGACGATGCCGCGCTTTTTTGCGCGCACCGCGAGCGCGATGAGCCCCGCGTCGAGAAGTCCGAGACCGACGACCATGAGCGAGACGAAAAGCGCCGTGCCGCTGTACACCGCAGGGGCCGCGGCGACGCCGCAGACCGTCGCCTTTTTCGGCTTATAGAACAAAAAGGCCGCCATCGCAAGTCCCGCGAGCAGAAAGCCGATGGACTGCACGGGGAAAAACACCTCGTTGAGCTTCGTAAAATCGCACACGCCGAGCGCATACAGCAGCTTATACACCGCCTTGAGCGCCCCGGCACAGAACACGTTGATCGTACCGGCGGCGAACAGGGCAAACTGGCCCTTGCCGAGCCGAGGGTACAGCTCGCGCTGAAGCAAGATCGCGCCGATCAGAAAAAGAACGACCGGGACGAAGTCCGCCAGCGCCATCGGAACGGAAAACTCCATGATTTCTGCCCTCCCTTTTATCTCTCTTCCCCGCCGGGCAGCTCACGCCGCCCGGCGAAGGCGGTCATTTCTTACTTTTTCTTCTGTTTTTCCTTGGCGCGCTTGTCGTTGATGATCTTCATGTGCTCCTCGGTGACGAGTTCGACGCCATTCTCCTTCGCCCAGTCCACGCAGCCCTTGAGCACGAGCGGCAGAAACACGCGGGGAACGTTCAGAATGGTTTTGAGCGCGTCGTCGGTGAACTTGACCTTATCGTCGGCGCGGTCGGCGGCATAGCGCACGGATTCGAGCGACGCTTCGCGGATGGGCAGAAGCTCCGCGCGCATCCGGCGGTGACGGTGGAACCAGAAGTTCTTGCTGTCGCGGTAGCCGTAGTCGATGGGCAGCGGCGGGAAATCGCGGCTCTTTACGCCGGCGATGATCGCGTCGGAGTACTTCTTCTTCATCAGGATGCGGTCGATGCGCAGAATGAAGTGCGCTCCGAACTGGCTCGTGATGCCGTTGAAGTCGTGATACGGCGGCTCATAGCCGTGCAGCTCGCCGGGCTGGTCGCGGTCGGCGCCGTCCAGCTCGCGCATCCACGTGCATTCAAGGACCTGGATCGCGTTGGAGATCACCATCGGACGCACATCGTCCGGGTTTTCCTCCATGATCTGGCTCTTCTCCAGCGGGAACTTGCAGTTGGGCATTTTGTCCTTCGGCTCGTCGCCCGGCCAGGAGAGCTTCACGGCTTCCTTGAAGTTCTTCGGGTCGTCGTTGATGAAGTTGATGGCGCACTTGCCGGTGCGGAGGATGTGCTGCGCGGTGTTGGAGGAATTGCGGCAGTTGAGGAGCATGGCGTAGTAGCCCTTGCCCGCCACATAGTACGGCGCGATCAGGGAGTAGGGTCCGAGCGACGTGGAGCCGTCCTCGGCAAGGGTGCTGATAACGACGGTAGGCATCGGGTAGTACAGCGAGGTCTGGTAGAAGTTGTCCACGATCCGCAGGTTTTCAAAGCTGCTCATAAATGGGGGTCCTCCTTATATAATTTAATTTTTCACTTGATAAACAGCCGCTTCAGCAGCGTCCAGAGCTGCGGGAACGAAATATCCGTGCCGCTCCAGCTCAATATGCTCTCGGCGGCGAACTCCGCAAGAAAAGCGGCATCCGGCGTATCGGAAAAGCGGCGGCACGGCGCTTCGAGCAGCGCAGCGATCTGCGCTCGGAGCTGCGCGTGGCGGCTTTGCAGCGCTCCGGCGGCGGAAGAGCGCGCGCCCTCGTCCGAAAAGATGCTGCGGTTCTGCTCCTGAAAGGCGCGGACGGCATCAAAGACCGCCCCGACCGCCTCTTCCGCGCTTTGCGCCGCGGCGGTCCTTTCCCCCGCCGACGCGAGCGCCGTCTGCCAGTCGTGCAGAAGGCACGCCGCGAGCATCGCGTCCTTGGAGGGGTAGTAATTATAAAACGTGCCGACGGCGATGCCGCACTCTTTCGCAATGGCGCGCATCGTCACGGCGGCATAGCCCTGCTCGGCCACGAGACGGCGCGCCGCGGAAAGGATGTTCTCTTCGAGATTATTGATGATCTTCGGCATAACGCCCGCCTCCCGCCGGTTTTTATGAGCGTGTTCATTTAACATCTGCATCATACGCATTTCGCGGCGCTTTGTCAATAAAATGTTAAATAAAGTTTTGATTTTCTTTTTGTATGCCATTACCGGATATTCAGCTCGCCACATGACGGCAAAAGAAACCATCCCCGCCGTTCTGTCGAACGGCGGGGATATTTTCTAATTCTTCTAATTCAATATTATTGCTTCAGCGCCCGCAGGACTTCGTCATACTCCGGGATGCTCGAAATGCCGCCCGGCCTTGTCGCGGAAAGTCCCGCGGCAGCACAGGCAAAGGAGACGATATCTCGCAGCGCGCTCTCACCCAGCTCTTCCGGCGAGACGCCATATCGCAGCAGCTTCCAAACCGCGCTCCCGCCGAAAATATCGCCCGCGCCGGTGGTATCGGTGATCCTCAGCCCCGGCAGCGCCGGTTCGCGGCCCGCGGCGCGCGAATTTTTGAAATAGCATCCGTCCGCGCCGCAGGTGACGAACACCAGCTTCACGGGGAAAGTATGGCAGATATGCTCCGCGCCCGCTTCCGGCTCCAGTCCGAAAAGGAAACGCACCTCTTCCTCGCTGATCTTCACCACATCCGCCTGCCCCAGCCCCCAGAGGAGCTGCTCTTTTGCCTCCGCGAGATCCTTCCAGAGCGGCGGACGCAGATTTGGGTCATAGGTGACGAGCTTCCCCTTCGCTCTCGCGTAGGCGACGGCCTGCCGCGTCGCGGAGCGCGACGGCTCATCGGTCAGCGACAGCGAGCCGAAGTGAAAGACCCTCGCCTCATCGATGAGAGAAAGATCGACCTCCGGGAACGAGAGGCAGGTGTCCGCGCCGGGCTTCCGGGCAAAGGCGAACTCGCGCTCGCCCCGCGCGTCCAGCGTGACGAAGGCCAGCGTTGTGAACACCTCGGGCGCGGCGATCATGCCGCGCGTTTCGATGCCCGCGCGCCGCAGCGTTTCGAGCAGGAGATGCCCAAAGGTATCGTCCCCCACTTTGCCGAGCATCGCGGTCTTTGCGCCGTACTTTGCCAGCGCCGCGAGAAAGTTTGCCGGAGCGCCGCCGGGATGCGCCGCCATGGTCGGATAGCCGTTTTTGTCGGTCGAAAGGCACGTAAAGTCGATCAGCAGCTCGCCCAGCGCAGCAACGTCAAGCATGGTTTTCCCCTCACTTTCGCGGTCTGTGCCGCGGCGGTTTTATACGGTCTCCTGCCGGATGCCGCGAATGGCGCTGATGACCCAGTTTTGTGCCTGCTGCCGGATCACCGTGCCGCAGTACGGGCACCGCGCGCTCGCGTTCACGTCGAGCGGCGCGCCGCAGCCGGGGCAGGTGATGCGCTTTGTCTCGCCGCTCTCGGCGTTCGTCTGCGTGCCGGTCGGGCGCAGCAGATCCCATTCGTAGGTCATGAACTTTTCCTGATCGCGGCTGCCGCGGACGATCTGCTGCGTGCCGTCGTTCACGGTGTAATCCGTGATGCGCGTGCGCAGCCGGAGAAGGATATGGTCCTCGCCGCCGGTCTGGTGGAAGCCGAGCGGCGTCACATCCAGCACCGCGATGCGCTCGACGACGTTCGTCTCGCCGCGCTGCGCATACCCCTGCAGCGAGCGCTCCATCTGCGTGAAGAGCGCGTCGGTGAAGTACGGCCGCAGCGATTCGATGTTCTTCGCCGTCCAGCCGTTCTGCATCTGCACATAGAGATTCGACGCCTTTTCGCACAGCGCCGCCGCGTTAAAGTTCGGATCGATCTTCGTATATTCGCCGATGGGCGTGAGCGCAGCGCGGTTGGCGCGGCTCTCGGCACGCTCGGCGCGCTGGGCGGTCGCTTTCTTAGACGTGCTGTTGTTTTTCATTTTCGTCCTCATAGAATACACGATCGCCACCACTACGATCAGCGCCATTATAAGGATCCGCGTAGGGTTGGCGTCGCCGGATACATATCCGTCATCATCGTAGTAACTGCTTCCGGAGCTGCTGCTCGAGGATGACCAGCTGCTGTCGTTATCGCTGTAATCGTAGCTGAAATCATAGTCCGAGCTGCCGGAAAAATCACCGAAATCGGCGAGAGCCGTGACGTTCAGCACGACGAGCGCGCAGAGCAGCACAGCAAACAGAGTAAGAACTTTCTTCTTCAAGGCGGCATCCTCTCCCTATCTTTTTCTATGCGGGACATTTGTCTGAAATTAATATTTAATTTGCTGCCGTGCATGGCAGGAACGGCTCGCCAAACCGGAAGCGGGTCATGGCAGCAGCCGCAGAATCCGGGCAGCGCGAAAGGGTTTGCCGTCTGTTCTTCAAGGCAGCAAGCCCTTTCGGCAGCTTGAATTAATTGTCTGACTTTTCCGGTCTCTTCTGCGCGCCGCGAGAGCTTTCGGCCGAAGCCGTCCGCCCGGCGGTCTGCCGTGCGAGACTCAGACGTGATTCTTGGGCTCTCCCCCGCCGCACTCACTGCAGAACTTTCCTCTGTTCACGGTACCGCAGATCGGGCAGACCCATTCAGCCGCGGGCGCGGAGCGTCGGGAGGCCGCCGTTCCGGCAGCCGCCGCAGAAGCGCGCTGTCTCCGGCGCTCCTGACGTTCGTATTCCTCGCGCTGTTTCTTTTTCCGCACAAGCAGTACTCCCGCCGTGATGCCTCCGCCGAGGAGCAGCACGGCAACCGCAGCAAGGACGATCGGGAGTGCTTTGCCGCCGGACAGCAGGCCGCCCTTTTTCGGCTCCGGGGTCGGCTCGGGCGACGGAGTCGGCGTTTCAACGACGGCCGCCGGAACGGCGGTCGGTGTGGGCGTGGGGGCTTCCGTCGGCGTGGGAGTTGCTGTCGGCTCCGGCGTTGCCGTCGGCTCCGGGGTCGGAGACGGCGTGGGCGTTGCGGCGGCATTCACGGTGATGACCGCCGTGCCGTCGGTATAGGTCCAGAGATTCGTTGCGCTGCTGAAGAGGCAGACCGCCTTCCAGCCGTTCAGCTCCATGGGAATATTCGTAAGATACATCGTCGTGCTGTTACCGCCGGTGATCGTAAGACCGGGGAATTTATCGGCGGTCACGTCAAAAATGACCTCGGTCTTGCCGTCGGGACTCAGAAAGCGCCACGCGCACCACGCCCAGCCGGTGGCGTTTGCCACAAACGTTGCGCTGCCGCCGACCTCCACGGTCTCCTTCGTCGGCTGCTTCGTAATGATCGGCGCTCCGGCAGTCGGCGCCGGAGTATTCGTCGGCGTCGGGGTGTTCGTCGGTGCGGTCGTCGTGCCGGTCGTTGGGGCCGCTGTCGGCGCTGTTGTGGGCGCTGTTGTCGGCGTTGGCGTCGGAGTAGCTGCGACATCGACAAACAACCGCACAGACCATGTGTACTTCCAGGAGGCTGCGTCATCTTCGTAGTGTGTCTCGCCGGTCAATATGTAAGTGCCGGGAGTTGTCGGCGTGCCGACAAGGCAGGACACGTCCTCATTCTTGCCCAGCGACATACCGGGCGGCAGCACACCGCCGGTCTGCACGACCTCCGTGACCGCACCGCCCTCCCCGGCTGTGATCGTGATCCATTTGTATACTCCAGCGGTAGCGACCTCGTGTATTTCTTTATCGGCAGCGAGCGCAGGGGTTTCCAGCAGCGGCACGGCGAACGCGCAGAGCAGCACTGCGGCGAGCAGCAGAGAGAGCGGCTTTTTGAACTTCATTTCGTTTTTCCTCCCCGTTTTCTGTTCCCGATTTGGTTTTCCTCCATTGTCAGTATATCACAGCGTCTGAAACGCATGCAATATGAAAAATTGTAAAAACCGCCGGAATTCCCGCATTTAACAGTCAAGACCACCGGCTGTGCCGGTGGTCTTGACGCAGCCTGTCGAAAAACGCGGTACCAGATCCGGCCGGCACCGCGTTTTGCGTTGAAAATGGAAGAAATTTGTGATACACGGCGTCTTTTACCCAGCATCCATTACGATATGCGTCGCCTCCGGAAACCGTTCCGTTACTGTATCATACCACGTCGCGCCGTTTGTCCTGTCCCCACTTCTCCCTTTCGCTCACCAATTTCCTCTTCCCTTGCTTTCTCCCTTATTATGCCAAAAAGCTCGCCTTTCAGCGAGCTTTTTGACAGGTGGAAAAACACCGGACGCTGTCCGGTGTTTTTTCCGCCTCGGGTCAGAGCTTCGTGTGCGTACCGTCGCAAAAGGGGGCGCTGTCTGTGTGCTTGCACCGGCAAAGCAGCGCCGGACCGCTTTTTACAGCGGTAAACGGCATCCCGCCGGCGTGGGTCGTCCCGAAGTGGGACTGATCACAGAATGGCTGACCGCCGCTCAGTCCACAGGTGCAGTAGAGATATTCCTGACCGGCATTCAGATGAACCTGAATGGGCGTTTCCGCCGCGATGACAACGTCGGGCTTCTTTTCCATGCGGAGTCACTCCTTTTTATCACAGCTCCAGCAGTCCGGGCAGAGCCCCTCCACAATGATCCGGTGGCGGCTGACCCGGTATCCGGTTTCTTCCTCGATCTGCAAATCGATTTCGTTTCGATAGTTCATGGGAACATCAATCACCGTGCCGCATTTCATGCAGATCATGTGATAATGCCGGTCGGTTCGGCTGTCGTACCGATCGGCACCGGGGACACGCACATGGCATATTACCCCATCCTCTGACAGACAGTTGAGATTTCGGTATACCGTTCCCCGACTGATTCGGCTGTCGATCGCATTTACGTCTTCATAGAGCTGCTCGGCACACGGATGGTCATGGTGCGTCTGCACGGCGTTCCGAACAATTCTCCGCTGTCTGGTTTCTCTTCGCTGCTTCATTTTTGGCGTCGCTCTCCTCTCGAAACCTCAGCTTACCAAAAAATCGCGCGCAAATCAATGCGAAAATGACCAGCAGCGTTTTTGCAGACCCCGGCGCAGGGTTTAGTCGATATAAACCAGCGGCTTGATCAGATCGCGGGGCTTGTTGCGCATCAGCATCAACGCGGGCTCTACACTGTCCAAGCCGTGGAACGTGTGGGTGATCAGCTTTTCCGGATGGATCCGGTTCGCCGTGACCAGACGGGCAAGCCGTTCTGTGCGAAGCCGTCCGCCGCACATCAGGCCTCCGTTGATCCGCTTATGTCCCATGCCGCAGCCCCATTCGACGCGGGGAATCTTCACATAATCGCCCTCGCCCAGATAGTTGACATTTCCGATGGCTCCGCCCGGCTTGAGCATGCGGATTGCCTGATCCATGGTATCCACGTCTCCGCCGGCGACAATGACCTTGTCCACGGGGCCATGGTTCATGTCCAGAATCTGCTCAACGATGTCTCCGTCGCGGTAATTGACAATCTGCGTGGCGCCATATTCCAGCGCCAGCGCAGCGCAGTTTTTCCGCGAGCCAACTGCGTACAGCTCGGCGGCTCCGCGAATGGCGGCGGCGGCGACTCCCATCAGACCAACCGGACCGATGCCGATAACAGCAACATTATCGCCGAACTGGATGTCGGCAAGCTCCGCGCCGTGAAACCCGGTGGGAACCATGTCGCTAAGCATACAGGCGGCGCCCAGATCCATTCCTTCCGGCATCAGCGCCAGATTTGCGTCTGCCTCGTTCACATGGAAATACTCGGCAAAGACGCCGTCCTTGAAATTAGAGAATTTCCAACCGGACAGCATGCCGCCGCTGTGCATGGCATATCCGTCCTGTGCCTCCGGGGAGCCCCAGTCCGGTGTGATGGCGGAAACCAGAACACGGTCGCCGACCTTGAAGTGTTTTACCAGATCACCGACCTCCACGACCTCGCCTACGGCCTCGTGACCCAGTATCATGTTATGGCGCTCGCCGATGGCGCCAGCCCACACGGTGTGGACATCCGATGTGCAGGGAGCCAGTGCCAGTGGTCTGCAGATGGCGTCCGACGGACCGCAGGCCGGAATCCCTTTTGTGACCCAGCCAGTCTCGCCGATTTTCAGCATTGCAAAGCCTCTCATGGTCTTCATGACGTGAACCCTCCTTAATTTTTATTAGGAATAAATCCTAATAAAAATTATAGCGGAACAACGTTTCTTTGTCAAGACGGCCGGCACTCCGCCCCCACTACGAAAACAGATCCAGCAGGTATCCGTACCCCTCGGCCTCCATCTTCGCGTAGGGCACGAAGCGGAGAGAGGCGCTGTTGATGCAGTAGCGCACGCCGTTGGGGGATTCCGGGTCGCCGGTGAACACGTGGCCAAGGTGTGAATCCCCGGCACGGCTGCGAACCTCCGTGCGGCGCATGCCGTGGCTCAGATCCTCCAGCTCCACCACGGCAGGCTCCTCGATGGGCTTGGTAAAGGCGGGCCAGCCGCAGCCGCTCTCAAACTTGTCCGTGGAGGAAAAGAGCGGCTCGCCGGTGACGATGTCCACATAGATGCCCTTTTCGAACTGGTTCCAGAACTCATTGCTGAAGGGGCGCTCCGTGCCGCTCTCCTGAGTGACGCGGTACTGCTCCTCCGTCAGCTTGTCCCGGATGGATTCCGCGGCGGGCTTTTGGTAGTCGCCCGGATCGATGCGCAGTCTGGAGAAAAGCTCCATCTCGGCCTTGGGGATATGGCAGTAGCCTTTCGGATTCTTCTCCAGATAGTCCTGGTGGTACTCCTCGGCGGGATAGTAGTTCTTGAGCGGGCCGATCTCCACGAAGAACTTTTTGCTGCGTCCCCGCTCGATCTCCGCGATGCGCTCCACCGTCTCCTTCGCGCTTTCGTTGGTGTAGTAAACGCCGGTCTGATACTGGCTGCCCCGGTCGTTGCCCTGCCGGTTCTCCACCGTGGGGTCGATCACATAGAAATAGGCCAGCAGCAGGGCGTCGAGACTCACCTGCCCGGGGTCATACTCCACCCGCACGGTCTCCCGGAAGCCGGTGTTCCCTTTGCAGACGGTCCGATAATCGGCGTCCGCCTCGCAGGTGCCGTTGGCATAGCCGCTCTGCGCATCAATGACGCCGGGGATGGACTGCATCAGGTGCTCCATGCCCCAGAAGCAGCCGCCCGCCAGATATATGACGTTTTCCGTGGTATCCATATACATGATTCCTTCACCGGACATATCAGAGGACTGTCCGGTCATTTCCTTCTCGTCCGTTTTCTTCGGCATATTCTTCTGCCCGGCAGCGCAGCCGCTCAGCAGCAGCACCGCGGCGAGCAGAAGGGGCAATGCTCTCCGATACATGGTGAAGTCCTCCTTTCTGAGGAGATAAATCCGTTTGTCAGCCCATATCGGCGGCCAGAGTCTGGTCGATGAGCTTCTGCAGCGTTTCCATCTGCGCCTTGCTGGTGACGGCGCCCACGATGGGATCGCCCACGATGTTGCCGCTGCGGTCAACCACATAGGTGGTGGGGTAAGCGAAGATGTTTGCAGTGAACATGCCGGCCTCGCTGTCGGAAGCGAAGTACACATTCTGATAGGTCGCGCCCTTCTTCATCAGCACATCCTTTGCATCAGAGATCGCCGCTTCGTCGCCATCCAATGTGAAGGAGTTGATGCCGATGAGAGAGCCGCCCTTTTCGGCGAGCTCCTTGCTCAGCGCTTCCAGTTCGCCCAGCTCACCCACGCACGGGCCGCAGGTGGTGAACCAGAAGTTGACAACCGTAACGGCGCTGCCGGAAAAAAGCTCGTCGCTCGTCACATCGTTCCCGTCCAGATCCTTGCCCACAAAGGAGGGGAATTTCTGCATGCTGCTGTTATCGCTGCTGTTATCGGGGAGCATGCTGGTGTCGCCGGAGATGTTCATGCTGCCGTCCGCGGGCACGCTCATGGCGCCGTCAAGGGATTCCTGCGCCGCCTCGGGGTACTTTTTCTCGATCATGGTGAGCTTGCTTTCAATGTCGCGGATCTTTTCCGCCTCGCCGCGGATCAGCTTCAGCTCGTCCGCCGTAAACTGGTCCTTGGCGGATTCGATGGTGTCCAGCAGGAAGTCACCGTAGTTTTTGCCGTCCTCCTGCATGGTCATGCTCTTGTCGGCCGCCATGAAAACCTTTTCCCAAAGCGCGGTGTTTTCCGAGAGGATCGCGTTTTCCTGCGCCATCAGCTCCTTGTGCATGGCGACAGCTTCCTCGGCGTTTTGGGGCTCTCCGGTCATGGCGTCGCCGCTGCCTGTCTCACCCTTTGCGCCGCACGCGGCCAGAGACAGCACCATCATCACTGCCAGCAGCAGCGCAATACTTTTCTTGACGTTCATTTTGTTTCCTCCGTTTTTTGTTTTATTTGATTTACGTTGTTTGTACCCGGTATATTCTGCTCGCCCGTTCCGAAGCCGAAGCGGAAGCTCACGGCGTTTGTGGGACAGGCGCGGACACACATTCCGCAGCGGATGCACTCGGTATGGTTGGGCGTCTTCGTCACATCCACATCCATCTTGCAGGCTCTGGCGCATTTCCCGCAGGAGACGCATTTGTTCCCATCTACCTTCATCTGGAAAAGCGATACCTTGTTCAGCAAGGCGTAGAACGCGCCCAGCGGGCAGAGCCATTTGCAGAACGGGCGGTAAAAGAGCACGCTCAGCACGACTACCGAAATCAGCACGCAGAGCTTCCATGTGAACAGCTTTCCCAGCGCCGCCCGAATGCCGGCATTGGCAAGAGACAGCGGGATCGCCCCCTCCAGCACGCCCTGCGGGCAGAGATACTTGCAGAAGTAAGGATCGCCCATTCCCACGTCGTTCACAAGGAACGCCGGCAGCAGAATGACCATGACCAGCAAAACGGCGTATTTGAGATATGTCAGCGGCTTGAGCTTTTTTGTGGAGAGCTTTTTCGTCGGGATCTTGTGCAGCAGCTCCTGAAACCATCCGAAGGGACACAAAAAGCCGCAGATCAATCTGCCGAGCAAAACGCCGAGCAGGATGAGGATTCCTGTGATATAATAAGAGAAGCCGAACTTTGACGACCCCACCACCGCCTGAAACGCCCCGACGGGGCACGCGCCGGAGGCGGCCGGGCAGGAGTAGCAATTCAGCCCCGGCACGCAGACGGTTTTCCCCGCGCCCTGATACAGGCCGCCCTTGAGGAAGTTGGGCAGGTGCAGGTTGGTCAGCAGCGTTGCCCCCGCCTGTATCCAGCCCCGGAAGCGCGCCAGAAGCTGCGAGACGCCCAAATTCTTTTTACCCAATACCTACACACTCCAGACATAGTTTGATTGCTTTGCTCAGCACCGCCGCCGATTCGCCCCGCCAGACGCCGAAGCACACCATGGCAACGCCGGCAAGCAGCAGGAAAACCTGCAAGGCCGCTTTTTCTCTGTGGCTCATGAACAACTCTCCTTCCGTTTTCTGCCCCTATCATAGCGCAGGGCAGTTAAATTCCCCGTTAAGAATCAAAACTTAACACAAATCTTATCCATTCCTGATATTATTAGATCAAACAAAAAAGAAACAGGAGGCTTTTGATGCACCTTTTGGTAATTGAGGATGAGCGCGCGCTGTGCGAAACCATTGTGCGCAGCCTGCGGCGGCTGGCGTACAGCGTGGATTACTGCTTTGACGGAGAAAAAGCGCTGGAGCTGCTCGGCACGGAGCGGTACGATCTGGTGCTGCTGGATCTGAATCTTCCGGGGAAGGACGGCATGACGGTGCTGCGCACCCTGCGGCAGGCAGACTGGGAGACGAAGGTGCTGATCCTCTCCGCCCGCGGAGAGGTGGAGGATAAGGTCGAGGGGCTGGACGCGGGGGCCAACGACTATCTGGCAAAGCCCTTTCATCTCGCGGAGCTGGAGGCGCGCATCCGCAGTCTTACGCTGCGGCAGTTTACGCAGCGGGATGTGATATTGACCTGCGGGGCGCTGAGCTTTGATACGCGCTCGCGCACCGCCGCCGTCAACGGGCAGACCTTGACGCTCACCCGCAAGGAAACGGGAATTTTGGAATATCTGATGGTGCATCAGGGCCGCCCGGTCAGTCAGGAGGAGCTGATGGATCACGTCTGGGACAACAGCGTGGACAATTTCAGCAACTCCATCCGGGTGCATATCTCCGCTCTGCGCAAAAAGCTGCGCGCCGCGCTGGGCTGCGACCCCATCCGCAACCGCATCGGCGAGGGGTATCTGATGGGAGGGGAGGACGCATGAAGCGGCTTTCTTTGCAGTGGCGCATCACGCTGCTGACCGTGCTGCTCATCGGCGCAGCCTGCGTTTCCATGAAGCTGCTGCTCTGCGCCTCCGGGCTGCACTATATGGACTCCATCGGCAGCTTCATTCAGGATTATGGCAGCGCCGCCGTGGAAGGCGATCCGGCGTTTTTCGATCCGGAGCTTGCCGGAATGAACGAGGATGTGACCATTGTCATACACGGCGCGAAGACGTCTTTCTGCACAACGAACTGGTATATCACGGCGGCGGTGACGGTGCTGAGCGGCGTTTTGGCGTATTTCGTCAGCGGCCGCGCGCTCAAGCCCCTGCGCAGCTTTGCCTCGCAGGTGGAGAAGGTGCAGCTGAACAATCTCGCGGATATGAAGATCGACGAGGACGTGCTGCCGGAGTTCCGGCAGTTCAGCCGCTCCTTCAACCAGATGCTGGAGCGGCTGAACAATGCCTTTGCCGCGCAGCGGCAGTTTACCGGCAACGCCGCCCACGAGCTGCGCACGCCGCTGGCGCTGATGCAGGCGCAGCTGGAGCTGTTTTCCGCAGAGCATCCCGATGTGCGGCCGGAGACGGCGGAGTTCCTCACGCTTTTGCGCGAGCAGACGGAGCGGCTGACGCAGATGACCAAGACGCTGCTGGAGATGAGCAATTTGCAGCAGGTGGCGCGGAACGAGCAGATCCAGCTCGCGCCGATGATCGAGGAGATCTTCACAGATCTCGCGCCGCTGGCGGAGAAGAAAGGCATCGCGCTCGAACGGGAGGGCGACGGCGTTATGATCGGGAGCGACGCGCTGATCTACCGAATGCTTTTCAATCTGACGGAAAACGCCGTCAAGTACAACCGCCCCGATGGGTCGGTGCGCATTTCCGTGGCACAGGAGGACAAAATGCTGCACATCCGCGTAGCGGATACCGGCAGCGGCATCCCGGAGGAATTCCGGCGGAGCATCTTCCAGCCCTTCTTCCGCGTGGACAAATCCCGCAGCCGTGAATACGGCGGCGTGGGTCTCGGGCTTTCGCTGGTGTGGGAAATTGCCGGTCTGCACGGCGGCTCTGTTCGGGTGGAGGAAAGCTCGGAGCGCGGCACCGTCTTTGCCGTGGAGCTTCCGGCACAATAAAAAAACGCAAACCGGCGGCGAGGAGAGTTCGTTCTCCCGCCGCCGGTTTTCTTTTTTGCCGCGGTTTACGGCGTTTTTGTCTTTTCTTCGGTCTTTTTTCTGTTTATGAGTCTGTCGCAGCAAACCGTCATGCCGGGCAGGACCAGAAGGATCAGCAGCATGGCGACAAGCGCGCCAATGGACAGCGTGGTGCTCACATCGGAGATCATCGGCGAGGATACAAGGATCCCGAGCGCGGCAAGCACCAGCACAAGGATGGAGCCGGAGGTCATGATGGTGTGGATGGAGCCTTCGTACGCCGCGCGCAGCGCGTCGGTCACGTCCATGGTTTTTCGACTGTCCATATAGAAATTACAGAACACAATGCCGTAGTCGATCGTTGCGCCCATGAGAATACTCTGTACGATCAGCAGCGCAAGGTAATAGATCGAGCCGCTGTAGGCTCCGATGACCGTTACGGTGATAAATACGCCGCACTGCACGAGAAGCGTGAGGATCAGCGGAAGAATCGGATGGCGAAACGCGATGAGCACAACAAGAAATACGGAGATCGCGGTGATCAGGGAGATCATCCGGTATTCGCTGTCAAAGGCGCGGTCCATCTCACTGACCATAACGGAGTTGCCCACCAGATAGTATTCACTGAGATTTTCCCGGCAGAGCGTATCGATACGGGTTACATAGTCCGACGTTTCCGGAGACTCGTCCGGGTAATCGGAGGTGACGACCAGTCTTGCGTAGGCTTTGCCTCTCATCTGCGCAACGGCGTCCTCCAGCTCCGCCTTGCTGTCGAGGATCTCCTTTTTTGTTTCTCCGTCGAAATACTCCGCAAAGCGCCCGTCGTTCATCATTTTGTCGCAGAGCAGATCAAAGAGCTCCACAATCGTCATTTTTTCCGTGGGATCGGCGTCATTCACGCCTCCGTAAAGGAGATAAAGGATCTCCGTCTCGTTTTCGGTCACCTCGTCCGTCAGAGAGGAAAGGAGTGCGGTCATTTCGCTGGCGGTGTAAGCTTTTTCCGAAACGACGGCCTCAATCAGCGTATGACCCTGCCGAAGCTCCTCCGCGGTTTTTTCATCGATCTGCTTTGCAAGCTCTGCGTCGCCGAGCACGTCCGTTGCGGCAAAGGCTACAAACGAGCGCGGAGAGATCGTCCACGAGTCCGTACCGCCGTTTTCCCCCATACGGAGGATATACAGCTGTTCCGTCTGCGCCGGATCCATGCCCAGGAACGAGGCAAGTCTTGCGGAGGTGAACGCCGTTCCGTTTATCGCGGCGTTCAGAATCGCCTGCAAAAACTGAATGCGGCCGAGCGTGGAGGCGTCCATCATTCCGCTCACAAGAGGATCGGACAGAGCGAAGTCGGTAAACGCCTTCAGCGACATTGTTTTTTGGCTGATATCCCTGCCGAAGTACAGGCGGAATGCCATCGTGATCGTATCCGTATCCGTGTCGAACAGCTGTGCCAGCGTCCCGGCGTCAAGCGGTGTGCCGGAAACCGCGAGCTGCGCGATGGAATCCAGCTGGCGAAGCTGCGCCGCCTGCTCCTCGGAAAAAGCTCCGGCGTAGGCCGCGTCCGTCAGCACGGAGTTGACGAGAAAAGCGGAGAAATCGGCAAGAGCCACCGTTTTCTGCCCTGCCAGCACAAGCGCGAATATCTGGCAGACCTGCGCGGTATCCATCCCGAACACGGAGGCAAGGGAAGAAGCGTCCAGCGCCTGCCCGGAAACAGCGAGCTGTACGAGCTGGTTCATCTGCTGCAAGCCGGCGTTGTCGGGCGCCTGTGTCAGCGCGGCGGAAAGAAAGTCCGGAAGCGTCATTGCCTCCGTGCCGCTCATCAGATAAAGCCCCGCGACATTCTCCGTGGTCATCCCCGTCACGCCCGCCATGGTTTCCGCGTCCAACGCCTGCCCGGAAACGGCAAGATTCACAAGCTGCTCCGTTTGGGCGAGCTGCGCCTGCTGCTCGGCGGGGGCGTTGGCCTTCAGCAGCGGGAGAAAGTCGGTAAGCGTCATCGTCATGGCGGCCGCCTCCTTCTGGAACGCGGGATCGGCGGAAAAGTAGAGGCTGTACAGCTTGGAAACGCTTTCCGCGTCCATCCCCAGCGTCTGCGCCATCTGGTCGGGGGGCAGCCCCTGCCCGGACACGGCAAGCTGCACCAGCGCGTCCATCGTCTGCGCCTGCGCCTTGGCGGCATCGTCAAAATATGTGCTGAGCAGCGCATCCTGCAGCAGACTGCCGCACAAAAACGAACTGAATTCGGGCAGACTCATAGTTTGCGCGCTGACGTCGCCCGCGTTATCGAGAATAAACACGGTATTCACCGTGCTCTCGTCCGCCCCAATCAGCGCGGCCAGATCGGCCGCGCTGCGCGCCGCCAGAACGGTATTGGTATTCGTATAGGTTTGCAGCTGCCGGAGGGAAGCAATTGCCGAGGCGCTCACCATCGAGCCGTAGGTTTCGTTTGCCGCCACGGAATTGAGCACATAATCCACAAAGACCGGCAGCGTCATTGTGCCGCTGTCCGCAACGCCGTTTTGGATCGTATAGTAGAGATAGAGCTTCTCGACACGCTCCCGGTCTATGCCGAAGAGCTCCGCCATTTCGTCAACGGGAATCGCGGTGGTCAGGCGCGTGCGGTCGGCAAGCGTTCGGAACTGCTCCGCGTTGTCCCGCAGCGCGGCGTCAAGGTGCTTGCCGATGGTTTTGTCCGGAAGAACGGTGTCGGTTATAAAATTAATAAAGTCAGACGCCGTTATCACGGGCATTTTCCCGTCCTCCGCGATGAAATAGAGCATACGGAGGAGGTTATCGCCGATGGGCTCCGCATCGTCGCTCAATTCGGCGACGGCCTTGCCCATGTCCTCGGCGGTCATCTCCTTGCCGAGCGTGTTGGCATAGCCGAGAATATCGGAAACCCGCTCGTCCTTTTCCAGTTCGGAGATGACGCTGTCGATTTTCGCTTCATCCTCGTTGCGGTAAACCACCGCAACGGTGTTCTTCTTCGGGAACACATTCGCCAGCGGGTCGTCGTTTTCCTCCGTGAAGACGATCTGCGTATAGCCCTGCAATATAAAGGAAGCGATAAAAAGCGCGGCAAAAACGGCGGGCATGGCGTATCTCGTCTTATAGCTGAGCCTTGAGAAGCGCGCCATCGGAACATGCGGCGATTTTTTTCTCGTCTTTTCCAGCAGCGGGTCCATTGCCAGGATCATCGCGGGGAGGACGGTGAAGGCGCAGAGCATGCTGATGAATACGCCCTTGGCAAGCACGATGCCGAGCTCCGGCCCAAGCTTGAAGCTCAAAAACACGAGCGCCAGCAATCCCACGACCGTGGTAAGCGAGCTGGAGGCGATGGAGGAAACCGAACCGGCGAGCGCCGTTTTCATGGCAGAAACCTTGTCGCTGTGCGTGACCTTTTCCTGCCGGTAGCGATTCATCAAAATGATGGAATAGTCCATGGAGAGCACGAGCTGCAAAATGGGCCCGACCGTTGCGGTCATCTCATCGACGTACGGAAACAGGATGTTCGTTCCCATGTTGAGCACAACGGCGACGCCGATGGTGACGAGAAACAGCACGGGGTCCAGCCATGAATCGGACATGACCAGCAAAATGATAACGGCGAGCGTCAGCGCAAGAACGACGACCCAGAGCGGAAGCTCCGTTGCCGGAACGTCGTTATTCTCATACGCCATCGTATAGCCGGAGAAGCCCTCTTCGATAGCGGCTTCGATCGCGTGCTCCTCGTCGGTGTCGTAATCGTACCGGCTGTTCACAACGAAGAGCGTGTGATTGTCCTTATTGTATTCCTCGCTGCCGGCTTCGTACGCGACGCCGCTTACGTTCGGTATAGCTTCCAGCTGCGCTTTGATTTCGGGTATCTGATCGGCGGTCAGATCATCGAACATCACGCGGATCGACGCCGTCTCGTCGGACTCGGGGAAGACGTCCTCCATAATGGAAAGCCCCTGCTTCATTTCGGAGCTGTCCGCAAGATATTTTGTCCGATCCCGGTTGATCGGAACGCGCAGCGCGAGAACGGCACAAACTGCCGTCAGCACAAGCATGACGGCAGTGAGAACGCGGCGGCGGTTTATAAGAAACTCTGCAAGCTTTTTCATGGCGCATTACCCTTCTTGACTTTTTCCGTTTGTTTCATTATGATGAACACATGTTGATTATTCAACCGACAGTTCTTTCGGTATGGAATAAAAATCAACACACCGTTGGGAAATGTTGAGGGTTCAAAAAAAATTCATTTTTAGGAGGCTGCCATGGAGAAAAAAGAGGATCGCCGCATTGCGATGACAAAGCGCCTGCTGAAGGCCGCGCTGATCGAGCTGCTGAAGGAACAGGACATATACCACATTTCCATTCGGGAGCTTTGTGAAAGAGCCGACGTGAACCGAACGACATTCTATAAGTATTACGGAAGTCAGTTTGATCTGCTGACCGATATGGAAAAGGATATGCTGGACTTTATCGCAAAAGCCATCGAGCGCCATGAAACCGAACCGGAGAAAATCATCACCGCCGCCTGCCGGTATCTGGAGGAGAATCTGGAATTTGCCCGCCTGATCATCAACAACAACGTTGACCCGGCATTCGCCCACAAGCTGTTTGCCATGGACAGCCTGAAGGAAAGCGCGCGCAAAATGCTCTCCGGCAGCAACAGTGAAGCGGAGCTTGCGTATGTCTATAACTTTCTGACCTTCGGCGCTTTCCGCATGGTGTGCGTCTGGCTGAACAAGGAGGAGCGGGAGCCGCCCGATCTTTTTGCCGCGTTTCTCTGCCGGGTGCTGTACAGCAGATTCTGATTCTTCCGCTTTTGAAAGCTATACCGTCCCGCTGGATGTGGCTCCCCATCGTGCTGAGCTTCGGCTTTTATATCCCGGTGGTGCTGTGGGCGGACGCCGTCCCGCTGATCGGGATGCTGATGATCCCCAAGACCTGCGCCTATGTCTGGACGGTGCTGATCGGATATTCCGCCATGAAAAAAAGAGTGCGGCTGACCGAGCCCGGATCTTCTGCCGGCGGGCGCGGGCTCTGCGAGGCTTTTTGAAAAAAATGAGCCGCCGCGTCATGCTTTGTATGACGCGGCGGCTCGTTCCCCAACAATTTAACTATATAGTGCCCGGCGGCAACAGTCAAGAGAAATTGCGTGATCGCCGGCAATTTCATTGTGATGCACAACGCGGGTCTGGCTTTTTCTCCGATCCCGTCACTTGTTTCCATCGGCGGTCTCTGGTATCATAAAAGTACAAAAAGGAGGCTGAATGATGCCCCCCGGACCGCTGGAGTCTGGGGAAAATGACACCGAAAAACGCGTGAAAGGATCTCCGACAGCATCCGCCGTATGCGGAAAGCCCCCGGCGAAGCGGGGCAGAAAAGCGAAGAAGGGAGAAGATTCGCACGGGGAAGCAGCGGTGTCATGAATTTGAAGAAAGGAGGTAACCAGGATGTTAGATATTAAGAGTGAAAGATAGCCCTTGACTGCGAATCTTCTGTAGCGCAGTCAGGGGCTATCTTTTTTTGCGCTGAGCCGTGAGTCTGCGCCGATGCGGAAAAATCACGGGAAGACTGCCGATACCGGATGCACGGTCTCTCACCGCGGAACGCGGGAATACACCAGCGCGCCGGTCACGTTAACGCTCTCGGCGCTTTCGTCTGCCGACAGGGCGTTGAATGTCTCGGGGTTTTTTACATACAAGCGATACGTTCCCGCCGGAATTTCCTCAATCAGCAGCAGGGATGAGCCCCCTTGCTTCTCCTGAAAATACGCCGTGCCGTCCTCGGAACGGATACCGTATTCCAATGCCTGCCCGTTTCTCGCCCATGTGATGGAGAGCCATAAGGACGAGTCGTTTTCCTCCATAACGATCTCAAACGGGGATACGATCTCCCCGCCCGGGGCAAGATCGGAAAATGAAATGCCGTCCTGCCATTCCATATCGTCCGGAGCGTTTTCCCGCTCTCTGACGTTTCCGCCGCTCTCATAGGCGCGGGGATCGTCCGGCTCCTGCGCAATACGGATGCGATAGACCGTATGGATCCGCCCCGGATCGGTTTCAAGGATTCTGCCGTCGTATGTGATCTCGATCATGTCTCCCACCTGCAGCGCGGGGGACGGCTCCATGTTCTCCATGGGAACCTCCAGCAGAGCCGCACTGTTGATCGCCCAGCCGGCTTCCGGTTTTACAAGGAAATACCCGTCGCGGATCTCAAGGATCTCCGCTTCAAAGGTGATGCTGTCCGGGGAATTTTCGTCGGAACTACGGCCGCGAATCTCCGCATTTTCCACTGTCAAATATGCGGTAATATCCTCGTCGGTCATGTTCTGCGCTTTCACGCCCACCCTGAGCCAGATTCTCTTATCCGCGTCAAATTCCGCGGGCATCCCTTGGGTGAGATAAACCGCCGTATAGCCGGTCTCCATGGTTTCCTCCACAGGGGTTAAAAGGACTTCCGTGTCCTCCAGCCCGCCGTTGAGCCATATTCTGACCGTATTTTTTGTTGCACGAAACTCTTCCTCGGAGTATACGAATCTTCCCTGGGTTCCCGCCGGAACAATGATTCGGAATGTATATCGTTCCGGCTTCGGCCTTGTCAGGAGGCAGACCGCAGCAATTCCGCAGACGATGACGATCAACAGGATTCCCCGCAAAACGGGCTTTTTACCGCTTGTCATGGCTTTCACACACTCCTTTTTCTTTTTTGGGATAAACAAGCGTCGATCAACAAGGGCACGCACGTCGGACAGCCAGCCTTTTCGGTGCTTTTTGCCCTTTTCTCCTTGGCGGGCGACAGCCCGCCTGCGTCCAAAAGAACAAAAATCCCTCGAAAATCCAAGGCTGTCCGATGCGAAGCAGTTCTGCCGGAGCAGAAATGCTCGCAGACAAGGAAAAGGCCGCAGAGAATACTTTGTGTATTCTCAAGGGCTTTGACGCAGTATGAGGGCATTTCCGCCCGGCAGAACCGCGTGTGCCCTTGTCAATCGACGCAAGTCTCCTTTCTCACAAAACAGACGAGCGCGACATTCTGCCGGAAAGCTCCGCACGCTTTCCCGCATCAGGTTTTTGCCGCATAGGGATCCAGAAACGGCGACGGGGATTTCTTATATGTGGCAAGGCTCACGATGACCAGCGCCGCAGCGCAGGCGATGGCGCCCGGTACCGTCGCGCCGAGACCGAAGGGCAGCCCGGCGAGCTTCCAGCCGATGCAGACCGTAAAGCCCGCGATCATGCCGGAGAGGATCCCCGCCGTAGTCGCCTTCTTCCAGTAGAGCGCGGCGAACGCGGGAAGCCCCGCCGCCGCGGCGTAGAAGCTCCAGGCAAACATGAGTATCTGATAGGCGTTCTTCATGTACAGCGCGATCGCCAGCGCGCCCAGCGGCATGATGACGGCAAAGACACGGGTCAGGATCAGTTCCTTTTTCTCGGACATGTCCGGATCGAACGTTTTATAGACGTCGTGCACGCAGCTTTGCACGGATACGATCAGATAGCTGTCCGCCGTGGACATGATGACGGAGAGGATCCCGGCGAGAGCAAGCCCCGTGAGACCTACAGGCAGGATCTCAATGGCAAGCGCCGGAACGACGGCGTCGGTGGTTCCGTACATGGCGATCTTTTCCGCGCCGATGAGCTGGTGCGCGACAACGCCCATGAACCACACGAGAGGGATTGTAAGCCCGTATGCCACGGTTCCGAGAAACAGCCCGTTCTTTGCCGCCTTCTGGCTTTTCGCCGCAAAGGCGCGCTGCCACATCTCCGCGCCCGCGAGCGTGAACACAAAGTAGGTGATGATATCCCCTATGATCGTGCCGTCGACGTAGGGCGTCGCCAGCTCCGGCGCAAGATTTCGGAAAAAGGCGGCCGGCCCGCCGAGCTTTACAAGGGAGGCGCCGGGGATGAGGATGTACACGAACAAAATCAGCATGACGAACTGAAACACGTCCGTGTAGATCACGCCGAACAGACCGGAGGTAGCGGTGTAAATGATGAATACCGCGCAGGCGATAAAAGCGCCCATCTCATAGGAAACGCCGATCTCCCCGCCGAGCATGTTGATGATGGTCGCCGTCGCCGTGACCTGGGCCGCAACGGTTCCCATCATGGTGAATGCGATCAGCGCGCCGAGCGTGACCTTGGTGGCTTTGCCGAAGCGCCGTTCAAAAAGGTCGGGGATGGAGGTGATGTTGAAGCTCGTGCCGACGGCGGATATACGTCCGGCAAAGCCGGAAAAAATCAGCATCCCCAGAAGATAGGGAACCGCCGTCATAATGGCCTTGAAGCCGCTGGAATAGGCGACGCCCGCCCGGCCCATCAGACCGCTGCCGCCAATGATGGTGGCGCAGACGGTCGCCATGAGCACCAGTGGGCCGAAAGAGCGTCCGCCGAGATAATAGTCATCCGTGTTCTTGATTTTTTTGACGACAACAAGGCCGATCACGATCATTGCAATAAGATATGCGCCGATAATGGCAAGGTCGATTGCGTGCAGTTGGCTATGGTTCATTCTGCGTACTCCTTTCCTGACCGGCGCTCGCGCCGGTTTTTATTCTGTGTTGCGGAAGAAGCGGGAAACTGCTTCCCGCACGTTGTCCGTGCCGACAAAAATGACCTCGTCGCCGCCGTACAGCTCCGCGTCGGGGCCGGGGGACACGATACGGGAGGTGCCGCGCCAGATGGCGACGATCGTTGCGCCGGTCGCCTGCCAGAAATGAAGATTGCTGAGATTTTTGCCGATGCCGCTCCAGTTCTTCGGAATGCGGCAGACATAGTTGGGCAGGGTATCGTCCGCCTGTACCGGGAACGAGGCGTAGTCAAGGATGCTGCGGCACAGCTCCGCAAGCTGCCTTGAAACGCGCTCCTGCTGCTCCAGAAGCTCCTTCATCTGCTGACGCTTGGCAAAAACGTCGATTTTAGCCCCGGCATTGTGCAGATAGCGTCTGGCATTGTCCGCAGAAAGCACATACACGCCGCTCTTCTCCCGCACGTCTACAACGCGCATATCGCTCAGCAGCCGCACGGCCTTCCGAATTGTCTCCGGCGAAACGTTGTATTCGGAGGACAGCTTGGAGCGCCCGGAAATCTTTGCCCCCTCCGGAACGTCTCCGCCCGCGATCCGTCCGGCAATAGAGAGCGCGATCTGCATATATTGGGGAAGCGAGTCATTTTCCATCGTTTCTCCCTCCCTTTCATCGGATTTCTGTACGTATAGCATAACATCTGACAACTCTTTACGCAATACAAGTTTTTAGATTTTTCTCTGTTTTTCGCTGTACAGGGGGTAGAAATCTCCGCCCGATTTTGATATGATTTTTATATAAAAAGACGTTTTCCATTCAAGAAAGCAACCGAACGGACGAAAGGAGTGTTTCCATGGAGCGCATCATTACCATCGGCCGCGAATACGGCAGCGGCGGCCGCGAAATTGGCCGGCGGCTTGCGGAAAAGCTGCAGTTTGCCTTTTTTGACTACCAGATCGTGACGGAGCTGGCGAAACGAACCGCCTTCGCTGAGGAGTACATCCTGAGCATCCAGGAAAAGCGCCCGTATCCCGTGCTCCCCGTTCCCACCGTCCGCATGTGGGCGCCGCCGAACCCGATGCTGGATCAGCATCTTGAGGTTTTTCTGAAGGAGAGTGAGGTCATCCGCGACATGGCCGACAAGGCCCCCTGCGTGATCGTCGGCCGCTGCGCCGACTATGTTCTGCGGCACCGGAATCCCCTCCGGCTGTTCTTTTACGCCGACATTGCCGACCGGATGGAGCGCTGCCGGAAAAGAAATGAGGAGCAGAAGTCCTTGAACCATGACGTGCTCCGCAAGATAATCACGCAGACGGACAAAAACCGTTCGCGCTACTATGAGTTCCTCAGCGGTCAGAAGTGGGGCGCGAAGGAAAACTACGATCTTTGCATCAACACCTCCTCCGCTGATACGGAAAAGATTATCCAATGCGTGATCTCGCTTCTGTGAAGCGTCGATTAACAAGGGCCCACACGTCGGACAGCCAGTCTTTTCGGTGCTTTTTGCCCTT